>Ga0102953_1000530_pt1 | contig 26110 bp, 20 predicted proteins | sample SalPon2A_C_D2_MG_FD_78509 | JGI IMG/M metagenome (GOLD analysis project Ga0102953, IMG submission 78509) | Soil microbial communities from South San Francisco under conditions of wetland restoration - Salt Pond MetaG R2A_C_D2_MG | ecosystem: Environmental > Terrestrial > Soil > Wetlands | place... | reverse complement strand
TAAGCAAAAATTTCGTCCTACAAGGCTTGGTGGTTTTTCAGGGGCGAAGGCATACATGTGGTATGCCGAGGTCCTGAAAAAACGCCGTAACGCCGTAGGGCGGACTTTTTGCGACGCCATCAAGGTTGGAACCCATTATCCCCACAAATGTCAGGCTTTCGTTAGGAGGCCGTGAGAAGGGTGTGAAATCAACTTGCGGAGGAACCCTTTCCGGCACCCGAAATCAAAGATAACAGTCTTTTGTTAGTTTTGTGTTAGCCACCCAATTTCTCCGCCATGCTCCTTGGCGACAATTGAAAACGTAACTGTTCAGCACGCCCGAATTTTGGTCTCTGGCAAGGCGCGAGCAGGGCAGGAGCGCAGCATACACCAGTTATGTGAGCATTCGAGCGGCACGGCAACGCAGCAGTTGGTGAGTTCTTGCAACGCCTTCAAGATTCTGTTGGAAGGACGATGGTAAAGATGCTCCCTCTGCCGAGGGCACTTTCGACCAGTACCTCGCCGCCATGGGCCTGCACGATGTGCTTGACAATGGCCAGGCCCAGGCCGGTGCCGCCGAGGGCGCGGCTACGCGCCTTGTCGACCCGGTAGAAGCGTTCGAAAAGGCGGGGCAGATGCTCCCTGCCGATGCCGCTGCCCCAGTCCTGCACCTTGATCATCACCCTGTCATCGAGGCGGGCGGCGTCAAGGGCGACGGATTTTCTCTCCTCGCTGTACTTGATGGCGTTGGTCAGCAGGTTGACCACCGCCTGCTCGAACAGCGGGGCATTGATCCGGGCGCGCAACTCTTCGGGACAGGACAGGTTGATCTGCAGGGACTTTTCTCGCGCGGCCAGGGAACAGGCCTGTACCGCCGCTTCGAGAACCGGCCTCAGCTCCCTCTCCTCCAGTGCCACCCCTTCCTGCTCCTCGCCCTGCTCGATGCGCGAGAGAGCGAGCAGGTCGTCGATGATGGCGCTGAGGCGATCGGCCTGCTTGCCGACGATCTCAACGAAACGGCGGGCCGCCTCCGGCTCTTCGAGAGCCCCGGCCGCGAGGGCCTCGGCCGAACCCTTGATGGCGGTGATGGGGGTTTTGAGTTCGTGCGAAACGTTGGCTACGAATTCCCGCCGCAGATTCTCCAGACGGCGCAGGCGCGTCACGTCGTTGAGGACGATCAGCACGCCCCTTTCGCTGCCGCCGACCCCGCGCAGCACGCTGCCGTGAGCCTGAAGAAACCGCTCTTCCCCGCCGCTTTGCAGCACCACGTCGCCCTCGACCGTCTCCTCGCCCTCCAGCGCCCGCCGCACGAAGCGCTGCAAGTCGACCTTGCGCACCACCTCCTGGATCGCCCGTCCCTCGGCGGCGGCCGGATCGACGCCAAGCAGGCGGCCGGCGGCGGCGTTGAGACGCAGGATGCGCTCGGCCTCATCGACCGCCAGCACCCCCTCGACCATGCTGGCCAGCATCGCCTCGCGCTCCGCGCCCTGGCGGCGGACCGTTTCGATCCGGTCGCTGAGATGAACGGCCATGGCGTTCATCGCCTCGGCCAGGTGTCCGATCTCCTCGGAACCGGAGATGGCCAGGCGCCGGTCGAGGTCCCCCCGGGCAAAGCGCTCGACCCCCCGCCGGAGCATTTCCAGGGGCCGGCTGATGCGTCGCGACACCTGCAGGCTCACCAGGGCCGCCAGCAGGGCGATGGCCAGACCGCCGAAGGCCATGCGCTGATAGATGGCGTGCAGAGTCCGGTCGATGGCGGTTACGGCAATCGCCGCCCGCACACTGCCGACGATCTCCCCGCCCCGGCGCACCGGCAGGGCCACGTACATCATCCGCTGCTGGAGGGTATGGCTGAAACGGGTGGAGACGCCCACCTCGCCGCCGATCGCCGCGGCGATCTCCGGCCGGCCGGCATGGTTGTCCATCCGGAATGGTTCCTCGACCGAATCGCCCAGAACTTTGCCCGAAGGCAGGACGACGGTCAGGCGGGTCGCTGTCTCGGCGCCGAGCCGCTTGCAGATCATGTCGATCCGGTCGATTTCGGACGGAGAGAGAAGGGCGGCGACCTGGGGCATGACCAGGTGCGCCCGGGCCTCGAGGTCGAGGGCGGTCTGTTCGAGATGAAAGTCGCGCAGGGCGCGGGACAGAAACCAGGTCACCGCCACCACGGCGACCAGAATGATTACCATAAAGGGGGGATAGAGCTGCCAGAGAAGTCGCTTTCTTCGCATCCTCAGTCCTTGAAACGGTAACCGACGCCCCGAACGGTCTCGATGTACGGTCCCATGGAGCCGAGTTTCTTGCGCAGGCCGACGATCTGAACGTCGACCGCCCGTTCGGTCACGGCGTAGTCCTCTCCGCGCACGGCATCCATGATCTGGCTGCGGGAGAAGACCCAGCCCGGCCTGGCGGCGAGCAGGGAGAGAACCCGGAACTCGGTGTAGGTCAGCTCCACCGGGACGCCTTCGACGAAGACCTCGTTGCGGCCCGGATGAATCACCAGCTGATGGATTTCGATCGGACGGGTGCCTTCCTTGACCTGCCGTTCCTGATGCCGACGGCGCAGCACCGCCTGGATCCGGGCCAGCAGCACCTGGTGGCTGAAGGGCTTGGTCACGTAATCGTCGGCACCAACCTCTAGACCGGCAACGATGTCGTCGTCCTCACCCTTGGCGGTCAGCATGATCACCGGCACCTCGGCGGTGGCCGGTGCCTTGCGCAGTCGCCGACAGACCTCGCGGCCGTCGATGCCGGGCAGCATGAGATCGAGAACGATCAGGTCGGGCACCTCCTCCTGGACGGCTCGCAGGCCCTCCTCGCCGGTGGTGCTGGTACCGACCCGGTAACCGGCCCTGGAAAGATTGTAGTGGATGATCGCCAGGATGTCCTCTTCGTCCTCGACCACCAGGATGTGCTCTTTGCTCATCGGTAATCCTCCGCTCCTTTTCCCCCTTTTTAGCCGGCCAATGTTAGGTTTGCGTTAAGCCGCCCCTTCCGAGGAACGATTTTCCCCGCAAAGATGGCAAAATCGCACCAGGGACACCACCTGCCATAGCCTCGGGCGCCGAAGCCGAGCGGGATGTGGAAAAAAGAAAAGGGGCGGCCGATGAGGCAACCCCTTTTGCTGATGCAATGCAATGTCGTGCCGCCCTCCGGCCGGCAAGCCCCTATCCCCCGCCTTTTTTCAGGTCGATCAGGATCAGCTTGGCGACCGCCTTCAGGGTCTCGAACACGCCGTCGCCGGAGGTGGCGCAGGCTTCGAATTCCGGCACCGCATCGGCGTTGAGCAGGTTCCTGAGTTCGTCGACCGAGCTGACGTTGGGCAGGTCGCGCTTGTTGTACTGGATGACGAAGGGAAGCTTCTCCAGCTGGTAGCCCTGCTCCTCGAGGTTGTCCTTGAGGTTTTCCAGGCTCTCGATGTTGGCGTCGAGCCGCTCCTCCTGCGAGTCGGCGACGAAGACCACGCCGTCGACCCCCTTGAGGATCAGCTTGCGCGAGGCGTCGTAAAAGACCTGGCCGGGAACCGTGTAGAGATGGAAGCGGGTTTTGAAGCCGCGGATTTCGCCGAGGGCGAGGGGCAGGAAGTCGAAAAAAAGCGTCCGCTCGGTTTCCGTGGCCAGGGAAATCATCTTGCCCTTGGCCTCGGGTGCGGTCTTCTGGTAGACGTACTGCAGATTGGTGGTCTTTCCGCAGAGCCCCGGTCCGTAATAGACAATCTTGCAGTTGATCTCGCGCGAGGCGTAGTTGATGAATGACATTGCGGTTTATCCCGTCAGTTGAAGAGATTGTCGATGTCGTCGTCGGTAATCTCGGCGAAGGGGCTCTCGCCGGCTCCCCCCTTCTGCCTCTCTTCGGTCTTCTTGCTCAAATCCTGAAAAATCGTCCCCAGCTCGTCGCTGGCCTTCTTGACCCGCAGACGTACCAGCCCGAGAGAGCTGCGCTGGTCGAAGATGACCACCAGGATAACCCGTCCGGCGACGATGGAGAGGTGGATATTGTCCTTTTCCCCCTCGTGGAACAGGATGGAGAATTCCTTCTCGCCGATCAGCTTGGCCAGGCCGCCGGTGGCAGCGATATTGCCGGCCGTCAGCGAAGCCAGACTGGTGGTGTCGAGGTGCTCGGTCTCGCCGGTGGCGGCGATCAGCTGGCCGTTCTTGTCCACCAGGAAAATGACCTTGCCGTTGGACTCGCGCAGCAGCTTTTCGATAACGGCATTGATTCTTTGCAGTTCTTCGTCATACATGACGAAAGAGGACTGATGGCCAAACATTCGCGACTCCTTGGAAGGGTTTCAGCCAGACCTTCTTATAGCATCTGCGCAGGCGACGAATCAAGGCTTTTTCAGGCCTTACGGCCGAGCCGAGAGTCCACAAAAAAAAGCTCCCGGCGCAGGTTCCGCGCCGGGAGCTTTTTCAGCATCGTACTTCCCGCGGCCTATTTCTTGCCGCAGTCGGCCTGCATTTCGGCCAGCTTCTTGTACAGGTCGTAGCGGGTGGCCGTGACCTTGTTGGCTTCGGCCATGAGACGGCCGGCCGCGTCGGGGTTGGCTTTCTTGAGCACCCGGTAGCGGTTCTGCTGCTGGGCATACTCCTCAAAGGAGATGGTCGGCTCCTTGGAATCGAGTTGCAGCGGATTTTTCCCTTCGTCGGCCAGGCTCGGATCGTAACGGAAAAGCGGCCAGTGACCGGCAGCCACCGCCTGCTTGCAGCCATCCACCGCCGTGGCCATGTTGATGCCGTGGGCGATGCAGTGGGTGTAGGCGATCACCAGCGAAGGCCCGTCATAGGCGTCGGCCTCGTGCATCGCCTTGACCACCTGGGCCGGATTGGCCAGGGAAACCTTGGCGACGTAGATGTTGCCGTAGGTCATGGCGATCATGCCGAGGTCCTTCTTCGGCATCTGCTTGCCGCCGGCGGCGAACTGGGCCACCGCGCCCAGCGGGGTCGCCTTGGAAGCCTGGCCGCCGGTGTTGGAGTAGACCTCGGTATCGAGCACCAGCACGTTGACGTTCTGCCCGGAGGCAAGGACGTGATCGAGGCCGCCGTAGCCGATATCGTAGGCCCAGCCGTCGCCGCCGTGGATCCAGACCGACTTCCTGACCAGGTAGTCGGCGACGTTGGCCAGCTGTTTGGCCTCGGGATCGGTGCAGGCAGCAAGGATCTTTTTCAGCTTGGCGACGCGCCCGCGCTGCGCCTCGATCCCTTCCTGGGTGCTCTGGTCGGCGTCCCGGATCTCGGTCATCAGGGCCGTGTCGGCCTCGCAGGCCGCGCAGCCGCACGCCATGATCCGCTCGAGCAGCTCGCCCGCGTATTCGGTGCTCTTGTCGATGGCCAGACGCATGCCGAAACCGAACTCGGCGTTGTCCTCGAAGAGCGAGTTGCTCCAGGCGGGCCCCAGACCGTCCTTGCGCTTGGTCCAGGGAGTGCTCGGCAGGTTGCCGCCGTAGATCGAGGAGCAGCCGGTGGCGTTGGCCACCACCATGCGGTCACCGAAGAGCTGGGAGCAGAGCTTGACGAACGGGGTCTCGCCGCAGCCGGCGCAGGCGCCGGAGAATTCGAACATCGGCGGCAGCAGCTGGCTCCCCTTGACGGTCGCGCGGTTGACCAGCGCGGGGTCGGTATCGGCCAGGCCGAGGAAGAAGTCCCAGTTGGCCCGCTCCTTCTCGCGCAGAGGCGGCTGGGGGGCCATGTTGATCGCCTTGACGCCCTCTTCGGTCTTGCTCTTGGCCGGGCAGTTGTGGACGCAGGCTCCGCAGCCGGTGCAGTCCTCCACCGCGACCTGCAGGGTGAACTGCTTGCCGTCCATGTCCTTGCCCTTGGCGGCGCAGGACTTGAAGTTTTCCGGCGCCCCCTTGAGCTCGGCTTCGTCGTAGATCTTCATGCGGATGGTTGCATGCGGACAGACGAAGGAGCAGATACCGCACTGGATGCACAGGTCCTCTTTCCAGACCGGAACGTTGACGGCGATGTTGCGCTTTTCGACGGCGGCGGTGCCGGTCGGGAAGGTGCCGTCGGCCGGCATGGCCGACAGGGGCAGCTTGTGGCCGAGACCGTCGATGATCGGGCCGAGGGTGGTCTTCACCATGTCGGTGCAGCCTTCCCATTTGCCGATCTGCATCTCGATGGCGCTGTCGGCGGAGGCCGGTATCGACACTTCCCCGATGTTCTCCAGGGCGGCGTCGACGGCCTGCTTGTTCATATTGACGACCTTCTCGCCGGCCTTGCCGTAGGACTTGACGATCGCGTCCTTGATCTCGCGGATCGCCTGCTCGAGCGGGATGATGTCGGAGATCTTGAAGAAGGCGGTCTGCATGATGACGTTGATGCGGGGACCGAGGCCGATCTTCTCGCCCAGGTGCACGCCGTCGATGACGAAGAACTTGAGCTTCTTGTCGATGATCTGCTGCTGCACCGCCTTCGGCAGGTGGGGCCAGATTTCGTCCTTGCCGTAGGGGGAGTTCAACAGGAAGGTGGCGCCTTCCTTGGCATTCTTCAGCATGTCGTACTTCTCGAGAAAGGAGAAGTTGTGGCAGGCCACGAAGTCGGCTTCGTTCTCGGAGATCAGGTAGGTGCTCTTGATCTCCTGCTCGCCGAAGCGAAGGTGCGAGGTGGTCATGCTGCCGGCCTTTTTCGAGTCGTAGACGAAGTAGGCCTGCACCTTGTTGTCGGTGCATTCGCCGATGATCTTTATCGAGTTCTTGTTGGCGCCGACGGTGCCGTCGGAGCCGAGGCCGTAGAACATGGCGGCGTAGCCCTTGAAGGGCACCTTGTAGTTCTCGTCGAACTTGAGGCTCTTGCCGGTGACGTCATCGTCGAAACCGATGACGAAATGGTTCATCGGCTTGTCGAGCAACAGGTTGTCGAGAACGGCCTTGCACATGCCGGCGTTGAACTCGAACGATCCGAGGCCGTAGCGGCCGCCGACGATGACCGGGTACCCCTGGAAGGAGGTGAAGCCCTCGACCATCCCCTCGCCGATGGCGGTGCGCACCGCCTGGTAGAGCGGCTCGCCGATCGAACCCGGCTCCTTGGTGCGGTCGAGCACGGAGATCTTTTTCACCGAAGCCGGCAGGGCCTTGCAGAACTGCTCGATGGGGAAGGGCAGGAAGAGGCGGATCTTGATCAGGCCGACCTTCTCGCCCCTGGCGACCAGGTGCTCGATCATCTCCTCCATCGCCTCGCACCCCGAACCCATCATCACCACCACGCGCTCGGCGTCGGGGGCACCGACGTAATCGACCAGGTTGTACTGCCGGCCGGTCAGCTTGGCGAACTTGTCCATTTGCGCCTGGACGATGCCGGGAACCTTTTCGTAGTAGGGGTTGACCGTCTCGCGACCCTGGAAGTAGACGTCGGGGTTCTGGGCGGTGCCGCGCAGCTTCGGCCGGTCGGGGGAGAGAGCCCGCTCGCGGTGGGCGCGCACCAGATCGTCGTCGACCATGTGGCGCATGTCGTCCTGGGTGAGCTCCTCGACCTTCTGCACCTCGTGCGAAGTGCGGAACCCGTCGAAGTAATGGAGAAAGGGGATGCGCGATTCGAGAGTGGCCGCCTGGGCGATCAGGGCGAAGTCCATGACCTCCTGGACGTTGTCGGAACAGAGGAAGGTCCAGCCGGTGGAGCGGCAGGCCATGACGTCCGAGTGGTCGCCGAAGATCGACAACGCCTGGGCGGCGATGGCGCGGGCCGACACGTGGAAGACCGTCGGAGTCAGCTCGCCGGCGATCTTGAACATGTTGGGGATCATCAGCAGCAGACCCTGGGAGGCGGTGAAGGTGGTGGTCAGGGACCCCGCCTGCAGGGAGCCGTGCACGGCGCCGGAGGCGCCCCCCTCGGACTGCATCTCGACGACCTTGGGGACGGTTCCCCAGATATTTTTCTGACCGACGGCGCTCTTGGCGTCGGAGATCTCCCCCATCACCGAAGAGGGGGTGATCGGGTAGATGGCAATGACCTCGTTGGTCGCATGGGCCACATGCGCCGCGGCGGTATTGCCGTCGATATTTACCATTTTTCGGGACATGAAACTCCTCCTTTTCCTTGGTTTTCCCTTACCGAAACGGCTGGACAGAAACCCTCGTCGCCCCCATGGGCGGCAGACAGACTCTCATGCAAAAAAAGCTGCAAAAGCAAAAAACCGCAGAGCGGCCGATTTTGCCCGAAACCCACAGTATAAGGCAGGAGTGCCGAATAGCAATGGCACCCGATCAGATATCCCGGCGCCCCTCCACCGCCCGGTTGACGGTGGCGTCATCGACGAACTCCAGATCGCTGCCCATCGGAATGCCGTGCGCCAGGCGGGTGATCCGGATTCCCAGGGGCCGGACCAGGCGCGCCAGGTAGAGCGCCGTGGCCTCTCCCTCGACAGTGAAGTTGGTCGCCACCAGCACCTCTTCGACCCGCCCTTCTTCCAGGCGGGCCAGAAGTTCCCTGATCCGCAGATCCTCCGGCCCGATGCCGTCAAGGGGCGAGAGAGCGCCGTGCAGCACATGGTAGCGGCCACGGAAGGAGCGGCTGCGCTCGATGGCGATAAGATCCTGCGGCTCCTCGACGACGCAGATCTGGCGGTCGTCTCGTCCAGGGTCGCTGCAGAGGGTGCAGGGGTCCTGCTCGGTGATGTGGAAACAGCGGGAGCAGAAACGGATCTTCTGCTTCAGCTCCCGGATCGCCGCCGCCAGGGCCTCCGCCTCGGACGCCGGCTGCCGCAGAATGTGGAAGGCCAGGCGGGCGGCGGTCTTTTGTCCGATCCCCGGAAACTTGGCCAGTTCGGCGACCAGGCGGGCGAAAGACGGGATGGAGTCTAGCATGAGTTCTTCAAAAAATCCAACTATTTAAAATAGCGTTTTATTTTTTTAAGGGGACCAAATTTTTCCGCAAGAGATTTAGATGCGGTAAAAGAAAATGGTCTGACCAGGGAGAATTTTTACCATAGTTCCGTATACGGATCAAGCCCAAAGGTCGTCCGCCGAAAAAAGCACGCCCCCCGGGCGGAACTGTCCGACGAGGGCATGCGCTGATCCTGTCTTCGCGATGGCGACACCCCGGCCCGGCTTGATGACGGGCCATCGACGCCCGCGGCAGGAGCCTTCTTGAACAACCCGGGCTACATCAGGCCGGGGATGTTGAGGCCGCCGGTGATCTTGCCCATTTCCTCCTGGGCCATGTCCTGGCTTTTTTTCACCGCCTCGTTGACCGCGGCCACCACCAGGTCCTGAAGCATCTCCACATCGTCGGGATCGACCACGCTCGGCTCGATTTCGAGCGCCACCAGCTGCTGCTTGCCGTTGACCGTCGCCTTGACCATGCCGCCGCCGGCGGAGGCCTCCACCTGGCGGCCTTCGAGTTCCTCCTGCAGACGCGCCATCTTCTGCTGCATGAGCTGGGCCTGCTTCATCATGTTTCCCAAACCTTTAGCCATATCGAAACCTCCGTCTATTTCCGTTCATGATTGATCGTTTAGCTGACGCTTGCCTTTTCTCACTCGACCACCGACTTCAAACGAACCCCTTGTCGATCGCCCGGATCTCCTTCACCTTTCCGCCGAAAATATCCTGAACCGCCCTGACCATCGGATGGCCCAGGGCATCCTCGCGCAGACGTTTCTGGCGGTCGGACTGCCGGCTTCGCCTCTCCTCGAGCAGCGACGGCGGGCTCTGGCCCCGTTCCCCGTTGAGGGTTTCGACCCGGATCTTCACCGGTTGCCCGAAATAGGCGGCGGCCAGTTCCTCCATGGCGCCCAGGGTTTCGGGGTCCTTCATCTGCTCCAGGTGAAAGGAGCCCTGCGGGAACCCGATTTTAACTGCGGGCAGATCGAGCGCGACGAGACTGCCGTGTTCGAGCAGGGAACCAATCATGGGGCGGCGCTCCCTGACATGTTCCACCAGCCCCGGCCATCCCCTGCCTGTCGCCGTTTCGGATACCGGGGCCTCAGCTTTTTTTGGCGGCGGCCCCTTTTCCCCGGCTTCTTCCGCCTGCGGTCCGGGAGGCGATGGCGCCGGTCGGAAGCCTCCTCCAAGGCGTTTTTCCAGAGCCTCGAGCTTGCGCAGCAAGGCGGCAACGTCGCGCCCCGGCGGCAGTTGCGCCAGTCGCACCAGGGCCATCTCCATCACCAGGCGCGGGAAGGCGGCGCTGGCCAGTTCGGCCTCGGTCCGGATCAGCAGGGAAAGGGTTCGCTGGTGATCCTCTCCGCTGCCCAGGGCGGCCAGGGTCTGCAGGTCGCGCAGCTCCTCGTCGGTGACATCGAGCAGTTCCTGCGGCTCCTCCAACACCTGGCAGAGGATCAGGGCGCGAAAGAGCTCGACCAGTTCCTGGCAGAACTGGCGGAAGGAGTGACCCAGATCGTCGATCCGCCGCACCGCTTCGAGACAGCGGCGGCTGTCGCGCTGCAGCACCCCCTCCACCGTGTCGAGCAGCAGGCGCCTGTCCACCATGCCCAGCAGGCCCTGGACCGCTTCGTCGTCGACCGAATCGCCGCAAAAGGCGATCACCTGGTCGAGGGTCGAGAGAGCGTCGCGCATGCTGCCCTCGCCCCGGCGGGCCACCAGGGCCAGCGCGCGGTCGGAGATCTCGATCTTTTCGGCATCGACTATTTCGCGCAGACGGGCGCTCACTTTGGGCAGTGCGATTTTCCGGAAATCGAAGCGCTGGCAGCGAGACAGGATGGTGATCGGGATCTTGTGGGGCTCGGTGGTGGCGAAGATGAACTTGGCGTGCTCCGGCGGCTCCTCCAGGGTCTTCAACAGGGCGTTGAAGGCGTTGATCGAGAGCATGTGGACTTCATCGATGATGAAGATCTTGAACCGGGAGCGCGACGGCAGGTAGGTGATATTCTCGCGCAGCTCGCGAATATCGTCGACGCCGGTGTTGGAGGCGCCGTCGATCTCGAAGACATCGACCCCGCGGCCGGCGGCGATCTCCCGGCAGGAGGAGCACTCGTTGCATGGCTGGGCGCTGAGGCCTTTTTCGCAGTTGAGCGCCTTGGCGAAGATGCGGGCGGCGGAGGTCTTGCCGACGCCTCGGGCGCCGGTGAAGAGAAAGGCGTGATGGACGCGGCCGGCCCGGATCGCGTTGGCCAGGGTCCGGCTGACGTGCTCCTGCCCGACCAGATCGGCAAAACTCTGGGGTCGCCACTTGCGAGCCAGCACCAGGTACGACATGGCCCTCACAGGTCTCCGAAGGAAAAGAAGGGGACGCGCGGTGTGGAAAGGCGGGGGAACGCGCGGCGCGGAAGATCGAAAAACATTGCCGTCACAAGTGACAGCCAGGCACCCCCGCGGCACACGACTGGGGCCGTTGCCGCTGCTCCCTTCCGGGCCTGACGGGGTTCACGACCGGCCGTTGCGCGGGACCCGGCTGTCACTTCTGACGGCAACGGGCGCCGATGACGACAAAAGCGTTAAAATGGCGGAGAGGGAGGGATTCGAACCCTCGGTACCTTGCGGTACACACGATTTCCAATCGTGCACCTTCGGCCTCTCGGTCACCTCTCCGCAGGCTGGGTAGCATACACCAAGGGGTAGACCCTGTAAAGGGTTTTTCTGGCCAACCGAGAGGCTTCCCGGTGCCGGCCCTCCCCCTCGGGAAGGACCGTCTTTTTACCCGATTTAAGGGCGCCTGTCAATAGCCGCCTGGCGGAAGATCGGGGGCCGATGGACTACCCCGCAACCAATGTCCGCTTTCCGCCTGGTCGGGGAGGACGGCGCCGAACCGGACGTCGAGAATCCTGCACAACCGATCTGTATCGAGAGGATCCGGCCCACAGGCCGAAATGGGAGCCGGACGAATCCACCCCCATCACTGCCCCGGCAATGGAAAATCAGCCCCCTTCCGTCCGGTGTGGCAGCGAAGGCGCCAACCGTCGCAAGGGAATCCTTACGCGCCCCTTCCGGCACCCGGCTCAATGCAGCTTCGTTCGCAACCCGGCCCGCCGTTCGCGCCCCGTATAGAGTCGACCGCCCATGCCGCGAAGGGGATCGCGGCCGACGACGACCCAGCCGCCCGAGCGCCTGAAAAAGGCCACCCGCTTCTCCTCGAGCATGTGATCGAGCACGCGCGGGCCGACAATTTCCTCGGTACCGTCCCTGAGCAACACCGGAATGATCAAAAACGTCACCCCCTTTCCCTCATATCCTACACTTTCATGATAGCAGGCAAACGGCTGAACATTGGGCAGAAAAAAATGAAATCCGAATTAAGACAAGGGCCCGGCCGATAACGGCCGGGCCCTTGTCTTTACTGGCGGAGGGGGTGGGATTCGAACCCACGGTACCTTGCGGTACAACAGATTTCGAGTCTTTAAACGGGGGTTTCACCCCTTTTCCCTGGCTTTCAAAAACACCTTGAAATACTAGCGACTTACAAGTAGAATCTTTCCCCTGGCGTCCCTCATTTTCCTCCTTCGTCACCCCAAATCTTTCCACCAATCTTTCCACCAGATTCTCCGGGTGGAAACTTTTCCGGAAGAGGCCGACATGGCGAAAACTGATCTGAGAGTTGTCGAGGCGATTCACAACGGGCGGAAGATTTCCGGCCTCTATCGCCGCCAGACCGGGACATTCGAGACGAAAAAGGGGGCGGTGAGGATCGTCGTCCCCGAATACGAATACTGGTTCGACTTTACCGTGGCCGGCAAACGCTACCGCTCGGTGTTCGGCAAGGAGAGTGATTTCGGCCGCATCGGGGCGACCGGCAGGTGGGAATCCCACGCCGTCGAAAGCGCGGTCGAGGCCCTGGTGCGGGTCAGGGAGAACGCCAGGGACGGGGGCGGTCCGACCAGCATCCGGGAAGAACAGGCCCTGGCCCGGCAGGCCGAGGAGGAGAGGCGCCGCCGGGAGCGGCGGGAGAAGACCGTCGCCAAGCTGGTGGAAATGTTTCTCGAGGATATCAGCGTCGTCGCCCCGAATATCAAGACGACCAAGCCGCGCACCATCCGGGAATACCGCCTCAACCTGCATCGCGACGTCATCCCGGCGATCGGGACGCGCAAGGCCAAAACCATCGAGCGCGAGGATATCGCCGAGATCATCGCCAAGATCGTCAAGCGCGGCAAGATCGTCCAGGCCAACCGCACCTTGGCGTCCTGCAGCCGGCTGTTCAACTGGGCCCTGGCGCAAGGGCTGGTCCTCTACAATCCCTGCGCCATGATGCGCAAGTACGAGGAGAAACCCCGCGAGCGCGTCCTGACCGAACCGGAGCAGAAGGAGGCGTCGACCGAGAAGGCGCGCCATGAGGAGATCAAGTCGCTGTGGAACCGGCTGACCGAGCAGGGGGAGCAGGCCGAGGCAAGAGTCCTGCTGCTGTGCATGCTGACCGGGGCTAGGCCGGGCGAGATCTGCAACATGCGCTGGGAGGATATCGACGGCAGCTGGTGGACGCTCAGTGAGGAGGAGACGAAGACCGGCGTGACCCTCGACTGCTACCTGACCGAAACGGCGCTCGCCATCCTCGGCACGCAGGGGGAGACGGGTTTCGTATTCACCCTGGCCTCGGATTCCGACCGGGCACTGCCGGAAGACCGCCTGTCCAGGTTCGTCAGAAAACAGCACCAGTATTTCGGCCTGGAGAAATGGCAGCCTCGCGATCTGCGCCGGACCTTCACTACCCTCGCGAAGGGGCTTGGCTACTCCGACCTGATCATCAACAAGGCCCAGGCCCGCAAGGACAGCTCGGTGATCCGCACCCACTACGACAAAAGGCGCTACTACGACGAGCTGCGGCAGCTTTTCGAGGCGGTGGAGCGGGAGATCCTGCGCATCATCGGCCAGGAGGGGAAAACAGCGAAGGTCATACAGCTGCGGTAGTGGGGGTAGTTTTTACAGCGGTGCTTGGGATTGAGCAATGCGGAGAAATTTCCGCTCGAGTTCTGCCTTATAGGTTGGCATACCCGCGGCGTACAAATCAGGGAAGCGATCTATGGCTTCGACAAACTCAGCCATAGCAGGGCTAATCCAGCCGATCAACTCGAGGATCCGCGTATGCTTTTCCCGAAGGTCGTTGAAATACCAGATGGGTTCGTGATGGAAAATCCGATTGCGAAGCTTGCGGATCTCGTTCAGGCAATTGGCAATGGTATTGCGGGTTCGAAGGTATCTGGGGAGCCCCGGGAAGGCCTGTCGGTAAATTCTGGGCCACAGAAATTGCTCCTGACGGCGGTTGAAGCACGCCGTCCAAAAGCCGAAGTTCTGCTCGGCCACAATTCCGGCGGCTGTGATCGGCTTTCTTTCGGCCGCAAGGTTGGTGCGTGCATCGGCAATTCCTGCGCCACTTCGAGAATCCAGCAGGCGGGGTGTATCGAACCAGAAGGGGGTTTGGAAGGCGGCCGAGGCGGCTTCATGAACGGTGTTGCGAAGGGCGATCTCCATGCACTGAAGGACAGGGTAGAGGCTCTCTCCCAAGGCAATATTCCAGGCGTAGTGGATCAGCAGATTCTCGTCCCCGCCGGCGACTCCACGCTGTCGGTATTTATCGAGCCTTTCGTTGGATACCGATGCTCGGAAACTTCTTAAGAACGCTTGATTTGGCAAGAATCCCCCTGTTTCAGATGTCCATTTTTTCAAATTTTTTATTTGACAAAACCTTTAACCTTATATAAACATTTAAGTGCAGCCCCCGGAGCAATCCTATCCCGCCCTTGAGGCGGTGACGATCCCGGGGCCTTACCCCTGCTAAAAGCCCGGAAGGCAAGCCTTCCGGGCTTTCCTCTTGGTGCAGCACCCCTTCCTTATACCACCTTCTGCCTTTTTCCCAAACAACTCTCCGCCGCGATCAGGCCCTCCTGCGCTTCGGGAGCCGCTGAGGCTGATGGTGCGGCGGTTGTCGCAATCGGGCTGCTGGGATCTTCAGAATTTGAAGATGATCGCGGCGTCAAGAAGGGGACGTTTTTTCACCCTGAACTGGAGTTCGTAACGGTCCTTGCCCGTCGGCTCCACCTCGGCGAGCCCCAGATAGCCGGCGAAATTCTCCAGCGTTCGCAGGGTGTAGCAGGATCTTACTGTCTTTTCCGGCCCGAAAAAGGCATCGGGCGGCACTTCGTCAAGAACCATGGGGAAGGCCCGCAGAAAGGCGTCTTCATAAAAGAGGTGGGGCAGCCAGCTCCCGCCGTGGCGCTGCAGCAGATAGAGGGTGAAGAGGAAGGCCTGCTGGATGAATCCGAGTTCCGGATAGCCGTCCCGGTAGCTCCAGTTGAACTTCTCGACATAAGCGCGCAGCAGCTGCGGATAGACGCCGGCCATCCCGTGCTTCTCCAGCAGGTTGCGACAGTCGCGGCCGAGGATGAACCTTCCCCGGTACTTTCGGACCAGCCCGGCCAGTTCGGCGACCAGGCGCGTCACGTGCAACTCGAAGAAATCCTCTTCCTTGTTGATGTTGCCGAAGCGTGTCCGCTCCCGATGGAGATCCTCCCCCCAGCAGGCCAGGGCTGCTTCGCGGCAGAAGGCCCGCGGCAGGTTTCCCTTGGCGGTCGGCTTGAGGCCCTGTTCGCCGATGGCGTCGACCAGCAGGCCGAAGAGGGTGAGGATCGGCGCCGTAGGCTCTTCCGCCAGCACCTCTGGAAAGGTCACGATATCCGGGGAATCGAAGGGGTGGTAGAGAATGCGGCCCATCTGCTCCGGCGACAGGCCGGCGAAGTCCTCCCGGCCCTGGCGGTTGCGCTGTCGCGAAAAGTCGGCCAGAAAAGCGTTCGCCTCTTCCAGGGAGGCGAATTGGCGTCCTTCGAGTGCCTGATGAATTTCGGCGAAGACTCCCTTCGGGCCGCCGGTATCGGCCGGTTCCTCCTCTCGCCCCAGGCAGCATTTCTTGTACTTGAGCCCGCTGCCGCAGGGGCAGGGGTCGTTGCGTCCGATGTCGCTCATTCGGTCTCCTCCAAATCAGGCACGCCCCTGACCTTCGCTTTGCTGAAATTGTGGGGGAATCGCTCCGGCTCTGGCCACTCGGAGACGTTGCGAAGGCTTGGCTGGACATCGACGTGTTCGTCGAGGAAGCTGAACTGCTTTTCGCTCAAAAGACCTCTCCACAATTTGTCGCTCACGGATTCACAACAAGTTGCCTTGTCGATCACATTCTGTGAAATATGATCGACAAATTTCGTTGCCATACATGCATGATCGACAAAATCAACGTCCCTCGGTAATCCTCAAAAGCTCGGGAAAAACGTAGACGGCCGACCTTCGCCCACTCGATTCCAACAGCACCTCCAACACATCATGTTCCCGAAGCTCCCGGAGAATGCGCCGTGCCGTGGCCACGGGAATGCCGGATGCCTCAATGAAATTGCCGCTGTTGAATATGGGATGAGAAAAAATCCGGTCGAGGGCGCTGATGGCATGCTGGGATCGGGTGATCTCCGTGAACCGCGGCTTCATCCCCTCGTAAAGATCCAGGATCGCCTGGGCCTTGCTCCGGTTCTCTTCAGCCTGCTGCCGGACCGCCTCTAGGAAGAAGAGGCACCACTCCGTCCAGGCTCCTTCCCGGGAAACCGCCAGCAACCTCTCGTAATATTCATCCCGGTGCGCCTCGAAATAGGCGCTGATGTAGAACATGGGGCCGCTGATGAGTCCCTTCTCGTACATGTAAAGGGGCACCATCATGCGGCCCAGGCGGCCGTTCCCGTCGTGGAAGGGATGCAGCGCCTCGAACTCGGCGTGCAGGACTGCCAGACGCACCAGGTGATCCTGCGCCCCGGCATGGATATGCCGCTCCCAGGCCGACATGCCATCCGGGAGGCGGTCGGGGGAGATGGGGACAAAGCGCGCCTCTTCGAGGGTGCAGCCGTGGGGGCCGATCCAGTTCTGGTTTTTTCGATACTCCCCGGGATCTTTTCCCTGCCCTCTCACGCCATCGAGGAGCACCCGATGCGCTTCCCTGATAATTCGCTGGCACAGCGGCAGGTCCCGCATCATTTCCACGGACCTGTTCAGAGCCCGTCGGTAATTCAATACCTCCTGGATATCCGCTTTCTTCCCAGGCTCGATAGCCTTGCTCTCGCCTTCCGCCTCGTACTCGAGAACCTCGCCCATGGTCGTCTGCGTCCCTTCGATACGCGAGGAAAGCACCGCTTCCTGGGTGATGAGAGGACTCAGCAGAAGGCTTGCGTTGGGAACGGCGGATAAGGTCCCGTCGTACCGGGCCACAGCCATGCTTGCCGGACCGATGACGGGAATAAGGCGCTTCCAGTCGAGTTCTTCGGGGGGAAATTCCCCATAGTGATATTGAACGGCCATGTCACACTCCCTCCGGGAAACCGGGGCATTTTTTAACTATTCAGCCAAAGGATCTCGGGGTGCCAGAGTAAAGGGGCATCTGTCGCCCGGATGGTGACAGTCAAGCCCCAAGGATGGGTTTATGCGGCCCCCCTGAAGCGGGTGCCCCGAGCACTTGCGGGGTGACTTGCGGGGCGATTTCCCCCGCAAGTCCCTGGAGCGCCCGCTCGTGTAACGGCTGGCGGTCATTCTTTTCACCACGGATCGCCATTGCGTCAAAATTGAAAGCCTCTGTTTACACGTGACTTTCGCAGATTTATCGACGGGAGTTATCGACACATATCCGCTTATTCGGGAAGATTGCGTCGATATCCTTGACTATCTCGGCCAGTATCTTCGACCGCGCTTTTCCCCTTCAGGCCTTACTCTGTCCTTTTCACAAAGACGATCCAACGCGAGCTTGACCTGCCGACGTTTGATTTCCGGGCCTATCCTTTCGTGAATCTCGCCGATCGCCGATCCTGGATAACGACCAATGTCTTCCAGCACCAGGGCGTCCAACCGGTGCGGTTCGATTCGGGCCAGGCTCGTCTGGCTTGGAAACTCCAGGCGCCGCAAGAATTCGGGTTCCACGAAGTAGCGCGTACCCTTGGTGCGCCCGGTTTTCCGGACAATGCCAAAATCCAGAAGGCGGCCAAGCCAGGAAGCAATCTCGCCGGCATCCGCCAGTTCCAGAGCATCGGCCATTTCCTTTGCAGTCATGGCGTCGCTCTGGGCAAGCAAACCAAGCGTGATCTTCTCCCGCTGTCGGAGAAAAAATGTCTGGTCCGCTTTCGCCAGAAAGTCGATGACCTCCCGCTTCACAATCCGTTTTTCAACTACGACCTTGACGAAATCAGGCCCCTCGAAAAGTTTCGGCAGGGGGCGGCCCTGCGAGAGGAGGACTTCGAATATCAGATCATAACCGCTGCCTTCCCGCTCCATCAGCCCCAAATCGTGGAATACGCGGGCCAACTCATTGTTGCGCCGGACAGATTGGTGCAGGATGTTCTGCGGGGTCACTCCCAGCGGCAGCAGCCCCGGGTTGACCACTTCCAGCCGGTCGGGGTGAAGGCTGAACAGGGCATCCAGAATCCCCGTCCAGAATATCGAATCAGGCTCGGCCGCCTCCCTCTTCCCGAGCAGTTCGGCAAAAAAAGCCACCACCTCGTCGTGCGCGAGCACGCCGCCCGCAACCGCGTAGGTCAGAGCAGTGGCGGCGTTCCAGCGAACGAACTCGTCGGCTTGCCCGTCGAGAATCAGCGCGCGAACGCCATCCTGTTGCCCGCCGCTGGTTTTGTACAGCACCGCCGGCATGGTTTCCCCCAGAAATTCTCCGAACAGCGTATCGGGCAGCCCCTCGGGTAAACGACACAGGTCAAGGACCAGCCGGTGGGCGCGTGTTTCCTCGAAATGCGCCAGCAGAATCAGCGCATGGCAGGTGATGTCGTGGTCTTCGTCGAGCCAGGCCCCAGGGTCCGCCAGGATCCGCTCAAGGATGGCGAGCAGGTGCGGGGCGATCTCCTCGCGCCGCTCGACGGCTTCATCCATCAGGACGTATTTGGTGAAACCGGTATAGCTATCCAGATCCCCAATCAGTTCTTCAATGGGCCGCGGGTTCATGTTGGTCGTTCCTTCGAAATCGGCGGGCGGCTTCGCCCCATGGATTGTTTGCGGAAGTTAGCGCTTTTCGCCACATTTTGCAAACAATCGCACAACCGGCTTGCGCCTGGGTCACGACCGTCCCGAGCGAATGGGCCCCGCCCTAAGGGTGGGGAAAGAGCGATCCCCGGCGACGGCAAGTACCTTAATCACCTCCCGGCGGGTTTATCTCGGAAGTCTTCAGTGGCGTAGCAATTGAACCTCCCGGCAGGGTGGTATTTGCTCACTCCGCCCCCCCGCCTCTTCCAGCACCCGTCTTCCCTTGTCGGTCAGGCGGTAGCGCTGCTTTCTGCTGCGCGGCTTGTCCGGGATGGTCATTTCGACGAGCCTCTCCTCCAGCAAAGAATTCAGCACCTGGTCTCTGAACTTGGTGCGGTCTGCCCCTCCGGCAATCGCCATGAGATCCGTTATCGCTTTAATTTCAATGCAGTTACGCATGATCTCGACTTGGTGCCGACTTCCTCCGTGAGCTGCGGGGTGACCTCCCCCGCTAGCCCCCTTGGCCGCCCGCTCGTGCACCGACAGGCGGATCAGGGAAAGAGGTATGGTCCTCGTCGGTCTCGAACTCGGGCGGCGAGCCGTTCTCCTTCATGACCTTGAGAATCTTGGGAATCCCGGTGGAGCGTCCCTCGGTGAGGTCCAGTTCCTTGAGGAATTCCCCGATCCGGCGGTTGCCCTCCCCGCCATGAGCCCCTGGCGCCACGGCGTATAAATTGGCGCATAAATACGCGCCAGGCGCATAAGTTAAGATTTGCGGTATTGGCCAAAGCCACGACCGCAGCAACCCAGTCACGATCCGACAGGCATTTCAGGTCGCTTTTAAACTCGACCTGAAGATTCTCGCCGCCTGCAAGAAGTTCCTTCAATTGACGAATGTTCATGCCCATATTAACTATATTTCCAATCTGCCTGCCGCCCTGTACCGCTCTCCCTTAACCTTGTCCAGCTCACACTGCCGCCGTACCCCTCGACGCTCAGGATCGGGAAATAGAGGGGCTGGATCAGGTTGCAGTAGCCGAGCAGCTCCTGCTGGATCTTGTCCATTAGATCGTCGGAAAGCCCGGCGGGGGGAAAGAGCGGCCGGCCGGAGGCGTCGCGGTCCTGTCCGATGACGACATAGCCGCCGAGGGTTTCGAAGTCATTGGCAAAGGCGCACAGGGTGCGGATGATCGGGGCGGGGTTCCAGCCGGCCTTGTATTCGATGCGTTCGCCTTCGACGGTACGCTGGCGCAGCAGGTCGTCGAGGTTGAGCGGCAGTTTGCTGTTCATTGGTGGTCCTCGGACAAATCGGGGCAGGGGAGGTAGCTGAACCAACGCCCTTACACAACCCCGGCCTTGGCCAGCTCCTGTGCCCACGAATCTTCCATGAGCATGGTAAAGGTCATCTGCTGCGGCGCCTCCCCAAGATCGAGTTCCCCGGCTCTGATGGCCGTGTCGGCGTGTCCGGTCAGCAGCTCGAACAGCTTTTTCTTGTACGCGGTATCGTCGTTCCCCTTGAGGTGTTCCCCCTTGGTCTCCAGAACGGAGAAGCGGTACTTGCCGCCCTCGGTGCCGTGCAGACAGGCGAGAAGGTCGGGATAGACCTTTTGGCGTTGCCACCCCTGCAGGCTGTAGGAGCGCTGGTTTACCGCAATGCGATGCCACCAGTAGACCGACTCGCGGGTGTCGAGGTACCAGGCTGTCTCTTTCTCCAGGGTGTTGAAATCGCTCTCGTAAGCCTTCTCGAACAGACTCTTCTCCAAAGGGTCGCCGTCCTTGCGGTAGAGTTCCAGATCCTCTTTGGCGACCTCGATTTCCAGGGTTTGTGCCAGAGCCCAGTTGAGATCGGGATTTTTCGTGGCGACCAGACGCAGAGAGATTTCGCCCTCTTCCAGTTTTCGGCGGAAAAGCGCTTCAGCCGCCCGAAAGACCTGATCGCGCAGGTCGAGCTTCATCGTTTGCAGAAGATCGAGACGGTTGGCATAGAGCCGAGCCTCGGTGACACCCCGCTGCCGCAGGGTATCCAGTGTCTCTTCAAGAATGCGCATCCCCTGCCAGGGGTTCGGGATCACATCGAGGAGCTGTCGCACGAGAAAGGCGACATCGAGCCCTTCCTCCGGGAGGGCTTCCAGCTCCTCCTGGGTGAACTGCATGACCGCCTGGCTGTCTTCCTTTCCCTTCTTGTCGATATCGATGCGGGCGATGGTGCGACGCAGCTTTTCCTCGGCGTCGACGTTCACGCTATCAGCCTGGATGAAGCGGAAGGACTCCCAGTCGAGCCGCCCCATGATGTCCCGGTCGTAATCGAGCGCGCGGTACCCCTCGGAGGCGCCGTTGTCGCGGTGCAGCACGCGCGGCAAAAAGATGGTCGGCGGGTGCCTGAAGGCCTCGCGGCGCTGGAGGGTTTCCCGGCGGGTAATGCGCTTGGCGACGCCGGCGCCGTCTCCTGCCTTCACGCTGGAGGCGAGATCGGCCATTCCCTCGTCTTCGAGCCCCCTGCGCACCCCGTTCACCGCCTCCCGGACATCCTGGTCGAAGGTGAACACGTAGCACTCGTCGAGGGGAGCGCGGCGAGTCAGCCGGGCATGGGGCTGGCGCAGCACGCGGCCGATCATCTGGGTCAGGGCGGTGTTGGCGGTGGTTTTTGCGAGGATCGCAAGCACGTAGGCGAAGGGGCAGTCCCACCCTTCGCGCAGGGCGTCCTTGGTGATGATGTAGCGCACCGGGCAGGAATCGAGCAGCAGATCCTCGTCCCCCAACTCGTCGCTCTCCGAGGTCTTGAGGCGGATCTCCTCCACCTTCGCGCCCAGCTTCTCCAGCAGGTATTCGCGGGCATCCTGGGCGTGCACGAACCCCGAGTCGCGCTGCTCCTTGCCGGTGCGCTCGACCCGCACCAGCATGATGGGACGGATGTAGCGGCCGCTTTCGGTTTGGCTCAGCGCCGCCTCTTTCGCCAACTCCTGCAGCCTGGCGTGGGCCAGGGTCAGAGTGTGCTTCCAGCCGCCCTTGTCCTCGTTGATGACGTTGATGGGCAGCTTGATCATCTCCTCGTCCTTGAGGTCGCCGCCAGGCACGTTGACCAGCACGTTCGATTGGTGCTTGCCACCCGTGTTCGGCGTGGCCGAAAGTTCCAACAGAAAGCGGGGATTGAAGCCACACAACGTCTCGCGGGCGGTATCCGAATAGGCCTTGTGCCCCTCGTCGATGATCACCACCGGCCGCACCAGCCGCAGCACGTTGCCGAGGCTCTGCTTGAGAGAGAGGGAGCCGGGGACGATCCCGTCCATCCAGCCCATATCGGCCAGATCGTTGAGATCCAGATTGGGCACCGCCTCCGCCAGTTGCCGGTTCGCCCCGCTGTCGTCCTCCGCAGGGAAGAAGGAAGTAAACCGTCCGCTGTCGCGAAACAGCCTCAACGTTTCCTTCGATTTGCGCGCCGCCGAGGGAAGCATCAGCAGCATCACGCAAAGTTGCTCTGTCACGTCCCGCGCCGTGAAAGCGTCCCCCTTCTCCAGCAGCTTCACCCGGCCACCCGAGGCGCGCTCCAGAATCTGGCGGTAGGGGTGCTCCCGGTTGGCGAGGTGCTTCCAGGTCTGACGGTAGATGGCGTCCGAGGGGACCACCCAGAGGACGAAGCCGGTCTGGCGTTTGAAGTAGTCGGTCTGGATGCGCTCCAGCGCGCAGGCCGCCAGCAGCGTCTTGCCGCCGCCGGTGGGGACCTTGAGGCAGAAGTTGGGGATGGATCGGTTCAGTCCGTCGTGCCGGGCGAGCCAGGGGGCGACGAAGGCGTTGCCGTCCTTATCGCGCAGGTGGGGGAGCATCCGCTCCTTGTTCAACAGGTCCCAGGCCTTCTGACACGGATCGCCGATGTCGATATCAAGCCCCTGCTCGGCGATGAGTGCCCTGGCTTTCTCGACTTTCTCGTTCTGCTCGGCCAGGGTCGCAAGGTACCGGTCGGTCTTGTTCAGGACGCCCTGCTGGTATTCCTTCAGCTCCATACCTTCTGCTCCTGTTCCTTCCCCCCTCCCTGGCCCTCCCCCAGCGGGGGAGGGCCAGGGAGGGGGGAGAGTTACTTTCCGCCCGCGGTAGAAGGGTCAGGGATGGGGCCTTGCCGCAATGCATCATAAATCGCTTGCAACACGCCTTCCAGATTTTGAAAAACCTCGTGGTTCCAAAATCTGACCACTTGGATGCCGTTATTGTTCAGAAAGGCCGTCCGTTGATCATCTCTTGCCCGAGTATAGGGCTCATTGTGCTGTCCTCCATCCAACTCCACGGCAAGTTTTGCTTCGCAGCAAAAAAAATCGAGAACGTAACGATCAAGCGGATGCTGCCGTCGAAAACGAAAACCCCCGAGTTGCTTGCGACGCAAGCAATGCCAAAGGAGAGTTTCAGCATCGGTCATGTTTTTCCGCAAAGATCGAGCCGCCTCAAGCAGTGGAGCAGGCACAGGCGCGGGGACAAAAAGTTTCTTGTCTATAGCTTCCTTTGTCATATCCTCTTTTCCCCTCCTTTTCCAGCCCCCCTCCCGACCTCCCCCCGCTGGAGGGAGGAGCAAGATTTCCCTCCCCCATCGGGGGAGGGCTGGGGGCGTTCCTAATCCCCCAGAATCCGGTGTACCGCGTAGGGCAACTGACAGAACTCGATGCGCTGCTTGGTCAGTTCCTTCTGGCTCATGAACTTGGCCACGGCAAAGACGACGGCCCGCTTGCCGGCATTGTTCCCCCTGGCGATCGCCTCCACCCGATCGGCGTTCAGCGCCGCCTCGTTGGAGCGCAGCCAGGCGGTGTCGGGCTGGTAGAAGAGGTGGATGCGGAAGAGCTCGGTCTCGCCGATGAAGCCGTCGGCCGAGGGCTTGGCGACCTTCTCCAGCGACCTTCCGGTGGCGGTGTAGAAGACGTACTGGGCCAGGGCCTCGAAGCCGGGCAGGCCCTTGCCGGTGAGTAGGCTTTCGATTTCGATCGGCTCGCCCAAGGTGCAGAAGGCGAAGCTGCCGCCCAGCCCCGGCGTCTTTTCCTTGATCTTCCGTTCGCCGATGACGGTGAGCACGCCGTCCTTAATCGTCTTTTTTACCTTGTCGTAGGCTGCTCCCGTGGTCTTTTCGACGTGCTCCACCTGACGGAGGATTCTCTGGGACTGCTTGGAGAAGTTGCTCCAGGTTAGTTTCTCGCTGAAGAGCTCTTCGCGTTGGGTGCCGGTGTAATCGTAGCCGTTGATTACTCGGCGCACCCTTTCGGCGGTCAGGGTGTCGGCGTAGTCTTCGCACTCGACGAGGATGAAGCGGCGGTTGCCGCCGTCCTTCTGGTTGGCGGCGAGGACGGCGTGGGCGGTGGTGCCGGAACCGGAGAAGGAGTCGAGGACAATTGCCTCTTTGTTGTTTAGAATGGCTAAGATTTTTTGGATCAATGCCACTGGCTTTGGGTTGTCAAATACGCTTGCCCCAAAAATGCTTTTGATAGCCTCACTTCCATCATCTGAAGACCCTGCTTCGTCATAATTCCAAAAATCCACTGGCACAAGCTGTTCTGCTTCGTCGAGATATAATTTGAGACGAGGATATTCTGCTTTGCCGTCAGAGCCCCACCAGAGTCGATTTTCGACTATATGTCGCTGGTTCTCTTCAGGGCTATATTTCCAAGCATGGGTGGGGTGTTCAACATTCTTTTTAGTAAATGGATTTTGGATTTTATATACAAGATTCCTTCGTTTTTCCTTAGTTGCTGGATTAACATAGGATGCAGTCATCCAAGGACCCCTCGGGTCATTGTCTGGGTTGGTGTATGTGGCGTCTGATTTGCCAGTTCTCGGCTCCTTTATCAAATTGAGAAGATCCGATTTTCTGTAAACTAGGACATTATCTTTTTGGGAATAGAACATTTTTGCGTTATTGCTTCTTGTATAACGCTTTCTCCACGATATGGATGCAACGAAATTCTCTTCACCAAAAATTTCATCAAGAAGCAATCTGGCCCGATGGGCCTCATTGTCGTCCAAAGTTATCCAGATGGTTCCCGTTTCGTTGAGCAGTTCTCGCAGCAGATTCAACCGCGGCCACATCATGCACAACCACTTGTCGTGCCGCTCCAGGTCTTCCTTGTCCACCGGATTGGCCGCCTTCTTCAGCCACTCCTTCATCAGCGGCGAGCGGACGTTGTCGTTGTAGCACCAGCCTTCGTTGCCGGTATTGTAGGGAGGGTCGATGAAGATGCAGTCGATCTTGCCGGCATGGGTGGGGAGCAGCGCCTTGAGGGCCTCCAGGTTGTCGCCGTGGATGATCAGGTTGTCGTCCAGCGACGGTTTCTGGCCCGAAGCGGGGAGAGATTTATCGGCATCCACCTTCAGTTCGCGGAACGGGACGCTCAGGTGGTGGGAATAGACGAATTGCTTTCCCTTGAATTCGAGGGTGGGCATTAAAAACTCCTAGGTTTTGCTGGACTAAATCCATTGGCAGCTGCAAGGCTTTTAAACAGAAAACCCATCATGTAGCAAGTTCTCTCAGCAGCCATTCAAGCTGGGTACGAGCATCACCAATGATTGCCATGTATGAGCGAAATTGAGTGTCCGACAAATATCCTTGTGCCATTGCCTTATCTACCTCGCCACCCAATACCATAATGTCCATGGGCCCGTAACTTGGCGTCAGGTCGTCTCGGTATTTTTTTACTTGGGCCTCGGCATCCCGCCCTACAGTCGCACTTGGCCGTTTGAACTCTATCAGCAATTTCCTTCCCTCAACTGACTGCCCGAGAAACAGGTCCGGTCGATTTTTTGCTCGCGACTTACTCCCGCCTTTGGAGAGATAATCATCGATCACAGACTTGAGTGTCTTGTTGGAGGCAATAACGCTGTACTGCGGCCCCAGGACCCAAAGATTATGTTCGAGAGCATGATGAACATCGGCTTCTAAGGTGCTTTTATCTCGGACGATATGCTCGAAATCGTTCAATACTTGCAGCCGGCTTTTTGCTTGCTTTGCCATAACCGCCATGTCCACGAGCCCGAACTCAGCAAGACATTCCGCAATTTTGGCAACATCCGAACCCGCCGCGGTCGCAATCTTTTCGCAGATCACAAAATATTCGTCCCGCTCCAATGCGTCTAGTACAAGACTGACGAGCAACTTGACCTTGTCATCACCCTGAATCAGTGAGGTAGCAGTTCGCACCTCTGGTTTTTATCTCGCGAGGCTTTTTTCGCGCGTCGTTTTGAGTGTCACACCGTCCGTCTGGGTTGTGTTTCCGGGTTGACGGAGCTGTTCTT
>Ga0102953_1000529_pt1 | contig 26139 bp, 28 predicted proteins | sample SalPon2A_C_D2_MG_FD_78509 | JGI IMG/M metagenome (GOLD analysis project Ga0102953, IMG submission 78509) | Soil microbial communities from South San Francisco under conditions of wetland restoration - Salt Pond MetaG R2A_C_D2_MG | ecosystem: Environmental > Terrestrial > Soil > Wetlands | place... | reverse complement strand
TGTGTAATTATGATGGGAGCAGTATTGAACATTGGAGCAGTAATTGGTGAAAAGACGATGATTGACATGAATGTTGTTGTTGGAGGTAGAGCGATTGTTGGAAATAATTGTCACATCGGAGCCGGAACTGTTTTAGCCGGAGTAATCGAACCTCCGAGCGCAGACCCTGTAATTATTGAAGATGATGTTTTAATTGGCGCTAATGCCGTAGTACTGGAAGGAATAAAAGTAGGCAAGGGTGCAGTAATTGCTGCAGGATCAGTAGTAGTGAAAGATGTTGAACCATATATGGTGATGGTTGGAGTACCAGCAAAACCCCTTAAAAAAGTTGATGATAAAACCCGAAGTAAAACCCAGTTGATGGAAGAGTTAAGGAAATTATGAATTTTGAATACTTAATCTGCCTGCCGGCAGGCAAGGTGTTGAGGTTATGAAAGTAATTGTTCAGAAATATGGTGGCAGCAGCGTAGCCGATCCTGAAAAGTTAAAAAAAATTGCAGAAATGGTAGCTGCTGTTAAATCTGAAGGTTATGGTATTGCTGTTGTTGTATCCGCAATGGGTAAAACAACAAATTCGTTGATAGAGCTTTCTAATAGCGTTTCAAAAGATCCTGTGCGCAGAGAAATGGATATGCTTTTAAGTGCTGGTGAAAGAATTACGATGTCACTTCTTTGTATGGCATTAAATGACCTTGGAGTTGAAGCAATTTCACTTACCGGTTCGCAGGCAGGAATAATTACAAACGACAGGCATAACGATGCCCGGGTGATTGAAGTGAGACCGATACGAGTACAGGATGAAATGGATAAAGGTAAAGTTGTTGTTGTCGGCGGTTTCCAGGGTGTAAGTTACAAAAGAGACGTTACAACTCTTGGTCGCGGCGGATCAGATACTTCGGCAGTTGCCCTTGCTGCAGCTTTAAATGCAGCAAGATGTGAAATTTATTCAGATGTTGACGGAGTTTATACCGCAGATCCAACACTGGTAAAAGAAGCAAAACACCTTCCTGAAATTTCTTATCAGCAAATGCAGGAAATGAGCACCGCCGGTGCAAAAGTTATGAATTCACAGGCAATCCAGTTTGCAAAAGAATCCGGAATCATTATTTATGCACGCAGCACTTTTAAGCCCGGATCAGAAACAATTATAAAAACTACAAAATCAGGGCAGACTAAAGGAATAACATCAGTCGTGCACGAGAATGATGTGGTAAGAGTAATTTTATCATATAAAAATCAGGCAAAAGATTTTAATGATTTAATTAAAACTCTTGAAGAGAAGCAGGTAACTATCAAAGAACTTAATGTAGCCGAAGCGCAAAGTGATGAAATAAATTCAAAAGCTTCGTTTGTCGTATCTTATAAAAATGTTTATGGATGGGAAAACCTAAAAGAAAGACTTCAGGAAAGATTTAAGGAAAATATTGAATTTGATTTTAATCTTGGAGCACTTTCGATAATAGGCGAAGGATTAAACAGGGATAATGAGACACTTTTAACCTCAATGAGTATATTAGAAAATATTAATGTAAAAGTTTACGGAATTTCAACTACATCTTATAGGTTATCTTTTCTTGTAGCCGGAAAAGATTTATTAAAAGGTGTGAAAGCAATTCATAAAAGATGGATTGAAGAAAACGTATAATGGCAGTAATAGTCCAAAAATATGGCGGCAGTTCAGTCGCTGATACTACGAAATTAAAAGTAATTGCGAATAACCTTTCTAAAAGAATTAAAGAAGGAAATAAGCTCGTTGTGGTAGTATCTGCTATGGGCAAAACTACTGATAACCTAATTAGAACAGCTAAAGAAATAACTGAGAATATTGTCCCGAGGGAACTCGATATGCTGCTTACAACAGGTGAGCAGGTGACAGCAGCATTACTTTCAATTGCCTTAAATGATATTGAAATAAAAAGTAAATCGTTAAATGCTTTTCAGCTTGAGATTTTAACAACCAATGATTTTAATGCAGCAAGAATAAGAAATTTAAAAGCAGAAAAATTAAAAACATTACTAAATAATTTTGATGCAATTATTGTCACAGGTTTCCAGGGTATTACGGAAGAAGGAGACATTACAACATTAGGAAGGGGAGGATCAGATACATCTGCTGTTGCACTTGCTGCTGCAATGGATGCAAATTGTGAAATTTACAGTGATGTTGCGGGTATATATTCGGCAGATCCTAGGATACATCCAACTGCTAAAAAACTTAAATACGTCGCTTATGACGAAATGCTTGAAATGTCGAGCTTGGGAGCTAAAGTACTTCACAGCCGCTCTGTGGAAATTGCAAAAAAATTTAATATTAAACTTTATTGTGGATCAACTTTCTCAGATGAGGAGGGTAGCTACGTGGTAGATGATTATCTGGAGCAGCCAAGTGTAACTGGCGTAAGTTCAATGGACAAACAAACCCAGGTTACAATTTCAAAACTCCCGTTGGATTATACAATTGTGCACGATATTTTCAAAAGTGTTGCAAATCATAATTTGAACGTTGATATGATCTCTGTTATCAGCAATACGACACTGAACGTCTCTTTTACCATAATTGAAGATGAAAAACATCATTTCCAAAAAGCATTGTCGGAAGTTCTGCAGGACCTGCCAAAACTAAATATTAAATATAACAGCGGTTATTCAAAAGTTTCTATAGTTGGAATAGGAATGAAATCGAGCAGTGGTGTTGCTGCAAAATATTTTGATGCTTTGAAAAATATACCTGTAAAACTTGTAACTACATCTGAGATAAAAATCTCCTGTCTTGTTGAAGAAAGCTACAAAGATCGGGCAATTAAAGAATTAATTAAAATGTTTGAACTTTAACGGTAATAAATGAAACTATCTCCAGTTGAATTAAGACATACACTACATAGAAATCCGGAAATTTCCTTTCTGGAATTTCGCACAAGTGAATTGCTCGTTAACACAATTAAAGACTCAATTGATAATACGCATCTTAAGATTCACAGACCTTTTAAGACCGGTTTGCTTGTCGATTACAAAATAAATGAAGGCGATTATTTATTGTTCCGTGCTGATATTGATGCCCTCCCGATTAATGAAGAGAATGAAATAGATTTTAAATCAGAGAATAATTATATGCACGCCTGCGGACACGATGTTCACACTTCTATCCTTTATTCATTTTTAAATTATGTTACGGAAAATAATATAGATCAAAATATCTTATTCTTATTTCAACCTGCTGAAGAGAGCGGCGGTGGTGCAATGGAGTTTTATAAGACAGGTGTTTTTGAATCATTTAAAATCCGTAACGCTTTTGCTCTACACGTCACGGATGAATATAAGGAAGGAACTATTGCCAGCACACCGGGCGTGTTATTTGCTTCAGCACTGGAAGTTGACTTTGAATTTAAAGGATTAAGCGCTCACGTCGCCTTTCCCAAAGAAGGGAATAATGCATTTAATGCATTAAGGATTTTTCTTGACGAATGCGATAAATTACCTAAAGTTGAAGACTCACCTGTTGTTTTCGGTATCGGCAAAATATATTCCGGTGAAGTTAGGAATATTACACCGGGATTTGCAAAACTTGAGACTTCCATAAGAAGTTTGAGTGAAGAAAAAGTGCTAAACTTTTGCACTACACTTGAAACAATTCTTGAAACTGTAAAAAGCAAAACTGGGGTAGATTACAAAATGAAAAAAGGCGCACATTACCCTGAAGTGATAGTTGATAAAATCCTATTTAAAAAACTTTCTGCTAAACTTTCTAAAAAATATGAATTTATAGATTGTGGTCACAAAATGACCGGCGAAGATTTCGGCTTCTTTTCAAAGAAGTTTGCATCATTTATGTTTTGGCTTGGAACATCCAAAAGCGGAGAACGATTCGGTTTGCATAATCCTCGTTTTCTTCCTCCTGATTCAGTTATTGAAAAAGGAAAGAATATCTTTACTACAATTCTTGAATTATTTATTTAATTGTATCAAATTGAAATTTCTCCCAAAAAGAAATCCTTATCTGATATAATTACATCATAGTTTTGCAAAATAATGGAAATTTTTAATGGCACAGTACTTGTTCTTTTAAGTATGTACTGATTCATTAACAATTATTCATTGTCGTTATTTAGGAAGTGTAGAGGGCTACCTCTGGAGGGCCTTCCTAATAACGGCAAGGTTTATTTCTAAAGCAATTATTCATTAGAAATATATATACAATTTGATGGGATCTCGGGTTTTACAAGGAATACTTCTTCTTTTAGAAGAGCAACTTTTCCCGGTTCCATTCCTTTCTTTTTTACAACATATTTTTTAAAAGTATAAGAAACCGGAACAACTCCCGCCGTTTTTGCCTTACTATGAAAAGCAGCAATTGAAGCAGCGGCTTTTAAAATATTTTTTGGAACGGCTTCCTTTGTATTATCAATTCTTAAAACAACGTGTGAACCGGGAAGTCCGCGCGCATGGAACCAGTAATCATTTTGCTTTGCAAATTTAGTAGTTAGCAGATCGTTGTTTTTACTATCTTTTCCAACATAAACATCAAATTTATCTTCCAGCAAATAGTGCTTGAATTTTGTCCTGATATCTTCCTTTTCAGGCTTTGAATTATTCATTTTAATTTTTAGCTCCTTAATTAATTCATCCAAGTCCTCGATACTACTACTTTTAATAAATCTTGATCTAATTTTATTAAATTTTTCATATTCATTCTTTGTTTCTTCAAAAAGTAAACATTTTTTTTCTTTCCCGATCTTTTCACTTCTTGCTTTTTTAAAGTATCTATCTACATTTTGTTTGGGAGATAAATTCTCATCTAGCTTAACTTCAATTAGTTCTTTTCCCGAATATTCATCTTCGATTTCTAACCTGTTCATTCCTTTTTTTATTTTGTTAATATTAATCAATAATAAATTGCCGATTTTATTATAATATTCTTCTTTGCTCTCACGCTCTAAATTACTTTTAAGTTTGTTTAATTTGTTTGCTGTTTTATCAAGGTCTCTTTCTACCTGCTTTTCAATTATTCTAAACTTTTTTGAAAAATCTGAATAAAAATAAGACTTGGAAATATAGAAATTTAGTGCAGCGATAATTGAATCAAATTTATTCTTCTTTGAAAATGGGAATGAAATAAATTTATCAAAACCAAGATAAATTTCTTTTGAATTATCCGACTGGTATACTACAGGCGAATCATTCTTAATTTCTGTTAAAATAGAAGTGATAGTATGAGCAAAAATTAGGCTATTATTTTGGACTTTGAGTTTTGCTTCAATTATAATTTCTTTACCAAGAACGGGGAATTCTTTCCGAAGCAATTCAGGATCATTGATATTTGAATTTGAAAGAGAGGGGAGTGTATTGAAATTATTTATGAAATGGGTTTTTCTAACTTCTTCTAAAAACGATTTTTCTATTTCGTCACTAGTGGACTTAAAAGATGAGATTTTATATTCAGAATCAATAAAATGAATGTTTGTAAATTTGCCTCTGATTGCAAAATAAATAGCACCACTTTTCAGATCCAATTTTACAATTCTGTCAAAATCTGCAATCTCAAAGGATGAAATTATTTGAGAGCAAGCTGATTCAAAAAAATCTATTGTATTTTTTTTAGCCCTTTTAAATTTGTTTTTTAATGTTATAAATGGAAAGCCTGGGTTAGTAGAAATTTCAATGTAGTAATTATTTTCCCCTTTGCTAAACTCTAAGATTAATTTATTCTTATCCTGCGAAAAGGCTGATATTAATTTAAAACCTTCTAATATTTTCCCGGCTTCAATAATAAATCTGTTTAGAATAAAATAATTTTTATACATATATAACAAAAAAGGGTTGAACCGAAATTCAACCCTTAATTTAAAATAAATTTATCAATTAAATGTCAGGCTTTTGAACCTGTTCTTTCTTTTACAATTGCATCGAGAGATTTTAACCTGGCAAAAATCCAGGCTCCACCAATAAATGCTGCAACTGCGATAATTAGGAAAAATAGTTTCTTATCTGTAAAAGAATCCCAGAAACTTGCCATAATTCCTGCAGCTTTACCTCCAAGAGAAGTGGAAAGGAACCAGCCTCCCATCATTAAAGCTGTAACTCTTGCCGGAGCCAGCTTGGAAACAAGTGACAGTCCAATTGGGCTTAAAAACAATTCACTTACTGTAAAAACTCCATATGTTAAAAAGAGCCAGTATGCTCCGGTTTTATGTGTATAAACTGAAGGTACAGACATAATTGCAAATACCATTACGAGCGCAGACAAACCGGAAATAAATAATGCCTGCCCAAATTTAGATGCAGTCGAAACCTCCTTGCCTCGTTTTCTACGCCAGGTAAACCATCCAACCACCAGCGGCGTCAATACAATAATAAAAAATGGATTTATAGATTGGAATAACTCTGCATTTGCAACCGTCAACACCTGGTTTGCACCGGGCCACTCATCTTTAGGAAGATTATTAAAATAGGGATCAATACCCATATGAGTTTCAACAACCCCAGCACTGTCTACAACAGGACGCATATACTGATCCACAACAGGTACTTCTTTTGGCTCTGTATTAATTTCTTGTACCATATTTATGGCTTCAGCCGGTTTTTCCATAATTGGTGCTATTTCACGATTTGTGTATTGCTCTGCCCAAATCGTCAAACCTGTAGCATTCTGATTATAAATTGTCCAGAATATTATTGAAATAGAAAAAATAAACAAAAGGGCACCAATTGCTCTTTTGTCAGATCCTGATGCTCTGACCCAGAGAGAAACATAAAATGCTATAATTGGAATGCAGGCAAAAATAAAAGCATCATTGGAATCAGAGCCAAATAAATTACTGGGAATTATCCAGCCAATTATTGCAAATACAATTGCAGGAAGGAAAACATACATAAAAATCTGTGACATTGATGCATCTTCTTTTTCCATAGGCTTTTTAACATCTGCTTCTTTTACTTCTTTCAGACCCGATGCCAGCCAAATTAGTCCAATTAACAAACCTACTCCTGCCGCTGAAAAAGCATAACCCCAGCCATATGTATTTCTTAAATAAGCGGCTACAAAATTACAGACCAAAGCGCCTATATTTATTCCCATATAAAAGATATTATATGCATTATCTTTAAGGGGTTTAAGCTCTTCTTTATTGTAAATTATACCAAGTAGAGTACTGATATTTGGTTTAAAAAATCCGTTACCTATAATTACAAGACCTAATGAAACAAACAGGGCAGTGTCACCCGGAAAAGCCAATCCGAAATAGCCGGCAGACATTAAGATTCCGCCAATAAATATTGATTTTATATAACCAAGATAACGATCAGCAATTAGTCCCCCGATAAAAGGAGTAAGATAAACGAGCGCAATAAATGAACCTACAATATCTGCGGCAGTACTTGTGTCAAAACCTTTTCCACCAGTTTTAGTATCAATTAAGTATAACAACAGTATACCTACCATCAGGTAATATCCAAAACGTTCCCACATTTCGGTAAAGAATAGAACGTATAAACCTTTCGGGTGCTTTTTAAACATCAGAGGACCTCGCTTGAAAGTTTTTATGTGATGAGATTAACAATTTGATAGCTTCAGAAAAAGAATTCAAGATAATATGAAACTTTGAATAGAAATAGTTGGTTAAAGTTTCCACAATATATATGATTTTTGAGTTTTTTCATAATTTTTATGTGATAAAAAGACCCACCTTTTCAAAAATCTATGTAAATTTGTTTTGTTGTTTAAGAAAACTTCATTTGATATATTACTGCAATGAAAAATATATTTCAAAAATCATTTGTTAGAAAAACTCTATACTGGCTTGTTGGAATAATCGCATTTATTTTGCTATTAAACAACGTAATTATGCCCTGGTACGTAAGCTCGCCGGAGCGGGTAGTGCCGGATGTAATAGGTAAAAAACTGGCTGATGTTGAAAAATTACTCTCTGAAAAGAATCTTGAGCCCGTCATAAGTGATACAACATACGATGAGAAGTATCCTAAAGGAACAATTCTTCTGCAAAAACCAATTGCCGGAGAAAGAGTTAAAATTGGCAGAAGAATTTACCTATTTGTTAGCGGTGGCGATCCTGTTGTTTATGTACCTGATCTAAGGGGAAAATCGATAAGAGATGCAAAATTTTCACTCGAAAGATTGGGGCTGCTGTTGGGGCAGGTTGAAGACGTACCATCAGATAATCCAAAAGATATGATTTTTGATCAACAGTTCGCTCCTGGTACTGTCTTAAAAAAAGGAGAAAGCGTTGATGTTATAATGAGTATAGGAAGCAAGGCTGATTTGCTAACTGTGCCGGATCTTATTGGAAAATCTCTAACTGAAGCGGAGACAATACTCACCGACAGCATGTTAACAGTTGGAAAAATTAGTTATCAAAGGTCATATTCTCTACTGCCAAATACCGTAATCGACCAATATCCGAGTAAAGGCAGTAAAGTTAATACAGGTACAAAAGTGGACCTTTTTGTTACAAAAAATTCAGATTCTCCAAACGATAATAATTAAATATTATGGCAATTTTAGCTCCTTCAATTCTAAATTCTGATCTCTCAAATCTTGCGCAACAAATAAGATTAGTTGAAATGAGTGGAGCAAACTGGATTCATTGTGATATAATGGACGGACACTTTGTTCCTAATATTTCATTTGGGCCTGTACTTGTAAAAGCCGCAAAAAAATCGACTAAACTTCCGCTTGATGTTCACCTGATGATTGAAAATCCGGACAAATATTTAGAAGATTTCGTTTCTGCCGGAGCAAAGTTTGTTACAGTTCACCAGGAAGAAGTAATTCATTTAAATAGAACTATAAATAAGATAAAAGAACTTGGAGCAAATGCTGGTGTGGCAATAAATCCTGCAACTCCTGTTAACTCTTTAAAATATATTGCAGAATATGTTGATTTGATTTTGATTATGACAGTTAACCCAGGTTTTGGTGGTCAGACTTTCATTCCAAATTCAATTGCAAAAATTAAGGAAACGGTTGAATTGAGAAATGAATTAAAAGCGGACTTCATAATTGAAGTTGATGGAGGTATTGATAAAAATAACATCAGAGATGTTTTGAATGCAGGTGCGGATGCGTTTGTAGTTGGATCTGCAATATTCAAAGCTGATAATATTTCGGCAGCTTCGATAGAATTATCAAATTTAATTAAATAGACCGGTAATTTATTCCAGTAGGATATAAGCTAATATTGAGCAAAGACGTTTAAAGTGACTGGTGTCACTTTTTTGGTTTAAATAATGAGGTTCTTTAATTGAATATTCAGATTATAGATCTTTCAGATTATAAAGTATTTAAAATATTTATCAACAATTACAAAATATTTAAAGAAGTTCACGAAGTTGATCTGTTCGGCCTTGAACTAAGGGATATTCAACCTAAACTTGCTAATAATGTTCAAAGAATAATTTTAAGAGAAAAAGAAAATTGTTTCAAGAGAACTAATGGAAATAGTAATATTGATCTTTTATTTACAGGTAATATTTCTGGATTTAAAGAGCTATTCGAAAATATTCTAGCAAGCGGAGGAGATGAAGATTTAGCTTACAAAATTTTAAATTCAATTGAAAATTATTCCAATTATAATGATATAAGTTATAAAATAGGCAATAAAGAGTTCTCATTTAATCACCCTTATATTATGGGAATTTTGAATGTAACTGAAGACTCTTTTTCAGACGGAGGACTGTATTTTAGGACTGAAGAAGCTGTTAATCATGCAATTGTAATGATTAATGATGGAGCAGATATTATTGATATAGGCGGTGAGTCAACAAGACCGGGAGCAAAATCAATTCATGTTGAAAAAGAGATAAAAAGGGTAATTCCAGTTGTAAAAGAAATATTAAAACAAAAACCAGGGACAATAATTTCAGTAGATACTACCAAAAGTGAAGTCGCAGAAGAAGCTCTGCAAAACGGGGCAAAAATAATTAATGATATCAGCGGTTTTAGTTTTGATCCTAAAATTTTGGATGTAGTAAAAAAATATAATGCTTCCTATATTCTAATGCATATTAAAGGAACACCTGAAAATATGCAGAAAGAACCAATTTATGATGATATAATTAAAGATATTTATGATTATTTAGCAGAAAAAAGTAAGCAGTTGAAAAAAAAGGATGTGACTAATATTATTATTGATCCGGGAATCGGATTTGGAAAAAATATGGAGCATAATTTTGAATTACTAAAAAGATTGGAAAATTTCAAATCTCTAGGTTTTCCAATATTGATTGGTTTATCTCGAAAATCTTTTATGGGGAAAATATTAAATTTAAATACAGAATTAAGAGATTTGCCAACATCTGTACTGGAAGCTATTGCGATTAATAACGGAGCACGCATTATAAGAACTCATAATGTGAAAAATGGTGTTCAAGTTTGTAAATTAATGAGTAAACTTATATAAAATAAATGTTTGAATTATTCAGAATCGGTTTTTTAACTGTATCATTTACGGATATAATAGATATTTGTATTGTTACATTTATCATCTATAAGCTTTATACTCTGCTTAAGGGGACAATTGCAGCCCAAATATTCATAGGGCTTATGATAATACTTCTGATATCATTTATTTCACAAGCCGTAAATTTAAGAGCATTGAGCTGGTTGTTAAAATTAATTACCGATATTTGGGTAATTGCTTTCTTGATCCTGTTCCAGCCTGAAATCAGGCGACTACTTGTAATGGTCGCAAGAAATCCTTTTTTCAGAATGTTTGTAAAATCTGAATCATCAGACCCGGCATCTATAATAACAGATGCTGCATTTGAATTATCTCAGCAGCAGCATGGAGCTTTGATGATATTAATAAAATCAACAGGAATAAGAGGTTATACTGAAACAGGTGAAATTTTGAATGCGAAAATTAGTATAGGCTTATTAAAATCTATCTTTTTCCCGAGATCACCTTTGCATGACGGAGCCGTAATAATAAAAAATGATACCGTTGAAGCTGCGCGATGCACATTGCCACTATCCCTCAAAACTACTTCTAATGGTGATACATTAGGAATGCGACATAGGGCTGGACTTGGAATATCTGAGCAGGCAGATGTTCTGAGTGTTATAGTTTCAGAGGAAACCGGGAGTATATCAATAGCAGAAGATGGTCAACTAACTAAAGGTCTATCAAAGGATGCATTAAGAAGAAGACTGTCAGGTGCATTTAGATCTCCATCAGTAAAGGGATGGAAAGGAATTTTTGAACAATACATAAAATCTAAGGAGTAATTTTTTAGATTGTTTGAAAAAACGCAACTGTATTTATTATAATGTTTTATGCTTTTGAAAAAATTATAACTTAAATTGTAAGGAAATTTGTATTATATGTTTAAGATAGGAGAAAATTATGAAATTAAAATATTTTTCACATTCAGCTTTTCAAGTAACTTCTTCAAATGATAAAATAATATTAATAGACCCATTTTTAGACGATAATCCAACCTCACCTGTTAAATCTGCTGATGTATCTGCAGATTATATAATTCTTACACATGCTCATGGTGATCATCTAGGTGATACAATTAAAATTGCAAAAAGGTGCGATTCAAAAGTAATTGCAGTAAACGAACTTGCAAATTATTGTTCCGATAAAGGAGCTGGCACTCATAATATGCATATTGGAGGATCACGGGAATTTGATTTTGGAAAAGTAAAATTCACTATTGCCCATCATGGTTCGAAAACACCTGATGGTCAGTATGCGGGAGAGCCCGCAGGAATTTTGCTGACTATTGATGGAAAAACGGTTTATCATACAGGAGATACTAGTTTATTTTACGATATGAAATTAATAGGTGAAATGAACCCCGTTGATTATATGCTTCTCCCGATAGGTGATAATTTTACTATGGGAATTACTGATGCTGTTAAAGCTGTAGAATTAGTTAATCCTAAGAATGTTATACCTATGCATTACAAAACATTTCCTGTTATTGATGCTAATCCAATGGAATTTAAAAATAAAGTTCAAAAGTTGGGCATAAATTGCCGAGTATTGCAATTTGGAGAAGAGATAGAATTGTAACTATTTTTATCCTTCAAATTAAAATTAAAAAATATTTATTTAATCAGGAACTAAATGGCAAAAGTAATTTCTGTAGCTAATCAAAAGGGAGGTGTAGGTAAAACTACAACTGCAATAAATCTATCCTCATCATTAGCTGCTGCTGAAAAGAAGACTCTTTTAATCGATATTGATCCGCAGGCAAATTCTTCATCTGGATTAAGTGTACATAATCATACACCCTCTGTCTATGAGGTGCTAATTGGAGAACTGGAAATAAAAGACGCAATTGTAAACACGTATATGCCGAACCTGGATCTGATCCCTTCAAATATAAATCTGGTTGGGGCCGAAATAGAAATGGTCGATATGGAAGACAGGGAAAGATTATTTAGTAATGCTGTGGCAAAAGTCAGAAATTTTTACGATTATATTATAATAGATTGCCCGCCTTCTCTCGGGTTATTAACTCTAAATTCATTGGCTGGCTCAGATTCTGTGCTAATTCCAGTTCAATGTGAATATTTTGCTCTCGAAGGACTAGGACAGTTATTGAACACCATCAATATTGTAAAGCAGCATTATAATCCGGAGCTTACTATTGAAGGAGTCTTGCTGACAATGTTTGATATTAGACTGAGGTTGTCACAACAAGTAGCAGACGAAGTAAAAAAATATTTCGGTGATAAAGTATTTAATACAATTATCCATAGAAATGTTAGAATATCAGAGGCCCCGAGTTATGGAAAACCTGTTATTTTATACGATGCGGTTTCAACCGGAGCAAAAAATTATATTGAACTTGCTTCAGAACTATTAAATAGAAATTCTAAAGAAAACTTAAACGCCAAAACCAATGAGTAAACTAAAACCAGGATTGGGACGTGGCCTCGATGCATTAATTAATCCTGATGCACTAAGGGACAGCAAAAAAACGCCTGCAGATTATTCCGACCTTAAAAAAGATGAAGGCCATCAGGTTGATATAATGGCTAAAATCCCTGTAGATATGATTAAACCTAATCCCTTCCAGCCCAGATCCAACTTTGAGCCTGAAGCACTGGATGAATTAAAAAAATCTATACTTTCAAACGGATTGATTCAACCAATAACCGTAAGAAGAAGCGCTGATAAAGGTTACGAATTGATTTCAGGTGAACGCAGGTTAAAAGCATGCAAAGATATTGGATACAGAGATATACCTGCATATATAATTAAAGTAGACAGCAATGAGGCAATGCTTGCCCTATCACTTATTGAAAATATTCAAAGAGAAAGATTAAATCCAATAGAAATTGGTCTGGCATATAAAAGATTAATAGAAGAATGCTCTTTAACACAGGAAGAAATTGCTGAAAAAGTAGGTAAGGACAGGTCAACTGTAGCAAATTCAATCAGACTACTCAAACTACCACCGGAAATTCAGGAAAGTTTAATAAAAGATGAAATTTCATCTGGACACGCCCGCGCAATTATCAATCTTCCAACTTCAAGTCTTCAATTAGGTGTTCTTAAAAAAATAATTAATAATAACCTGTCGGTTAGAAAAGTTGAACAACTTGTTAAAAAAATTATTACAGAAACTTCAACACCCAGAAGAAATGTATCAGGAAAGCATACAGTAAAGATCAGTTCTTCAAATCTCTCTGATGTTGAAGATAAGCTAAGAAAAATTTTCGGGACAAAGGTTTCCTGCAAACAAAAGCAGGGGGGAGCAGGGGAAATCATAATTGAATTCTATTCTAACGATGAGCTGGAAAGGTTATTTGAGCTTTTTGAAATTATCGATAAAACATATAATTAATATTTTAGCAATCATTTTTCTTTTTCAGACTGCAGTGCTTTCTCAAACTGATTCAGTTGATTCAAGCTCTGAACAAAAAAAAGATACAATTTTTGTTATGCATAAATCACCTTGGGGAGCAGTTCTCAGAAGTGCCATTTTACCAGGCTGGGGACAAATTTATAATGAATCCTATATTAAAGTTCCCATAGTTTGGGGAATAATTGGAAGTCTGGCTGCCGGGTGGATCTGGAATAACAATAAATATAATAATGCAAATGATCTCTATCATCAAAACCTGAACGATTCCAGGCTTTCAGCAAATTATAAATTTCAGAGGAATTTTTATAGAGATCAGCGGGATCTTTTTGCAATATACATTGGACTGGCATATTTTCTAAATATGGTAGATGCTTATGTTGATGCTCAGTTGTTCGATTTTACTGTGAAGGAAAATCCTTTTACAAAACAACCGTGGTTAAATTTAAATGTTAGGTTTTAATAAAATTTAGCGAAATGAATAATACAATAAACTGCCCAAATTGTAATGAAGATAATCCATTTTATCAAAGTAAATGTTTAAAGTGTAATAGTTTTTTAAGAGATAAAGTCGCCAATATAAATCTCTGGGAAACCATTTCTCAGCTAATAGAATCTCCGGTCGAAGCATTTAGTAAAATTATAAGATCAGAACATAAAAATTTTGTTGCTGTAATACTCTTCTTCTCTTCATTAAAAATATTCATTGATTCTATATTTTTAATGATGTATGTAAATAAACAGGCTGGCGTGTTCGATTCCATAATTCTACAGGAAGCTATTATCTTAGGTATATTAATAATTGAAGTGATTTCAATTTCATTTATAATAAAAATAGTAACTGGACTGTTTGGACTAAGAACCAGACTAAAAGATAATTTTTCGATTCTAATTTATTCTCTTACTCCTCATGCTTTAGCAATTTGCATTTTATTCCCAATTGAACTTGTAGTTTTCGGCACCCAATTATTTTCAACTAATCCATCCCCGTTCGTTTTAAAAGAAACAATAGCTTACATAATTTTCGGAATAGAGGGCATCATTATTTTATGGGCAATATTTTTAGCTGCAGCAGCAATTTATGCTCAAACAAGATCACTTTTTTTTGCTATTATAACCGGCATATTGTTTAATGGAATAATACTTTATTCTTTGTATGTGTTAGACACAATAATATAACTTTTAAGCCAACCCATGGAACCATCATTTTTGGAAAAAGAAAAACAGTTGTTTTTCCATACATATAATCGTATTCCGCTTGAGATAAGCAGAGCTGAAGGTGTTCATTTAATTGATAAAAATGATAACAGGTACCTGGATCTTTTCTCCGGCCTCGCTGTAAATGCTTTGGGCTATTCTCATCCGAAAATCATCTCGGCTGTTATGCAGCAAATGACCAAATTTAGCCATTTATCTAATGGCTATATTTCCGATATTCAGCTAGAACTTGCTGAATTACTTATTAGTCACACGAGAATGTCTAAAGCGTTCTTTACAAACAGTGGTACTGAGGCTATTGAAGGTACAATTAAATTAATCAGAAAAAAATTTGGTCCAGATAAAAAGATATATTCACTTGACAACTCATTTCACGGAAGAACATATGGCGCTTTGTCGCTTACAAATCGTGCAAAATATCAAAAAGGATTTGAACCCTTTTTACCTAATATAGATAAAATTGGATTTAATAATGTTGAAGATCTAAAGAATAAAATTGATTCTAATACCGCGGCAGTTTTCATCGAATTTATTCAGGGAGAGGGCGGTGTAAATATAGTTTCAAATGATTTTATTGAAGAATTAAAAAAATTAAGGAAGAAATATGAATTTGCCATAGTTGCCGATGAAATACAGACCGGAATTGGTAGAACAGGAAAAAAGTTTGGTTTTAGTGACTTTGATATTTCCCCAGATATAATTGTTCTCGCAAAAGCTCTAGGCGGAGGACTGCCACTTGGTGCATTTTTAGCAACTTCAAAATTTGATGATATATTTAAGGCAGGAAATCATGGAACAACTTTTGGCGGAAACCCGGTTTGCTGTGCCGCAGGAAAAGTGGTACTGACAGAAGTTTTTGAAAATGGATTAATGGAACATGTTAAAATAGAAGGAGAATACCTTATTTCGCAATTAAATGAATTGGCAAAATTATTTCCGGAAAAAATAAGTAAAATAAGAGGAAAGGGCTTTATGGTTGGAATTGAATTACTAGAACCTGGAATGCCATATGTTTCAAAGATGAGAGAACGAAGAGTTCTGATTAATTGTACCAATAGTAATGTTATTCGCTTGCTCCCGCCATTGATTATTTCAAAAAACGATATTGATTTTTTTCTTTTTAATCTACACGAGCTCTTAAAAGTTTAATTGTGTGGTTTTAAGTTTACCTTATTTAAATAATCAACAATTGCTCCATATCTAATCCCCTTAGTGCTAACTTTAACTTTAACTAAATTTAGTAATATCATTAAATTACATAAAATAATTGATCCTGCTAATATTAAATCTTCGCGGCCGATTACAACAGAACCGTATTTTTCTTTAATTTGATTATGATTTATTTTACTTAATACTTCAATTATTTCTTTGACATCAATTAAAGTTAATTCACTATTCTCTATTGCTTGCTCATCAAATTGTTCCATATGATTTTTTATGCAAGCAAGGGTAGTGGGGGTTCCGGCAAGTGCAATAGTAAAATCGGGAGCATATTTTATCTCTTTTAGTTCGTTGAAAATATTTCCCAAATATCCCCTAAAATCTGCAATTTCTTTTATTTTCGGTGGATCGTTTTTAAAATATTTTTCACTCCCACTTACCACACCAACCTGAAAACTTTTTCTGTAATTAATTAAATTACTAGTACCGAAAATCAGTTCTGTACTTCCGCCACCTATATCAATTACTAAATATTTATGATTAACTGGCTTGTTTGTAATTGCCCCTAAAAAAGATAGCATTGCTTCATCTTGTTCCGAAATCACATTTATGTCCCAACCAAATTTATTCTTTATTATTTGGCAAATTTTTCCCGAATTATTAGCAATTCTAAATGCGTTAGTAGCGGAGATGAGTACATTATCACAATTATATTTTTCAATTTTTTCTTTATAGGCATCAAGTACATCAAGTAATTCCTGTATCTTAATATCTGAAATTTCGTTTCCCAAAGAAAGAGACTTTCCGATTCTTGGTATTCTGTATTCATCCAAAATTGTTGTGATTCGCCCATTCCTATCAACATTGGCCAGAAGCAATAATACAGTATTTGTACCGATATCTATTGAAGCAATAATCATATTTTTTTTTTATCTTAATTTAATCAAATAAAAATAGTTATGGAAAATATTAAGAAGTTCCCCGCTACATTTTTATATCTCTCTGTTCTTTTCGGAGCTTTGTGGTTTGGCAGCTATTTTTTAAGATTAACAATTACTTACCGCATATTTGAAGGAATCGATTTTACATTAAGGAATTATTTGAATGAACAGAATCTTCCTGCTGTTCTTAAATCCTTCCAACCGGCAGTAATTTCAACTCTGGTATTATACGCAATCTTCATAATTTCTTTTTTCCTTTTTCTTATTTCATCAAAATTAAGGCTAAAGGAAAATGGTTGGCTTTTTATAGCAACTGTAATTATAATAATAACTTTACCTTTGGAATCTTATTTATCTTATATTGATTATAGTATGGTTCATATGCTTTCGGCAAATAATTTTAATGCAAATGAAGTTTTAGGATTAATAATAAAAAGATTTAAAATGTTTAGTAGTTTCCCGGTAATTGAACTTTTTTGTTACGGAGCAATAATTTATTTCCTGATATTTCAACCATTCACAAAAAAGAAAATAGTATAATATGAAGCTTAAAGAAAAAGAATTTGAAGAAATAATTCAGGATTTAAAAGCACTAGCTGCACAACTAGGTGCTGAGGTCAGATTTGAAAAGGGTGATTTTAAAGGTGGATATTGCCTGTTGAAAGAGAATAAAATAATTGTTATAAATAAGATGGCTAACCTGCAGAGAAAAGTAATGATACTTAGCATGGCGCTCAAGGAGCTTGGAATTGACAAGATTTATCTTACTCCCCGCATTAGGGAAATTATAGATGAAATGTCGGCGGAGGTTCAATGAAAATCCTGGTAATAAATGGACCAAACTTAAATCTCCTAGGTAAAAGAGATAAAAATCATTATGGAAATTTATCATTAAATCGGATCGAAGGTCTTTTAAATAAAGAATTTAGTGATGACTCCTTTACATTTTTTCAAAGTAATATTGAAGGAGAATTGATAGACCAGATTCAAGCTGCTAATAAAAAATTTAGTGGGATAATTATAAATCCTGGCGGCTACGCCCATACATCAGTTGCAATTAGGGATGCGTTAATAGAATGTAACTTACCTAAAATTGAAGTGCATTTATCACACATTGGTAAGAGAGAGGAATTTAGACAAGACCTATTAACTGCTTCTGCTTGCAACGGTTACATTTCAGGTTTTAAAGAAAACAGCTATCTGGCTGGAACTTATTTATTAAAAAGAATTCACAAAAAGGATTAGAAATTTGATTAAAGCAGTAGTATTTGATCTTGATAACACTCTTGTAGATTTTATGAAAATGAAACGCCGGTCCATTGAAGAAGCAATTCCTGCAATGATTGACGCTGGTTTATCAATCACACAAACTGAAGCAAATAAGGTAATCGACGAGATTTATAAGGAGCAGGGAATTGAATACCAGCAAGTATTTGATATGTTCCTTCAAAGAGTCTTAAACAAAATAGATTATAAAATACTATCAGCCGGAATTGTTGCTTACAGGAGAGCCAGAGAAGCAGCATTAACACCATATCCACACGTTTACTCAACTTTAAATAAACTTTTGAAAATGGGAATTAAAATGGGAATTCTTTCCGATGCTCCAAGTAAAGAAGCATGGCTCAGACTGGCATATTTAAATTTCCATCATATAGTTGATGCCGTTGTTACATTTGAAGATACAGGCGAACGTAAACCACAGCCAGCCCCATTTTTAATGGTTTTGAAAAAACTTGAGGTAAAACCCCAAGAGGCTTTAATGGTAGGTGATTGGGCTGAAAGAGATATAATTGGTGCAAAGAATCTTGGAATGAAAACTGCTTTTGCCAAATACGGAGATACTTTTGATACAAAATTACACGATGCCGAGTACGAACTAAATGATGTTAGTGAATTAATTGACATCATTATTAAAGAAAATAACTTATAGGCCTTCCCTCAAGTATTTTACGACAAAAACAGATCGATATTGCTATTCAAAAGTCAATTAGTTATTTTAGCCTAAAATAATTATGAGAAGCAATGAAAGACCTATCAATTAAGAAGCTTTACTATTCGATTAGTGAAGTTAGTAAGATTACAGGGGTGGAACAATACGTGCTTCGGTATTGGGAGACTGAGTTTGAACAACTAAAACCCCAGAAGAATAGAGCTGGAAATAGAATATATACAAACAAAGATATCCAGCTAATTATGCACATCAAAGGACTGCTTAGAGAAAGAAAATATACCATTGAAGGTGCGAGAAAAATTTTAGAAGATTATTCCTTCGAAAATGTTCTTCAACCCGGTGAATATGGACAGATTGCTACTGAAAAAAATAGTAACTCCGTTTCTGTGCAGGAACCTAAAAAAGACCGACCCTCATTAAGGAAAGACCTTGAAGAAATCAAAAGTATTCTGGAACTTTTGGTAGCTAAATTATAGATTATATACTTAATCATTCGGAACGTGGCGCAGCCCGGTAGCGTACCTGAATGGGGTTCAGGTGGTCGCGGGTTCAAATCCCGCCGTTCCGACAATAAAATCCTCAATACAGCTCGTATTGGGGATTTTTGATTTTAATGAAAATTCAAAGATGTAAAAATGATTACAACTGATTAGAACTTCTGCGAAAAATATCACAATTATATCACAATTAATTTTGTGGAAAAACATGACTGCAGCGCCCTGAAGAGGGAAGCAGGGGAATTCTGCCGGTGACTGATGAAGAAGCAAAGGAAGGTTATTAGTTGCTGTATGTTTCTTCTATAAAATCAAAAGATCCTATTGACTAACTTTTAGGGGAAAGACATATTCACTTTTGGAAAGATATTGACTATTTCCAAATTCAAAGCTTTTTAATGCTTGTTCAACAGTATCGGCTACATTAAATATATTAATAGTACCTGATTTTGCTAGAATTGTGTTAGCTATAGATTTCGGTTGTACAATACGTAGCTCCCCACTGATTTTGGCTACCTCTTTTAAAGTAATAACAAGTACGCCAATAAAAGTTGAATCTATAAACTCACATTGACTCAGATCAATAACCATTTTTCTGAATCCTTTTATAATATCCTGATTGAGGATATGCCTTAATAATCCAGCTTCTTTATAAGTGGCTCGTGTAAGGTTAACAGTTTCAACAATGATATCCTTAAAAATAGTTTTTTTGAAATCTTCCATTTTTACCCTCGGGAAATTATAATTAAATGATCATTTTTTCGCAGGATAATTAATCAATAATAATTATCCCATACTAAATTCATTAGTTCATTTTACTATTATCTCTAAATAAGCAATTACTGTTCCAAATAAATATTAAATAAATGCAAAAAAAAGAGACTTATTGAATCAGCGATTGTCTCATAATGATAAATAGAGTGTTATTTTTTTAGGCCGGAGATTATTATAAAGAAAAAGTTTTCCAGCAGTTAGAGCGGTTAGATTATATGAAATTACTTATTAATTATTATTTTTGAGTGAATAGATTGGCAAATTAATCTGGAAACAAGTTTCTCCAGGTTTTGACCTAACAGATATTTCACCCTTATGTTTTTGCGTTATTATATTGTGGCTTATGCTTAATCCTAATCCAGTTCCTTCACCAGGTGGTTTAGTAGTGAAAAACGGATCGAAAACCTTGCCCAGGATTTCTTCCGGAATGCCAGGTCCATCATCCATTAATTCTATTACAATGTTAAGACCTTGTTTATAAGTTTTCAGTATAATTTTCCCCGTCCCATTCATAGATTTAATTGAATTGTCGATAATATTTGTCCACACTTGGTTTAGTTCACTTCCGTAGGCTTGAATTTTAGGTATATCGGATGAATAATTTCTTTCAACAGTTATATTGCCTTTAAGCTGACTTCTTAGCATAACCAGAGTATTATTTAGTCCTTCATGAATATCAACTGATTGAATGGGTCCCTGGTCAAGATATGAATATGATTTTAAAGCTTTTACAATTTCAGTAATTCTTCCTGCTCCCTGGCCGATTTCTTCAATCAAACTATGAATAACATTGGTACTGGTAATTGATTCTTATTAAAATTATTGACCAGCTTTGATAGTTCTTTTATTCAAGCCACGATTCAATTTCAGTTTCCATATCACTTCGCAACAGGGGATTTAATTCAACAAGTGGAATTGCCTTTTCATGAATTTGTCACTTGACAATCATAATAAATTTATACTGTTTTCAGCTATTGTTTTCAGGACATTTAATGACAAAAAAAAATTCTATCATAATTATAATTCTTCTTTTCGCTTTGTCTGCAAAAGGACAGACGATTGGGCATGTTACGGTAAAAACCTGGCCGAATGACATGAAGTCGGCTTTTTCATTTACATTTGACGACTGTTTTAAATCACAATACGATTACGCATTACCGGTTTTAAATTCATTTGGTTTTAAAGGAACTTTCTATGTAATTGCTGAAGAACCAACCGAACAAGGCGAACCTTTAAACTGGCGATATGCTACCTGGGACCAATTCAGGGAAATTGCCCAACAGGGACACGAAATAGGTTCTCACAGTATGACCCATCCGCATCTCCAAACGCTACAAACAGGAGATATAAACACACCTAATACAATTTATTATGAATTGTATCAATCCAAAAAATTAATCGAAAATAAAATTCCGGGCATAAAAGTAATAACATTTGCTTATCCATATACTGAATACAATCCGACTGTTATATCCATTGCAGGTCAATATTATGAGGCTTCCAGAAGAGGAAATGGCATACCTAATAATTCTGTAATAACAGGTACTGATTGGCAAAAAATAAATTCATATGAAGTGCAGTTCAATCTTCCAAGGGATATTGTTAATGATGACAATGACGAATTAAATGAAATTGAGAATACACTGCAAAATGAAGTAATTGATAATGGCAAATGGGGAATGTTATTTGCGCATGAGGTTTTGCCTTTTTCACAGATTCCTGATGCAGTTGCTGCCGGTTATTGGTACCCTATGTCCACAGAATGGCTGAATGCTTTTTGCCAATGGATGAAAAATAAATCAGATAATAATGATATTTGGGTAAACACAGTTGCAAACGTCACAAAATATATAAAGGAGAGAGAAAACTTTGTAGCAAATGTAGTTTCAGTAACTGATACCTTAATCGTGTTAAGTCTTATCGATAATCTTGATGATACAATCTTCAATTATCCTCTAACCTTGGACATACAGGTTCCTTCTGTCTGGGAAACTGTATTGATCAAACAGGGAGGAATTACAATACCGACAGATTCTATTTTTGTAGCAGGAAATAATACCTATGTTAGAACTAAAATCATTCCCGATGCAGGCAATATAAGTCTTAAAAAAGATGCAACTACAGGAATTGCAATTAATAATAACATTCCCATTGAATACAAATTAATGCAAAATTACCCGAATCCATTTAATCCAAGTACAAAAATTGGATACATAATACCATTTGAAAGTAAAGTATCGATAAAGATATTTAATTTATTAGGACAGGAAATAAAAGAGTTACAAGGTTCTACAGAATCTGCGGGATATCATGAGGTATTGTTTAATGCCAGTAATTTAGCTTCTGGAATTTATTTCTACAAAATTGTTGCAATTTCAACCAATGGTAAGAATATATTTGTTGATACCAAAAAACTGAATTTTACTAAATAAATATTGAATACCTGCCTAATTAACTTCAATTAGAAATTCCCTTTCCGCTCCGTATTAATACTTAGTGAGTAACGTTAAAGCCAATTTTATTTCGTTTTATGTCTAAAATCAAACTATTCAAAATCATCTTTTCTCCGTATTAATACTGATTCTTTTAATCTCATTTATGGTTAGCTTAAATAAGAATTATCGGGAATTGCAAAATTTGCCGATTATTCTGAAGAAATTTTAGTTAAAACTAAAAAAAGGATAAAAGTTACACTTGCAATTAATATACGGCAATCAAGGATAAACAATAATCAAGATTCTTTATCCGGTGCATGTTTTAATTAATAATTAAATGCGAATGAAGAGTTTCGAGCAATTGATCTTTTTCATAGGGCTTTATTAAAACATTGCTGAAACCCAGTTCTTTTAAATACTGAATATCCTCAGTGTAGGAATTACCAGCTACAACAATTATCGGAATAGATTTGTATTTTTTTATTTCTCTCAGAGTAAACATTAAATCTATTCTGCTGGTTTCGGTAGAACGATCAATATTTATTGTTATTGCCGAATAGTTATATTCTGCAACAAGTTTTTCGGCTTCTTTTATTGATACAGCTACATGACAGAAAAATAAACCTTCAACATATTCCTGAATCAGCAAAGGGCTATCAAGTTTATCATCTACCAGTAGCAAATAGGGTAAATTTGATGTATTCATTTTCTCCCCGTTTTCTTTTAGGCTGAGTGGAATCTAACCCAAATTCTGGCAAATCCCAAACCGTTTACTAACTGAAACCTGCCGTTGGATAACTCAAATGACACAAATCTGGGAAAACAGGACCGAAACCGCGCGAATTCAGGTTTAAAGCATATTCGGAAGAGACGCTCAAATTTCACCCAAAAGAGGGAAGTTGCAGGCCGATATGAGGCAAATATAAATAAGAAAATTAATTGACGGGACAGACCTTTCAGGGGAGAGGTTATCCCGATTCATTTAATACTTTTAAAATAGTAACTGTTAATTAACCAAAAATATAATTAAAGATGAAATCACATACCAGAAGAGCGGTTGCACTAATATCTGCTACTATTATCAATAAACAGACATATTCTTTAATACAGAATATTGAAAATTATGAATTTCATAAACTTTCGTGCAATATCCTTCCTACAATGATTGATGCCTATGATGATGAAATGAAATGTTTTATAAAGGGGAACATTAAAGAAGATAAGATTTCTATTTACCATTTCGGTAATGCCAATTATATTGATCTAAAAATAAATAATAATCACTTTGAAGGTTTTGATTATGATTCAGTAACTGATTTTACAGGGGACTTGAACGACGATCAAATTTCGTTAAATGATCATGAATACCAAAAGGTTTTTGAGTATTTAGTGAAATAGTAGGAATATTTGTTAAATCTATTTCATATTTAATGACCAGTGCTTTCAACTAAGACAGATACAAGAGAAAGATTTAAATAAACAAGATAATCTTGATTATTAAAATGGGACTTATAATATTTTGATTATATACAAATCAAAAGAAATTTTATTAAACTACATTAAAAGAGCATTAAAGTAATAATTAAATTGACAATATTATTCCAGATTTTTAGCTTCAAGTTTTTCAACAAAGTCCATTCACACCTTCAATATTCCTTAATATTAAATAATATTATTAAATTAAGGATTTTTAGACAACCGACAGTTTGGTTTTGAAATATAGCAATATTAATATCATTTTAAGGATAAAATTTATTCATTAGTAAAAATTTCAAATAAAATAATTAACTTCTACATAGTATTTATTTTAAATATTTTAATAAGCAATAATATGTTTATGAAAAAAAGTACAAAAGTATTTTTATCCTTATTTTATATTGTTTTTACAATTTCCGGATTTTCCCAGGATATTGCTAATAAAGAAAGCAGGGGAACAAGAACGATATTCCTGATCCGGCACGGCGAATATTCCTCCCAAATGGACAATAAATCGGATGCAGGAAAAAGACTCACTCCTCTCGGAATTGCACAAGCCAGGTTGGTTTCTGCAAGGTTAAAAGCAATGAATACAAAATTCAATTCTCTTATCAGCAGCACTATGACAAGAGCAAGGGAAACAGCGGAAGTTATAAACCGTGATTTCCCGGAAATGAAGCTCGAACAATCTGATCTAATAAGAGAATGCACTCCGCCTACGTGGAGAAATGATATTATGGCGGACAGAGATTCAACAGATATTGGTTGTGTCGAAAATCTAGAAAGAGCATTCAAAAAATACTTTGTCCCTTCTCCGGATGGTAAAGATCGTAATGATATAATAGTCTGCCACGGAAATGTGATTAGATATTTTGTGACAAAGGTATTAAAAGTCGATGAAATGTCGTGGTTGCAGATGAGTATTTCCAATTGCAGTTTGACAATCGTAAGGATCTTACCCGATGAAAGAATGAAACTGGATGTATTCAGCGATTACGGACACATTCCGGAAAATATGAGAACATTTACGGGCGGCGAGAATAAGTCAAAAGAGCTATTGATAAATAAGGAGAATATCCACCACTAAAATTCATTTACTAATTCCGTCTAGTCCATCAGATTAAAACCTTCAAAACTGCCAAATTTTCAATTTTGCTCCGTATTAATACTGATTCCTTTTACATATATGAGTAATATATTTTACAGACTTAATTATCCAAGGGAGTGAAGTATGAGAGAGTTTATAATTAAAAAACAACTGGAGCATTTTATTTTGGATAAATTTGTTAATTTCGAGGAGTATCAGGATAAGTTTTACTTGAAAAAGAGAATCCAGGAAATTGTACCCGGGAAAAATGATGATATAGTGTACCGGGCGATTGAAGAGGCAAATACCGTTTTAAAACCGCCGCGGAAAAGAACTGATTACATCAGAGTATTGCTGGAGAATCTTCAAATTTAATTTGGAAAAATTCTAAATGAATTTTGATAGTCTTATAGATATTTTTTTTGACGCAAATAACCCAATATTTTTCGCACTCTTATTTACTTTGGTTTTAGCGATTACTTTTTATCTGATTCACAAGTATGTACGCCTTCCTGATATACAAAAGCATAAGCTCGAACTAAATGAAGCCGAATTAAGAAATGCGCGCGTTATGGCTATGTTTGCCGAGTTGGATCCTGATCCTTTGATAAGAATTGACCCGGATGGGATAATAATAAAAACCAATGATGCCGCAAAAAAATTTTTTGAAAATCCTGTAACTGAAAACACAAATATTAATAAAATTTTACCGGGTATAGATTTTTCAATTTACGATTTTGTTTACGGAGATAAATCTGAAATA
>Ga0102953_1000528_pt1 | contig 26162 bp, 24 predicted proteins | sample SalPon2A_C_D2_MG_FD_78509 | JGI IMG/M metagenome (GOLD analysis project Ga0102953, IMG submission 78509) | Soil microbial communities from South San Francisco under conditions of wetland restoration - Salt Pond MetaG R2A_C_D2_MG | ecosystem: Environmental > Terrestrial > Soil > Wetlands | place... | reverse complement strand
CTCATTTGGCACCTCCTATTGAAAGATTGGTCTCTTTCTTCTCAGTTTATCAGAAGTTTATCTCCTGACAAACTGAGGGAGGTGCCTTTTATATGATTATCAAATCTTTATCCATGACATTATTCGGATCACACATTAAAGATCAAGAATGGTCAGACCGCTACGAATACAATATCCAGGTGCCCTATATCATGTGACGAACCGTGGCAATGCGAGAATGGATATCTTTAAAGATGATGAGGATCGAAAACATTTTCTAAAAAGCCTTTCACAGTCAGTCAATACATACAGCATAACTTTGCACGGCTTTGTCTTGATGAGGAGCCATTTTCATCTGCTGGCCGAGACTTCACTTGGGAACCTGGGTGAATTCATGCGCCATTTTAACATATCCTATACTTCCTATTACAATCGACGATACAATCGAGTTGGACATTTGTATCAAGGCAGGTATAAAAGTTTTCTCATTGAAAAAGACACATATTTATCTGTAGTATCAAGATACATTCACCTTAACCCAGTCAAAGTAGCCTCAATAAAAAAGCTAGAGCTTGCGAAGCAGCTGCAGTATCTTTGGGGGTACAAATGGAGCAGTTTGCCGGGATATATACGATCACGAGACCAACTTGAATTTGTGAATTATGAAACTGTTTTGGCCGAGTATGGCGGCATGAATCAAGCGGGAAGGATCCGTTATAAAAAACAGTTAACAGAAGATTTGAATATGGGGCTCGCCATTAAAGAGAAAATAATAGGCCAGAGCATACTTGGCAGCGAAGGATTTGTTTCGTGGGTAAAGGACACTTTCCTTGAAAAAGAAAAAGATCGTGAAATGCCTGATATTGGAAAAATTCATCGTTACTTATCAAAAGATGCTGTTCTAACCCAGCTGGCAAAAACATTTGACCGAGATGTGGCAGGAATTATCACTTCGTCAGGATATATCCGACAAATTGCGATGACCGTACTTTATAAATATGCAGGTTTGAATAATCGCGAGATAGGAGAACTTTTTAATACAGACTATTCGACAGTTAGTCAGAGCAGAAGCCATTTACAAAAAAAAGTTGAACAAGATAGAAAAATAAGACAGCTGTTTAATGGAATAGAATCAAAATTGTCAAGGATAAAGATTTGACCCTCACACCCAGCTCACCACACAATCACCGTGCCTCGCGCAGGGGTTGCATGAATCACAGATTCCCGAACCCGACTTTATCGAATAGAATTCCGAAAAAGTCTTGACTATTTCGGAATAGATGTCAAAATAGTCGTATCATGGAACGATACCTCGCAAAATATATTCAAGAAGATTTAGATAGAAAAATCATTCTTCTAACCGGACCGCGCCAAACCGGAAAGACAACGCTATCTAAAATGTTGAAAAACGATTTTGATTATTTCAACTATGATAACATTGAAGACAGATTGAGCCTGAATGAAAAATCCTGGGACCGATCAAAACCCATGGTTATCTTTGACGAGTTGCATAAGTTAAAAAATTGGAAATCCTGGCTAAAGGGGGTTTACGATACAGAAGGCATTCCACCATCGATACTTGTTACAGGCAGCGCCAAGTTAGATACTTACAAAAAGGTTGGAGATTCTCTGGCAGGAAGGTTTTTTCAATTTAGAATGCATCCGCTGGATCTTAAGGAAATTGACACTTTTTTAAAACCAGACGATATCGAGGCTGAACTGGACAAACTTCTTGCTTTTGGCGGTTTTCCTGAGCCATTTCTCAATGGAACCAGCCGATTTTATAACCGTTGGAAAAAATCTCATCTTGACATCATTTTGAAGCAGGACCTCATTGATCTTGAAAATGTCCAGCAGATCACTCAGATTGAAACACTGATCCAATTATTAAAACACCGGACAGGAAGTCCTATTTCATATAGTTCTCTTGCACAGGATCTGCAATGTTCGGATAAAACTGTAAAAAGATGGTTAACCATACTTGAAAACATGTATGTTCTTTTTCACGTGCCACCTTTCCACAAAAACGTTGCCAGGGCTATCCAGAAAGCGCCTAAATTTTATTTCTACGATACAGGCCAGGTCCTTGGTGACCAAGGTGTTAAACTGGAAAACGCGGTGGCATGCGCCATTCAAAAGGAATTGCATTTCCGGGAAGATTGTCTGGGAGAAGAAGGAAGACTGTATTATCTCAAGGATAAGGATGGTAGAGAGATTGATTTTTGCATAACGGCGAATAGCACCCCTTCGCTATTAGTGGAGGTAAAATGGAAAGACAGCAACCTTAGTCGAAATTTTGAAACATTTAGAAAATTCTTTCCCGACATTAGAATGGTTCAAGTTTCAAAAATGCTGGATAGAGAAAAAACATATCCGAGCGGAGCTGAACTCAGAACTGCATCCAAATGGTTGTCAGAACTTAACCTGTCTTGACAGTGGGGAAAACGGAATAGATGGGACACCCTTGATATACTAACTTAATCCCCCAACCACGCCTTGCACCCGATAAACGGGTGAAGGCGAACGATGCCCACAAAAATACATAAACATCTACTCAAAGGAAAAGTAATGAGTGGTTAAAGAGATATCGCAGCATCTCATTTGAACAAATTATTTTTCATCTGGGGCAAGATGATATTTGGTTAATCGCTGACCATCCGGACCAGAAGAAATATCCGGGGCAACGAATTTATTTCGTTATCGTCGAAAATTATATCTATCTTGTTCCGCATGTTATTGGGAAGAAACACATATTCTTAAAAACTATTATTCCGAGCAGAAAAACAACAAAGGATTATTTACAAGAGAAGGAGAATTCTCATGAAACTTGATCAAGAAGAAAGAAGCATTTTGGCTGCCTATGAATCGGGGCAAATGAAACCTTATAAGCCTTCAAAAAAAGAGATAGAGGCAATTAAGGCCGCGGCGGAAAGCACATTTAAAAAGGACAAGCGTATTACTATTCGTCTCTACGACCACGACTTTAACGGCATTCAAAAGAAAGCCCTCCAAATGGGTGTGCCCTATCAAACACTGATTTCAGGTATTACCCATTGTTATGTTGAGGGCGATTTAACTACAAAAAACGGCTAACCAATAAGGATTGATACGACAAGCAGTTAGTCATTTCAATCCATTGTTCAAGTAGCCCGTAGTGCCATGCTTAAGGTTAAGGGACTAAACTGTTACCTTGTACGAAGCGAACAATACTGAGGAGCCCTGTGCGGGAAATCCGCATGCTGCTTTTGTCGTGGAGGGGGTTGGAAACGGACTTGCGAGACCGCGCCAACCTTCGACTCTACCTGTGAGAGGGCGGTCGGGTAACTGGCTGGTCTATCTCAATGGCGAGGAAATTAATAGTGATAACGAAGCTGAGCAATTAATATCGAATCATGTTCTTCTTTATAAACGATTCGATGTTCATCGGTAATTCGGCGGGACCAATAACCGGATAGGCCATGTTTTAAGGGTTCGGGTTTGCCTATTCCCTCGTATGGCATACGTTGAATGTCACGGATAAGCAGATTAATACGTTTTAATATCTTTTTGTCGACGCGTTGCCAGTAAAGGTAATCTTCCCAGGCATGTTCTGAGAATATGAGCTTCAATCAATAAGCTCCTTTTCAATTCCTTTACCACCTGCAAGTTCCGCGACTGACTCAAGAAGTCTTCGAGCATTTTTCGGGCTTCTTAATAAATAAGCTGTCTCTTCCAGTGCTTCAAAATCTTCGAGAGACATCATAACGACTGGTTGGGCAGTTTTGCGAGTTATGACAACGGGAGAATGATCGTCACAAACTTTTGCCATCGTTTTTGCTAAATTACCTCGTGCCGAAGTGTATGTGATAGTATCCATATTATTCCTCCATGTGGACATGTACGTTTTATTGTACCATAAGACATAAAGCATATCAAGCCAACAAACCAGTCTGTGAAAGTGCAACCGCGAGGCAACGCGGTCGAACCAAGCCAAGACGCCAAACAAAACAAACAAAATTGCCACTCTAAACCAAAACAAAGCATATAATTGCAATTTGCTACAATTTGACCTATATTGAAATTGGATTATTAATCACACTTCAGGAGGTGGCAAAAATGCCAGCAGCGGTAAGAATATCTGACGAATTGTTAAGTGACGCACGTAAATACAGCAAAATAGACCATCGTTCTTTGGCGGGCCAGGTTGAGCATTGGGCAAAAATAGGTAAATGCGTAGAAGAAAACCCAGATCTAACCTATGACTTAATCAAAGAAATATTTATCGGGATTGCAGAGTTGGAGCAGGGAGAAAAAGAAGAATATCGATTTGACTGAGGGAACAATGAAGATATTTCAATCATGTTCCTTCGGGAAATCAGCCAAAAAACTCAAAAAGAAAGAAAAACAGGAACTCGACAATGCCGTCCGAGAAATTGCCCAAAACCCCTTAATTGGAAATGAAAAGAAAGGAGACTTGCGGTGTGTTTTTGTATATAAATTCAAAATCATAAAGGCAGAATTTCTTTTATCATATCGGAATGTTGGAGAAGATATAGAGCTAATCACCATCGGCCCCCACGAAAATTACTATCGGGACCTGAAAACGTACTTAAAGAATAGATGATTGTCACCAGGTCGGAGGTCCACCAGGTCGGGGTCCCACCAGGTCGGGGTCTCCCAGGTCGGGGTCAGACCGAGACAACAAGTTGATTTCATGAGAAAAAGACACGAAAAGCAGGGCGTATTTCGCCTTAGCGGCCCCATTTTAATGGTCAAATACGGCTTTTAAGAAAAATGGCCCAACCAAAACATTCTGCGGACAAGCCGCAGGTCATCACCGCGATTCTTGGGTTTGTGCTTAAAATGTGGTCCCCTAATAATACCACTAATAAATACAGCCATATCACGTATTGAGAATCACGCAGAAGATATCAAGTTGTCAACACCGGTCAGGCCTGTTGCCTACCGCGTCTTAGCTTAACCGATGCGTAAGAATATTATCTGTCGGCGGGGGTAAAAAGGATGAGTATCTCAAGATTGGCTGAGCCTGGAAACATATCAAGGGGAACAATCTGACTGACTTCGTAACCGCCAAGCTGCCACATCTTAACAGATTCAGGGATCTGATTAACACCGCAGAAGATATGGAGTACTTTCTGGGGTGACCGTCGGCACAGGGCCGCAATGACACCTTCAGCCGGCCCTTTTCTGGGAGGATCGAGGAGAATGGACTCTTTGCCTGTTGCCGGTTTCAGGTCATCAATAGTTTTTTCCGAAATTCGGCTTGCCAGGAAACGGCAGTTGCTGGAGCCTGTATTGTGTTTTTTGTTAAGTATTGCTGAACGAATTGATGGCCCTTCCGCGTCGACTCCTAAAACAGCTCTATAGCCGGGCGCCAAATGATGGCTAAAGAGACCGTAACCACAATAAAGATCCACTAGTTTTTCATCTGCGCTTGGCTCAAGCTGCCGGCGTGCTGTATCAAGCATGAGAGGCACCATGGCTTCATTGACTTGAGAAAAGGAAGTGGGGTGATATACATATTTGCAGTTGTCGTGAGCGACGAAAAGATTGCCCTTGCCGAATAGTTTTTTTAAAAGAAGAAGGTTTGCAGGTTGACGTTCTTCCAGATAATAGTCTGAGCCGCTGGGATCCAGGTAGACGAAGGCTGCGGAGGTGGTTGTCTTCATGTTCTGAAGATGGCCGGCCAGTATTTTTAGTTTGCGGACAAGAGGGCCGTTCATGGTGTCAACGTTAAAAATGACAGCCTGTTCCCTATAGTTTCCCCGAATAATGAGGTAATTGAGGTGGGTGGCAACAAGTTTAAAGGGTGCTTCGCTTAATTTTTTTTGCAGAAAGACGTACGTGCGGGTGTGTTCCTTTGGCTCGAGCGGGGATTCCAGAAAAGGTTTGTTTTGGGCAGTTCCATCGCCAGACATGAGGAATAAAGTATTACCTCTGTAACTGGTCCGTCTTTTTGAGGTGGTTCGGTAGCGGCGCGATTTGGGTGAGCCGCAAACTGGGGTTGGTGTTCCTGGCAGTTGAAAATGTTTCCAGAAAAGGTCAAGCGCTTTATTCTTTAACTCAAGTTCCTCATGATAATCCAAGTGGGCAAGCGGTGCAGTTTGTGTGATAGATTGAGCTACCGGCCTTGTCGGTTCGGGGAGAAGCGGACTCAGGATATTGAAGAAAGAAACCACCGTCTGTTTTGAGGCGATTGATGATTTTCCTTTAATTTTCCCCAGACCGGGCGCTGGATGCTTTGCCACTCTTTTCGTTGCAGATTTCACGATAATTACTTGGGTGAATGCAATTAAGCAGCCTGTTTGACTGGTGAGGAACTCCCAATGACAGTACCAATTTCACTGGAGGCCAGGTACTCGTCAAAGGATGTCATAACGTCAATGAACCCATCAGGGCTGAGCTCGATTATCCTGTTGGCCACAGTGGAGGCAAATTGATGGTCATGACTGGCGAAGAGCACCACCTCTGGGTAGTCAATAAGGCCATTATTGAGAGCGGTAATTGACTCCAGGTCAAGGTGATTGGTCGGTTCGTCAAGGATGAGAGCGTTGGCGCCGGCAAGCATTGTTTTTGACAGCATGCAGCGTACCTTTTCGCCACCGGAAAGTACGGTTGTTTTTTTCAAGGCTTCTTCACCGGAAAAAAGCATTTTCCCTAAAAAGCCGCGCAGGAAACTGGTATCAGAATTAGCAGGGGCGTATTGACTCAGCCAGCCAATAAGATCCAGCTCTGAATTTTCAAAATAGGTACTGTTCTCCATGGGGAAATAGGCTGTCTTGATGGTGACACCCCAGCGAAAAGTACCACTGTCAGGTTTGAGTTCTCCTGCCAGGATTTGAAAAAGGGTCGTTTTTGCCAGGCTGTTCGCACCTGTAAAGGCAATTTTATCCCCCTTATTCACTGTAATGGTGAGGTCTTTAAACATTGATACACCGTCAATCTCCTTGGAGAGGCCATCGATCTCGAGGATAACATCACCGCAGGATCTTTCCGGTTGAAAGACAATGTAGGGATACTTTCGGGAAGAAATTGGCATGTCCTCGATAGTCAGCTTGTCCAGAAGTTTTTTCCTGGAGGTTGCCTGTTTGGCCTTTGACGCATTCGAGCTGAAACGTCGGATAAACTCCTTAAGTTCGTCGGCCTTAGCTGATGCTTTTCTCTTTTCGTTCTCTTTTTGTCTGAAATGGAGTTGACTTGCTTCAAACCAGAAATCGTAGTTTCCGACATAAACCTGGATCTTACCGAAGTCAATATCTGCCATGTGGGTACAGACCTGGTTAAGAAAGTGGCGGTCATGGGAAACGATAATAACGGTATTGTTAAAACGTTCAAGAAAATCGGTCAGCCAGTTGATTGACTGCAAGTCAAGATGATTAGTTGGCTCATCAAGCAGTAAAATATCTGGGTTGCCAAAAAGAGATTGGGCAAGAAGGACACGAACTTTATCACCACCTTCCAACTCTTTCATCTTTTTAGTCCGCATATCTTCAGAGATGCCAAGACCGCTGAGAAGCACTGCTGCCTCGGATTCTGCTTCGTAACCATTCATTTCGCCAAATTCAGCTTCCAGTTCACCAGAGCGGATTCCGTCATCGTCAGTGAATTCGGTTTTTGCGTATAGAGCTTCTCGCTCAGCCATCAGTTTAAAAAGCTTCTTGTGGCCCATGATAACGGTATTAAATACAGTTTCTTCATCAAAGGCGAACTGGTCCTGGTTAAGAGTAGCAATGCGTTGTCGGGCTCCGACACTGATTTGACCCTTGTCCGGCTGAATGTTGCCGGACAGGATTTTCAAAAAGGTTGATTTCCCAGCGCCGTTAGCACCAATGAGGCCATAGCAGTTGCCAGGAGTGAATTTTATGTTAACGTCCTTAAAAATAACTCTTTTGCCGTAGGACAGGGCAATGTCTGTTGCGGTGATCATATGTTTCCTTCTAAAAAAAAAATGAGCAAAAAGACTCTTGCTCAAAGATTGATGGTCTCGCAGTTAACCTGCTTTTGCAGGAAACGAAAACCCACTCGACATCCCAGGAACACTATGTAGGTAGTTGATTTTACAAGGTGGCGCTGGAACTATTGAGGCTTTTCGAAGTCTTGCGCTTATCTACGAGTTTGTCAAGATTGGTTCCACTGTCGGGACAAGTGCATAATACGTTCAAATTCGTGTCTAAAAACACATTTGTGCCGAATAGTTACTGATAAAACGACAAAAGCCCCGCATAAGCGAGGCTTTTGGGTGGCTGTATGTTTAAGCTGTTACAGCTGGACTACTTTATCGGCTGCAGGTCCTTTGGGGCCATCAACGACCTCAAAGCTGACGCGAGCGCCCTCTTGAAGGGATTTAAAGCCTTCTGCTTGAATAGCTGAGTGATGAACAAAGATGTCGGAACCTCCATCTTGCTCGATAAAACCAAAACCCTTCGCATCGTTAAACCATTTTACTGTACCTTCTGCCATCTTGAAATACTCCTTGTGTAGACAGTTCCATGCAGGAACCGCTTAAATAATAATCGGCCTCCAAACCAAAAAGCCAGGGCCTTCAGTCAGCGCTGTCTTAAAAAAAACCGCACTTTTTCCTAGTGAGGATTGTGCGGTGACTTTTTTGTACTTTAAACGACAACTAGCGACTGCGCAATTGAGTGATATCATAATCAACTTTTTTATTAATGCAATGATTTTTTACTACTGCTCAAATTAGTGCCAATGCTATCTCGTGAAAAAAAACAAACAGGAAACCAAGGGTAAGATTTAGAAGTGTTGCAAAGAAATCATCACGGCAAAGGCGATTCATGATGGTCTTTATGAAAATTGCTTGAAGAATGGGGCGTGATTTGATGTGAAAATAGGCGGATCCCTTAATATGATGGGTTTTATTGCTGGATGACGTTTAAATTCCTGATCCAAAAACTTTCTGATACGGGCCCTGTTCCAGCCGCGGGGATGTTCAAAGTCAGTGTAAAGGCTCAAGTCAGCCTCGTAGAAATTTTTGGTGGAGAGGCTGTGGGTCTCCAGACTGCAAACAGGCATGTTAAATATGGCAATATTCATGAAACTGATAGTTTTGTGGTGCTGAACAACAAACCCCATTGTCCTGCGAGCCTCTGTTAACGATTCTGAGGGTGTTCCAAATAACAGATATATATAGGTTGCGATACCTGCCCGGTGCAGATTCTGTAATATTTTTGAAACGGTTATGATGTCGATCCCTTTGTCCATTGCATCAAGTACTCCCTGGTCCCCGGACTCGATGCCGAGTTTAAGCATGACACATCCTGAATCGTGTAACCCCTTACAAAAATCAATATCTAACAGCAGGGGATTGATTCGTGCAAAACCGTACCAGGGAATTTCAAGGGGAGTGTTGATCAGCGACTTCATCAAAGAAGGGCTAATGGCATTATCAAGGAAATGAACCAGGGATGGATTATGATGTGCTGAAAGTCCGGCAAGATCCTGCCTGACCAGTTCAGTCGACAGCGCCTGATAGGGGTTCTCTTCGGCTTTTTCCGGACAAAATGAACATCTGTTCCAGTAACAGCCGCTGGAGGCAGCGTAGGGTAGGACAAAGCCCGGAGAGAGGTATCTGTCAGTCGGCAGCCCCTCATAGCTGGGGGGATGGTGGTGGAAAACCGCCTTTTTGTCAAAAAGTTCTAATAAAGCTTTTTCACCTGGGCCGGCGACAAGCAGGTCAACAAGACCTCTAAATGGATTTGTCCAGGATGGGTTGCGAAGCCAGGAAGTCACCAGACCTCCGCCCAGAATGATTGGCAGATCGGGAGCAATTATTTTCAGAAAGCCGATCATGGCAAAGGTTGTGAGAGCCTGGCTTAAATAGTTAAGGGAAAAGCCGACCGAAGGGGGATTAAGCTTCTCGAGCAATGTTGACAGCCTTTTTGAAAAATATGGGTAAAAAACATTATCTTTATGCTGTGTTGAGGCCTTGATAAGGTCTTGACTGTTGAGTGGTGAGAGGTGTGTGTCCTGATAATTGGCGAGGCTTATGGATACTTCCGGAGCGCAGGATTTTTCAAGTACCCGGCAGAGGTCTGATACGGCTCTGGCATAGCGGTCGGGTGATTCGTAGAGCTGACTGTTTCGTAAGGCACAAAGGTTAGTATCGATGTTCCGGTAGGCCCGGGCACTCCATTTGTCTTGTGCTGTGCCCGGCAAATGCAGGAGATAGAGCAAACCTTCTATGTTTGCGTCAAGGACCGTGCAGGGCAGGTTATGTCCTTTAAGGGCTCCGGCTAATTGGGCAATGCCTGTCGGAGGTTCTGAAGGTTTTGCCGTTGGGGGATAGATGAGGAGCATTGCAATGTCTGTAAAAGATGTTTAAAAAAAAGGGGCCTTATCGGCATTATTTCTAGAAACTTTAATTTTATTTTTGCTTATCGTCAAAAAAGATGTAAAATTAAGCTAACACCTTCCCAAAGAAGTTTGCAGTCCCCTGGTGTATGAGTTACGGAAAACTCAGATCAAATCCAGTGAAGGAACAGGTTATGACTGTAAAAATCAATGGAGATGCGATCAACATCGTAGCTCGTCAGAATTTTTCCAAAAATTTACTTTCGCTTTCTGCTTCAGTTGAAAAACTTTCCTCTGGATTACGTATTAATCGATACGCAGATGATCCGGCAACTTCATCTATTGCCAGCAAACTAAGCAGTCAGGCACTTTCCCTTGGCCAGGCAGCACGTAATGCCAATGATGCTGTCAGTGCGATGCAGATTGTTGATGGCTCTTTATCAGAAGCCATTGATATAGTAAATACAATTCGGACAAAGGCTGTTCAGGGCGCCCAGGAAACAGTTAGCTCTTCGACCCGGATATTACTTCAGGAAGATATTAATACCCTGCTTGGGGAACTTGACCAGATAGTAAATTCTAGTGTTTTTAACGATCAAAAGCTGCTTGTCGGCTCCTTTTCAAATAAAGAATTCCAGATTGGCGCCTATGCCAATGAAACGGTAAATGTTTCCCTGCCCAGTGCAAAAAAAACTAAAATCGGCCATCTGGGGGCGGGAGTTCTCACTCTGACCAGCAAAAACGGCGGGGCCGTTAATTTTAATTTCAATAACTCCAAAACAGGTGAAACCCTCAATATCAGTTCGCGAACTATTGCATACTCTAATGATGCGCAGGATGGCATGGGTGGTCTGGCAGAGTATATTAACCGCTTTTCTTCCGATACAGGTATCTCGGCCATAGCAGACGTTGGGTCCACATCCACTTCTGTCGTGAGTGCCGGGGACACTGCAGCTTCATTTTCGATTAATGATATTGTCATTGGTGCTGTCACCGTTGTGGATCAGGATGCAGGAGGGAGCCTTGCCAACGCAATTAACGCAAAAACAGCGAGTCATGGTGTGGTAGCGAGTATTAACAGCAGTGGGCAGCTACAGCTTAATTCCAGCGATGGCCGGGCAATAAAAGTTTCTGGGCTTGGCTCTATTGGCTTATCTGATGATGATCTTTCTACCTATGGCCAGATTAGTATTTTGCAAAATGGTCCTTTTAAGCTTAATCTGTCTGACCTTTCCGAAGGATTTTCAGTAGCTTTTTCATCAAACATGAACATTTCTGAAGATGTGCTAACAACAATTGATTCAACGATGGCAGCCGGTTCTGTACTGGGAAGCGGTTCGAGTTTGGCGGCTGGCTGGGTTGCCGGTACCGAGCTGTCGGGAACAGAGATAAGCGGCGATATTGTTACAACCAGCGCTTCAACACTGTATACTGGGTCAGTATTGGCCAGCGGCAGCACTATTTCTTCAGGATCTAGACTCGGTGGGACGGCCGCAACGGCCAGCACCGTACTATCACAGGATTCGACTATTCTGCGGGCCAATTCAGTTCTGGAAATCGGAAGCGTTATCGAGAGCGGCAGCTACCTGACTAACGACATTGTTACTGCCAGTGGGACTATAAATGCCGGTACAGTGTTATCTGCAGATGCAACATTGGTCTCCGACCTTACACTTACTTACGACATGCTGCTTTTAGCTGGCTCTTCGATTGCTTCAGGGTCTAGTTTTACAGCCGGCTCGGTCATAGGTGAAGATTTTACAATAAGCGGGGCGCTGGATCTGACAGAAGAAATGTCGCTGCTGTCGGGTTCTACTCTTGCCGATGTCGATGGGTCAACGGTAATAGCGGCCGGATCGATTGTCGGTGGGGATGTTGTTATTGCGACTTCAAAAACGATCAGCCAGGAGATGACTATTCAGGACGGTTCAACCCTGTCCAGCGCCAGTCAATTTGCTATTGGCTCAACGATTGGCGGAGCGTCAGTGCTTGATGGAGACCACCTCACCATAGAAGACCTGCTGGTGGAGTCAGAGTCAATACTGGCTGCCGGTAGTTTGATTGCTGGCGGAACAGTGGTAACAACAAGTCTGCAAACGACTGCGGGTACAGTGTCGTCAGGAACTACGTTGACAACTGACCACCTGACTACCGGGGTGAATACTTTGAACGCGGGTATGGTCTTAAAATCAGGATCGATTATTGCCGACGGTTCAACGCTGGCTCCAAACTCCAGAAACGATGCAGGTGTGCAGGTATCAGGCGAATCGCTGTTGCGCCTGACAGATTTGAGTGTGCTGACGGCTCATGATGCCAGTACGGCAATAATTATCGCTGATGCAGCTTTGGCTGACCTTGAGCGAATTCAAGCTGATGCCAGTTCATACCAGGGTCTGTTTGAATCATCAATTTCACTGCTAGGAGAGACACAAATGCAGCTATCGGAAGCCAGATCAAAAATGTTAGAAGTTGATTTTGCCAATGAGGTGGAAAATTACACCAGAATGCAATTGCTTGTCCAGTCGAGTGCCTTTGCCTTAACCCAGGCAAACGCGGCCCCGCAAAATGTATTTAAAATACTGCAGGGAGGAGCTGACCAGAAATTCAGTGATTTTTTCATTGCAGCTGCAAACAAATCCATCTTTGATAACTAGTGTCAAGTCAAGGCTCAGCTGTCGCATATTGCTTGTTATTTGGCATGACTGATGCGTTGCGTCTTCAATCACATAGCCCTGCTATGCTCAATCAGCCGCGCCTTCCAGTCTCACTAAACACCTGTGCGTTATTGCGACATTTCACTCTTGACTCGACACTAGGTTGTCTCTCCATTTTCCAGACAACGATTCCCTTGTATAAGGCACTGAAATCAGATGACCTCGTCTATTGATCTCTACACCGACGGCCATGTGCATACCAGTTTGTGCCACCATGCTACCGGTACGATGGAGGAGTATGTGCGTGCCGCTATTGAAAAAGGTTTGCATCGTATTGTGTTCCTTGAGCACCTGGAGACCAGGGTGCACTATTTTGAAACAACCTGGCTGAACGCGGTGGATTTTACATACTATTTTGAAGAGGGGAAACGGCTCCAAGATATGTATGCCGGGATAATCGATATTGGAACCGGTGTTGAGGTTGGCTATAACCCCGGAGCAGAAGCAGACATTCTTGTTTTCCTGGCAAAATATTCATGGGATCGGATCGGCTTGTCCTATCATTATTTTGAGGAAAATGGTCGGCACATCAATATGCTGAGCCGAAAAAAGGCCAACTGGGATGAATTTTCCAGGATAGGTGTGTCAAAGGTTATAAGTGGTTATTTTGCCGGCTTGATTTCAGCAGTACAAAGGCTGCCGGCCAATGTACTCTGTCACCTTGATGCGGTGCTCAGGTTTCATCCGGATCTTCATTTAACTGGCAAACACAAAGAACAGATTTGCGTATTGCTGGATATGGTCGCCCAAAAAGGGATGGCCCTGGAAATAAACACCTCTGGATTTGATTACCGCGGGACTCCCTATCCCCAGGCATGGATTGTACAGAAAGCGATCGAAAAAAAAATAAACCTCTGCCTGGGGTCGGATGCTCACCAGCCGCGTGATGTAGGGCGTTATTTTGAGCGAATCCCCGGTTTTCTTGATAATCCCAGGGAGTTTCGTTAGGTGAGCGTAATCTTGAGCGGTATGATGTGAAGTGCGCTTGATATTGATTTGGTGGCACCGAGCTTCCACTGGATATTATCAGCCGAATGATTAAGTAGCTGGGCCACCTCTGCTGCGACACCGGCAATATTTATCATTGGGTGTCGTGAAAAAACGTCCGGCAGTCCGTAGGTAAGATTACATGCCAGGCACTGGCCCGGGCGCTGCTTGAGGTGCAGTTCAAAATCGAGAGAATTATGGTTTGAGGCACCTGAAAATTCGAGAGAGATATCATACGCCCCTTCTGAGGCATCGCCAAATAACGCTTCAAAAAAATGGTTGCTCCGTTCCGCAGGAAAGAGCCTGTCTAAGGATTCACGGGTAAAAATCGCTGAATAGTCGGTCAACTTTCTTCTCCTTGTAATTCTGTAATGTAGAGATATTATTTTGCTGGTGCAGTCGAGTTCGACAAAAGTGTGCTACTGCTAAAAATAATGAAAAAGTTAATAACAATACACTGCTTGCGGTAGCCGGTCAATTCCATATCTAGATCCTGCAGCGAACCAACTCACGTAATTTTTCAATTGTACATATTAATGGCTTCGGAAGAACAATTTTTCACCGCAGATAGTGTAGTAGATTTCGAAGCCGCAGATAAGCACCCTTAACGACAGGGTATAAACTCCGACTTCGAAGAACGCAAAGGATTTTTTGTTGTAAAAACAAAGTATTATCTCTGGGAACTCTGCGTCTTCGCGGTTAATTTTTTGCTTTTTGTGAACTTATCAATATTAAGGTTGCGGACTCAAACAAAGATTTATACTATTGTCACGACTTTCCAAATTGCTTTGTTTATTCATAAACTTTTAACAAGTCTGATTGGCTTTTTATATGAGTACTTACGACGAATCGAAAATTAAAACCCTCAGTTCGCTTGAACACATCCGTTTGCGGCCTGGGATGTATATCGGTCGTCTGAGCAATGGTTCTCACCCAGATGACGGTATCTATATCCTCATAAAGGAAATTGTCGATAATGCGGTTGATGAGTTTATCATGGGGGCCGGGAAAAAAATCTGCATAAATATCGAGGATTCTGGACAGGTAGTAATCCGTGATTATGGCCGGGGCATCCCTCTCGGAAAAGTGGTGGAATGTGTTTCAGTTATTAATACGGGTGCCAAGTATAACACAGAGGTTTTTCAGTTTTCCGTTGGTCTGAACGGAGTTGGCACAAAAGCAGTGAACGCTTTGTCGAGCCAATTTACCGTCACATCCTTTCGTGAGGGACATTTTGCCAAGGCGTATTTTGAAAACGGTGAACTTGTTAACAAAGACCAGGGTCAGACCCAGGAAAAAGATGGGACCTTGATTGAATTCAACCCATCCAGGGAAATTTTTGAAGATTTTTCATTTAATCTGGATTTCGTACGTAAGCAACTCTGGCGTTACGCATACTTGAATGCCGGATTGCGGCTTTATCTGGATTCTGAATGCTTTTATTCTGCAAACGGTCTGGTTGACTTACTTGATAAGGAAATTGACGGCACTCAGCTTTACGATTCAATCCACTATAAAGATGACACCCTTGAGTTCACCTTTTCCCATACCGATGGCTACGGGGAGAATTATTTCTCATTTGTAAATGGAACCTTCACCAATGAGGGAGGGACACATCTTTCGGCTTTTAGAGAGGGGATCTTAAAGGGTGTTAATGAATTTTCCGGTAAAAAATTTTCCGGTGAAGATGTTCGAGACGGTATTGTCGGGGCAATTGCTGTCAAGGTAAAAGAGCCACTTTTCGAGTCACAAACTAAAAATAAGCTTGGAAATGCGGAAATCCGTTCAGGCATCGTCAATCGGACCCGGGACGCTGTTAGTGAATATTTATATAAGCACACGGAACTTGCTGAGCTGTTAATTGATAAAGTCCAGCAAAACGCCAGAATCCGCAAGGATTTACAAAGTGTGCGAAAAGAGGCAAAGGCAAAGGCTAAAAAAGTTGCCATTAAGGTGCCCCAGCTCAAAGATTGTAAATACCATCCTTCTAAGGGGAACCCATCAAAAGATGGCCAGAAAAACATGATTTTTGTCACAGAGGGCCAATCTGCCTCAGGATCGATTATCACGGCTCGCGACCCAATGACGCAGGCAGTCTTTTCCCTGAAGGGTAAGCCAATGAACGTGCATGCTCAGCCGATGACTTTGTTGTATAAAAACGATGAAATGTACAACCTGATGCGGGCCCTTAATGTTGAAGATTCTATTGGCGGGCTGCGTTACGACCAGATTATTCTGGCAACAGATGCGGATGTGGATGGGTTGCATATCCGGAATTTGCTGTTGACTTTTTTTCTGCATTTTTTTGAGAATCTGGTTAAACGCCGCCACATTTATATTTTAGAAACTCCGATTTTCAGGGTGCGGAATAAGCAGGAAACTATTTATTGCTATTCTGATAACGAGAAGAAAGGTGCTGAGAAGAAGCTTGCCGGTAAGGGTAAGATCAAGAAAAATGTTGAGATTACCCGTTTTAAGGGATTGGGTGAAATTTCGCCAAGGGAGTTTAAACAGTTCATTGGTGATGATATGCGTTTGCTGCAGGTAAGTATTGATACACTTTCAGAAGTCCCAAAGATCCTGCAGTTTTACATGGGCAAAAATACTCCTGAACGCAAGGAGTATATTATGGAAAGTCTGGTATGAGGACGGTTTAAATGATTAAAGACAGCAACTACGGAGAGCTGCATCAGCTGTTTGATTTCAATTTTCTTGAATATACCTCTTATGTAATCAAGGAAAGGGCCATCCCTCACGTTGATGACGGTTTAAAGCCTGTTCAGCGCCGTATTATGCAGACCCTGTTTAATATGGAGGACGGGCGTTTTAATAAGGTTGCCAATGTTGTCGGCGAGACCATGAAGTTGCATCCTCATGGTGATGCCTCCATATTTGCCGCGCTGGTCAATCTTGCCAACAAGGGGTATCTCATCGACCGCCAGGGCAATTTTGGCAATATTTTCACGGGAGATAATGCCTCTGCGGCCCGTTACATCGAGTGTCGTCTTTCTCCTCTTGCCAAAGAGGTCCTTTTTAATAAAGACCTGACTGAATATATTGACTCTTACGACGGTCGGATGTCTGAGCCGGTTGTGCTTCCGGCCAAAGTACCGCTTTTGTTGATGCAGGGAACTGAGGGCATCGCGGTTGGCATGGCGACCAAGGTTATGCCCCATAATTTTGTTGAACTGCTTGAGGCCCAGAAAGCCATTCTCAATAATGAAGAATTCGAGATTTACCCGGATTTTTCTCAAGGCGGCATGCTGGATGTTTCTCATTACGACAAAGGTAATGGCCGTCTGCGGTGCCGGGCGAAAATCGAAGAGGTCAATGAAAAGACCATTGTTATTCGCGATGTTCCTTATACGACCACAACAACCTCTCTTGTTGAGAGCATTGAAAAAGCAATCCGGGGCGGAAAACTTAAGATCTTGAGTATCAATGATTATACGGCGGAAGAGGTCGAGATTGAAATCAAGCTGCCCAGGTCAATTTATGCCCAGGATACGATTCGGGCCTTGTACGCCTTTACAGACTGTGAAGTATCTATTTCGCCAAACCTCACTGTAATTTCCGGCAATCAACCTGTGGTTCTTGATATTGACAGCGTACTGCGCCGAAACACTGAGAAACTAGTTAATGACCTGGAGAAAGAATTAAAAATTGAGCTTGGGCGTCTACTGGAAAAACTGCATGCTCACCTGCTGGAACAAATTTTTATAGAAGAGCGGTTGTATAAGGAAATAGAAGAGTGTACGACCTATAAACTTGTTGTCTCAACAATTGATGAATCATTGGCTCCCTATACCGAAATTCTTGTCAGGGAAGTTACCGAGGACGATATCGAGCGGCTTTTAGAGATTCGTATTAAGCGGATTTCACGATATGATATCGACAAAAAGAACAAAGAAATTAAAGAGGTCAAGAGAAAAATCAAGCAGGTGAAAACCCATCTCAAGAACATGGTTAAGTTCACTCTGGACTACATTGACGGCCTGCTTGACAGATATGGTAAAGACTATCCCCGCAGGACGGAGATAACTACATTTTCCGAAGTAGTTGTTCGTAAGGTGGCAATTTCAAATCTTACCTGCGGTTATGACCCCAGCAGCGGTTTTCTCGGCTATCAGGTCAAAGGGCAGGATGATAATTCTTTTGCCTGTTCCGAATACGACAAGTTTCTCCTTATCAGTAAGGAAGGCTCATATAAGGTAATAAACGGCACAGACAAATTGTTTGTTGGTCAGGACCTGATTTACGCCGGTAAAGTTGATGACAACTTACTTTTCAACATTATTTATCGTGACGGTACTGATAACCTGTCCTATGTTAAGCGCTTTACGACACCCAAGTTTATTCTGGATAAAGAGTATCGTTTGTTTCCTGCTCACAAGAATTCCCGGATTCAGTTTATTGCTCTTGGCCAGGAGTCAAGAGCGCGGGTTTATTTTGTGCCTGCTCCGAGGGCACGAGTGAATTCAGTGGAGATCATTTTTAATGATTATTTGATTAAGGGTGTGGCGGCAAAAGGGAAACGCTGTGGAACCAGAGTTGTACGGAGGATTGTGCCGCTGGTTGATAAGGAGATAACCGGGGAGAGTTTGCCGCAGCCCCTTCCTGGAATGAGTAAAGAGACAACGGACCAGCAAAAAACATCCGCATCATCAGATGTGGGTGATTCGGCCGAGCCGAAAAATCAAGGCTGATCACTGGCAAAGTTTGACATAAAGGGCAGCGAATCTTTTTGGATAATCTCGACCCCATGTATTATACCACCACCGTCAAAGAGCGGGTTAAGCACATTGATTCCCGATTGAATGGGTTTGCAAAAGTATTGCTGGTTGTTGTTTGTTTTGTTTTTCTGATTGTATTGTTGGATCGTGGTGGACGTTTTCTTAACCGTCATCTGCTGGGACTATACCCTTCTGACCAGCCTGTTGAGTATACCTTTGTTACGGTGACCCCTAATGCGGACATGGAGATGGTTTTAAAGCAGCATGGCTTGTGGCATATCGAAAAAAATGACCAAGTCAGGCCTGTGGTATTTAATCGATACCCATCACGAACGGCGGCTAAGGCCCTAAGCAAAAGGAAAAAGGTTTTTTTTCATGTACTCCTGCCGACGGCTCTTATCGTCCAGTCTGAAATCAAACGGGAGCGCCAATGCATTATCAAATCAATAGCTCAGATAAACAGGGAAGCGGATCGTATTGATTTTGATCCTGAAATTGGCGACTGGCAGCAGAATCTGACAAGGTCCACTGTCAATAGGCTGCTTGATATTTCAGAGAAATATGAAGAGGTGAATGCTGCCAGATTGTTAACAAAGGTTGATGTCATTCCTGTGAGCCTTATTCTCGCGCAGTCGGCCATCGAATCTGCCTGGGGAGGCTCCCGTTTTGCCGTTCACGGCAACAACATGTTTGGTATTTGGACATGGGGAGATAATGGCATGGTTCCCCATGAACGGGCTGACGGCATGAGCCACAAGGTTGCTGTTTTTGATTCTCTGCTGGATTCGGTAAGGGCATATACGTTAATGTTAAACAAACTTGAGGCCTACCGACGGTTCAGGGATATTCGAAAGGTGTCTCGAGACCCATTAAAACTAGCGGAAGGCTTGACCAACTATTCATCACGGCGCAGCCGCTATGTGAATGATGTTAAAAACATGATCAAACAAAATCTTTTAAAAAGGTATGATACAACGAGCCTTGCCCCCTCGATTTAGCGCAATTTTTATGGGCAATTATTCCAGGTTCTGTATGCAATTTGCTTATTAACTGTATTGCGTGATCTAAGAGACATATCTTGATTAACCTGTCAAAAGCAAAAGGACGTTACAGAATGGCATATTTTCTTCTAAATAAATATACTCACTGCCTGTGCTGCCTGTTTCTACTTGCCTCTTTCTTGCCGTGTCAGGATCTGTTTGCTCTTGAAAACAGCGCTGGGGCCACAATTCTGATTTATCATAAGTTTGGTGAAGATAAATATCCGACAACCAACGTTGCTCTTGATCGGTTTGAAGAACAGATGCAATTTCTGCAGGACAACTCGTATCAGGTTATTGCCTTGTCTGATCTTGTTGACAATCTGAAAGGGCAGGGCGGCGGTGCCTTGCCTGAAAAAACTGTGGTGATCACAATTGATGACGGCTATATGAGCACATATACCGCTGCCTGGCCAATTTTAAAGAAGTATGGCTATCCATTTACCGTATTTTTATATGTGAAAGCTGTTGAGTCCAAGTACCGGAACTTTCTGACCTGGGCCCAAATCCGTGAAATGCAGGCAGCAGGTGTGGACTTTCAGCCCCATACGTACAGCCATCATCGCCTGGGCTCCTGGGATCCAAGTCTTGATGAAATCGGCTATCGCAACTGGATTTCCATGGACCTTCAAAAAGGAAGTGCGGTTCTTAAGGAACTATTTGGGATTCAGTCGCGCTATATTGCCTTACCCTATGGAGAGTACAATACTATTATTATTGATGAGGCCCAAAAACTGGGCTTTAAGGCGATACTTACGCAGGACCCTGGTTCAATAAGCAGCTCAACAGATCTATTTAGAATTCCCAGGGAGCCAATTTTAGGTACTGACTGGGCAACGATTAAGCATCTTAAACAAGTTTTGGAACGCACCGATTTGCCTCTGGCTGATATGTATCCCGGCTTTGAACCTTTTGTCAAAACGACGCCAGATCAGTTTTGTGCATCGGTGCAGGATGTGGCAAAGTATCAGAAAGGGTCTTTTGGGGTGTATGTCAGTGAACTTGGCTGGCAGCCTGCTACCGTAGCGGCCAATCGGGCCTGCATCGATAATAAAAAGACACTGATCAGGAGAACAAACAGGGTTGCCTTCAGTGCGCGCCTGAAAGACTCAGGCGGGACGGCTATACATTACTGGTTACTGTTGAATCCCTATGCTTCGGCCCCAGCGGACTGAGGATATTTGATGAACTCGCAGAAACTGTTTTTTTCACCGCAAAGGCGCAGAGATCGCAAAGTATTTTTGTAATAAAATAAGCATGTTACCTTTGCGTTCTTCGAAGTCGGAGTTTATACCCGTCAAGCGAGTACTGAAAAGAGTGCCCTGTCGTTAAGGGTACTTATCTGCGCCTTTGCGGTTTTTATTTAGGTTTTTGCGAGAACATCATATTAGATGGTGTCGTAAAGCGTCTATTACACTGCTTTGAACGGGGTTTTACGGTAGTAGGTGCAGGGGACACCATTAACATAGATGCCCTCAAGATAGGAAAGTTTTCTGGGCAGCTGTTTTGGTGAGCCTCGGGTGAGCAAAAAGGTCGCCTGGCGTCCGACGGCAAGGGCCCCCAGTTTTTCCATGCCGAAGAATCTGGCCCCGTTTTCTGACGCGCAACGGATGGTCTCTTCCAGTGAATAGCCGCATTTGATGAATAATTTCATCTCCTCAACTATTGATTCGCCGTGCAGTATGCCTGTACTGCCAGCACCGGTTCCCACAGCTGTTGTGACGCCTAATTCCCTGGCGAAACGCAGTTGCGCCAGTTGTTCGTTGACGATCTTTTTCCAAAATGCCTCGGCTCCAGGGACTGGCTTTCCCGGTGCGACATAACGATGTGAGAAACGGCAGCACACGTCTCCAGAGGAACCAGCACTGTCCAGAGCATTTTTGGCCCTCAATGCGCAGGGGATCCACAGTACATTTTTCTCCGCCATTATCCTGAGGTTGTCCTCACCCATGGCGTATCCCTGTTCGATAGCATCGCACCCCGCATCAAGCGCCTCTCTGACCTGTTGCCGTCCATTGGCTACTACCACCGCCTTTTTGTCCCCTTTTTGCTGAAGAATACGGGACAGGTATTCGTAATTAAGCTGGAGAGATAAGGACTGTTCGGATTCAATATTGCCGGAATAAGCGATTTTGAGAAAATCTCTTTCTGGCTGGTTGACGGCAGGAGAATCCTGACCGCTTCGCTTGAGATGCACAGATGAGCAAATGTCGATAACTCCCCACTGGGTTATTGTATTCGGATCTAGTTCTACCAAACTGCATATGTCTCCGCTGTCGGCTACTCCCAGCACTCCGTAAGCATGGCAATAACGGATATGCCGTTCCACCATGGCTGCCTTTCCTGCCGGATCGTCTTTTTCTGAAGACAATTGCATAGTTTTATCCAGAGAGGGGGATTGTGACAGGGAAACGCTACAGTCGACCAGTGCTGGTAAAACAGTGCAGTGCGAGAAGTCATCGATTGCGGCTTTGTCATTGTTGGGCCGGTCTGCCTTGGGGCCAATGGCGGTAATAACTCCGTCTTTCATTGCCAAAAAGACATTTTTGCGGACATCGGCGCCGCTGCCATCAATAAGGCTTCCCGCTACTATGACTCGTGGTTCATTCATGATGTTTGATAGCAAATGATATATTGTTTTTTTTGGACTCTTTTCTCGAGAAGACCTGGTATATTTTTACTTTTTGGGCGGGTATTTTTGCAGTTTTCTCTGCAGTGTCCGTCGATGAATATTAAGCCGTTTCGCGGCAGAGGAGATGTTGCCGTCACAATCGTGCAGTACCCTGTTGATATGTTCCCACTCTGTTCTGGCCAAGGAAGGTGCTTGTAGGGACTCTGAGCCGGCAGTATCCGGAGTTGCAGGTGTATCTGAAAAGGCATTGAGAATGTCATTTACATCAGCCGGTTTTGCGATATATGACAGGGCGCCCATTTTTACGGCATCAATCGCTGTGGCGATGCTCCCATAGCCAGTAAGTACGATAATCTTCATGTCAGGATGAAGATGGAGGGCATCCTTTAAAAGATCAAGACCGCTTTTGCCGGGCATTTTCAGGTCAAATACTCCCTGGTCCGGTTTGCAGGTTTGAATAATAGTGATTGCTTCGTCGTAGCTGGCTGCTGAAAATACTTGCAACTCTCTTTTCTGTAGGGCCTTGCTTAATCGATTGCGAAACAGTTCTTCATCGTCCACAACTAAAATGCTAATCATTGTTAACTCCGTGAATTAATTTCTTTGAAAAGCTGAGTTCTACCTCGGTACCTTTGCCGGGAGCCGATACAATTATCAATCTACCGCCAAAGCGCTCTGCAACAGATTTAGCCAGAAAGAGACCCAGGCCCATGCCGGCACCAGGTTGTTTAGTCGTGTAAAATGGTTCTGTCGCTTTAATCAATGTCTCATCATCCATGCCTGAGCCTTGGTCCCTAACACTAAAAACGAGAAATTTGTCATCATGCCAGCAGGTAAGTTTAATTATTGAATGGGGATGAGGATCAGCGTCAATGGCGTTTTTTAATAAACTTTTTAATGTTCGTTTAAAGGTCTGCTTAGGACCGTAAATTGTAAAATCATCTATTGGCCCCTCAACGGCAATTCTCTCACTGAAAGATGGCAGCATGGCGATTGCCTCCGAAATAAGACGGCGTGACGAGAAATATTGGAATTGTTCGCCGCGGTGTTCACCAGTGCCCTCCGACATCTGATATAAAACGTCTTCGCATTTTTCAATCTGGCTTCTTACCAGGACCAGGTCCTCTTTGATTTCATCATTCTGATTCAATTCACTAACAGTCTGGAACATCTCTCCGGTCACAAGCTTGATGGTCGATAAGGGAGTGGATAGTTCATGGGCAGTGCCGGCTGCAAGAGTTGCCAGAGATGCCAACTGTTCGCTGCGGGTTCTTTCTTCCTTAAGCTGCAGGAGGGTTATGTTGTGAACGGCCAGGGCATTACGGATTTTCCCGATAAAATAAACAATGAACAATGAGGTCAGGGCAAAGGCAACTAACATACCTTTTAGATGAAGGTTCATTTCCGTCTTGTCGGCAGCAACCGTGGTTATTACATCAACACAGACAGATTTAATTGTGTCTTGTTCCGGAGTATTGTTGCTCAAGGAATTAAAAAAAGGAAAATAAAGACTGGTGTAGCATAAATTTGTAAAAATCGTCAGGCCCCAGGCCCAGTAAGTTGGCATTAAAATAGCGCCGATAACAATATGTAACAGGTATAAAAACGAGAAGGGGTTCATAACTCCTCCGGTTTGAAACAGAAGGACAGTGAGTAGTACGACATCAACAAACATGACCCCCCCGAACAACCAGACCGGAAGGATGTAGTTTTTCCCTTTCCTATAGTGAAAAAACAAATTGCTTGCCGTTTCAAAAATGATAATGGTACTGACAATGAGGTTTGGGATTTTTTTTTGTAATGAAATATCTACAAGTACGATCAGGAGTATCTGGCAAATAATGGCCCCCCATCGCAATTGCAGCAGGGAACTGAATTCAATGGATGAATTGCGTGAACTGGTTGATTCCGGCAGTGGTAAATCGAAGGTCATGTCTGTTATTACGATTGTAATCGTGCGACAATATGCCGCATTGATAAATGGTCTAAACAGTGTGAAAGTACAACTTTCATATTTCCCTTAAGCCGGTTAGTGGATTTCTCCGTCCATTAGCCGGCTTTTTTAGTTTATCTAATATGATTTGCAAAATAATTCCAGCTCATATAGACCATATCTGGAGAACTATGTCGAAAAACGCTTGCAGTTGACGGATGCTGATAAGCACGATCATTAATTGTCATCTTGGCCTTTGTTAAAATATCTGATAGGTTGTATTGTTAATATTGATGGTCTCGTAAAAAGCCCATCGTACCAATTGAGGATTGTGGACATCACATCCTTTTACAAGATTATTGGTGTTAGGAGACATTAAGTATGCAGCTTGCGATGGTAGTTGATCTTACGAAGTGCATTGGGTGCCATACCTGTTCCGTTGCCTGTAAGGCCCAGTGGCAATTGCCTGAAAATTCCGGCAGAAGCTGGTTACGGCGCTTTGGACCATCCCAGACATCGAAAGGTCTCGCCTATACGTTTTATTCCGGGCGCTGCAATCACTGCGATCAGCCGCTCTGTGTGCCTGTCTGTCCGGTCCCCCCTGTTTCAAGAACCTTTGCTGATGAAAAGGCCAACCGAATGGTAACGATCAAGGCCACGGCAACCTGGAAGGACCCGCTGGATGGCACTGTCCAGATTGATACAAAACGCTGCATTGGTTGTGGCGCCTGTGTTAAGGCCTGTCCTTACGGCGCTCGATATATGAGAGCTATGGAAGGGGCCCCGGATAAGAAAGTTGTCGACAAATGCAGCTTTTGTGTCGAACTGTTGGGTAAGGGGGGAACACCTGCCTGTGTTAAAAACTGTTTGACCGATGCCATGGTCTTCGGTGATTTGAGCGATCCAGACTCTGAGGTCGCGGCACTTGTGAAGAACGGTGCTGTCCGGCTAATCTCCTCTGAAGTTTCTATCGGTCCGAATGTTTACTATATGGGGACCAGTAAAGATGTGGAGCTGCTCAAATCAGAAGCGACCCCCACCCAGAAGCCCCGCGTTTCAGAAAGACGGACAGTATTAAAGGCGATTTCTGCGGTATCCGGTTGATCTTGGGAATTTCTTTTACCGGAAGGCCCATGACTTGGTCTTGGGTATTGGACTTTTGAGTCAAGTTGACATTGTTCCGGCAAGCATTCAAGTTGAAACCGCGAAGACAAGTGAGCAGCGACGAGACAGTACATAAAGTACGGCGAGGAGCAGCACAGCGCGGTCGATAAAGGTTGCGGCTTGAATAAGTAGCGGAATCAACTAAAACCTGTAGGGTTTTCCGATTGCCAGTGCCAGGCGTCTTCACACATCTCTTCAAGGCCTCGTGTCGCCTGCCAGCCAAGCTCCAGTCTGGCCTTTGAGGGGTCGGCATAACACATGGCGATATCGCCGGGGCGGCGGGGTACTATTTTATAGGGAACCTTGCATCCGGAGGCCTTCTCAAAACCTTTGACCATATCAAGCACACTGTAACCAGTTCCTGTACCGAGGTTGTAGGTCACTACACCGGGATTGCTGCTAAGTTTATCGATGGCTTTAATGTGTCCCAGAGCAAGATCGACGACATGGATATAGTCGCGAACTCCTGTGCCGTCCGGAGTGGGGTAGTCATTGCCAAAGACTGACAGAATTTCGAGTTTGCCAACGGCTACCTGGGCGACGTAAGGCATCAGGTTGTTGGGGATGTCATTGGGGTCTTCACCGATGCGGCCGCTTTTGTGGGCGCCGACCGGATTAAAATACCGCAGCAGTGCGACATTCCAGTTGCTGTCGGAGATGTTGAGGTCTTTT
>Ga0102953_1000527_pt1 | contig 26235 bp, 24 predicted proteins | sample SalPon2A_C_D2_MG_FD_78509 | JGI IMG/M metagenome (GOLD analysis project Ga0102953, IMG submission 78509) | Soil microbial communities from South San Francisco under conditions of wetland restoration - Salt Pond MetaG R2A_C_D2_MG | ecosystem: Environmental > Terrestrial > Soil > Wetlands | place... | reverse complement strand
GGCAAGGAGACATTGAAGAGGTCATGGAAACTGTAACCTTCGACGAGACCGGCTGCATCACTCAATAGGTTGAAGGAGATATCGCCGCCGGTAGCTTTATAGCGCAGGACGATGCCGGCCAAGAGCAGCAAGCCGCCGAAGGTGTGAACCAGAAGGTAGCGGTACCCGGTAGCCAACGACTTGGGGCCGCGCCGGAACCAGACCAAAAAGACCGACGAGAAGGCCATCAGCTCCCAAAAGAGAAAGAGCACCAGATAGTCGCCGGCAAAAATCACCCCCAGGGAACCGGACACATAAGTCCAAGCGGTAATGTGCTGCGCATCCTCATCGACATGCAGGCCGTAGATGGTGCCGATTATACACATCAGAGTCATGATATAGGCGAAGACCTTGCTCAACGCGTCGACTCGACCGAAGGTCAAAGTCCAGTCCATGAACTGTGCGGTAGCAAAATTGCCCTCCGACGGCATGGAAAGCACGGCCAAGAAGGCCAGAAGCGGAACCGAAACCAGAAAAATTTTACGCAAAGGCCCCCTGGCTACAAAGGGCAGGGTCAGGGCTCCTAGCAGAAGTATCAGTGTTGGATGGACCCACATACTATTTATCATAATAGTCCTCCGGGGCCATGATAGTAAATTTACCGCCGAACCAGTGACAGTGGCCGAACCACTTGGAGAATAAAATAATCAGCACACAGCCGCCGAAACCGAACAGGGTCCAGAAGAAGGGCCATTGTTCGAAATGGGTATGGGCATGTTCCTTATCCACAAAGATAATGTCCCAGGCCACCAAAAGGGCCAATCCTACACAGGAGAGAACAATCACCGTCTTCAGCCGGTCCCGAAGGAAATCGATCAGTTTTACTATCATCCCGTCACCGCCCTTACAAAATGCATGATAAAGTCCGGATAAATCCCGATAACAACCGAAATAACTGCTGCAATCATTAGAGGTATAACCATCGACAAAGGCGCCTCCTTTATTCCTTCAGATTCTTCACCGACCGGCCTTTTGCCGAAGAAAGCCTTAAAAGTGACCGGCGCAAAATACCCTACGTTGAGCAGGGTGCTGGCCAGCAAAATCAGGATTATGCCAATGTAGTGGTTGGGCATCTCCAGCGCGCCCATCAGCAATTTCCATTTGGTTACAAAGCCGGCCACCGGCGGCGCCCCGATCATGCTCAGGGATGCGATTGCAAAAGCCGCGAAGGTAAACGGCATAGTCCTCCCCAACCCCGACATCTCGGAAATATTCTTCTTGTGGGTTGCTACATAAATAGCGCCGGCGCAGAAAAACAGGGTTATCTTGGAAATGGCGGGGTTGGCGATATGGACCAACCCACCCTGAATACCGCTGGAGGTAAGGAGGGCGACACCAAGAATAATGTAGGACAGCTGGCTGACCGTGGAATAGGCCAATCGCGCCTTAAGATTGTCCTTGCTTAAGGCGATGATCGAAGCGGTTAAAATCGTAAAGGAGACAAAATAAGCCGTCGGTATCCCAAGGTTAAGGGCATGCATGGTACTGGTTCCGAAGACATAGAGCATCACCCTGGTGGTGGAGAACACCCCGACTTTTACGACCGCGACGGCATGCAAGAGGGCGCTGACCGGAGTGGGCGCCACCATCGCGGAGGGCAACCAGTTATGGAGAGGCATGATGCCAGACTTGGCGAATCCCAATAGGCAGAAGATGTATAGAACCGTCACCAGGGCCGAGCTGGCATCGGCTGGGAAGATGCCGGTGGTAATATTATCGGCAAAATCAAGGGTGCCGGTCAGCACATAGATCAGGATCATGGCCGGCAGCAACAATCCTTTGGCGGTGCTGGTCAAATAGATGATGTACTTGCGCGCCCCGCTATAAGACTCACCGTCTTGGTGATGGGCGACCAAGGGATAGGTGCAAATGCTGACAATCTCGTAAAAGAGATACATCGTAAAAAGATTATCGGAAAAAGCGACCCCGATCGCCCCGAATAATGCCAAAGCGAAACAGGCGTTAAACCTGGTTTGGGCGTGTTCTTTGAGACCACGCATGTAACCCATCGAGTAAATCACGGCCAACATCCACAGGAAGGATGCGACCACGGCGAAGATCATTGAAAAAGCGTCGGCCCGCAGGGTTACTGTCACCCCGGGTAAAATATTAAAGAGATTATAGACCAACCGATTTCCGGCCAGAACCTCGGGAATCATTGAGGCGATTAAGCCGAACATAAGAACCGAGGCGGCAAAAGACACCCCTTCCCGCAAGTCGGGATACTTGTCGCAACGCATCACCACCAGCGAACCGATCAGCGGTGTCAACAAAGCGTATAAAAGTTTACAAGAGACTATTTCCATGAGCCAATTTCCTCTATCTTATTAGCCTTGCAGGCCGGCAACATCCTCGGTATCGATCGATTTGTAATTTCGATAAACCGCAATGATGATGCTTAAGGCAATGGCCGCTTCGGCCGCGGCAATTCCCATAATGAACAGGGTGAATATCTGGCCGGTTGTCGGATCGGGAGCCAGGAAACGGCTGAAGGCCATGAAGTTAAGCGAGGCGGCGGACAGGATAAGTTCGGACGAGATTAACATGCCGATCAGGGTGCGCCGATGCAGCATACCGTAAATTCCCATTCCGAAAAGCAGGGCCGCAATCGCCAGGTAAACCTCCAAAATGTTATTTAAATTCAGGATACTCATGATTTATCCCTCCCGGACCTGGCCAACGCCAGGGAGCCGATAATAGCCAACAACAGCACCACGGAGATCAGTTCGAAAACCAGACCGTAAGAGGTAAGCAGAGAGTGGCCGATGGCTTTAACCGAACCGTCGTTAAGTTTTGCCGCCGCGGCCGGCCACATGGTATTAATGCCGAGCAAGGCCATTCCCCAGAAAAGCAGGGCGCCGACCCCAAAACTGACGGGAGCGGCGATCGCACTGCGGCGACCGACCTTGCGCTCATCGCCGGGATCGGCCAGCATGACGGCAAAGACAATGGTCACGCAGACCGCCCCGACATAAATAAGCATTTCCATAACCGCCAGGAAGGGGCTGTTCAAGAAGTAATAGAGCCCGGCCACCCCGATAAAACAGACAGCCAGTCCGGTAACCGCTCGCGGTAATCTGATTGAGTTAACGGCGATCAGCGCACCGCTGACAGTGACCGCAACAGTAAACAGGAAAACGAGACCGGCAAGTCCTTCCGCAGTGAAGAGGGATATCATCCGCTTTTTTCCTCAAGTCTTTTTTTCAGGTCGAAGATGTAGGCACCCTTACTGGGTCCGGCCAGGTTATAATCACGGGAAAAGGTGATCGCCCCGAACTTACAGCTCTCGACGCAGAGCCCGCAGAGACTGCATGTGGTAAAATTAAGAGTATAGCCGGTCAGGACCTTTTTCTTGCCCCCCTCCGGTTTCTCCCCGGTTAGACTTATGCAGTTGGAAGGACAGGCCTTCTGACACATCCCGCAGACCACGCATTTGGGGGCGCCGGTCTCTTCATCACCGACCAGTTCGATATGACCGCGAAACCGCGGGGTCATGGTAAGGGTCTCGTGAGGGTACTGGACGGTGACCACCGGCTTAACCATATATTTAATGGTAACGCCCAGCCCCACGAACAGGCTCTTGGTGCCGCCGAACAGTTCTTTAAAGTATCCGCTCATTTCATGAAACTCCGATTATAAGGGGCCAGACCTTGATCATGGCGCCGGTCAGCAGCAGAATAAGCAGCGAAATCGGGATCAAGATCTTCCAGGAAAGATTGAGCAAACCCCAGAGAGTCGTCCTGGGATAGGTCCAGCGAATCCACATCACACAGAAGATCAAAAAATAGACCTTGCCCAGAAACCAACATAGGCCCCAGAGTCCCTGATCGGGCAAAAACCCGATAGGACTATGCCAGCCCCCCAGGAAGAGAATGGCGGAGAGGCTGCAGCCTATGATGATATTGGCATACTCACCCATGAAAAAGACCCCAAAACCCATCCCGGAATATTCGGTATGGAAACCGGCGATCAGTTCGCTTTCTGCTTCACCGAGATCAAAGGGCGCCCGGTTGGTCTCGGCTAGTGAGCAGGTGAAAAAGATCAAGAAAGCAATCGGCATCAGAGGGTTGGCGAATATATGCCAATTCCAAAAACCTCCGGCCTGCTGAACCACCATTTCATTCAAATTCATGGTTCCGGTGATCATCACCATGGTGATTACCGTAATCAGCATAGGAATTTCGTAAGCAACATTCTGGGACACGGCCCGCGCAGCGGAAATCACCGCGTATTTGTTGTTCGAGCCCCAACCGCCCAGAAGCAGGCCCATCACATTTACCGAAGCAAAGGCGAAGATCAACAGCAGGCCGATATCGATATTCCTGGCAACCAGAGTATCACTGAACGGTATAGTAACGAACGACATTACCGCCGGCACCAGGACCAGAAGCGGCGCCACTTTGAACAACAGGGGATCGACCCCTTTAGGGACCAATAGCTGCTTGGACATCAACTTTAAACCATCGGCCAGCGGCTGCAGGAGTCCGAACGGCCCGACCTCCTTTGGTCCGATCCTGCCCTGGATATGACCGGCTACCTTCCGCTCCAGCCAGACCAGATAAGCGGCATTCAAGGCGGCAAAGGCTATGATCCCGACCAGAAAAACCAGTACGCGCCAAGGTTCCGTTAAAATCATCAATCCTCTCCTTACCTGTCGATCTCAGGAATAACCAGGTCCAGACTACCCATCAGGGCCAGTGCGTCGGCAAGAAGCATCCCGCGGCTTGCTTCACCGTAAAGGCTCAAGTTGGAAAAGGTCGGCGAGCGCAGTTTCAGCCGGTACGGGGTATTGGTGCCGTCACTGACTATCCTGACCCCGAAACTGCCCCGGGCTGCCTCGACTGCGCCGTAATAATCGCCCGGTGCGGGCTTCAGGATCTTCGGCACCTTCTCGGCCATCACCGGACCTTCCGGTAATTTATCGAGGGCCTGCTCGACAATCCGCATGCATTGCTCGATCTCATCCATCCGAACCATGTAGCGGGCCATGGAATCCCCTTCGGCGTAAACCGGGACATCGAAGTCCAGCTCCGGATAGACCGAATAAGGCTCATTTTTACGGACATCGTACTGAACCCCTGAGCCGCGAAGAACCGGGCCGGTAGCCCCGTATTTCCGGCACATTTCGGCGGGCAGCACCCCGACGCCCTTGAGTCGTTTGATCAGGATAATATTTTTGGTGACTAAATTATGGTAATCGGGCAGCCTTTTGCGGAGTCTCTTGATAAAAGCGCGGGTACCGGTGACAAAGTTATCGTCGATATCGTTATAAAGACCGCCGAAACGAAAATAACAGAAAGTCAGGCGGGATCCGGTAACTGATTCCAACAGGTCGAGGATGTGTTCCCGATCGTCAAAAGCATAGAGCAATGGGGTAAAGCCGCCCAAGTCGAGGACGAAAGCCCCGAACCAGAGAAGATGGCTGGCAATGCGGTTCAATTCGACGGTAATGACCCGGAGATACTCGGCCCGCTCCGGCACCTCGATGCCCATGGCCTGTTCGACCACCTTCACATAGCCGTGGTTATAGGAGAGCGCGCCAAGATAGTCAAGGCGACCGGTGTTCGGCATGAACTGGGCCCAGGTCCGGTTCTCCCCCATCTTCTCATGCATCCGGTGTACATAGCCGAGCACAGGTTCGGCGTTAACGATATACTCGCCATCCATGGTCAACTTGACCCGCAGAACCCCGTGGGTAGCGGGATGCTGCGGACCCAGATTCATTACGAAGGTTTCCTGATTCGTGCTGCGAGCTAGATCAATCATGCCTTGAAGTCCTTGCGAAGTGGATGAAAATCAGCATCTTCCGGAAGCAAGAGAGGGGAAAGATCGGGATGTCCCGTAAAGACTATCCCGAAGAAATCGTGGGTCTCGCGTTCATGCCAGTCGGCGCCTGGAATTATCCCGGAAATAGTCGGGATCTCGGGCTCATCCCGATCAAGACGACAGCGGACCACCACCCGGCACAACTCGCCGTCGGTCCGGTTATAGTCGTAAACAACTTCAAATTTATCCCCTGGCGCCTCTTTACTTTCCGCCTCAGCACCTGCTTCGCTCTCCTCACCGCCTTCCTCAGCCGGCTCGTCGGCGGTCACCGTTTCAGGTTGATTGCCGACCGGAGTTTTACCCAGCCAGTCCACTCCGGAAATCGCCTCCAGGAAAAAACCGAGGCGATCGAGAAGTTCGGCCGCAGTCACGACCTGCTCCGGGCCGACTTCAACATCGAGGTGGTAACCCTTGACATTATAGTCGGTTTCAATAATTGCCAACGGTTCCAGAGCGGCAAATTCTTTTATTAGTTCACTCAGCATTTTCAGACGGCCTCCACCCGGGGCCAGCGCCGATGGCCGGTCACCTTTTCTTCAAGTTCGAGGATCCCCTCGATCAGGGCCTCGGGCCGGGGCGGGCAACCCGGGATAAAGATATCGACCGGGAACAGTTTATCGGCTCCCTCGACAATACCGTACTGGCCTTCGAAGACGAAAGGACCGCCGGAAATGGCGCAGTTGCCCATGGCGATCACCCATTTGGGCTCCGGCATCTGGTCGTAGAGGGTCTGGACGGCCGGGGCCATTTTCTTGCTGATAGTCCCGGCCACGATCATCACATCGCACTGCCGGGGAGAGGGGCGGAACACCTCGGCTCCGAAACGGGCCAGGTCGAAGCGGGCCGCGCCGGTCGCCATCATTTCGATGGCGCAGCAGGCCAGACCGAAGGTCATCGGCCACAACGAGTTGGCCCGACCGAGGTCGAGCAACTTATCGAGGGGCGCGAATTTGACTATTGCTGACTGTAGACTTTCCTTCCCCACTTGAACACTCCCTTTTTCCACGCATAGATCACGGCCAGCGACAAAATGCCGACAAAGATTAGCAATTCAACGAAATCGCGGACCACATATCCGTCGTTATAAGCCATAGCAACAGGGAACAGAAACAGGACATCGACATCGAAGGCCAGAAACATCAGAGCATAGAGGTAGTAAACGATACCAAAGCGAATCCAGGCAGCGCCGATAGGATCCATGCCGCATTCAATGATCTGGTCGGTTTTGTTTATGGTATTTCTGGTACCGCGGGGGGCGAGCAGGAATGAGATGATAAAGGGACCGACGGCAAAGGCGAGGCCGCCGAGAAAAAAAGCGGCGACATAGAGAAGATCGGTTAGAGCTTGTTGTCCCACGATGACGCCTCCCTTAAGAGGTGAAGACTGATTGATCTGTCTACAATAGCTGATCGTGAAAACCCGGCCTCAGTGTCGGGATTCCGGGCGGCATCTGCAACATGGAAAAGTCGAGTTCCGCCAGAATGCAAATTGGTGTTTTCTTATCCCACCGGGCAGGCCTTGTCAAGAAAAATACTGAACAGTCATTCAGTGGACAAAAGCGCAGTGACCTTAGGGAAACAACACATTGTGGCACCATGCGGGACCTTATTTTTGCCTGAATCCGGTCAGTAAGCGACTGTGGATATTATCAAAACCGCCGTTCGAAAGAACCGCCACGACATCTCCTTCCGATGCCTTCGCTAAGAGAAAATCTATTATCGCCCCGGTGTTGGAAAAATAATGGGCGTCAATTTTATTGGATCGTAAAGCGGCGACCAGTTCACGGGAAGAGAACCTCTTGTCGACCGCAATATTTGCCAGGGGTTCCGGTTCTTTGATCAGGACCAGATCGGCGCTGCCGAAGCAATCAGGGTAAACATCCTGAAAGACCCGCCGTCGACTGGAGTTGGTCCGGGGCTCGAACACGGCAATCAAGCGCTGCCCCCGATAGGCCATCCGCAAGGCGGCCAAAGTCTCCCTAACCTCGGTCGGATGGTGGGCGAAATCGTCGATCACTGTCACCCCCCGCTCTATCCCGCGGACCTCCTGACGCCTTTTGACGCCGGCAAAAGAAGCGAGTCCCTGTCTGATCGAATCGCGATCGAGACCAAGTTCAGCCAGCACCGCAATCACCGCCAGGCTGTTCAGGCCGTTATGGATGCCCGGCAATGGGATGGCGAACTCACCATACGCCTCGCCCCCCTTCGTGACCCGAAGCAAGGTTCGTCCCCTTGCGACCTCCACTCCGGTCAAGCGCCAGTCACACCTTTCGCTCTGCCCGTAACCGACCACCCGACAACCTGCCTCGGCAACAACCTCGCGGACCACCGGATCGTCAAGATGGGCGACCAGACACCCGTCTTTCGGCATTATTTTCACCAGACGCCGAAACGATTGCTTGACGGCCTCAAGATCGGCGTAGATATCGGCATGATCGAACTCAATTCCTGTAATCACGGCGATTGACGGCCGGTAATGCAGAAACTTGGGCCCTTTATCGAAAAAGGCGGTGTCGTATTCGTCACCCTCGACCACGAAATAACGCCCACCACCTATATTGAAATTACGATCAAATTTTTTAACCAAACCGCCGATCATGAAACCGGGGTCGAAACCGGCCTCATGCAGCGCCGTGGCTAGAATGGATGAAGTGGTGGTCTTGCCGTGGGTGCCGGCGACCACCATGGAAGTGCTGTCGCCGATAAAGAAATGGGCCAGGGCTTGGGGCATTGAAACATAGGGAATGCCTGATTCAGCCAGAGCAACGGCCTCGGGATTATCACGCCGGATCACATTGCCGACCACCACCAGATCGGGATCGGATTCGAGATTAGCCGGCGAATAACCCTCCAGCACCGTAATCCCATTAGCCGCCAGAAAATCGCTCATCGGCGGATAGACCTGGCTGTCTGCCCCGGTAACCGCAAAACCGGCTGCCTTCAACATACCGGCCAAGGCGCCTACCCCGGTGCCGCATATCCCCATGAGATGGATACGCTCTATTCTGTTCGGGAAGATGTTTAGGGCGGAATCGAACTCACTCATGAACTTTCTTTCGGTTCAGGAACGCACGGAATCGCGCACTGAACGGTAGATGTCCTTGAATGTTTCATCGAAATTGGCGGGGGAAAGACGGCCGACCTCGATGAACTTGACAACCACTTCCTTGGCCACCTTCAGGATGGTGTCGTCGGAAACCGGCCGGGGAGTTGGCTGCGTCTGATCTGCTGATTTTTTCGCCATATCAAAACACAAAAGCCCCTGCAGCGAAAGAAGGCCAATTCTTGTCAAATTCCGCAGGGGCCGACCTTATCGAAAAAAACCGTCTAGGCCCTCCCCGAAAGGGTTTTTATTGGATTTGGTGGAGCTAAGCGGGATCGAACCGCTGACCTCTTGAATGCCATTCAAGCGCTCTCCCAGCTGAGCTATAGCCCCACAAAAAAACCGACAAGGACAAAGGCGACCATGCCGTGATTTGCGCAGATTTACTACCACGCCCCCTTGGCACTGTCAAGATTTTTCTATGCAGCGCCACCGGCCATTTCTCTTGCCAAGCAATATCCAGTCTGTTATTGTGTTCCAGTTTTACATAGGTTAGCGTAATTCATAAAGAATTTTAACATAATCCCACCTTCACCCAACAAAGAGGAACGCTCTCCATGGCCTTTCATTTCTCCCCTTTCGGCTGGCTCTCAAACGACCTGGCAATCGACCTCGGCACCGCCAACACCCTTGTATTCGCCAAAGGCAAAGGGATCGTGCTCAGAGAACCGTCCGTGGTTGCCGTACGTCAGGACGGCCGGGGCAATAAGGTCCTGGCCGTAGGCAAGGAGGCCAAAAAGATGTTGGGACGGACTCCCGGCAATATCACCGCAATCCGTCCGATCAGGGACGGGGTCATCGCCGATTTCGAAGTGACCGAGGCAATGCTCAGGTACTTTATTAATAAGGTCCATAACCGGCGCACCCTGGTCCATCCCAGGATCATCGTCAGCGTCCCTTCCGGCATCACCCAGGTTGAGCGCAGGGCGGTCCGCGAATCGGCCGAGTCGGCAGGCGCTCGCGAGGTATATCTGATCGACGAGCCGATGGCCGCGGCCATCGGGGCCGGGTTGCCGATCACCGAACCAACCGCCAATATGATCGTCGACATCGGCGGCGGCACCACCGAACTGGCCGTGATCTCCCTGGCCGGCATCGTCTATTCCAGCTCGGTCCGGGTGGCCGGCGACAAAATGGACGAAGCTATCCTTCACTACATCAAACGCAAGCACAACATGGCGATCGGCGAACATTCCGCCGAGCAGATCAAGATCATCATCGGCGACGTAATGCCGGAAGCGCCGTACAGCACAATGGAAATCAAGGGTCGCGACCTGGTCACCGGGGTACCCAAGACCCTCACTATCGATTCCAGCGAGATAAAAGCCGCAATATCCGAACAGATTGACGCCATCATCGAAGCCGTCAAAATGGCCCTTGAAATTACGCCGCCCGAACTGTCAGCCGATATTGTCGATCGCGGCATCGTCCTGACCGGCGGCGGCGCCCTGCTCCGCAATTTCGACAAACGCCTGCGCGAGGAGACCGGCCTGCCGATAATCATCGCCGACGATCCACTGTCTTCCGTGGTAATGGGATCGGGGAAGGCGCTGGAAAACATTAACGAACTGAAAGAGGTTATGAGCAATTTTTAAAAGGCTCCTCCACGGTTTTGTCAATCAATCGCGTAACCATTCACGCCCTGCTTGTGGCAATCGTCCGCAATGGCCGTATTGTCGATATGACCTTATTTCAGCTAACCGCTTGCAGGCCAGATCTAAATGAGAAAGAGAAGTAGGCGAACCCGACCATTCAAACAGTTTTTATTCATCTCGACCTGTGTGGTTCTGTTCGGCGTTCTGGCCCTGTCCTTCATGGGCCGCAAGGAACTTACCCTTCCTCATAGGTTCATCTTCGACATCCTTGGAACGGCCCAGGCCGGCGTTACCGGCGTGATCAATTATTTTAATGATATACAGGAAGGCTATATCGACCTCATCGGAGTCAAGAGGGAAAACGACCGACTCAGAGACGAGATCAAGAAATATCAGTCCTTGAGCGTTACCTACCGGGAGGCCCTTGCCACCAACACCCTCCTTCGGAAACTCCTTGATTTCAAGGAAGAACTGCCCCAACCGACCGTCACGGCCAGAATTATCGGCCGCGATCCTTCCCAATGGTTCAAAACCTTCAGTATAGACCACAGCAGCAGTGATGGTGTAAGCAAGGGCATGCCGGTCGTCACCGCCGATGGCGTGGTCGGGCAGATTCTGGACGGCGGCAACCGCCGGGCAAAGGTCCTGGAAGCAATCGACCCAAACAGCGCTATCGAAGTATTGATCCAAGACACCAGAACCCAGGGCATAATCAAGGGCACCGGCGACAGCTACCGGCTCCATTATGTCCTAAAAAACAATAAGGTGAACCGCGGAGATCTGCTGATCACTTCCGGCCTCGGCGGGGTATTCCCGAAAGGACTGCCGGTGGGCATCGTCTCCTCTGTGGTCAGCAACAGACGCGGCATGTTCCTAGATATCGAGGTAAAACCGGTGGTTGACTTCTCAAAGCTTGAGAACGTTATAGTGATCATGAAATCCAACCAGCTGGCCGAATAACCCAAGGTAATGCTTATTACGGTTTTCATCATACTAGGCGCTTTTCTACTGGTCGTGCAAACCACCATCTTTGTGCGTACACCCCAGTGGCTCGGCAACCCTGATCTCCTCTTCCTTCTGGTCCTCTTTGTCGCCACCAAGGTCGACAAATATCGGGGCATTATTCTGGTGATGATCTACGGCCTGATGATGGACATCTTTTCCGGCTTCGTGCCCGGTCTTTATCCGGCAGTATATCTGGGTCTTTTTCTGACTATTAAGTATATTTCCAGCCAGGTCATAGTGGATGAGCCGACCCACCAGCCGCCATTAGCCGCCGCCTGCTACCTACTCTGCAGTGGAGCTATCTACCTATATATAGCGATTTTCAATCCCGGCACCAACATCCTCTGGTCCTGGCGCGATTTGCTGTTACAGATGTTCATCCTGGCCATCCTCGCCCTGCCCTCCTATCATTTACTTAGCCGAATCGTATTCAAGATCGGCGCCAACGGGAAATCGCTTTTTTCACCCGGAAAAAGCGGCAACAGGTTTATTTCATGAATAACACCCGTTCCCTTTCCCGCATGCAAAGGACCATCACCCGGGTCAATAAGCTCGATGAGGCCGAACTCTTCATTCTCAAAAGGAGATTGACCGGCGCCATCGCCATCGTCCTGGCTTTGATTTCCATAATTGTTCTCCGTCTCTGGTTTCTCCAGGTTTACAAGGGTTACGAGTTCGAGGAAAAGGCGAAGGTGAACCGGGTCAGGGCATTACGGATCGTCGCGCCGCGCGGCAACATTTTCGACCGAGAAAACAGGCTTTTGATCACCAACCGCCCCAGCTTTAACGTGGTCTGGACGAGGGAGGACGCCCCTGACCCGGACCAGGTCATCAAAAGGCTTTCAAAAATCCTCGGTGACGACATCACCACGATCCTCGACCGGATCAGGGCAGGGGAAGACACCCCGAAATATCTACCTCTTCTGCTCAAAGAGGACATCGACTGGCGCACTCTGGTCTATATCGAGAACAACCATTTCAACCTGCCCGGTGTTCGCATCGAGGTGGTACCGGCCCGCGAGTATCTTTACGGCAATCTCGCCTCCCATCTGGTCGGTTATCTGGGAGAAATCAACCGGGCCGAACTTGAAAACAGCCATGGGGAGTACGAGGGCGGCGACCGCCTCGGCAAACAAGGCCTGGAAAAAATCTTCGAAAAAGAGCTGCGGGGTGAAAAGGGCATCCAGATGGTGGAGGTTGATGCCAGGGGCTTCGAAAAGAAACAACTGGCCCAGAAGGAACCGCTTCCCGGCAACGACATTAAACTGACCATCGATGCCGATTTACAGGTTGCCGCCGAAAAGGCCATGAAAGGACTGGCGGGGGCCGTGATAGCAACCGAAGTCAACACCGGCCGCCTCTTGGTCATGGTCAGCTCCCCCCCTCTCGAACTTAACGAATTCGTCGGGGGCATCTCCAGGAATGCCTGGCAGGCGATGCTCGACAACCCATTAAACCCCCTGCCGAACAAGGCGATTCAGGGGCAATACCCACCCGCCTCAACCTACAAGATGGTCACCGCCCTGGCCGGACTCGGCGAAGGGATTATAACCCCCGATACCGTCGTTGACTGCACGGGTTCTATCCGACTTGGCAACCGAACCTACCGGTGCTGGAAAAGAAGCGGCCACGGCAAGGTAGATCTGAAACGGGCCCTGGCCGAATCATGCGACGTCTATTTTTACAAGGTAGGTCTCGAACTGAATGTCGACCGTCTCGCTTCCTATGCCAGGAGTTTGGGGCTCGGCCAAAAAACAGGGATCAATCTCGAAAATGAAAAAGCGGGGCTGATCCCGACCGCGGAATGGAAGCGGCGTACCTACAATAAAGCATGGCAACCCGGCGAGACCCTGTCGATTGTGATCGGGCAGGGTTTCAACCTGACCACCCCGCTGCAGGTCAATTTGATGACCGCCACAGTTGCCAACGGCGGCGTCATTTACCGGCCCCAGTTCATCGAGGAGATCATCGATCCCGACGGCAAGGCCGTCCAGCAATTCGCACCGATCAGGACCGGCGAATTCAACGACAAGGAAGCCAATCTCGAACTGATTCGCCAGGGCCTGGTGTCTGCGGTGAACGATCCCCATGGCACCGGCGGAAACGCCAGCCTCAAGGAGATAACCGTCGCAGGCAAGACCGGCACCGCCCAGGTCGTACACCTGTCCTATGCCGAAGACCTGGGAGATGAGAAGCTGGTCCCCTACAAGATGCGGGACCATGCCTGGTTCACCTGTTTCGCACCGGCCGAAAAACCCGAAATCGCCGTAACGGTTCTGGTCGAACACGGCCGCCACGGCAGCTCGACCGCGGCCCCAATCGCCAAGCAGGTGTTAATGAAATATTTCAACACGAACGATGACCGGATAGAACACAGTCAATCGGAGTAACCGGATATGTTTAGATTCGACCGCAGACTTCTGCTCAACTTTGACTTGACCCTGCTCATCACCTTCCTGATCGTCGCGGCGATGGGTCTGGCCAATCTATACAGCGCCACCTACTCGCCGGGTGCCGGAGCCTCGTCCTACTTTATCAAACAACTGTACTTTTATGTGCTGGGCTTCGCCCTGATTCTGATCGTTATCAGCGTGGACTACCGGGTCCTGATCACGCTGAACTATCCGATCTATATCCTCACCGTGGCCCTGCTCTGCCTGGCCCTGTTTTTAGGGGATTCTGTTGCCAACACCCAGCGCTGGATCAACCTGGGTTTCTTCAGGCTGCAACCTTCGGAACCGGCTAAACTGGCCCTAATCATCAATCTGGCCAGTTACTATTTCCGCAAGGATACCGGCAAGGGCTTCACCTTAAAAGAACTGATCGCGCCGATTCTCCTGACCGGCCTGCCTTTCATCCTGATCCTCAAACAACCGGACCTCGGCACCGCCCTGATGCTCGGTGCTATTTTTGTTTCGATGACCCTGTTCGTGAAACTGAAAATACGAACCATCGTCGTTCTGGCCTCGTCGATTATCTCCCTGATCCCGATCAGCTGGTTTTACATCCTCAAGCCCTACCAAAAAAAGCGGATTTTCACCTTGTTCAACCCGGAACTGGACCCCCACGGCAGCGGCTACCATATCATCCAATCGAAGATCGCGGTAGGCAGCGGCCTGATGTTCGGCAAGGGTTATTTGAAAGGCACCCAGGTCCACCTTAAATTCCTACCGGAACGGCATACCGACTTTGCCTTTTCGGTCTGGGCCGAGGAGTGGGGGTTTATCGGCTCAATTTTCTTCCTGGCCTGCTACTGCTTCCTGATCCTCCTGGCCTTAAAGATCGCCGGCTCGGCCCGCGACAAGTTCGGGGTCCTGCTCTGCTTCGGAATCGCTTCCCTGCTCTTCTGGCAGGCCTTTATCAACCTGGGCATGCTCTTAGGCATCCTGCCGGTGGTCGGAATGCCTCTGCCCTTTTTCAGCTACGGTGGCTCCTCGCTGTTGACCACCCTGCTCGGCCTCGGCATCATCTTTAATGTCGGCATGCGCCGCTATATGACCTCGAATATTTAAACAAGATTTTCAATAGTTATGGGCTAAAACATACTCCCCTACATGCGTTATCACATTGCTTATTGATGTTTTTTACTACCTATGCTATCTTAATTTTCTACCAATGTATTTTTGCTTCACTAAATAAATAAATCATTGAACGTTTCATTTATCAGATGACAAATTCATATACAACAATATAAGTTTAAACACTTATGACTATATTAAAATCAAAAAACGCAGATAGTGGCTTAGTTTTAGAACTATCCAAGATATTATTCTTGATTATCATTACTTGTATTGTTTACTCAAATACACTGGAAAGCCCTTTTATCCTTGATGATTCAAGAATATACTCACAAGACATACGTATAAACAAACTTGATATAAATAGTTTAGTTAAGGCTTGGCAAAATATTGAGCCTAAAGCCCGACCCTTGGCAAACATAAGTTTTGCTCTGAATTATTATTTTAACAACTATCGACTCCCCGGATACCACATTGTAAATATCGCTATTCATATAATTTCAGGAGTGCTTTTGTTCCTGCTAGTCAAGACGACCTTAAGTCTGCCTGCAATTCAGCTGGAAGCAAAAAATTCGGATTGGATTCCTTTTTTAGCGGCATTAGTATGGCTCATACATCCGATTCAAACTCAATCCGTCACATACGTGATACAACGCATGAACAGCATGTCCTCAATGTTTTACATGCTTTCACTTCTCGCCTATGTCCGTGGCAGGTTGTCTGCAAAATCATGGCGTAAAGCCACTCTTTTTGTAATTGCTTTTGTCGCCGGCGCAATGGCCTTATTATCGAAGGAAATTGCCCTCACCTTGCCGGTATTTATATTAATTTACGATTGGTACTTTCTCAAAGACTACAAGCTAGACCAGTTTAAAAAACCCGTGGTGCTGGTTTTTATAATTGTGCCATTGGTTCTTGTCTTATGCTTCCTATATTATGGGAACATCACATTTCACGGAATAATTAAGGGTTACGCCGTAAGAGATTTCACTCTTGTTGAAAGATTGTTAACTGAATCAAGAGTTTTAATATTCTATTTAAGTTTAATAATGTTACCGTTGCCAAGCCGACTCAATCTTGATCATGACTTTTTGATTTCAACATCAGCAATATCTCCCCCCAACACGATATTTTCTATAATTTTCTTAATTTTCTTATTAATCTCTGCTGTTCTATTGTTTAACAATCACAAGATATTGTCTTTTGGCATAATATGGTTTCTAGGCAACCTTGCCATTGAATCAACATTTGTCCCTCTGGAAATTGTCTTTGAACACCGTCTTTATTTACCATCAACAATGTTGATATTTTCTTTAATATACACAACAAACAATTATCTTCCATATAGACATCTAAAATATGCCTTAATTACTGTTATTGCTCTTTTTCTATTGCTAAGCACTTATCAGCGCAACCAAGTTTGGGCCAACCCTGTTTCTTTGTGGAACGACTGTGTTATAAAATCACCAGGGAAAGCAAGAGTTCACAACAATTTCGCTGTTAAATTAACAGAAGCTGGCATTTTACCTGAAAAAGCCGAATACCATCTACTACAAGCCATTAGATTAAAGCCTAATTACAGTGACGCATACAACAACTTAGCCAATTTAAGATGGTCACAGAGGAGATTTGATGAGGCAATTCAGCTTTATTCGAAGGCTATTGAATTAACTCCCAAAAATCCAATTTTCCATGTAAATCTTGGCCATTCCCTGGTTGAAAAACAGCGATTACAAGAAGCGAGAGAACAATATAGAATAGCGATGGATCTTGCCCCTCAAAACGTTGAGGCTAAGAACAGCTATTATATGGTTACAAGAATGATCGCTGAAACCTGGAAAAAGTCTACACTGGATAATTAGAATTATTTTGAATGCACCATAATAGCCAACCGCAGATTTGTCCCTGCCCCTGCCGGTCCTTGTTTTTTTGCCGCTTAAGAGGACTGGGATTTTTCAAGATAGTAGGGATAATCGCCTTCATAAACGCGCAGCTCACCGTGATCGATCTCGAAAACCCGGTTGACCAAGGCACGCAGAAAATGGCGATCGTGGCTGACCAAAACCACGGTGCCGGGGAATTTCTGCAGAGCTTCTAGCAGGGTTTCCCGCGAGTGGATATCGAGGTGGTTGGTGGGCTCGTCCAAAATCAGCAGGTTCAGCGGGCGGGCCAGCAAAGTGGCCAGGACCAGCCGGCTTTTTTCCCCACCGGACAGATTGGCAACCCGTTTATCGACCTCATCCCCCCGAAAAAGAAAAGCGGCCAGCAAGTTGCGGATCACCCCGAGGTTGGCCATGGGCAGCACGCCCTGAACGGTCTCAACAACCGTCAGTTGCGGGGCCAGCACCTCCATGGCGTGCTGACTGAAATAACCGGGGCAGACACTGGCCCCTAAAGTGGCGCTGCCGGTGCTGGGCTCGGTCAGACCGGCCAGGACCTTGAGAAAGCTCGATTTACCGGCGCCATTGACCCCGACCACGGCAATCTTCTCCCCCCGCCGAATCATCCCGGAGACGCCGCCGAAAAGAGATTTCTCGCCGCCATTCTCCAGTGGCCAGACCTTGCCAAGATTTTCCAGGCAGATCACATCATCGCCGCTGCGGGGCGGCTCTGGGAAATCGAATTTGGCCAGGCGCTGCTCAATCGGAAGCTCGATCCGCTCGATCTTCTCGATCTTCTTGACCCGGGACTGGACCTGGGCTGCATGCGAGGCCCGGGCGGCGAAGCGGGCAATGAAATCCTCCTCCTTGGCCAACATCTCCTGCTGACGACGATGGCTGGCCAGGAGCTGCTCCCGCCGGATCTCCCGCTCCCGCAAGTAAAAATCGTAGTCGCCGTTATAGGTGGTAATAGTCTGATTGGCGACCTCGATGATCCGACCCACCAGCCGGTTCATGAAGTCGCGGTCATGGCAGGTCATCAACAGCGCCCCTTTGAAGTCGGTGGCCAGCCAGTTTTCCAGCCAGACGATGGACTCGAGATCCAGGTGGTTGGTGGGCTCATCAAGTAGGAGAACATCAGGGTTGATCGTTAAGATACGGGCCAGGCCTATCCGCATCTTCCAACCGCCGCTGAACGAATCCACCGGCCGGTTATAGTTTTGCGGGCCGATGCCGAGACCGGTCAACACCGCCTGGGCTCTGGCCTCCAGATCGTAACCGCCCCGATGCTCGAACTCATCTACTACAGCGCCATAGCTGGCCAAAAGAGCATCAAGCTCTTCCGGCTCCATAGGCTCAGCCATGGCCTTTTCCATTTCCCGCATCTGCTTACCCAGATCGACGGTGCGGGCGGAGGCGGCCATCACCTCGGCCAAGGCCGAACGGCCGCTCATCTCACCGATCTCCTGGGAAAAATAGCCGATCGCGATCTGGCCGGGACGTGATATCTCTCCCCGGTCGGCTTGCTCTTCGCCGGTGATCAAGCGGAAGATCGTGGTCTTACCGGCCCCGTTCGGACCGACCAGACCGGTTCTGGTGTTGGGGAGAATCTGGAAACTGGCATCCCGGAAAAGAACCTGGGAGCCATGCTGGCGGGTTATGTTATTGAAATGGATCATGGTGCTCCAAAAAAAAAAGCGGAAAATAACAGAATTGACTGAAAGGGGGAAGTAGAAAGTGTCGGGCGGGTTTTTCCTGCTTGCCCACATAGGTCAAATATAGATTTGATTTCTTTCTTTTTAAGAAAGATACCCGAAATCTTTACCCAACCATCCGGTTAAATTTTATTTTTTCCTCCATTTTCGCTTTTATGCGCGGCTTGGCCCATACTGGTGGATCTTTTGCAGATTTTGCAACGTATAGAACATCAGCCATTGGCGACCCACCTTGTTTTTTCTTCTGAGGGTTAAGAGGTGCAGCAGATATTGGCAGACGGGCTTAACCATGCCCAATTGCTTGCTGGACAACTAGCAGCCACCCGCCGAGTCTATCTTGCGCTTCATATTCTCATTAAATGCAATAAGCACGGTTAGTTTATATCATAAGCATGCGAATGAGGCTGAAATCGTACTTGCCCCCTTTTCCATGTACCCGCCTGACAAAACCTTTTAATTACCTACTTGATCGGTTATGGTTATTTCCATATGAAATCAAAGTGAGGCTACCGATGGACTGCGTCTCCCCAAAAAAATTGCAGAGAAGAGAAGACTGCTTCCCCTGAGTGGGAAAGATCAACATAACAGTTTTTGTAAGTCGTAAACACCAGCTCCGGTAAGTTCTTTGCGAATTGGGTTTTTCACCAAACGCGACAACACGTATAGCAAACTGTTTCGGGTTTGGTTCTTTATATATTTTCAACTAGGAGATTTTAACTTGTAATTAGGTTTATAAAGATACATCGCAAAAGAGAAATAAGATGATGGTGAAAAAGCCACTACTATTTCAGAGTAACCCGGGCAGAGTATTACCTTGGAAACAATTGCTCCTGATTGTTCTCATTCCCAGCTTTGTTGTAGGAATTTATTTCCATATTTTGCAGACCAATTTCATCTTTGATGATTTCCCCAATATTCCCGAAAATGGCTCAATACATCTCAAATCATTGGACCTTGCCAGTATTAAACTTGTTTTAACAGATGCCCAACTCACAACCCGACCTGTTGCAAACCTGAGTTTTGCCCTGAACTATTATTTTCACCAGGATAGAGTGCTTGGTTATCATTTAACAAACATACTGATTCATATTGCCAATTTCTTTCTTCTTTATTTATTCATCAAGTTAACTCTAAGACTCCCTGTCATACGTTCGCAATATTCAGATTCAAGTATTCATTGGATACCTTTAGTTGCAGCATCCTTATGGGTTGTACATCCGCTACACACTGAATCTGTCACCTACATCGTCCAAAGGATGAACAGTTTGGCAGCCATGTTTTATCTCCTCTCATTTATTTTTTATATCAAAGGTAAAACTGTAGATGGCAAGAAACTAAAAATGATCTTTTTTGCCGGCAGTATTTTAAGTGGCTTCTTGGCCTTAGGCTCGAAAGAGTTGGCGATCTCATTGCCCTTACTTGTCTTGCTATATGAATGGTATTTTTTCCAGGATCTTAATCGAGATTTCCTTAAACGCTGTTATCCGGCCTTAGGTGCTTACCTGATTTTAATAATCATAATGGCCTTCCTCTTTTTAGGCGGGAACCCCTTGGGGAATATAATGGCCGGTTATAAAGTATATGATTTTAATCTGTGGCAAAGGCTATTAACTGAATCTAGAGTGGTAATTTTCTATATCTCTCTTTTGGTTTTCCCTCATCCTTCCCGCATGAATCTTGACCACCATTTTATCTTTTCACAATCATTGTTCAGTCCACTAACAACTATATTTTGTTCACTATTCATTGCCTCGTTACTTTTATCAGCTCTTTTTCTTGCTAGGAAAGAACGTTTAGTTTCATTCTGCATTCTCTGGTATTTTTATAATTTAATAGTTGAATCTTCCATCTTCCCCATTGAACTTGTTTTTGAACATCGAACTTATATCCCATCAATGATGGCGATTCTGTTAATAACAATACTAGGAGATAGGTATATCAGGTCTTCTAACATCAAAATAATATCGGTCTGTGGGGTTGTTTTGTTGTGCTCGTTATATACTTATCAACGAAACACTGTTTGGCAAGATAGGATAACCATGTGGCAAGATTGTGTAAAAAAATCACCGAACAAGGCAAGACCTTGTAATGGTCTGGGAAGGGCTTATTTTAGCGAGGGTAATTATGTTCAAGCTATTTATTGGCATAAAAAAGCATTGAAAATTAATAGGATGGCCCCCCTTACTCATTTTTACTTAGCGAACGCATTGAAAAATAAGTGGTATTTGAAAGAGGCAGCTTTCCACTATTTGAGAACCATCCAACTTCTTCCATCCTACGAAGAGGCAAAGAAAAATTATGCGGCGATTACGCGAATGATTAGTGCAATGGCGAAAAGAAAGCGCGAATTCAACTCTTAAGTGCAATTTTTCAAGTTAGGGGGGGCAAGTCTCACTTTGACCTTTCTCGGCAAACAAGTTTGTTTTAATTTGCTTAATTCTTTGTTGTAGTTCCTTGTTGTTGACCATGTTCTTTTTTACTCTTTCAACGGCATTGCTGGCCGGACTATAACCACTCATACCAAAAGCCTTGCTAAGGTCAACAAGTGTCTCTTTTCGCAAAATTCTACAGAGATAGATCGCAACATCTCTGGGTTCATTGCTTTTGCCACGCTGTGAGGTGAGAAGATCTTTGTTTCCCACTCCATAAAAACGGCGGATTTCTCTTGCGATCTGCTGCCGTTCAGGTGCGAGTTGGGCTGATTCGGGAACCTCTCGGTGTTTTTTCTTATTAAAAAAGGCCTCCTTTACCCAGGTAATAAAATATGCACTACCCAACAGAGAAGGCCATTTCTTCTTCTCAAAAAGACACTGAATCTCTTCAGAATCTTCAGCATCCATGAACTGGAGGTAAGCCTTCCTTCTCCCTTTTTTTACTGAAAGTATGGATAGGATAAAATCCTTGTTAAGCCATTCCCAGGATTTGGAGGTTGATAAATATCCATGATGGCTGCTCCATGAATAATCACCAAGCATTTCAACCATGCCGGCCCTTAATGGATTGCGATGAATATATCTTACCAACTCAAGCAGGTAACTATCTTCCTCAACAAGAATGGATTTAAAACGACCACGGAATAGCTGACCATCATGCCCGTGCAAACGATTATAACGCTGCGTATACACGCCATTCAAATGACGCATGAAACGAGATAAATTCCCCAGCGGGGTCTGGGCTAGAATGTGATAATGTGTAGGCATCAGACAATATGCACTGATGCGGACATCCCACAATTCTGCCGATTCCTTAAGCAAGGCGACAAATATTTCACGATCCATTTCTGTCTCAAAAATACTCTCCCCTCTACGGCCTCGATTCATAATATGATACCAAGCACCAGGGTATTCTATTCTTAATGGTCTACTCATAGCTTGTTACTTTAGCACAAATAAAAGTAAGGTCAAAGTGAGACTTGACCCCTTTACCTTTACTAACGGGGGGTGAATTCAAATTGCAAGTGCACCACGAGCCTCTTGCCAGAATATTTCATGAGGAGTCTGGTAGTTAAGACACTTTCGTGGCCGATTGTTTAGCTTTTTGACTGCTTTTTTTATTTCTTCATCCGTTATTTTCCGGAAATCACTTCCCTTTGGGAAATATTGCCGCAATAAACCGTTGGTATTCTCGTTGGCGCCTCTCTGCCAGGGAGAATAGGGTTCAGCAAAGTAAATATCTAAACCAGTTTTCTCTTCAAACTTCTTGAATTGGGCAAATTCTGATCCATTATCCACAGTCAATGTTTTACGCATTTTTCTGGGAATAGATATGAATGATTTAATACCCTGATCAGTCAGCGTGGCCGCTTGTTTGTTCTCCAGCTTGGCTCCTAATAGATACCGGCTTTTTCGTTCAACCATTGTAGCGATATATCCGCTACTTTTTTTACCCTCAACAGTATCACCTTCCCAGTCACCGAACCTCTCGCGTGAATCTACTACCTCGGGCCGTTGGCTAATGCACTTAAGATCTGCGAAACGACGCCCTTTTCCATATCGTTTTTGCCTGCGTCGTTTCTTATGTCTTCGTCTCAAGTCAAGATACTGTCTACCACCAACCCTGGCTTCAAGATATATCCATCTATATATTGTCTCATGACTGACACGCATATTTTTATCGTTGGGATAGTCAACAAAAAGACGATGGGATATTTCCTCCGGCGACCATTGTTTGCTAAGCCGTGCTTCTACATAACGTACCAGACGCTGGTTCTTCTTCCGACGATAATGGCGGGCCTTGCAAGTTCTTTCAATAGCCAAAGGCTGGCTCCAGTAATACCAATAGACAGCGTATGGATAGCGTGATTCAGCGCGTTTTAACTCTCGACTGATTGTAGAGTGATGACGACCCAAACGCCGAGCTATTTCACGCAAACTAAATCTAGCGGACTTTAAATGGCTAATGACATATCGATCTTTTTCAGTAAGATGTGTATAGGACATGGCTGGCTCCTTCTGGGTGTGAGTTGGTCGTGCTTCTCAACATACCAGAAACCCTGTCATGTCCTGTTTTTAACTCAAGTGGTGCACTTTGAAGTTGAATCTACCGGGCTGAATTGCTTTGGGAAGGTGCGTCTCCCCTGCGGCCTACAGTGTTCCCTGTGTACGCTTCACGACTATTGTTCGCAATACTTACGCTCCGCAAGTCGCGCAACACTCGGTACGGGCTGCGGGTTAAGCTTTGCCCGATAAGGACTTCCTACCTTGATACTGGGCAAGGCACCCTATAAGAAGCACCAAGCTGCGCTTGGCGCACTAACGTTAAGATTATGGATCAGGCGCGGGAAACGCTCAGGTACTAATGTTATTATTTCCAAAATATTTAATTATTTTCTAATAATATTAATAGCTCATGCTAGCACCACGCCTAGTAATACGAGGCTTAAATGCATGATCTGCATCACAATGATTTATAGCTTTTCTTGAGTTATTAATATGGTAGGCAGGGTTAAGATTTGTGGCCATAATCTTTAGTTGCAGTTTTGCTTAACCTAACCTGTATGCCTAGTGTGTCTAAGTAAATATTCATCCACGTTGATCAACATTAAAAGAAAAGGGGCTGCCTCAAAAATGAGGCAGCCCCTTGAAATTTTCCTTTTCGTAGCAGCTATCTAACTATTACTTGTACTGTTTCACACCCTTCGATTCCACATACCTCAATGCTGCCTGGATTACCTCCAGCCGGGTCGAAATTGTCAGTCCAAAACAACTTATTGCTTTTCCAGGTCAGAGGACCATAGCCGGTTACTTCGAGGTTTGCCGTTTCTCCATTGCCACCGAATGTGCTCGTTGCCTCAACTTTCAACACGTCATCTGCAGCTACATATTCGGCTACCAGGACATCAGTGGTCAGATCATAACCGTTACAGTCCTGATCAATTCCGTCATGCTTGATTTCTGTTTCACCAGGGTTGATGCCTGGGTCTCTGTCATTGCAATCTTCATTTTCATCGTATCCGTCACCGTCTAGATCCATTGTGATGAAACCTAATTGGGCTGCTTCAAAACCACTCATATCGCCAAATGACCTGGGAGATGCACCAACAGGAACAGAAGCAACTTCGGTCCCGTCAAAAGGATCTATCTTGATAATGACATTTGAAGCCGGATCCGTAATCCATACATAATCATTCAAATATGTTACTCCATGATAAATTCTTACAGGAGCAAGAGAAGAGGGGAATTTCGTATAATTATTATCTGTCAAATCAAGTCTTACAACCGAATTAATACCTTCCGTCTCAGAATAATCTATTGTCCATAGGTAACCGTCATCTTCTATTACAAGTTCCGATAGACTACCTACACCAGATATAAATTCTTTAACACCGGATGGTGTTATTTTTATTATGTTTCTCGCTCCGAGCCTTTCACATTCCGTCCAACCGTTTCCTTCACTGTCAATCGATACTCCATGACTGCAATAACCGTATGCCATAGGAGAATGGGGATATTTATGAAGATCTTGAGCTGAAAATGTATTGAGATCCGCAATCATAATTCCTGTTTCTGCGGTATAAGCATGGGCATAAGGGATATAAGCAATGTTCTGTTGGTTTATTCCAATAGAGATAGCGCTGGTAGATATATAACCTAATGGAAGTTCACCGATTATTGCATCTGTTTCCTGATCAATCTTATAAAGATAGGCCATTATATTAGATTGAAAATCCAGACTGTCTTTCACAACCGAGTATATATACCCGTCAGCGCCCAAGGCCAGGTGTACAGGATGTTTATTCAAGTTTATAGTTGATTCGACATTATCAGTATATTTATTAATTTTCGAAATAGTTTTTGAATATATATTAGCCACGAAAACGTAATCTTGAGTTACAGCTACTGCAAAAGGTCCCGCACCTACATTGATCGGATCTCCTACTACTGTATCAGATAATGTGTCGATTTTTGAGACCGTATTTGAACCAGTGTTGGCAACCCAGATATATCGACCAAACGCCTCTGTTGAATAAAAAGAAAACACAAACATAATTACAAACACATTAAACACCAAAGACCTCTTCATTCTCTTTCCTCCTAAATAAATTTTTGTTGGGCACGAGCCCCCCTGGCTCCTATAATGGTATATCAATTGTTCATTTGATTATTCTTGTTCCTATCGTTTATTAGGACAATCGGAAATTCTAACACATTGCTTATGGAGCGCAATGCTTTTTTGGTTAGCTAGGCAATATGGGTATTATGTTGTGGACTATCAAAATATTAACTGGCATTATCTAAACGATGCCTGACTAAAGATTGTATGGCCTAATCTCTACTTTCAAGAGTCGAAAAAAGTTAAGGTTGGTAGATGTAATCTTTAGTGCTACCTCCCTCCCCTTCCACAGCTAAACCCACCATATCTACTCAATATTCTGACGCTTTGCCTGGTTTAGCTATATTGGATAAATTGTATATAATGTATTATCATTATGACTACCGGACGGAACAGAGCTTTCGCCTATAGCCTCTCCGGCACTTCCTTTACAGTTGACTTCTTAAGGTCATTAACTAGATCCCCTCCTATCCTTCCGACCCAATTAGACCTCTATTGCTTTTTGATAAAAAAACCCCCGATCGAGAGAGACTCAATCGGGGGTTTTGCCTGCTCTTTTATTGCAGGTGTAAAATTCGGAAATGCTTTCTTCACTCCAGCCAGCGGACAAAATCCTCCACCGCCATCCGACCGGTGCGTAGCTGGTTCAAAGAAGATTCGGGGTCGGGGTAGCCTAGAGAGAGGCCAAGTACCAGCCGTTTGGTTGCAGGGATTCCGAGAAATTCCTTGATTTCCCTGGCATAATCGGTGGCAAAGGCCTGGGGCACCGTGCCGAGCCCCTTGGCATGGGCGGCCAGCATCAGGGTCTGGGCAAAAAGGCCGAGGTCGAAGAGCGACCACTGACTGAGCGTGCTATCCTGAAAGAGATAGACCGCGTGGGGCGCTCCGTAAAAGGAGAAATTGGCCTTCTTGGACTTTTTGACAATCTTCGGGTCCAGCAGATCTACTCCGGTGGCTTCCCGCCGGCTCTTGTATAGCTGGTTGATATTCTCCTCCTCCTTGG
>Ga0102953_1000526_pt1 | contig 26347 bp, 25 predicted proteins | sample SalPon2A_C_D2_MG_FD_78509 | JGI IMG/M metagenome (GOLD analysis project Ga0102953, IMG submission 78509) | Soil microbial communities from South San Francisco under conditions of wetland restoration - Salt Pond MetaG R2A_C_D2_MG | ecosystem: Environmental > Terrestrial > Soil > Wetlands | place... | reverse complement strand
GGCTGCTCGGTCCCTGGCCGTCGGCGTAGTCCGGCGCCGACGTTCACGGTCGGGCGCCCGCCGACGCCCGCTCATGGTCATCGGGAATGTCGCCTGCATGCTCAAACTGAGTGTCGCCCTACACATGGGACGGCGCTCTCGGCGCTGGAGATGATGCGGGCCGACGACGTTGTCTGGACCGACGGCGGCTGGAGGCCGGCGCCTCGCAGTGCCGATGGCGGGCACTGGCGGTTTGCGGAGCCGATCGGGGAGCAGCGGATGCTGCGCTATCCCGCCGGCGAGCAGATCACCGTGCCGCGGCACATCGAGACCAGGCGGGTGCGGACGCTGCTCAGCGGGATGGTCGTGCCGCCGCGGCTGATGCCGCTCGCGGTCGCCTCCTCTCCCCTGCTCGGCCTGGCGATGCGCACTCCCCTGCGCTCGGTCGCCGGAGCGGCGATCCGGCGCCTTCCCGCGGCGCCGAACGAAGAGGACCGCACGAAATCGCGCTTCACGATCAGCTGCGAGGCCCGCGCCGGCTCGCGTGTCCGGCGCGGCACGCTGCGGGGTACCGATGTCTACGGACTGACCGCCGCGAGCCTCGCCCACGCTGCAACACTCTGCGCCGACCCTGCCTACGACCGCCACGGCGCGTTGGCTCCGGCACAGGCCTTCGACTCAACCAAGTTCCTCGCGTCTGTTGGTCTCGACTATGAGTTAGACCCGCTGCCCTGAGGCCAGTCCGGCCAAGCAGAGCAAGGACACAGGGAGCGTGGCGTGCTCTGCACGCGAGCGACCGAGGACGCGGATATGCGCCGGCCGGATGGCCTCAGGCGGGCACCTCGCGGGAGTCGAGGTGGCTTGCGACCTTGCGCTTTACGCGCTGCAGGGCGTTGTCGACGGTCTTCGTGTCGCACTCGAGGCGCTCTGCCGTGGTCTCGTAGGAGTGGCCGTCGAGGTAGAGGGATAGGACGCGGCTCTCGAGGTCGGAGAGGACGCCGGTGCTGCCCGAGAGGCAGGAGACGAGGCTCGCCAGCTCTTCGGTGGCGATCACCTGGTTGACCGGGTCGGCGACGCTGGGGCCCGGGAGGATCTCGTCGAGGGTCGTGTCGGAGTCGCCCGCCGCGGCCGGAGTCTGGCTGAACGAGACGTACTGGTTGAGCGGCGTGTGCTTGTTGCGGGTCGCCGTCTTCACGGCGGTGATGATCTGGCGGGTGATGCAGAGCTCGGCGAAGCTGCGGAAGCTCGACTCGCGATCGGTGCGGTAGTCGCGAATCGCCTTGTAGAGGCCGAGCAGGCCTTCCTGGATCAGGTCGTCGCTCTCCCCGCCGAGCAGGAAGTAGGACGAGGCCTTGAGACGGACGAAGCCGCGGTAGCGCCGAACCATCTGGTCGTACGCGTCGGTCCGCCCCTCCTTTGCGAGGGCGACTAGGTAGTGATCATCAAGCTCAGCTTGAGGGTTAGCGGTGGAAACAGGGGACGATAGAGCCACAGATCCTTCTCCTTTTCGAGACGAAGGGTCGTGACGCCTGTACCTCCCCTGGCGGCGCCGATATTGACTGGCCGAAGCTCAGACTAAAGCTGAGCTTCACCCTTATTGACGGGGCATTCTTACCGGCCTGCAGAGTTCTGTCAACCCCAAAGGGCAGGTTTTGCCAGGGCGTGCCCCTGGGGCGGTCCAGGACCAAGCGGGGCGGTCACGGCGCGGATTCCGCATGGCAGCGCCATGTGGGAGCCGCGACGGGGCCGAATCCGCGCAGCGTCCTGGGCCGCATCCAGGGATGCGATTCCTGGCAAAATCGGCCCGTTAAATTGCGGATTTCTTGCAACTGCCATTGCAGGTGCTAGAGGTTCCTACCGCTGGCGAAGGGACTCGAAGAGCAGCGCCGTCGCCGCGGCGGAGACGTTGAGCGAGTCGACTTTGCCGCGTCTCGGCAGGGCGACCAGGCTGTCGCAGGCCGAGGCGACGCGGGGGCGAATGCCCTTCCCCTCCCCGCCGAGCACAACGACCGTCGGGCCGCTCAGGTCGACGTCCCAGGGCGCCTGGTCCGCGCCGGCGTCGGCTCCCCAGATCCAGAAGCCGCGGTCCTTCGCCTGCCCGAGCCAGTCGGCGAGGTTGCGCACGTGTGCGACCTCGAGCTGCTCGACCGCGCCGGCCGAGGCCTTGCAGACGACCGCCGTCACCTCAGCCGAGCGCCGCTCGGGAATGACGACGCCCGCCGCTCCGGCGAACTCCGCCGAACGGCAGACGGCGCCGAGATTGCGCGGGTCCTGCACCTGGTCGAGCGCGACGATCAGCGCGTCGGGCCGCCCCAGCAGCGCTCCGGGGTCCGCGTACGGGTACGGATCGACCTCGGCGACGACCCCTTGATGGTCCGGCGACCCGCAAAGCCGCTCGAGCTCCTCACCAGCCACATCGGGCGCCCGCCAGACCCGCCGCACGGCACGCCTCCCCCGCTCAGCCTCCTCGACCGGCCGCCGCCCGTAGATGATCTGACTATCGGCCATCAGGCCTTCGGAACCAGCTTCGCGCCATCCGCCCCATCGCGAACCTCCCACCCGAGCTCGGCGAGCTGGTCCCGAATCGCATCAGCCCGCGCAAAGTCCTTGGCAGCCCGAGCCTGCTCCCGCTCATCCAGCAACTCGCTGGCCCGCTCGTCGGTCTCAGCCCCCTCGTCCGGCTGGGCGAGCGAGCCGAGGCCGACGAGCCCGAGCATCTCCGCCAGCGCCTCAGAAGCCCCCGGGATCTCCTCCCGGTTCGCTTCCCCGACAAGCTCAAACACCTCGGCCATCGCGCGCGGAGTGTTGAAATCGTCGGCCAATGCTTCGCGGAACCCTTCGAGGCGGACGCCAGGGGAGGTCCCGGCGGAGCCTCCCCGCTGTTGCTCCGACGGGGCCTCCCCTGGTGGCCGCCCCCCCGGATCGGCCACCGGATGCTCTCGAAGGAAATTCCGAACCCTCTCCACGCGCGTCACCGCCTGCTCCATCTGCTCGGCCCCGAACGCCAACGGCTGCCGGTAATGCCCCGAGATCAGGTACGCCACGACCGCCTCACGCCCATACCGATCCAGCGCCTCAGAGAGCTGGAAGATGTTGCCCTCGGACTTCGACATCTTCGCCGCGTCCGTCTCGATCATCCCGTTGTGCATCCACACCCGCGCGAACGGCCGCCCGGCGGCCTCCGACTGCGCGATCTCGTTCTCGTGATGCGGAAAAACAAGGTCCGATCCGCCGCCGTGAATGGCAAATGAAGGGCCGAGCTCGGCCTCGGCCATTGCCGAACACTCGATGTGCCAGCCGGGCCGGCCGGGGCCCCAGGGCGAGTCCCATTTCGTGTCCTCGCCCTCCTTATGGGCCTTCCAGAGGGCGAAGTCGAGCGGCTCCTGCTTGAGCGACTCCGAGCCGGCCTCCTCGCCCTGGTCCATCTCCTCCGTGCGCCGGTTGGAGAGCTTGCCGTAGGGCCGGAAGCTGCGCACCTTGAAGTAGACGTCACCCCCCGACTCGTAGGCATGGCCGGTGTCGATCAGCTCGGCGATCAGCTCGAGGATCTCGCCAATCGTCTCGGTCGCCAGCGGCTCCGCGTCGGGGCGTCCCAGGCCGAGCCTGCCCGTGTCCTCGAAGTAGGCGCCGGTCATCCGCGCGGCGAACTCCGCCGAAGGCTCGCCCGCCGCCCGCGCCGCCTCGTAGATCTTGTCGTTGATGTCGGTGACGTTGACGACCAGCTTCGCCCGGTAGCCCTCGCTCTTGAGGAACCCGGCAAGCAGCGAGAAGACGACGAACGGCCGCGCGTTGCCGATGTGGATCCGGGAGTAGACGGTGGGACCGCAGGCGTAGATGCCGATCTGATCGGCGGGGTCGAGCGTGCGCAGCTCGCCGCTCAGCGTGTCCCTGATCCGCACCTCACGCATGAGGCCGGATGCTAGAGGGGTTCAGAAGGTGCGGTAGCCGGCCCCGGAGGGCGATGCCTCGTTGCGCGACCAGGTCGGCGCCGTCTCGTCGGCCGCCGCGAGGATCTCGCGGCGCGCCCGTTTGGCGCTCGCCTTGATCTCCTCCTCGGCCGTCTGCCGCAGCCGCTCCTCGCGCTGCTCGGCCTGGCCGCGGATCCGCTCGGACTCGGCCTGAAGCTGCCCCTCGGCGCGGGCGCGGGCCTTCTCGGTGGCCTCGCCTTCGACCTTCTCGACCAGCACGCGCACCCGCTCCTCGGCTTCGCGCCGCACATCCTCGGTCCCCTGCATCACCCGCTCCTCGATCTCCGCCTCGAGCCGCAGCGCCAGCTGGTGGGACTCCTCTGCTCGCGCCTCGGCCTCGGCGGCGCGCTGCTCGGCGGCGGCGACCCGGCGGTCGGCCTCGGTCTGCGCCTTTTCGAGCACCTCGCGGGTCCGCTTCGAGGCCTCCTCTTCGGTTCGCTTCACCGCGTTCGCGACGGTCGCGTCGACCTTGCCCCGCTCTTCGGTCAGCTGGGCGGCAAACGTCTCGCGATCGGCCTCGGCCCGCTTCTGCGCCCGCTCGAAGGCCTGCTCGGCGCGACCGCGGCCCTGCTCGGCCTGCTTGACGCGGGACTCGACGGCGCGACGCTTCTCGCGCTCGGCCACGATCCGCTCGCGCCCCTGCTCGCCGATCTTCGCCAGCGTCGCCTTCGCCCGCCGCTTGACCTCGGCGACCTGCTTCTCGGCTCGTGATTCAGCCTCGCCGGCGCGCTTCTCGGCCGCATCTACGCGCTCCTCGCTTTGGCGTACCCAGAGGAGCGCCTGCTCAGCGACTCCCCGGACATCCTCGCGCGCCTCCGCCACCGCCTTGAGCTTGATCGCCGGATCACCCATCCGTCCGCAACCTACTACCCAGTCCGGAGGCAATGCCACCCAGACCGGGTTCCGAAACACGCAAATAGCAGAGAACCAAATTGGGGCGGGCGGACGGTTCCCGATTACCGTGCCCGCGGGGGCGCGACTGGCCAAGCTGGGCGCCGCACACCGACGAGCGAATAGCAGAGCTATTCGTGAGGAGGTGGGTGGTGATCCAGCGCAGTGCCAGGTGCGTCATCCGGGGGTGCGGGAATCGGAATCGGCCGTCCGGTCCAATTTCCGGAGATCCTTCTTCAGGACCTTCCCCGTCGCGTTCCTGGGCAGCTCCGGCATGAACTCGACCTCGCGCGGCGCCTTGTAAGCGGCGAGGTGCGCCTTGACATGCGCCTGCAGGTCCTCGGCCGACACCTCGACCTCGCCGGCGAGCACGACGAAGGCCTTCAGCCGCTGGCCGAACTGCTCGTCCTCGACCCCGATCACCGCCACCTCCTCGACCGCGTCGTGATCGGAGAGCAGGTCCTCGACCTCGCGTGGGAAGACGTTCTCGCCGCCGGAGACGATCATCTCGTCGTCGCGGCCGTCGATGAACAGCCGCCCGCCGGAATCGAAGTGGCCGACATCGCCGCTCGACAGCAGCCCGTCGATCTCGTCCTTGCCGCCGCCGCCGGTGTAGCCCTCGAAGGACATCTCGTTGCCGACGAAGATGCGGCCGACCTCGCCCCGCGGCACCTCGCGCCCGGCCTCGTCGTAGAGACGGACCACGGTGCCCCGCGGCGGCCGGCCGGCCGTGCCCGGCGCCGCCCGCAGTTCCTGCGGAGTGGCGATCGCGCCCCAGGAGACCTCGGTCGAGCCGTAGAGGTTGTAGATGTTGTCGCCGAAGCGGTCCATCCAGGCCAGCGCCAACTCGCCCGGCAGGGCCGAGCCGGAGAGCGCCGTGATCCGCAGCGAGGAGAGGTCGTAGCGGTCGAGCGTCTCAGCGGGAAGCTGGAGGATGCGCTGCAGCATCACCGGCACCACCGCCAGCACCTGGGCGCGGTTCTCCTGCACGGCGAGCAGCGTGTCCTCGGGGTCGAAGCGCCGCCGCAGCACCATCGTCGCGGCGGTCGGCAGGCTCATCACGAAGTGCAGAAAGCCCCAGGAGTGGAAGAGCGGCGCGGCGATCGTCATCGTCTCGCGGCTGCGGTACGGGATCCGGTCGAGCAGCGCCGCCACCGCCCCCAGCCCTTCGGGGCTGGAGCGCTGGGCGCCCTTCGGCGTCCCGGTCGTGCCCGAGGTGAGGATGACGAAGCGCGGCTTGTCGGGGGGCGGCTTGCGGTCGACCTCGTCGCCGGCGGCGATCAGCGAGTCGAGCGTCGGCGCCTCGGCGGCGCCATCGGTCCAGGCGACGATCCGCCGCACGCCCTCGTCCACCCCGTCGAGCAGCTCGCCGAACTCCTCGTCGTAGACCAGCGCCTTCGGCCCCTCGCGCCGCGTCACCTCGACCAGCTGCGGCCCGGCGAACATCGTGTTGAGGTAGAGCGCCGCGGCGCCGAGCTTGGCCGCCGCCAGCGTCGCCTCGATGAAGCCGCGGTGGTTGCGGCACATGATCCCGACCCCGTCGCCGTAGCCGATCCCGATCCGCGCGAAGGAGTCGGCGAGCGCGTTGGTGCGGCGGTGGAGCTGCTCCCAGGTGAGTGAGCCGCGCTCGTCGACCAGCGCCGTCGCATCCGGGTGGTGGATCGCCGCCGTGGCGACGCCGGTCGCCGGCGAGGCGCCCCAGCGCAGGAACGTCGAGCCGATCTTCAGCGCCTTGTCGGGCCACAGCGGCTCGACGATGCCGGCTTCGCGCAGCACCCTGACCTCGAACGCTTTGTCCGAGGCCGCCTGCCGCGCCGCCGCTGCGATCGATCCGAGCCTGCCCATGCGAGGAGGAACCCTATCCGTCCTAATCGCTATCGACCGAGGCGACTGCGATGCAGGCGATTCCCTCGCCGCGGCCGATCCAGCCCATGCCCTCGTTGGTCGTCGCCTTGACGCTGACCCGGGCCGAGGTGGCGTCGGCGAGGATGGCCTCCATCTCCTCGCGGTAGGGCGCCAGGCGGGGCTCCTGGCAGACGAGCGTCGCGTCGACGTTCTCGATCCGGCCGCCGATCGTCCCGACCACGGTGCGCAGCATGTCGATCGAGGCGGCGTCGCGCCAGCGCTCGTCGTCGTCGGGGAAGAGCGTGCCGATGTCGCCCCTGCCGGCGGCCCCGAGCAGTGCGTCGATCACCGCGTGGGTGAGCACATCGGCGTCCGAGTGGCCGGCCAGGCCGCGCTCGTGCTCGATCTCGACCCCGCCCAGGATCAGGGTCCGGTCCGCGGCGAAGCGGTGGCTGTCGTAGCCGATGCCGACGCTCATCTGCTCAATCCTCGCCTACCCGGGCGGGCAGCGGCTCCAACCTGCGCTCGCGGCGCTCGAAGACGGCGATCTCGTCGACGCCGAGCTCGGCGAGGAAGTCGAGCGCGCGGTCGTAGCCGAAGCCGACCTGCTCGGGCAGGTGGGCGTCGGAGGAGAGGGCGAACGGGGCGCCTGCCTCGACGCAGAGCTCGGCGAAGCCGCGCGCCGGGTAGAGCTCGCCGACCGGCTTGCGCAGGCCCGCGGTCGAGAGCTCGACCGCGATGCCGCTCGCGGCGATCGCCTCGACCGCCGGCTCGTAGTAGTGGCGTGGGTCGCGCTCGGGCAGCGGCCGGCCGCGTCCCCAGACCTTGACCAGATCGGGGTGGGCGAGGATGTCGAAGAGGCCGGCTCGGGCGCACTCGGCGAGCGCCTCGAAGTAGCGGCGCCAGACCTCGTCGGCGTCGCCGGTCCGCTCCCAGACGTCCCAGCCCTCGTGGTCGACGGCCTTCTCGCCGACGAAGTGGACCGAGCCGACGACGTAGTCGAACTCGCGCGCCGCGAGCAGCTCGGCGGTGCGGTCCTCCGCCCCGGGGACGAAATCGCACTCGACTCCGAGCCGCAGCCCGGCGCCGCGGACGAACTCGCAGTAGGCATCGAGGTCGTCGCGCGCCTGTTCCTCCCAGAACGGGTGGCGCCACAGCTCGAGCGCCTGGACGAAGCGGTAGATGTGCTCGGAGACGCCCAGCTCCTCGATCCCGGCGGCCTGCGCGGCCTCGCGGTAGCGCTCGACGTTCTCCGCCGTGAAGTAGCGCTCCGCCGTCGTTTCGGGCTCGTCGGGCCGTAGGTGGAGGTGGTAGTCGGTCAGCATCGGGGCACCACGTTACCCTCGCGCGGGCAATGATCCACCTGCGGATCGTCGTTCCCACTCCCAAGTCCGAGCGCGTCGTCGACCTGCTCGAGGCAACGCCCTCGGTCTCCAGCCTGGCTCGCTTCGCGGGAGCCGCGCTCGACCCGAAGGGAGACGTAATCCTCTGCGACGTCGCCCGCGAGGACGCCAGCGTCGTGATCGACGACCTGCGCGAACTGGGAGTGCCGAGCGAGGGGTCGATCTCGATCGAGGAGATCGACTCGCAGCTCTCGGCCGCCGCCGAACGGGCCGAGCGGGCGGCCGGCGGCCTGGCCGGCGACGCCGTGGTCTGGGAGGAGGTCGAGGCGCGCACCTCCGAGGCGACCGAACTGAACGCCAACTTCCTCGCCTTCATCGTCCTCGCCTGCCTGATCGCCTCGGTCGGCCTGATGCTGGGCCAGCCGATCCTGATCGTCGGCGCGATGGTCGTCGGCCCGGAGTTCGGGCCGCTTGCCGGGCTCTGCGTCGCCGTCGTCCAGCGCCGCGGGGAGGTCGCCCTGCGCTCGCTGACCGCCCTCGCGGTCGGCTTCCCCTGCGGCATCACCGCCGCCTACCTCTTCGGTCAGCTGACCAAGGCGACGGGGCTGGTCGACGCGGGCTTCAAGCTGACCGAAAACGAACTGACCTCCTTCGTCTCCAACCCCAACAAGTTCTCCTTCGTCGTCGCGCTCTTCGCCGGCATCGCCGGCACGCTCTCGCTGACCTCGGCCAAGTCGGGCGCCCTGGTCGGGGTGCTGATCTCGGTGACGACGATCCCCGCCGCCGCCGCGATCGGCGTCGCCGCCGCCTACGCCGACTGGCCCTCGTGGCGGGGCTCGATGGAGCAGCTGGTGATCAACCTCGGCGCGATCCTGATCGCCGGAGTGCTGACCCTGCTGGTCCAGAACCGCGTCTTCGAGCGTCGCCGCAGCCGGCATCGTGGCGACTTCTCCCGCGCCGCCGCCGGCCTCTCGACCGAACGGCGCCACCGGTGATCCGCCAGCTCGCGATCATGCTCGGCGCCTTCGCGCTCGGCACCGCGGTCGCCGCGGCGCTCGGCGCGGTCAGCTTCGGGGTGGCCCTCGGCGTCGGTCAGGTCTGCTTCGCCGCGGCCCTGGTCTGGGTCCTACTGAGCTGAGCGCTCGGCGAGCAGCAGCTCCGCCACCCGCAGGTCCAACGGCGTCGTCACCTTGAGGTTCTCGGGCGGCGCCGGATGGATCAGCACCCTCCCCCCCGCCGACTCGACCATCATCGCCTCGTCGGTCGCGCTCTCGACCTGCCCGGGGTTTCCCTCGAGTGCCCGCCGCAGGGCATCCACGCGGAAGACCTGCGGAGTCTGTGCAGCCCAGAGTCGCCCACGGTCGACGGTCGTCTCGATCACCCCGCCGGCGGCGCGCTTGATCGTGTCGGTTACTGGGGTCGCGGCGATTGCGCCGTCCGCCTCGGGGTCGGCGGCGAGGGTCGCGACGACGCCCTCGATCAGCTCCGGCGTGACCAGCGGGCGCGCCGCATCGTGGATCGCGACCAGCTCGGTGCCGACCGCCGCGAGCGCGTTGGCGACCGACTGGGCGCGGGTGGCGCCGCCGTCGACGACGCCGAGGTCGTGGCCGCCGAGGTCGTGGACATGGCCCGGTGGGCAGGCGACGACGATCGAGTACACGCCGGCCGCGGCGCGCAGCGCCGCGATCGACCACTCGACCAGCGACCGGCCGGCCAGCGGCACGAAGGCCTTCGGGCCGCCGGCTCCGAGCCTCTCCCCGGAGCCGGCCGCCGCGATGACCGCAGTGACGGATTCAGCAGAACTGCTACGCAGTGGCGGCGAAGCGCTCCTCCAGCAGCCCGTCGAGGTACTCCTCCGCGCCGTCCTCGTCCTTGTCGAGCGCGTACATGAACTCCGAGGCGAGGATCTTCTTCGCCCGCGTGTACATCTGCTTCTCGCCGGTCGAGAGTCCCTTTTCCATCTCGCGGATCGCCAGGTTGCGGACGACCTCGGCGAGCTCGAAGACGTCACCGGTCTTGATCTTCTCGCGGTTGTACTTGAAGCGCCGGTTCCAGTTCTTCGGCATCTCCGACACCTCGTCGGTGAGGACGGATGTGACCTTCTTGATTTCCTCCTCGTCGATGACCCGCCGCAGGCCCGCCTTGCCGGCGTTTTCGCAGGGGACCATCACGGTGAGTTCGTTGTGGAGGATCTTGATCGTGAGGTAATCGCGCTCCTCGCCCATCAGCTCACGCGCTTCTTTCTTCATCACCAGGCCCGCGCCGTGATGCGGGTAGACGACCTTGTCGCCTTCCTCGAAGTCGCACACGTACTCGACTTCCTCGACGCTGACCTCGGTGGCCTCCTCTAGCTGGGGAATCGCTCTGCTCCTTTCGATTTTGCGACGGCCTCTGCTGACCGTCAACTCTGTAAGTACCTGTCGACCAAGTCGACCTCCTGGAGCCTGCGCAGGCCCTCGCGGATGTCCTTGGCCCTCGTCTGCCCGACGTCCTCAACCGCCTCCAGGTCGGCGTCGGAGGCCGCCAGGACCTCCTCCAGACCGCCGAGCTCGCGGATGATCTTCTGGACGACGAGCTTGGGGATGCGCGGGATGCGCCCCATGATCCGGTAGCCGCGCGGGGCGACCGGGAAGTCGAGCGTGTTGAGCTTGCGGTCGTAGCCGAGCAGCTCGGCGAGGCGGCCGAAGTCGAGGACGTCCTCGTGCGGCATGCGGGCCAGCGACTGCAGCGCCGTGGCCAGGTTCTGCTCGGTGTCTTCGACCAGGTAGTCGCGGATCAGCGCCGTCTTGTCGGCGGCGACGCCGACCATCGTCTCCTCGAGCTGCATCTCGATCAGCCGGCCCTCGGTGCCGAGCTCGACGATGTAGCGCTCGACCTCGACCGCCATCCGGGTCGTCAGCTCGGCCCGCTGCAGGGCGGTGAGCGCGTCGTAGAGCACGCCGCCGCCCTCGAACTCGAGCACGGTGAGGCGGTTGGAGACATGTTCGAGCCGCTCGCGGTACTTCTCCAGCGTCGCCAAGCCCTGGTTGGCCTTGGCCAGCACGGCGGGGATCTCCTGCAGGATGTACTTGGTGCCCTCGACGTAGAGCGAGACCACGTCGCGGCGCTGCGAGATCGCGACGACCAGCGCCTTGGTCTGCTTGGAGACGCGCTCGGCCGTACGGTGGCGGGTGCCGGTCTCCGAGGAGAGGATCGTCGGGTCGGGCATCAGCTGCACGTTGGCCCAGACGATCTTGGTCGCCTCGGCGTTGAGCACGATCGCGCCGTCCATCTTCGCCACCTGGTAGAGCATCGCCGGCGTGTAGTCGATGTCGAGCCTGATCCCGCCGGACAGCAGGTGGGAGATGTCGCCGGGGTCGCCGACGACGATCAGGCCGCCGGTGCTGGCGTGGACGATGTTGTCGAGGCCTTCGCGCAGCGCCGCGCCCGGGGCGACGACATCCAGCGCCCGGAGTAGCCGGGGGTCCTGGCGTTCCGCTAACTCGTGAAGCTCATCGCCAGGCGCCGAAGACATCTCCTCTAGGATGGCAAATTCCGCTCTGGAATGCGGTCTGGCTAATCCCTAGTGGAAAGGTCGGAAAGGACGTTGTCAAGCGAATCGGTCACCTAAAGGTGGAATCGTCGGTGATGGGCGTGGTGGTGGAGCTGATCTGACGGCGGATCGCCCGCCACGGCGGGGTCGGGACCGGCCGAATGCGGATCTCGTACGAATGTCCAGGTCAGCGCGGCGCCGACAGCACATAGTCCCACGAGCACCCAGGTCGAGGCGCCGACGGCGTCGGCGAAGGAGCCGTGGGCGGCGAGCAGGGCGTGGAAGACGGCGCCGACGACGGCGAGCGCGACCGTGCCGGCCATCACCCGATCCATCGCCAGCACGCCGGAGGCGATGCCGACCTTCTCCGCCGGCATCGCGGCCATCGCCGCGGTCGACATCGGCGCGTAGACGAGGCCGAGCGCGATGCCGAAGGGCAGGTAGCCGGCGAGCAGCAGGACGTAGGAGCTGTGCGGGCCGATCCCGGTGAGCACCGCCAGGCCGAGCGTGCCGAGGACCATGCCGGCGGTCATCAGGCCGCGGGCGCCGAAGCGCGCGATCAGGCGGCCCGAGAACGGCGAGATGAAGACCATCGGCACGGTCACCGGCAGGATCATCAGGCCGCTGAGCACCGCCGAGTGGCCGCGCACATCCTGCAGGTACTGCGGCTGGAAGAACATCACCGTCCAGTAGGCGCCGACCAGGGCGAAGGCGGCGGCGCTGGCGCCGAAGTAGGGGCCGTTGCGGAAGAGCGAGAAGTCGACGATCGGCCCGGCGACGCGGTGCTCGATCCGCCAGAAGGCGTAGAGGGAGGCGAGCCCGGCGATGCCACAGGCGGCGACCGCGCCGCCGCTCCACTGGTCCGCCTGGACCAGCGCCAGGACGACGGCGGTCAGCCCGAGCGCCAGCGCCACGAGGCCGGGGACGTCGATCCGGCGTCCCGAGCCGGGATCGGTCGACTCCGGCGCCGCCGCCCACATGATCGCGATCCCGGCAAGCGCGATCGGCAGGTTGATCCAGAAGATCAGCCGCCAGTCGATGTCGACCAGCGCGCCGCCGGCCAGCGGGCCGATGCCCAGCGCGATGGCGGAGATCCCCGCCCAGATCCCCAGCGCCCGCGCCTGCTCGCCGGCCGGGAAGGCGTTGCAGACGATCGCCAGCGAGAGCGGCAGCATCGGCGCCGCGCCGAGCCCCTGTAGCAGGCGGCCGAGGATCAGCGTCAGCTGGTCGCCGGCCGCGCCGGAGACGACCGAGCCGAGGCCGAACAGGACCATGCCGATCAGGAAGAGCCGCTTGCGGCCGAACTGGTCGCCGAGCCGCCCGGCGGTGATCACGAAGGCGGTGATCACCAGCAGGTAGCCGTTCATCACCCACTGCAGGCCGGCTGCGCTCGCGCCGACGTCGTGGCGGATGCTCGGCAGGGCGAGCGCGACCACGGTCGAGTCGAGCATCAGGATGAACAGCCCGAAGCAAGCCCCCACCAGCGTCCACCAGGGCCGCGTCCGCTCGTCGATCCGAAGCATCCGAGGGCGAACCTACCCCCACCCCCGGATGCCGACGGGCCGAAAACCCACGATATACGTGGGTTTTCGGCCCGTCGGCGGGCTGTTCAGGTGGCGACGAGGTCGCGTGCCGGGTCGATATTCCACCGGACGCCGACCTCGGCGAGCTCTTCGCTGAGCGGCCAGCGGTCCGGCCGCTCCTCCCCCTCGTGCTCGGGGCTGGCGCCCTTCAGCGCCATGCAGCCGGCGTTGTCGCCGACCGCGCGGATCGCCGCGACGTCCTCCTCGCTGAGCCGCTGCTCGGCCGGCATATGCGCCAGTTCGACCCGCTTGGCCTCGATCGGGCAGGCGTCCGGACCGGCCTCCTGGATCAGCGTCGGCACCACGCACTCGACCGCCGGGTGGGCGAGGTTCCACTGGCAGGCGAGCTGAATCGGCGTCAGCCGCGCCCGTTCGGCGATCGGCAGCACCTGCTCAAGCTTCTCCAACCCGGCCTCGATCCAGCCGGCCGGGCGGAACGCCCGGTGGTCCCCCTGGGCAAGTTCCATCCCCGGCCGCAGGTCGCCCCAGAAGAGGCCGCCGTAGTCGACCACCCGGGTGATCACGCGGACGTCGTTGCGCGCCGCCGCGTCGAGGCAGAGCTCGCCCGGCCAGGGCTCAAACGGGTTGAGGATGATCATCGCCCAGTCGATCCGCTCGCCGAAGCGCTCGATGCAGGAGATCAGGTCGAGCGTGAAGCCGTTGGCGGGCCCGGGCGCGACGCCGATCTGCCCGGCGAGCCCCTGCTCGCGCAGCGCCGCCATCGCGTCCCAGACCGCCTCGCTCGAGTAGCCCGTGCGGTCGGGGTTGTGCAGCAGCAGCAGATCGAAGCGCTCGGCGCCGAGCCGCTCGAGGCTGCGCTCGGCCGCCATCCACAGGTAGTCGCCGTACGCGTCCGGCCCGCGCAGGCGCGGGTCGGTGAAGCGCGGGAAGCCGCGCGGGCCGTCGCGCTCGCCCGCGTAGAAGTCGTGGCCGACCGCGCCGACAAGCGAGTACTCGCCGCGCGGCACTCCGGACAGCGCCCGGCCGACGATCCGGTCGGCCTCGCCCTGGCCGTAGGTGTCCGCCGTGAGCACTGTGTCGATGCCCTCGCCGGGCCGCAGCAGCGCCTCCAGTCGCTCCTCCTCGATCGCCTCGCCGAAGCGGATGAAGCGGCCACCGCTCCAGCTGCCGAGCGCCGCCCTGCCCGGCTCCCTCATTTGGTCGAGCTGTCGCCGACCTTCTCGGGCTCGGGCTCGGGCTTGGGCTCCGGCTTCTTCGCCGGTTTCTTCGGCGCGACGATCGTCAGCTTCAGCGGTTTGTCCTCGGCGTCGCCGGCGGCGTCGCGCTCGACCAGCACGGTCGAGCCCGGCGTCATCTGGCCCTGGCGCAGGACCTCGTCGGCAAGCGGGTCCTCGATGTAGCGCTGGATCGCGCGGCGCAGCGGCCGGGCGCCCATCGAGGGGTCCCAGCCTTTGTCGACCAGCAGGTTCTTCGAGTCCTCGCTCAACTCGAGCTGCAGCTCGTGCTCGGCGACCTGGACGCGGACGCGGTTGATCATCAGGTCGATGATCTCCTTGACCTCCTCCTTGGCCAGCTTGTGGAAGACGATCACCTCGTCGATCCGGTTGAGGAACTCAGGCCGGAAGACTTTTTTGAGGTCGCCCATGATCCGGTTTTTCATGTCGTCGTAGGACATGCCGGTCTCGTCGGCGACGGTGAAGCCGATCGAGGTGTTCTTGGCGATCTCCGAGGCGCCGATGTTCGAGGTCATGATCACGATCGCGTTGCGGAAGTCGACCGTGCGCCCCTGGGCGTCGGTCAGCCTGCCGTCCTCGAGGATCTGCAGGAGGATGTTGAAGACGTCCGGGTGCGCCTTCTCGATCTCGTCGAGCAGCAGCACGCTGTAGGGCTTGCGCCGCACGGCCTCGGTCAGCTGGCCGCCCTCGTCGTAGCCGATGTAGCCCGGCGGCGAGCCGACCAGGCGGCTGACCGCGTGCTTCTCCATGTACTCGGACATGTCGATCCGCACCAGCGCTTCCTCGTCGCCGAAGAGGAACTCGGCGAGGGTGCGCGCCAGCTCGGTCTTGCCGACCCCGGAGGGGCCGAGGAAGATGAACGAGCCGGCCGGCCGCTTCGGGTCCTTGATCCCGGCGCGCGAGCGGCGGATCGCTTTCGAGACGGCGGTGATCGCGACCTCCTGGCCGATCACCCGCTTGTGCAGCTCCTCCTCCATCCGGATCAGTTTCTTCGTCTCGGCCTCGGTCAGCTTGAAGACCGGGATGCCGGTCCACATCGAGACGATGTCGGCGATCTCCTCCTCGCCGACGTCGGGCCGCTCGGCCGAGTCGCCCTCCGACCACTCGTCTTCGAGCTGGCGCTTGCGCGTCGTCAGCTGGCGCTCGGTGTCGCGCAGGTTGGCCGCTTTCTCGAACTCCTGCGCCTCGATCGCGGCCTCCTTCTCGCGCCGCGTCTTTTCCACTTCCTCCTCGAGGTCGCGGTAGACCGGCGGCGCGCTCATCGACTTGATCCGCATCCGCGAGGCGGCCTCGTCGATCAGGTCGATCGCCTTGTCGGGCAGGAAGCGGTCGGAGATGTAGCGGTCGGCGAGCTCGGCGGCGGCGCTCAGCGCGTCGTCGGTGATGTTGACGCGATGGTGCTGCTCGTAGCGCTCGCGCAGCCCCTCGAGGATCTTCACGGTGTTCTCGACCGAGGGCTGGTCGACCTTGATCTGGGCGAAGCGGCGCTCCAGCGCCGAGTCGCGCTCGAGGTATTTGCGGTACTCGTCGAGCGTCGTCGCGCCGATCGTCTGCAGCTCGCCGCGCGCCAGCGCCGGCTTGAGGATCGAGGCGGCGTCGATCGCGCCCTCGGCGGCGCCGGCGCCGACGAGGTTGTGGAGCTCGTCGATGAAGAGGATGATGTCGCCGCGCTGGCTGATCTCCTTCATCACCTTCTTCAGCCGCTCCTCGAACTCGCCGCGGTACTTCGAACCGGCGACCAGGGCGGCCAGGTCGAGCGTGTAGATCTGCTTGTTGCGCAGCAGCTCCGGCACCTCGCCGTTGTTGATCCGCGCCGCCAGGCCCTCGACCACGGCGGTCTTGCCGACGCCGGGCTCGCCCAGCAGCACCGGGTTGTTCTTGGTGCGGCGGGAGAGGATCTGCATGATCCGCTCGATCTCGGTTTCGCGACCGATCACCGGGTCGAGCTTGCCCTCCTCGGCGAGCTTGGTCAGGTTGCGGCCGAACTGGTCGAGCAGTTTCGAGCTCTTTTTGCCCGAGCCCTCGCCCGGACCGCCCGCGCCGCTGCCCTGGCGACGGCCACCGGGACCCGACAGCATGCGGATCACCTCGTTGCGGATCTTGTCCGAGTCGGCGTCGAAGTCGAGCAGTATGCGGGCGGCGACGCCCTCGTTCTCGCGCACCAGGCCGAGCAGGATGTGCTCGGTGCCGATGTAGTTGTGGCCGAGCGAGAGCGCCTCGCGCAGCGCCAGCTCGAGCACCTTCTTGGCCCGCGGGGTGAACGGGATCTGACCGGAGGTGACCTCCTCGCCGGAGCCGACGATGCGGACCACCTGGGAGCGCACGCGCTCAGTCGTGATGTCGAGAGACTCGAGGACGCGGGCGGCCAGGCCCTCCTCCTCGCGCAGCAGGCCGAGCAGGATGTGCTCGGTGCCGATGTAGTTGTGTTTCAGCGTGCGAGCCTCTTCCTGTGCCAGGACCACTACCTGTCGGGCTCGCTCAGTGAATCTCTCGAACAAAGGCTTCCTCTCTTGACCCTCTACAGGTCAAACGCGATTTGCGGTCGGAAGTACCGGGGACGCCCTTCGGTTATCGGTAAGCGTCCATCTACCCCTTGAACGATACCGAGACCGGCCGTCCGGCCTTGGGTCCCCGATTGCCGCTCGTAGCGGCTTTTTCGCCCGTTTCGAAGCGGCGTGGTCGAGGTTTTGACCGCTATGCGACTCAAACCTCGACCACGGTGGGGGTTGGGTCAGGAGCGCATCGCGGGGAAAAGGACGACCTCGCGCAGGCTGCGCGCTCCCGTCAACATCATTGCAAGCCGGTCAACGCCGAGGCCGACACCCCCGGTCGGCGGCATTCCGTGCTCGAGCGCCTCGACGAAAGCCTCGTCGTAGGGCTGCGCCTCCTCGTCGCCGCGCGCCAGCTCCTCGGCCTGCTGCTCGAAGCGCCGCCGCTGCTCGTCGGGGTCGTTGAGCTCGCTGAACGAGTTGGCGATCTCGATCCCGCCGACGAACGCCTCCCAACGCTCGACCAGGCCGGGCTCGCTGCGATGCGCCTTGGCGAAGGGCGAGAGCTCGACCGGGTAGTCGACGACGAAGGTCGGCTGGATCAGCTGCGGCTCGACCGCCTTGGAGAGCAGGCCGTCGACCAGCTTGCCCCAGCCCTCCGCCGGGTCGGCCTCGCCCCCCATCGCCGCGGCAAGCGCCTCGCGCGTCGGGTGCTCGGCGATGTCGATCTGCGCCCGCTCGCGGATCGCCTCGCGCAGGGTGACCCGCCGCCAGGGCGGCGCCAGGTCGATCTCGACCCCGTCGCGCTCGACCACGGTCGTGCCCAGCACGCGCTCCGCGACCTCGGCGACCAGCAGCTCGAGGTCGTGCGCGGTCTTCTCGTAGTCGGCGTAGGCCTCGTACCACTCGAGCATCGTGAACTCGGGGTTGTGCTTGTGCGAGACGCCCTCGTTGCGGAAGTCCTTGCCCAGCTCGTAGACCTTGTCGATGCCGCCGACGACCAGGCGCTTGAGGTAGAGCTCGGTGGCGATGCGCAGGTAGAGGTCGCGGTCGAGCGCGTTGTGGTGGGTCGTGAAGGGGCGCGCCAGGGCGCCGCCGTAGAGCGGCTGCAGGACCGGCGTCTCGACCTCGACGAATCCCAATTCGTCGAGCCGGCGGCGGGTCTCGGCGATCGCCCTGGTGCGGATCAGGAAGACGCGCCGGCTCTCCTCGTTGGCGAGCAGATCGAGCTCGCGCTGCCGGTAGCGGGTTTCGACGTCCTCGAGGCCGTGGAACTTGTCGGGCGGTGGCCGCAGGCTCTTCGCCAGCAGGCGCCAGTGGTCGATCGCCAGCGAGAGCTCGCCGCCGCGCCGCGTCGCCAGCGCCGTCCCCTCGACCCCGACGAAGTCGCCGAGGTCGAGCTCGACCAGCGCCTCGAACGCCTCGGCGCCGAGCCTGTCGGCCGTGGCGTGCAGCTGGATCTGCCCGCTGCCGTCGCGCAGGTCGAGGAAGGCCGCCTTGCCGTGACCGCGCCGCGCGACGAGCCGCCCGGCGACCCGGTGCCGCGAGTCGGTCTCCATCCCCGCCGCCAGCCCGGCATGCGCCGCCCGCACCTCGGCGATCTCCTCCCGTTCCTCGAACGAGTGGGGAAACGGATCGATCCCGGCCTTGCGGATCCTTTCCAGCTTCCCCCTCCGATCGCGAAGAACGTCTGACAGCTTCTCGTCGCTCATGATGCGAGCCTATACGCGGGCTGCAGAGGCGATCCCGGTAGGGCCGGAACGTCTTGTACCTTTTTGTCGACTGCCCCGGGCGGCAGCTGAACCCAAACCTTCAAAAAGGTTAAGTGGAGGCCCTACCGGGATCGCCTCTCCTAGACGCTCTCGATCTTGGTGATTTTGAACTTCTTCTTCGGCCCGCGCGGCGTCTCGACCTCGACCACGTCGTTGCGTTTGTGGCCGAGCAGCGCCTTGCCGATCGGCGACTCGTTGGAGAGCTTCTGCTCTGCCGGGTTGGCCTCGGTCGAGCCGACGATCTGGAACTTCTGCGAGTCGCCGCTCTTCTGGTCCTTGACATGGACGACCGAGCCGAAGCTGACGGAGTCGGTGTCGACTTCCTTCTCGTCGATCACGGTCGCCCGCCGCAGCCGCTCCTCGAGCTGGGCGATCCGCCCCTCGACCAGCGCCTGCTCGTTCTTCGCGTCGTCGTACTCGGCGTTCTCGGAGATGTCGCCGAACTCGCGCGCCTCCTTGATCCGTTCCGCAACCTCACGCCGCTTGGCGGTCGACAGGTACTCGATTTCCTCTTTGAGCTTCTCGAGCCCTTCCGGAGTGATTACGGCTTGACGAGTCACTTTGCGCTGGACCTCGCTTCGGCGTTGCTGGACGGTGGTCTGTTCGGTCCGTAGACCAAAAATGCCCGGGAACGACGCCTGTGGACGCCGCACCTGGGCCGGAAGTCGCGGGATTATAGCGAGGGCGCCGGCTCGACACTCAGGGGTTTTTGGGCGTCCGCCTGGGCGGCGATCAGCTGCCGCGCCCTGGGCAGGTCGGCGCTGCGCTGGAGCTCCTGCGCGACCTCCTCCGAGGCGCCGATCGCCTCGGCGTACCAGGGGTAGAATTTGCGCAGGTAGCGGGACGCGCGCTCGGGCCCGAGATGCTCCTCGGCGCGGTCGACCGTCCACAGCAGCTCGGCGACGACCTCCTCGCGCGAGGGCGGCCCGGTTCGGCGCCCGGTCAGCTCCTCGAACAGCCACGGGTTGCCGAACGAGCCGCGCGCCAGCATCACCGCGGCGGCGCCGGACTCGCGGTAGGCGCGGCGCGCCGACTCGGCGTCGTCGAGGCCGCCGGAGACGATCACCGGAACGTCGATCCGCTCGACCAGCTCGCGGGCCAGCGCGTAGTCGGGGCTGCCCTTGTGCTTGATCGTCGCCGCCCGCGGGTGGAAGCCGATCGCCGCCGCGCCGCCCTGCTCGGCGAGTCGGACCGCGAGCTCGAAGCCGGAGCGGTCGCCGGGGCGCAGGCCGGAGCGCAGCTTCGCCGTCACCGGCAGCCCGCTGCCCTCGCGGGCGCCGCGCAGCAGGGCGAGCGCCAGCTCGGGGTCGGCGAGCAGCTCGACCCCGGCGCCGGTCTTGCGCACCTTGCGCACCGGGCAGCCCATGTTGATGTCGATCAGGTCGGCGCCGGCCTCGGCCGCGACCGCGGCGCCGGAGCGCATCACCTCCGGGTCGTGGCCGAAGAGCTGCACGGAGACCGGGTGCTCGTCGGGGTGGATCCGCATCAGCTCGCGCAGCGTGCGCTCGTTGCGGTAGTGCAGGCCGAAGCTGGAGATCATCTCCGAGACGGCGAGCCCCGCCCCGTGGCGCTTCGCCTGCAGGCGCACGAACCAGTTGCCGATCCCGGCAAGCGGCGCCAGCAGGACGCGGTTGGGGATCGCGACGCCGCCGACCTCGAAGGGATCGGTCAGCGGCGGCTGGGTGTCAGCTGTTCCTCTCATGGATCAGACGTAGGCCCTTCAGGGTAAGCATCTCGTCCACCTCTTCGATCGTCTCCGCGAAGGGGACGACGACCCGGGCGAGGCCGCCGGTGGCGAGGACGTCGGCGTCGCCCAGCTCCTCTTCGATCCGGCCGACGACGCCGTCGATCATCCCGGCGAAGCCGAAGACGAAGCCGGACTGGATCGCGGCGCGGCTCGAGCGGCCGATCGCCGTCTCCGGCTCTTCGAGGTCGATGCGGCCGATGCGGGCGGCGCGGTCGATCAGCGCGGTCAGCGAGATCTCCAGCCCGGGCCCGATCGCGCCGCCGAGGTATTCGCCCTCCGCGGAGACCGCGTCGATGTTGATCCCGGTGCCGAAGTCGACGACCACGCAGGCGCCGCCGAAGCGCTCGTAGGCGGCGATCGCGTTGACCAGCCGGTCGGCGCCGACCTCCAGCGGGTTGTCGATGCGGATCGGCATCCCGGTCTTGACCCCGGGCCCGATCGTCAGGCACTCGGCGTCGAGGTAGCGCTCGGTCATCTGCTCGTAGTGGACGCCGAGCGGCGGCACGACCGAGGAGACGCAGACAGCGTCGAGGTCGGAGAGGCGCATCTCGCAGAGGCCGAACAGGTCGGCGATCTTCTCCGCCAGCTCGTCGCCCGTCGCCCCCGAGCGGGTCTGGAAGCGCCAGTGCTCGGCGAGGCGCTCGCCGTCGAAGGCGCCGAGGTGCGTCTGGGTGTTGCCGACGTCGACAGCGAGCAGCATCTGCGACGCGAGTCTATGATGGCTCGCCGTGGAGGCGCGGCTCTATGTAATCCCCGGATCCCATCCCTCGATGGCGGCGCGGCTGATGCTCGAGGCGAAGGGCGTCCCCTACAAGCGCACCGACCTGCTGCCGGTGGTCTCGAAGGGCGTCCTGCGCGTCCTCGGCTTCCCCGGCATCACCGTGCCGGCGCTGAAGCTCGACGGCCGCAAGATCCAGGGCACCGGCAAGATCGCCCGCGAGCTCGACCAGCTGCGGCCGGAGCCGCAGCTGGTCCCGACCGACCCGGAGCGGCGCGCCGCCGTCGAAGGGGCGGAGAGCTTCGGCGACACCGACCTGCAGGAGCCCGTGCGGGCGGTCCTCTGGTGGGCGTTGCGCAAGGACAAGGCGCCGCTGCGCAGCTACTCCGAGGGAGCGAAGCTCGGCATCCCGATCGGGCTGGCGCTGAAGACGGCGGGGCCGATCGTCGCCGCAGCCGCCCGGCTCAACGAGGCGACCGACGAGAACGTGCGCCGCAGCCTCGCGGCGCTGCCGGCGATGCTGCAGAAGATCGACGACTGGATCGAGGCCGGCGTGATCGGCGGCGAGCAGCCGAACATCGCCGACTTCCAGATCGCCCCCAGCCTGCGCCTCGCGATGACGCTCGACGATCTGCGCCCGACGATCGAGCCGCGCCCGGCGGGGCAACTGGCGCTGCGCCTCGTCCCGGACTACCCGGGGCACTGCCCGCCCGTCCTCCCCCCGGCCTGGCTTCAGCCGCTGCGCTCAGAGACCGCGGCGGCCTGACGCATCCGACATTCACCCCCCTGGGGGGTGGTCAAAGTCGGATGGGCGAGCGCTCGACGCGTTCGTCGAGCTTCGCAAGCGCCTCGGCGAGGCGGGTGCCGTCGGGCAGGGCGAGCTCCGGGTCTAGCTCGAGCAGTGGCGCGAGCACGAAGCGACGGCTCGTCACCTCTGCGTGCGGCAGGGTCAGGCGGTCGGTGGATAGCTCGAGCTCGCCGAGCAGCAATAGGTCGACGTCGAGCGGGCGTGGGCTGTGGCGCGGCGACTCGAGGTCGCGCCCGCGCTCGGCCTCGACCGCCTTGCAGACGTCGAGCAGTTCTTCCGGCTCCAGCTCGGTGCGGATGCGGATCGCCGCGTTGAGGAAGTCGGGCTGGTCGAGCAGCTCGCCGACCGGCTCGGTCTCATAGGCCGACGACACCGCCTCGACCTCGACCCCACGCTCGCCCAGCATCGCGACCGCCGCCCGCAGGTGCCCGGCGCGGTCGCCGACGTTCGAGCCCAGCCCGAGGTAGCCGATCACGACCCCTCGGCTTCGCCCTCGTCGTCCTCGGCGGCGCGCTCCTGGGTCACCTCGACGCCGACCTCCTGAATCGAGAGCGGCAGCGGCGGCTCGGGCTTGGAGGCGCGGACCCGCACCGACTCGCAGCCGTAGCGCTCGATCAGCCGCCCGCCGACGACCTGGGCGAGCCGCTCCAGGGTGCGGTAGCTGCGCTCGGTGGCGGCGAGGGCGACGATGTCGCAGACCTCGGCGTAGTCGACGGTGTCCTCGATCCGGTCGGTGAGCACCGCGTCGCAATCGGGCACATCGAAGGAGAGGTCGAACTCGAGCCGCTGGCCGACCTCCTGCTCGGCGTCGCTGACGCCGTGGTGGGTGTAGATCGAGATCCCGCGCAGGTCGACCTCGACCCGCGACTCGATCCCGTTTCCGTTCGGTTCGTCCATGGACCCATAGTCTCCCGGTTCAGGCCGGAGCGAGGATCGCGTTCGCGACTTTCACCGCCTGCGCCGCCTCGGCGACGTCGTGGACGCGCAGCACGCCGGCGCCCTCGGCGGCGGCGAGGATCGAGGAGGCGATCGTGCCGCCGAGGCGCTCCTCCACCGGCGAGCCGTCGATCTTGCCGATGAAGCTCTTGCGCGAGGTGCCGATCACCAGCGGCCGTCCGAGCGCCCGCAGCTCGCCGAGCCGGCGCAGCAGCTCGAGGTTGTGGTCGAGGTCCTTGCCGAAGCCGATCCCGGGGTCGAGCCAGATCCGCTGCTCGGCGACGCCGGTCGCTACGGCCACCTCCATCCGCTCGGCGAGGAAGGCCTTCACATCCTCGACCACATCGTCGTAGCGCGGGTCCTCCTGCATCGTCCGCGGGTCCCCCTGCATGTGCATGAGGACCAGCGTCGCCCCCCGTTCCCCGCAAAGCACCCCGATCTCGGGATCGTGCCGCAGGGCGGTCACATCATTGACGATCGACGCCCCGGCGTCCAAAGCCGCCCGCGCCACCTGCGCCTTCGAGGTGTCGATCGAAACCGTGGCTTCCCCGGCCAACCCCTCGATCACCGGCAGAACCCGCCGCATCTCCTCCCCCGCACCGACCTCTTCAGCCCCAGGCCGAGTCGATTCCCCCCCCACATCAAGAATCTCCGCCCCTTGCTCCAAAAGCTCCAATCCATGCCCGATCGCGGCGGCGGGATCCAGGTACCTGCCCCCGTCCGAGAAAGAATCGGGCGTGACATTGACGACACCCATCAGCTTGGGATTCGCCATCAACCGCCGCCTCCTCCGCTTCGCGTCCGGGGGCGGCGGCTATGCGCCACACCAGCCCCGCTCGCGGGAATCAGACTGTGACGCTCGCTAATCAGTGGCACAGGCGTGCATTGCGGGGCATCTCGCGCGGGTGGCGCGGTAGGTGGGGGTGTTCGGCCGGTGAGGCCGCTAACACCCTCACCTGCCGCGACAGGACCCGCGCGCCACTAACTGGCGTCGCCGCCCGCGAAACCAGGCCTGGGCCGCGGGTTCGGGCGCGCCCCCTCGCGAGCCGCCCGTTCGGGCTCCGGCGCCGGCTCGGCCGGCGCCGACGGCTCCTCCTCGTCATCGACGAAGACCTCGCTCTCCGGCTTGCCTTCGAGCAGGGCGACGAACTGCTCGGCGTCGATCGTCTCGCGATCGAGCAGGATCTTGGAGATCGTGTCGAGCTCGGCGCGCTTCTCGTTGAGGATGTCCTTGGAGGTCTGGTGGGCGGCCTCGACGATGCGGCGGATCTCGTCGTCGATCTCGCGCGCGATCTCGTCGGAATAGTCGGGTTCGGCGCTGAATTCGCGGCCGAGGAACGGCTGGCCGCGGTCGTGGCCGAAGACGCGCGGGCCGAGCCGCTCGGACATGCCGAAGCGCATCACCATCTGCTTCGCCGTCTCGGTCACCTTCTCGAGGTCGTTGGAGGCGCCGGTGGTGATCTCGCCGAAGACGATCTCCTCGGCGGCGCGCCCGCCCAGGGTCATCGCCATCGTGTCGGTCAGCTCGGCGCGGCTGGTCAGGAACTTGTCCTCGGTCGGCAGGCTGATCGTGTAGCCGAGCGCCTGGCCGCGGCTGATGATCGAGATCTTGTGGACCGGGTCGCAGTTGGGCAGGATGTGGCCGACGATCGCGTGGCCGAGCTCGTGGTAGGCGGTGATCAGCCGCTCCTTCTCGCTCATCACCCGGGTCTTCTTCTCCGGGCCGGCGATCACCCGCATGATCCCCTCCTCCAGCTCGTGCATGGAGATCTCGCGTTTGCCTTGGCGGGCGGTCAGCAGCGCCGCCTCGTTGATCAGATTGGCGAGGTCGGCGCCGGTGAAGCCGGGCGTCTGGCCGGCGAGCGCGTCGAGGTCGATCTGCTTGCCCAGCGGCTTGCCGCGCGTATGCACCTCGAGGATCTTCTTGCGCCCTTTGCGGTCGGGGCGGTCGACGACGACCTGGCGGTCGAAGCGGCCGGGCCGCAGCAACGCCGGGTCGAGGATGTCGGGCCGGTTGGTCGCGGCGATCAGGATGATGTTGTCTTTCATCTCGAAGCCGTCCATCTCGACCAGCAACTGGTTGAGCGTCTGCTCGCGCTCGTCGTGGCCGCCGCCCATACCGGCGCCGCGGTGGCGGCCGACGGCGTCGATCTCGTCCATGAAGATGATGCAGGGCGAGTTCTGCTTCGCCTGCTCGAACAGGTCGCGCACGCGGCTGGCGCCGACGCCGACGAACATCTCGACGAAGTCCGAGCCGGAGATCGAGAAGAAGGGCACGCCGGCCTCGCCGGCGACCGCGCGGGCGAGCAGCGTCTTGCCGGTGCCGGGCGGGCCGTAGAGCAGCACGCCCTTGGGAATTCGGGCGCCCAGCGACTGGAATTTCTTCGGGTTCTCGAGGAATTCCTTGATCTCCTGCAGCTCCTGCACCGCCTCGTCAACCCCGGCGACGTCGCGGAAGGAGATTTTCGGCGCGTCGACCGACATCCGTTTGGCTTTCGATTTGCCGAAGTTCATCACCCGCGAGCCGCCGCCCTGCATCTGGTTCATCAGGAAGATCCAGAAGCCGAAGAAGAGGACGAAGGGCAGGATGTAGGTGAGCAGCGAGAGCAGGCTCGAGCCGCCGGTGCCGTGGACGTCCGTCTTCACGCCGGCGTCTTTGAGCTGGTTGATCAGGCTTTCTTCGGCGTCGGGCGGGTAACCGGTCGAATAGCTGTGCCCGTCTTCGCCGCCCTGGCCCTTTTCCTTGACGTCGAGCGTGTTGTCCTTGGTGTTGACGTCGACTTCTTCGATCTGCCCGTCGGCGATCAGACCCGGGTGGGCCTTGGAGCCGATCAGGTCGCCGTAGTTCGGGTTCTCCGTGCTCGGGCCGGGGCTGATCACGCGCTGGGCGACGAACGCCAGGATGACCACCAGCAGGATCGGAAAGGCTGCGCTTTTGAAGAAACGCCTCACAGGGAAAATTCAGCGTACCAGGGCGGTTTCAGCTGTCTCGATCGAATCATCGGCCGGGGATCACTGATTCAACGCGGCGACGTAGTCGAGGTTGCGGTAGCGCTGCGCGTGGTCGAGGCCATAGCCGATCGCGAAGCGGTCGGCGATCGGGAAGCCGACGTAGCGCGGCGGCCTGACGCCCTCGCGCAGGCGGTCGGGCTTGATCAGCAGCGCGCAGGCCTCAAGCGAGGCGGGCTCGCGAGCTTCCAGGTTGCGCTTCAGGTATTGCAGGGTGAGCCCGGAGTCGATGATGTCCTCGACGATCAGCACGTGGCGGCCGGCGATCGGCGCGTCGAGGTCCTTGAGGATCCGCACGACGCCGGAGGAGTCGGTCTGCGAGCCGTAGCTGGAGACCGCCATGAAGTCGATCTCGCAGGCGATGTCGAGGTGGCGCATCAGGTCGGCGAGGAAGATCACCGCCCCCTTCAGCACGCCGACCATGAACAGGTCGCGACCCGCGTAGTCCTTGCTGATCTGCCGCCCCAGCTCGGCGACCCGCCGCCGCAGCTCCTCGCCGGAGACGAGCGTCTCGCCGATCGCCTCGGTCGC
>Ga0102953_1000525_pt1 | contig 26379 bp, 21 predicted proteins | sample SalPon2A_C_D2_MG_FD_78509 | JGI IMG/M metagenome (GOLD analysis project Ga0102953, IMG submission 78509) | Soil microbial communities from South San Francisco under conditions of wetland restoration - Salt Pond MetaG R2A_C_D2_MG | ecosystem: Environmental > Terrestrial > Soil > Wetlands | place... | reverse complement strand
TTTCCGGCGGGGAGCAGCAGCGAGTCGCCATCGCGCGGGCAGTCATCTGTGAACCCAAGCTCCTGCTGGCTGACGAACCCACCGGGAATCTGGACACTGAAAACTCTCAGGTTGTGCTGAATATGTTGCGAATCCTGAATCGGGACTTCCGTCAGACAATCCTGATGATTACACACAACCCGGAGGCGGCCTCCGTTGCCGACCGGATTGTTCGAATGCGCGATGGCCGGGTCGTTTCCGATTGATTCCTCTGGATGTTGCCGTTAGCTTGCTCAATTAAAACTCATATGGCACCAAACACCGAGTTCCGCGAACCAACCGTTTCGCGCCCCGGGAACCGGGTGGCGGAAAACACGAGTTCCTCGCTTGGATCCAGAACCGGACGGGTCATCAAGAATGCGGTCTTCTGGTCTTATGAGCGTGGCAGTTGGCAGTATGACATCATTTGTGTGCTGATCCTGGCCTTTATCTTTCTTACGCCATCCGGCTGGTTCCACGATCGTCCCCGTCTTCAGTTGAGCGATCTGCGCCACGTACAAGGCATCGTTGAAGTGGGTCACACGAACCAGGTGTGGGTTTACCAGATAGATGCCAGGCTTGTGGAATCACTTGGGGCGGTCCCACCTCGAGAAGCTGTGCATCAATTACTCCTGCAACGCGTAAAGCCACCTTTTAACATAAAATCCATCAAGCCACTGCTGGGAACAGGGGACGTGATTCTCGGATACACTGTCGAAATACAACGCTGACAATGCATCCTATGCCAGCGGAAGGGAATCGTATATTCAAGGGCGCTCGGACATCATGATTATTTTTGGTTTGAGATCAAATCTCGCTGGCAGCCTCCTGGCCATTTTCCTGTTCGGGCTGATGCCTCTGCCGGTTTTTGCAAAGAGCAAGAACAATCCTCTGGATCTCGATCAAATCTTTTCTCATATGGACGAGAGCGCCAAGCGCCTCAGGACACTCTCGGCGAATATTGATTTAACAAAAGTGACCGTACTGGTAAATGATTTCTCCACGGAATCCGGACAGATATATTTTCGAAATGGGAAAACGCCGGATATTCTGGTGGACTTCAAGACGCCGGCACCCAAAATCGTGCTTTACAGAAAAGACAAACTGCAAATCTACCAGCCCAAGATCAACCAAATTCAGGAAATTGATCTCAGCAAGCACGCTTCGCTGATTCAACAATACCTGTTGCTGGGATTCGGCACGGATTCAAAAGAATTGCAGAAGGTGTACGAAGTGAAGTTTCTGAAAGAAGAACAACTAGGCGGAGATACAACTGCGATTCTGGATTTGACTCCCCGCGAGGAGAATGTGGCGGCCCAGATCGCAAAGATCCAACTTTGGATCAGCGAGGAGTCCTGGCTTCCAGTCCAGCAAAAGTTTTTTGAGGCGGGTGGGGATTACTCGGTAGCCCGCTACAGTTCTGTTAAAGTTAATCGCAATCTGCCGTCTTCCACTTTCCAGTTGCATACCGCAAAGGGCGCAAAAAGGGTAAAGATGTAGCTGCCTGGCGTCGCACACTTGGAGTCAGGCGACTCCCCCGATTGAACCCCGAATCTTACGTTTCAACCAGCACTTTCCCCATTTGAAGATGAAATTGTTGCAGATTATACTTCCTTGTCTTATATGTATAATTTAGCAAGGGTTAACGGCACGCTTAGGGTTTTCTGGATCACAGGACGCATGTCAGGCGGCGTCTTCTGAAAACCCTGGAAGCGTTGTAGTGGTGGTTACCAGGTTTAGTGCGGGCATTGAATCATCATGGGCAAAGTCCTCCTGAAGCGGAAAGTACGGTTCATTTGCACGAGGGTGCGCGAGCTGAGGATGATTTCGCGAGCTTTACTCTCCACTCGCCATCCGGTTCTTGCACACATCATTCCTATCCGCCGGTGCAATCTCTCGTGTGCCTACTGCAACGAATACGACAACTTTTCCAAGCCCCTGCCCACCGAAACCATGTTCCGCAGGCTTGACCAACTGGCCGATCTGGGGACAAGCATTATCACCATCAGCGGCGGCGAACCGTTGCTCCATCCGCAACTTGAAGAAATCATCCGGCACATTCGAGTTCGAGGCATGATTGCAGGGATGATCACGAACGGCTATCTGCTGACCCAGGCTCGCATTGAATCCCTGAACGATGCAGGACTTGAACATCTGCAAATCAGCATTGACAACGTTAAGCCCGACGACATCTCAAAGAAAAGTCTGAAAGTGCTGGACCAGAAGCTAAAACTGCTGGCGCAGCACGCAGTGTTTCAGGTGAATATCAATTCTGTTCTCGGCAGCGCCGTGCGCAAACCTGAAGACGCTCTCACCGTAGCCCGGCGTGCCCTCGAACTCGGTTTTACTTCGACGGTGGGCGTCCTTCACGACCATGAAGGGCAGCTCCGTCCGCTCAACCCGCGGCAGCAGGAGATTTTCAGCACCATTATGAGGTGGGGCAAACGTTCCTATTCACGCTTTAATCGCCATCAGAAGTATATCGCACAGGGAATTTCGCGGGACTGGCGATGCCGCGCAGGCAGTCGCTACCTCTATATCTGCGAAGACGGCCTAGTCCATTACTGCTCGCAACAGCGGGGTTATCCAGGCATCCCGTTGGACAAGTACACGCGGCAACACCTCTACCACGAGTATTACACCCTGAAGTCCTGCGCGCCCCGCTGCACTATTCAGTGCGTGCAGCACATCGCTCTGCTCGACAATTGGCGCGATCCTCAAACACGGCCTGCCTTTGAGCAGACTCTGGAGCCCATCGCCGAACTGCAGCCAACCATTTCTGACCACTGAGGACCTGCTGTAGGAGTGGCCCGTTCTTACCCGGCATTTAACCGGTCTTCATTTTCCACTCCAGCTGCGCCAGCACACCACCAAGCACCCGCACATCGTGGTTGCTCAAATTGAGATCAAGCAATAACCGGCGGAGCTTGAGGATTTGAGCCTGTTTTCCCTTGGGCTTGAAATACCCGGAATGATCCAGAAGCCTGGCAGCCCGGTCGAGTATATGTTCAAGCGACTGGATATTGGCCGGCAACGAAGAGTGGACACGCCCGGATGCCGCAGCATGGGGAAACCCTGCAGCACGCGCCAGCTCATAACACCAGACGGCTACGGATTGCCCCAGATTCATCGACGGGCAGCCTGCCGTTGTCGGGATTCGCACAAGAATGTGGCAATAGCTCAAATGGTCATTCAGCAACCCCGTCTTTTCAGACCCAAACAAGACTGCCGCACGAGCGCGAGAAGGGAGCTTCTGCGGCGCTGACGTCAGTTTGGTGAGAGGGACCGGGTCACGGTCGAGATTTCTTCGCGAGCCGGTTGTGGTACCTACAATAAAATCACAATCCCCGACGGCTTCCGAAAGATGGTCCGTCACGCGCGCAGACTTGAGGATGTGGGCGGCTCCAACCGCCGAGCGGGCTTCCCTCCAGACAGGGTCAAAAGGCGCCACAACCACCAGGTCATCAAAACCAAAATTGGCCATGGCGCGCGCTGCAGCGCCGATATTGAGTGGGTTACGGGGCCGCACAAGAACTACGCGCCACTTCGCTCCGGATGTATTCATGCAAACGATTTTACCAGCTGAGGCACCAGCCAGAGCGGCCAGACTACTTCTTCTTAGGAGGAGATTTTGAAGAAGGCGAGGAACCCTTCTGCGTGGGAATCGGCTTGCCGGAAATGCTCTGAACGGCCTTAATCACAGAAGATGACTTGAATTGTTTATAATCCGTGTAGCGAATGATCTCTTTGATGTGAACCGGCCCCTGGGGGAAATAAAGTGTATCATCCGCCAGCGTAAAGGTGGGGAACCAGAACTTTCCATCGATCTGCTGCCGCCAGGTCTTAAATCGCGGAAATAGATTTTCACCGTGTTTGTTTCTGATTTCCGGAACCTGCCGGCCCTCGGTTTTGACAATCTGCAAATCCTGGTCATCAACCCAGACCACGCCTTGAAAGTATTCGTGGTGCTTCTCGATCTTTTTGGGCCGGACCGAGAAGACATAAGCTGTGAGGTAGTCCAACTTCACATGGCCGAGATACTTGATGTCGTATTCGTCAAGGTCATTGGTTGTGAGGACGAACGGCTGCGTATGGCGCAACGCCTGCATGTCCTGCTCGGTCATCGTGACTTCCGTGAGCGTGCTGGGAGGGGCGTAGGTGACCTTTTCAATCCGGTTTCCATTGTTGTCAAACAAAATGTCCCAATTCTGCTGCCAGAAGCCATTGACCTGTCCATCTGCGTTCAAGGTCTCAACCTTGTTAATCTGACGATAGGTATAATTGTCGCGGGCCTCTTTGAACATCAGTTCCTTGGCTGCAAAGGCGTGGATGATTTTCTGAATTTCAGCGGGACTTGGATTCGTCAGTTTGGGAGCGGGCGACTGCGCCACGTGCTTTGATCCTGACGTCAAAGCAGGGGGAGTTTCGCCCTGCCCAGTCTGTCCGGGGCGGCTGGCCAGGCCTGCCATCACCTTATTGACCTTCTGGTTCACCGGACCCGACTTTGTGTTTTGGGACTGCGCCGTGGAGGGAGGGGGGTTGGAGATATTGGAAACTTGAGGGCCGAAACCAGGAAGTTCGGGACTTACGCCCGAACCTGAATCAGCTGTCCCGCTGGGAGCTTCTGTTGCCGGAGCTGTGCTTTTTGACGGGTTCTTGCGATTGCTGTTAATAATTGCGTCAATCAGTGCCTGGGTGGCCCCGTCTTTCTTGAACTTCTGAATGAGTTCCGGGGTCGCCTGGAAATCCACCCCTCTCTGCTCCACCAACGTAATCATTTTTGATTCGGAAGCACCCCCAATCAGGAGCAGGGTGATGTCCTGTTGACTCAGGGGCTGGGCAGCCCGCAACGGAAGCACGAAAATGCCGGCCAGGATCAGTAGAACAGCAATTGACCTGCAGTAAGTCTTTATCCGTTGACTTTTGATGTTGTCCATAGTGTTGTGCCAGCCCCCAACCGCATCCCTGGCTGCTTACTTATGTAGAAGAGCATTTCGGTCCAAAAGGTTGCTCGGAAACAAGCTGGAATCCGGCTCCAATACTTCCCACATCATCGCTTGCTGCCCCATCTCTGTTGGGTTTTCTCCTGTTGTCCCTTTTCTAAATTATACACGAGGAAGGGCTGTTGTGAGGAAGCCAGTGGACGCCAGACACCCGTGCCAGCAGACAAATGAGGACATCCGCTGAGCACCACGCCTCAGCAATAGCCGGACACAGCACGCTATGAATGGATACCACCTGTCCCCGATTCCACGGGTTGCAAACGGAAATCCTGTGTTACTTCAGCCCAATCCAGGTCCGGCCCAGATAAAGGCGCGCCGTTCCACTTCTGGTCGCTACAACCTCCAGGGGCCGCGGACTCTTCAGCTTTTCATCCCACCTTGCCCCGCATTCTGCAACCCTCTCACCGGCCTGGTTATAGAGAAAGAATTTCGATGGGTGACTCCCTGTGGCGCCCTTTGCCCTTCCAAGTCCAAATCCGTAGCTGCCGACGGCGAGCTGATGGCCGCACACTTCCACGCTTCCTTCAGCAATCAGCATCCCAAGATACTTCTCCTGGACCTGCGAGCTGTAACCGCTCGTGTCCAGCAATCCCGCAACCAACCTTGCTCCTGAAGGCGTACGCACGAGCGTCGAGTTGCGTTTTTCAACCGGAATCGCGTTCTCTTCAAGGACGAAATCCCTGGGGATAATCTTGTTAAAAGCTTCCCCCTTTTCAACTTTAAAAACACCTTGAGCACTGGCCGGGTTTGCCGCCATGAAGCTCAACAACAGAGCAGCAATTGCGACTAAAGAGGTCCTCATCATTCCTCCTTCAACCGATGATGTTCGCTCCCTCAAAAGCTTTTCTCAATCCGGAGGGGTTTATACCTGAAAACACGGATTTCCACACCGATCCTGCAAGGCGACCCACCGCCTTGCCCTGATTTTAAGCTTTCCCATTCACCGCGGCTACCCTTCTTGGATGAACTTATGGGACGGTCATCAAACCCGCACCCCGGACTTCATTTTCATCCGATTTTCGGCGCGAATTTTATAGGGTCCATCCGGGCGTGAATGCCTCCGCATTAGCTTGCCGGGAACATTAAATATGCTACACTACCGAGCCGTGACAACAAAGCTACTCCTTTTCGGCGAATAAATTTGGGCCAGTAGAACACCATGGTCATTACGCTCGAAGGTCCGCATACTATTGTTACGGTAAACGGCGTCAAGATTACAGATTGCATGGACGGCCAGCCGGCGCCACCCCGCAAGTACAAATTTGAACACTATCGCGGTTCCCGGCCCAATAAAGGCTACATCGGGCTTCAGAACCACAGCAATCATGACATTGTATTTTTCAAGGAAGTTACGGTACGACTGTGGCACCAATAAACACGAGTTTCTGGAGGAGAAAATGAAGAAAAGGTTCACACGTAGACATTTTCTGCAGTCTGCGGGAGCAGCAGCTTACGTGGGCACTGGGCTTGCACTGCCATCCCCGGCACAGGCTGCCACCCAGGGCGCGTCTGCCGGGGAAGTAAAGTCGATGGCCAGGATGTTCCCGGGATGCTGCGCATACTCCTACCGGAAATACTTGAAAAGCGGTCGGATGAGCATGCAGGATTTCATCCTCCAAATGGACAAGATAGGCTCGGTAGGGGCGGATATGACCGTCTACTGGTTCAAGTCTACCGACCCGGCTTACCTGGATGATCTCCGGCACCTGGCCTTCGAAAACGGCGTACCGTTTTCAGGGGCGGCCTGCGGCTCCAGCATGGTCCAGGCCAGTGCTGAGAAACGGCGCCAGGTTCTGGCAGACATCAAGAAGTGGATAGATGTGACGGACCTCCTGGGTGCATCACACTTGCGCATTTTCGGGGGCAAGCTTCCACATGGCGCAAGTGTAAGGCAAGGAACTGATTGGGTGGTTGAAACCATGAAGCCCGCGTGTGATTATGCGGGCAAAAAAGGCATCATGCTCGGCATCGAGGACCACTCCGGTGTCACACAAAACGCGGATGTTTGCCTGGAAATTATGCATCGGGTAAACTCTCCCTACGCGGGCATCAACCTTGATATCACTCACTTTATCCCAACAGCGCATGAGGACCGTTACGCTCAGATCAATGCTTGCATTCCCTACGCCACACACACGCACATTCGCGACCATTTCGATGACGGCACACCCATCGATATGGATCGAGTGTGGAAAATGTTTCATGATGGCGGTTACAAAGGGTTTATGTCTGTGGAATACGAGGGCGGGGATGAAATGACGGGCATCCCCAAACTGATGGACAAGGTCAAAGCGCTCTGCAGGAAGTATTCCACAGCTTAAGCCGGGTCATACCGTGGAACTGAGGTCGCGCTGCAGGTAACCGTGCGAGGAGCGGATGTCGGATGTGTTAGCACCTGAACAGTCCGCTTTGGTGATGGCAAAAGATGAATGGTATCCGCCAGGAAAAAGCTTAGTGCTGTCGAATACCCCATTCTTCCAGCCGGCTCCGCAAATTCTCAATGTACTGGAACTCGGCAGCATCGATAGGACGTTCAAAAGCCTTGCGGTGGAGAATCCTGATTCTGAGAATGACTTCGGGACGGTTGCCTCGTTGCGCCGAATATTGGATGCTCTGATCGTAAGGCTCGAACTGATAGGTTGTATCCTTTCCAGCGGGCGGGAGAACTTCTTCTGCAATCTGAATTAATGCCTGATAAATTTCAAGGCATTTAGCACATCCGGGCTCAGGATGCTCTTGTGCACCACTATGGGATCCCGAGAGATCCAGCTCAAAACCAATCTGCCTTTTCTCATGCGCGATGAACGTATACTCAGGCCAGACGTCTTGGCACACGTGAAAGTGTTCAATGATGTCCTTGATTCCTTGTGACTTCTGTGTGACGGATGGCATCACTTCACCTGCCCTCCTTGAATAAGGCTCCCAGGTAAAAAGTCCTGTCTCTACCTTCAATCTATCCCTATCGTTCTTTTGCTTAAGTGATTTGCATCACAGGGCAGTGCTTCGAGGATCACCGGGGGACAACCTCCGGAAAGTTAGTTCGGATTGTCGGCCCGACGGTTAATTGAAAACACTGGCAAGGTTGGCTATATTCTTTGTGGAGGTTTCTCTTATGCCTATTTTTGAGTACCAGTGCCAGGATTGCGGGTCGAAGTTTGAAAAGATTTCATATAGCTCGGGAGCTGAAATTCTTTGCAAGAATTGCTCAAGCGCACAGGTCGAGAAGCTGTTATCAGTGTTCGCCGTTTCCGGAACATCCCACCAGGGGCTTTCACACGAGTCCGGTCCCTGCCCTTGTGGAGCACCCCGCCGCGGGATGTGCGGTGAATAATGAAGATAGGGAGTTTTCACAGTCCAATAAATTTCCGGTTTTAGGCCACCGTCTCTTATATTCTTGAGAAGAGATGAAAGAAGAATCGCTTCGAGGGTGCAGTTTGCCCGCAGTGATTCTGTGAATCCACCCCCAATAGCTGTCTGAAAGCTCCATGCCCGATGAGCTGACCTCCCAATCCTCAAGGGAGGTCAATGTGAGGATCGATGAATAGGCCCAAAGTAAGGCTCCTTGTAAAGAATGAAGACTTCAAGAAATGCGAAACCGTCCAGAAGTCCATATGGGGAGGACTGAGCGTCGCAGCGGAAGTGATGCTGGTGACACAAAAGACTGGCGGGGCGGTGCTTGGCGCGTTTGTTAAGGGCCGACTTGTAGGTTTTATTTACGCCCTGCTGGCCCGCCGCGATGGACAGGTCATTCATTGGTCCCACATGATGGGCATATTGCCTGGGTACCGCAGCCGTGGACTTGGCCTTCAGTTAAAACTTGCCCACCGCGAACTTGCTTTGTCCCGGGGAATCAAGTCCATCTGCTGGACCTATGACCCCCTTCAGAGTCGAAATGCCAGCCTGAATCTGGCCAAATTAGGTGTGCGCGTAGAAGAATACATTGTCGATTACTACGGCCGTTTCCACAGCATCATCGAGCAAGGACTTCCAAGCGACCGGTTCGTTGTGAACTGGCATATTACGACAAAAAGGACACAGCGGCTCCTTACGGGAGAGAAAAGCATAACTCAAATCCCGGATCTGCCCATTGTCAATGTAACCGCCACAAACAGAAATGGATTCCTGGTAAACAAGAAGATCGGCATTGACCACAGCGAACCCAGCTTGCTGGTAGAAATTCCTTCCAATACGGACCTGATGCGAGCAGAGGCCTTGCCGCTCGCCAGGCGCTGGCGGCGTCAAACACGCGAGATTTTTTTGAATTACCTTTCGAAAGGCTATTCTGTCACCGGCTTTCTCACCAAAAGTCAGCGCTCCGGCGAAACGCGCTGCTTCTATCTCCTTCGTTACAATAAGAGCTAAGAGGTTGGCATTTGCCGGACGAAGGCAGATCCACGGGACGAGGCTCAGCAGCTCTCCTTGAATCTGGTACGGCACACAAAATACAATAGACACCTATGGCCGAGTCAGGCAATCAGACGCTTTTCACTTCCCAGGGCTCCATCGCCCGAACAATCGAACGCCTGCTGCGGGAAACGCGTGTCAGCGTGGATGCGGCATTGTACCGGATTACCAATCCGCAACTGGCACGAGCCTTGGCGAACGCACAGGACCGTGGGCTTCGCGTCCGGCTTCTGGTTGACCGAAACAAATATCAGGAAACCGCAATCACTCAAAAAATTCTCGCTGCGAACTCTCTTCCCTTTCAGGCAATTTACGGACGGAAAGAAAAAGGTTCCAAGTTGCACCATAAATTTGCGGTTCTTGACCGTCACATCGTTCTGACCGGAAGCTATAATTGGACCATTGATTCCGAAGAGCGGAATTTTGATCATATGCTGGTTCTCAGGGATCCGAACCTTGTTCTTGCCTACGAACGGGAGTTTGAACGGCTTTGGCCCGTTAAGGTCAAAAGCTCGGCGTCCTGATACAGCGATCGAGAACTCAATCTATTGTTGTCCGAGAAGGTAAACATGCCTGCACCCAACCAAACCCCCGTAAGCAAAGACTCACAGGGCTATCAACTTTACGTGATGCGACACGGAATTGCGGTTGCGAGGGGCGATCCGAATTTTCCTGACGATGCCAGGCGCCCGCTCACGCCCGAAGGGAAAAAGAAGTTGAAGGCAATCGCAAGGGGGCTGTTTCGCCTCGGGGTCCGTGTGGACAGTATCATCAGCAGCCCGCTGATCAGGGCCTCGGAAACAGCCGCTATCGTCACCGAAGTGTTTGCTCCCGGCGTCAAAGTAGAGTCCTCGGATTTCCTGCGGCCGGGTGGCTCGTTGCAGGCATTACTGACGTCCCTGGGCAAACGCGCTGGTCTTCGCAGCGTTCTGGTGGTAGGCCATGAGCCGGACCTCAGCGAGGGCGTTGCAAAGCTCATTGGCAACGCTCGGGCCAACTTCCAGTTTAAGAAAGGAGGATGTTGCAGGATCGACTTCGACAAATTCCCGCCCCATCCTCCAGGGAAGCTCGTCTGGTGGCTTACACCGCGCGTCATGAGGAAGATTGGTTAATCAAGCCTTCCCGGCTGAACTCTAAACGCACGGTCCCATGAAGCACGATAATCTTCTGCCTGCGATCGCTGCTCACTTTTCGAGCAGAGTGGTGTTTGGTGTCTCTGGCAAACGTGGCAGCGTGAGGTGAGGAAATTCACCAGTCAGGCTGTCGAGGAATGCCACAATATCCTGCACCTGGCTCGCGTTAAGCGTTTTGTCCAGTTGCGTCTGCGCCATTACCCTGACCGCGTCACCGAGTGTCTTCACCGACCCGTTGTGGAAGTAGGGCGCTGTCACTTCGACATTTCGGAGAGACTGCACGACAAACATGTGGCGGTCTCCATCCTGATGGGTGGCTTCGAAGCGGCCAGCATCTGCAAGCAGGTTGTACTTCTTTACATACGTCTTGTCAGGATTCAACGGAAATTTCATATAGAATCCGGTCCCCATCGGCTGCTCGGGTCCATTAAACAGCGGGCCGCTGTGGCAACTGGAGCAGCCCGCTGAATCCATCAGCTTAAGGCCGCGCAGCGCCGCCGGACTCAGTGCATTCTTGTCCCCCGCCATATAGCGATCGTAAGGGCTGCCAGGCGTAATCAGCGTCCGCTCAAAACTGGCAATAGCCTGGGCAATATGATCAAAAGTTACCGGCTGGCTACCGCCAAACACACTTGCAAACTGCTGGCGGTACCCCGGAATAGCCCGGATTCGCTCCACAATGGCTTCTGCATTCGGCATTCCCATTTCAATGGGATTTGTCGGAGGTCCCTTTGCCTGTTCTTCAAGGCTCGCAGCTCGGCCATCCCAGAACTGGACGCTTCGGAAGGCAGCATTGAAAACAGTGGGGGCATTGCGGCTGCCAAGCTTTCCGTGTGCACCAGCGGACACAGGCCTGCTATCTGTTCCGTTGGACATGATGTTATGGCAGGAGTTACAGGAAACCGTTCCCGTCTCAGAAATCCGGGGATCGAAATAGAGCTGTTTTCCCAGCTCAATCTTTGCGGCGGTCTGGGGATTGTCTTTGGGGACAGGGACGTGGGAGGGCATTTGCGCCCACAGTAGGGCAGGCGATGCCATCAACGCAGCAAACACCAACCCCAGTTTTTTCCATAAGGAAACGTGGAACATGTTCAGAACCTCCAGCGCAATTTACTCCAAGCTCACACTCCGCGCCGTCTTGTTCCGACTCTCTGAGGATCGGAACGCGTTTCGGCACAGTGCCGTTATGAGTGATAAGAGTGCTCCGAATTCGAGATTCTGAGAAATCAGCTAATGAGCCGCTGACTCAGCATGAGTTCCCACAGATTTGGCAGGCTTCTTCCCCTCCAGCGTTCGTAAGAAATTGACCAGGTCCCAGGCTTGTTTTGTTTTCAGCCTCTTTGCCTCTGCAGGCATTGAAGGAGACCCGACATTAATGATTGTAAAAATTTCTCCATCCGTTCGTGCGGCCAACGTTTTCGGATTGGTAAAGTCAGGTGGTTTGACGTGCATCACCGCCGCAAGGTCGCCCTTGCCGTTGCCGGTTTTCCCATGGCACATCGCACATTGCGTCGCGAACAAGCTCTTTCCTTTTTGAACCGACTCTTCAGTAAACTTCTCCGGATTCTTCAGCGCCTTCTGCTCCGGTGTAAAGACAAATTGGTGCGGCACCGTCGGCGCGGGGGATGCTTCCGTTGAAGGTGCTGTCGTCTGGGTTTGCTGAGTATTTTTCTGCGGCTGCTTTTCCTGAGCCCAGGACAGTGCAGGAAGAAGCAGAATGAGACAAATGCACAACGCAAAAAAGGTACGCATGACCGTCCACCTCCCATTCAAATTCCTTTTCGTCACTTGAGGTCTTAGGTCCATAGTCTCAATTCCCAAAGGAAACGGAAACCAACTGGTCTCGCGGACGCTTATTCTCCGTTCGTCATTCCCATCCGCCATGAGTCCAACGAGCGTGGCCTGTAAGAACCAAGCACACGCATATAATTGGCTCGCTCAAAAGCGGCTGGATTCGGAACCGATCGCAACGCAAGGCTTCCCTGCATCTGCCGGATCGATTCATACTCATGTTCTTCCATCCAGTGGACCAGGTCGTCGCGGACGCTTCCCAGGTGTTCGATCCCGTTCCGCAGCAATGCGGAAGTCATCATCGCCACCCGTGCGCCCGCCATCATGGCCTTCAGGACGTCCTCCGCCGTATGAACTCCCCCTGTAATCGCCAGGTCAGGCCTGACGTGCCCGAAAAGAATGGCCACCCAGTGCAAACGCAGCAGAAGTTCCTGCGATGTGCTCAGGTGCACAGTCGGCACTACCTCGAGGTTTTCAATATCAAAGTCGGGTTGGTAGAACCGGTTAAACAACACCAGGGCGTCCGCACCAGCCTTGTCAAGTTCCTGCGCGAAATTCGCCATCGCGCTGAAGTAGGGCCCCAACTTTACAGCGACTGGAATGTGAATGGTATGTTTCACCTGCTTGACCAGTTCGCAGTAGGCCTTTTCGATATCAGGGCTAGTTGCTTTCGGGTCCGTCGGCAGAAAATAGATGTTGAGCTCCAGAGCCGATGCTCCGGCCGCCTCAATCTTCTGGGCGTACTTCACCCATCCACCCGGCGACGTGGCGTTAAGGCTGGCAATGATCGGGATGCTGACAGCCTCCGCTGCCCTCCGAACGTGTTCCAGATAACCTTCCGGCCCGCGGTTGTAGCGCGTCATATCAGGCGTGGTACCCGGCACACCGAAATCCGGGACCTGCTTGTACTCAGTGACTTCCGGAAGGTAAGTCAGAGACTCGGCGAAGCTTTCCGTGCCCGCAGAAAGGCCGTGATGCAGTTCCTCGCTTTCCCTGATGATTTGCTCTTCAAACAGCGAATGGAGCACAACGGCTCCTGCGCCGGCGTCTTCCATCTTGCGGAGATTGTCGATCTCCTCCGACAACGGCGACGCCGAAGCAACAAGCGGGCTCTTCAGTTCACATCCGAGGTAAGTTGTGCGCAGGTCTGTCATTTTTTCACTTCCTTCGGAACATCGGCTGTGGGTGACGCCGCCCATTTCTCATACAACTCCCAGCGTGACTTAACATCCTCCTCAGCAAGCTTTAGAGCCTGGCTTGCAACCTCCGGCCGGGACTTGACGAGCATGGTATAACGCGTTTCGTTGTAAACGTACTTCTCAAGTGGAAGCGAGGGCGCACGGGAATCGATGTGCAGGGGATTCTTCCCTTCTTTTGCGAGAATGGGGTTAAAGCGGAACAGCGGCCAGTAACCGGACTGAACCGCAGCTTTCTGCTGTTCCATGCCAAAAGCCAGGTCATAGCCGTGTGCAATGCAGTGGCTGTAAGCGATGATCAGCGATGGCCCATCGTACGCTTCTGCCTCAAGAAATGCCTTGATAGTGTGAGTATCATTCCCGCCCATGGCCACGTTTGCCACATAGACGTTGCCGTATGTCATGGCCATCATCGCCAGGTCTTTCTTGCGGTTTTCCTTGCCGCCGGCGGCAAATTTGGCGACGGCCGCGCGCGGTGTTGCCTTGGACATCTGGCCGCCAGTGTTGGAGTAGACTTCTGTATCCAGAACGAGGACGTTGATGTTCTTGCCAGACGCCAGCACGTGATCCAGACCGCCGTAGCCGATGTCGTAAGCCCAGCCGTCTCCTCCCACAATCCAGACATCCTTCTTCACCAGATAATCAACAACTTTCAGCAGGTCACGCGCTTCAAGCGTATCGAGCCCCGCAAGCTTCTCCTTGAGCACCCGTACCCGCTCCCTTTGCTTCTTGATGTCATCCTCTGTTACCTGGTCGGCTGCAAGGATCTGGGCCACCAGTTCTTCGCCCACCTGCCCTGCAAGGTGTCCCACCAGGTAACGGGCGTAATCGGCCTGTTTGTCCGCAGCCAGGCGCATGCCAAGCCCGAATTCTGCGTTATCTTCGAAAAGCGAATTCGACCACGACGGCCCCAAACCTTCATGGTTCATGGTGTACGGAGTCGTGGGAAGGTTCCCGCCATAAATCGACGAGCATCCGGTGGCGTTGGCAATCAGGCAGCGATCGCCGAACAACTGCGTCATCAGCTTGATGTAGGGCGTTTCGCCGCAACCCGCGCACGCGCCGGAAAACTCAAACAACGGCTCCAGCAATTGCGCGTCTTTCACCTGTCCCACACTGAGAGGAGCACGGTCCATCTCCGGCAACTGCAAGAAGAAGTCCCAATTTTCACGCTCCTGTTTCCGCAGCGGCGGCTGGGGCGCCATGTTGATGGCCTTATGGCGAGCTTCACTCTTGCTCTTCGCCGGGCAGACCTGAACGCACAGGGTGCAACCCGTGCAATCCTCCGGCGCAACCGCCAGCGTGTAACTGTATTCCTTGAAGTCCTTCCAGCGCGCGCCAGTCGACTTAAAGCTGGCTGGCGCATTTTCCAGCCGCATGGGATGGTAGATTTTCGCCCGGATCACGGAGTGGGGGCACACCAGGACGCACTTACCGCATTGGATGCACAGGTCGCTGTCCCACACAGGGATTTCAAGCGCGATGTTTCTTTTTTCCCATTGGGCCGTGCCTGACGGAAATGTCCCATCAGGGCTGAATGCGCTGACCGGAAGCGAATCGCCCTCGCCGGCGATAATCCTTGAGGTAACGTTCCGCAGGAACTCCGGCGCCCGGGCTGGAATGGGAGGCTGAATGTCAAATCCGCTGGTGGCCTGCTGGGTCACTGGGACTTCGTGGAGATTGTCGAGAGCCTGATCGACTGCCGCGAAGTTCTTCTGAACGATGATTTCGCCGCGTTTCCCATAGGTCTTTTCGATGGAATGTTTGATCTGGTGAATGGCTTCGTCACGGGGAAGCACGCCGCTGAGAGCGAAAAAGCAGGTCTGCATAACGGTATTGATCCGCCCGCCCATTCCCGCTTCCCGGGCTACCTTGACACCGTCAATCACATAAAATTTCAGATTCTTGTTAACAATGTGCTCCTGGGTAGTGCGCGGAAGGTGTTCCCACACGTCTTCAGGACCGTAAGGGGAATTCAGCAGAAACGTTGATCCCTGCTCTGCTGCTCCCAAAACGTCAAAACGCTCGAGAAACCCGAACTGATGGCAAGCCACAAAATTGGCTTTGTTGATGAGGTAAGTGGAATGAATGGGCTTCTTTCCAAACCGCAGGTGCGAAACCGTCACCGAACCGGACTTCTTGGAGTCGTAAACGAAATAACCCTGGGCGTAGTTATCCGTTTCCTCCCCGATGATTTTGATGGAATTTTTGTTGGCACTCACCGTGCCGTCAGAACCCAAACCGTAAAAGATGGCCCGCACCGCTCCCGGATTTTCTGTCGAGAATTCGGGGTCATAAGAAAGGCTGGTGTGTGAAACGTCGTCAACAATGCCGATCGTGAAATGGTTTCTCGGCCTGGCGCTCGACATTTCATCCAGAATCCCCTTCACCATGGCCGGTGTGAATTCCTTGGAGGAGAGCCCGTAGCGGCCGCCAACAACCGTTGGAATAGCGGAAAATTTTGGCTCCGGAGCGCCCGCAGCCTCATGTATGGCGGTCACAACATCCATGTAGAGAGGCTCACCAACGGCGCCTGGTTCCTTGGTGCGGTCAAGGGCCGCAATCGTTTTCACGGTTGGCGGCAATGCCGCAACCATGTGCTCCACAGAAAAAGGACGGTAGAGGCGAACTTTGATCAGCCCGACCTTTTCACCCTTATCGGCAAGGTGCTCCACGGCTTCCTGGGCCGCCTCCGCACCTGAACCCATCATCACAATCACACGTTCTGCGTCAGGCGCACCCACGTAATCGAACAGGTTATAGGACCGCCCGATGATCTTCGCAAAGCGCTCCATCACATCTTGAACAATGGTCGGGCAGGCCAGGTAAAACGGATTGGCAGCTTCCCGTGCCTGGAAAAAGACGTCGGGATTTTGCGCCGTTCCTCTGATAAAGGGGTGGTCCGGCGACAACGCACGCTCCCTGTGGGCCCGGACGGCATCCTGGTCTATCAGCGCCCTGATATCAGCCTCTTCAATCTGCTCCACCTTGGAGATCTCATGCGAGGTGCGAAAGCCATCAAAGAACTGGAGGAAAGGGACCCGCGATTCCAGAGTGGCGGCGTGGGCGATCAGACCCATGTCCATGGCTTCCTGGACGGTGTTGGAGGCCAGCAGCGCAAAGCCTGTGGCTCGCGTGGCCATCACATCGCTGTGGTCTCCAAAGATGGAGAGAGCATGTGTAGCCACCGTCCTGGCTGCCACGTGGAGGACAGCGGGCGTCAACTCTCCGGCCATCTTGTACAGGTTCGGAATCATCAGCAGGAGCCCCTGCGACGAGGTGAAGGTCGCACCCAAAGCCCCAGCCTGGACGGCCCCGTGAAGAGCCCCGGCGGCACCGCCCTCGCTCTGCATTTCCATCACCTTGGGAACCGCGCCCCAAATGTTGGGCCTGCCTTCCACCGCCCACTGGTCAGCAAGCTCACCCATGGGTGACGAAGGCGTAATAGGATAGATGGCAATCACTTCACTCGTCGCGTAAGCTACGGACGCAGTAGCCTCATTTCCGTCAATGGTGCGCATGGCTCTTGCCATCTTTTCCCTCCGTACCGATGAACACTCCGTTACAACATAAGGCTAGGCCAGAGGGACCTCTCCCGCAGTGATGAGCGTCACATTTTCGGCGTAGAGAAGCTTTACGAAAAAATCATGGATGCGGTCTTCCTTTCCCAAATTCGAGGGCTTTGAATCTGCACGGACACCCCGGTCTGGGTTCAGCTTTAGACGTTGTATTAGCCCTGCTTTGTCTGTAGACTGAACCTATCGGTTCATAGGGTTTCTGGGGGCTTGTCTTCTAACGACGGGCTAGGAGGACGTTTGGCCCTCTCGGACAGGCAAGAGATTACACCAGGCCAGGTGGCTTGTATGGTTCACACGAACGGACACGCCCGACATAACGGCTCCGAAGACAACTCCTTATCCGTATTCCTGCAGAGTTCTGAAGTGGAAACCGTCAGGGCAGGCGTCGAGCAGCAGGAGCAGAATTCCGGGCAGGAAGCGGCAGGCGAGGACACCAAAAGCGAGCCCCGGATGGGCGAATGGGCCCGTGTTTCCAGCCTGGCCATCAAGCACCTTGACCGCTGCATTTCCCTTGAGCCCAAAGTCTTGCCCGGCGACGATCCCGACGCCATTCATGACCTGCGCGTGGCCACCAGGCGACTGCAACAGGTGATTGATCTGGTTTATCCCTCGCCCCACTCCGGAGAGATTCGAAAATTGTACCGTGGACTCAAGCGCTGTCGAAGTTCGTTGTCGGAAATCAGGAATTATGACGTGCTGCTCGAACGTGTTGACACAGCGCTTTCACGCAAACGCGCTGCCCGCCGGGAGGCATGGGAGGCGATTGGAGATTATCTCAGGGAATTACGTTCTACCCGGATGGAAAAATCTCTGCGCAAGCTGGCCAAAGCCAACCTTTCAGCCATCTATGTTCGCCTGAAGGAATGCCTTCCCTTAGACAGGGAGACTGCTCACGCGGCCGCGGGTTCCGGCGGCAATGGATCGGGACCGTGCCTGACCAGTGAACAATTCTACGTACGCATCAGCGACGCTTTGAAAACCGTGTGGACAGCGCTTGAACAGGAAATCGCACGGTCGCGCCACGACCACCATGCCAGGGTATTGCACCGCACGCGCATCGCGGTCAAGCATGCCCGGTATCTGATTGAGGTAATTCATGCTTTTGAGGTTTCAGGAAGCAAGGAAGCCTTAATTTGGCTCCGAAGCCTCCAGACGCAACTCGGAGACTGGCACGATCTGGTGGTGTTTGAGGAAACTGTCATTGGAATGATCGCTGACCGGGACTTCCTTCGCGATCACCTGGAACTGGCCATTCAGATTGAACGACTGATCTTGAGGAATCGGGCTTTGAAAGCAAAAATCGAGAAGAAGTACTTTGAAATGACCCGGGACAAGACCGGATTGATTAAGACCAAAGAATGGGTGCGCGCGGTGGCAGATTCTCCGGCAGCCCTGTTTGCAGGATCATCAATCTGAGTCCCTCAGCTTCCTGATCCGTTGTTGTCTGCCGGCAGCGGGTTCGCGGATGGCGCTGCCTCGCGACGCCCTTGGGCCGTCACCGTCTGGAAGGACGGTGGCTCGCTCTCAGCCAGCACATCGCTGATCCCTTCCCGCAGGTCTTCGAAAACAAGAGGGATGTCCTGGGTGGCGTCAATCACCTTGAATTGATACTCTTCCACAAGATTTTCAAACTCGGCCAGCAGGGCTGTCTGGTATTTCCGGAAGCTCTCATACATGTCTTCGCTCGGGTGCAGATCCATTCCAGATTCCCAGTAATCAAAACCCGTTGAGAAAACCACGCGGGGAATCAGGTCATCCACACCGATCCGGAGATAAAAAACAGCGTCCGGAACCAGCGCAAAGCGGTAGACATTCCGCACCCAGGCCGGATCAATTCCTCGGATCACCGCCCGCGCAATCAGGGAGTAAGTATAGCGGTCCGTCAGCACCACGAACCCCGCTCGCAGCGCCGGGACAATCTCGTTTTCCAGCCGGTCCGCGAAATCGGTGGCGTAAAACAGGTTGAGTGTCACCCGACCCAGCGTATGCCCCTGTTTGGCCTGCTTGATCCCCTTTCCGGCCAGCTTGGACCGCGTCATTCCGGTGTCCACAACCGCCCGGCCCTGCTGCTCAAGCCAGGGCCTCAGCAACTGGATCTGTGTTGAGCGCCCCACGCCGTCGGTTCCTTCAATCACAATCAGCTTGCCCGGCAGGTTGTCCAGTTTCATCTCCGGCAGGACCACGCCGTAGGTTGATCTCATGGTGCCACCCTCAGTCGTTTTGCCTGCGCCAGCTTTGCCTTCACCAGTTGCCGCATCCGGGTTTGTTGCTCCTCGATTGGCAGCGTGGCATCCACCACAGTCAGGTCGAACTCCTGAACCATTCTGTCGTACTCTCCTAGAATCCTGCCCTGGAAAAGCTCAAAACTTTCGACGGGATCGCTGCTCAGTTCCATATCCATGCCAGCCTCATAGAACTTGAAGCCGCTGCGGCCGTTCAACAGGCGTTTCATGGCAACCTGCAGGGGAACACGGAAATAAAAGGCCAGCGTAGGCTTGACAGCAAAGGTGTAAAGTTCCCTCACCCATCCCGGGTCCATCCCGCGCGCCACATCCCGTGCAAACGCCGTGTAAATGTAACGGTCGCATAACACCACCGCACCGGCCTTCAACAGCGGAATAATATTGTGCTCCATCCGGTCGGCAAAGTCGGTGGCGTGAATCAGGCAGAAGCTGGCCGGGGTGAGCATCTTCTTTTTCTTGCCACGCCGCGTTGTGTCGCGCACCAGAGGGGAAGAGTTCCATTCACTGAAGACGGTCCCATAACCTTCGGCCCGAAGCCATTGATGAAGGAGGTTCAGTTGTGTCGATTTGCCGGACCCATCGATGCCCTCGACAACAAACAGCTTTCCTGGAAAACGATGTTCACCGTAACGTTTCATGGGAGAAGGTCCGCGCATTTGAGAAAAATCTTGCGAACACGTTTAACTATAACATATCAACGACACACCTTGAAGCTGTACCATACTGATAGGCAGGCCCTTAGAGGCCACGGAGTAGGCTACGACAAGACTATGATGGAGGCAGGAAAAAATAATGTCCCAACTCTTGAATAACTGGCAGGAATGGGCAATCTCCGGCGGAATTTTGATTGGGGCGGTCATCATGGCCATGGTCGCTCACAAGATTCTGTTTTCCGCCGGGAAGCGGCTTGCTAAAAAAACTGGCAGCGTGATTGATAACTCACTGGTAGAACACGGGCGCAGACCCGCCAAGCTGATACTACCATTGCTCGCCTTGTTCCTGGCCCTGCCAGCCACTTCCCTGCCACCGGAACCCATGGGGGTTATCCGTCATATTATCGCCCTGGGCATGATTGCCGCGATAGCCTGGCTACTGATCATCCTGATCGACGTTTTTGAAGACGTTGCCAGCGAAAGATACAAGATCGGCGTTCGCGACGATCTGCGGGCGCGAAAGATTCAGACGCAGATTCACGTCCTTCGGAGGACAGCCATAGTCGTCGCCTGCATTGTTGCTTTATCTGTGATGCTGATGACATTTCCGAGCATCCGCCAGTTTGGCGTCAGCCTTTTTGCCTCGGCCGGCATTGCCGGAATCATAGTCGGCATGGCCGCGCGGCCGACACTTTCCAATCTGCTTGCCGGACTCCAGATCGCACTCACCGAACCCATCCGGCTGGAGGACGTGGTAATCGTGGAAGGTGAATGGGGGTGGATCGAGGAGATCGCCACCACTTACGTGGTGGTTCGAATATGGGACCTCCGCAGGCTGGTGGTCCCCATCTCCTACTTTATCGAACATCCTTTTCAGAACTGGACCCGTGTCACGGCAGACCTGCTCGGGACGGTCTTTCTCTACACCGATTACACCGTCCCGGTAGAAGAAATCCGCCAGGAACTTCACCGCATCCTGAAAACCACTGACCTGTGGGATGGAAAAGTCTGGGGAGTCCAGGTCACCAACGCAACTGCCCAAACAATGGAAGTGCGCGCCCTGATGAGCGCCTCGGATTCACCCAAGGCCTGGGACCTGCGTTGTCTGGTCCGCGAGCGGTTGATCACGTTTCTTCAGGAAAAGTATCCGCAAAGTCTGCCCAGGACCCGCGTGGAAATGGACCGAAAAGACGCAAAACCCGAAGGGCCTTCCATGGAACCAGCACATGCCCACTGAGGTTCGAAGGCAGGGACATCCGCCTGCCGGGCTCACGGCAGAGGGGCCCTTACTTCAGCGCGCTGCGTAGAGATTGAATAATCGAATTGGTGTCGGCGGGCGCCAGGGACGAGGAGACAAAGTTATAAGTCTTTCCAGAATTCAGGATAATGTGGAAAGTCCCTGTGTTCAGTCCGAAAAAAACGTTAGGAGCAATTTCCTGGATGTCACTCGGCTTGACTGTGAAAACGGCTTTGCCGTCCTGGTCATACTCGAGCTTGCCACCTTTTACCACCAGCTGTCCCTTTGCCTTTCCGGGATTCTGGAAAATGCTCGTGGCGTCTCCAAGGTTGTAAACGCTCCATTGCTGCGTGGGCGTGTTTGTCTGCGATGAGGCCTTTTCCGCTACGGTTCCGGCTTGCGCTGCGTTCCCCCCGCCAACTTCAAAGTCTGTCTCCACCTCGCTGTCGTCGGGATTAATGACAAACATGCCTGTTTTGCCTGAGGGCGCATTGGGCGCCACTTCGATTTGCGCTACCAGTTGCGTCGATTTCTTGAAATCGGTCGCCAGAACTCGAATGCCGGGATTAGAAAAAGCAACCTTGGCCCCCTGCTTGAAGTTCTTGCCCGTCACCTTCACTGTCTGCTTGCTGCCGGGCGCAGCCTGGGCAGGATCAACTTTGGTTACAACAGGCAAGTTCGTTGACGAAGACTGAGTCCCTTTTTTTGACTCAGCTGCGCCTGAAGCAATTGAAAACGCGGTCTGGGCCGACGAACCCGAAGGATTGGAAACATAGAGAACAACAGATTCCGGCTTCGCCATTTGGCCGACTGCGATATCCACATCTAACTCTTTCCCGCTGGTGCGTCGCGTGGCAAGGACATGAATGGCAGGGTCTGAAAAGGAGACATAAGCTCCGTTCAAAAAGTTCTCACCCGTGATCTTCACCGTGATTCGGCTGCCGGGACTGGCTTGAGAGGGCTGGGTGCTCAAAATTTTCGGAGGCGCCTCCGTCGCGGCTGACACTGCCCGAGCGGCAATATTTGACCCAACTGCTCTCCCGGCCAGGGCGGACGCCAGAAACAGCGGCGCCAGGAAGAACGCTATCCGAAACGAATGCAAAGGCCATGCACGACGGCGCAACGAATTTAAAAGAGTCGGCAAAATGACAAAACCGGCAAACCCATCTGCCGGTCCCTTCCTTCGATTATTCAATTGTACCCACCAGCCACTTCGCAATCCGGGAAACGCGAAAACCTTAAAGCCAAATCACTTGGCCGGTTTCATCTTCTTGATGATTCCATGGCCTTCTCGGATGGTCAGAATCTGGTTCACATCAACGTTGGCAAACTTTTCAATTTTCTGCGTAGTGGGCCACTTTACCTCAATCAGGTCCACTTTCGTAGCCTTGCCAACGCCGAAGTTCAGCCTCAGGTCGCTCTGCGACATCACGCTCGTCCCACTGTGGACTTCATTCATCTGCCGGTGTTTGCCGATGGTCACGTAAGCCCGCGCGCCGAGGGCCGTGCGGTTGCAAACGGTCCCAATCAGTTTGAGCTTAATCCAGTTGTTCTTGTTTCCGCCGTCGTTTCGGAGCAGCGAGGGCCTGTCGTTCATGTTGCAGACGATAACATCGATGTCACCGTCGTTATCGTAATCGCCGAATGCAGCTCCCCGGCTGGAAAACCGCTCGCTGATTCCCGGCCCCATTTCCGACGACACATTCTTGAACCGTCCGTTCCCAAGGTTGCGATAGACAATTCTGGGCTCTTTGAAAGTCTGGCTTAAGTGGTGCTCGTCAACTTCGGGGTAAACGTGGCCATTCACCTGAATGATATCCGCCCAACCGTCGTTATCATAATCCACAAAGCCGCAGCCCCATTTCACATCCTGGGTATCCTGGCCCACCCCTGCCATGAACGTGACGTCCGTAAATGTGCCGTCGCCGTTATTGTGGTAAAGGTCAGAAGTATCATCGGAAAAGTTAGTCTTGAATATGTCGAACCAGCCATCGCAGTCGTAATCGCCCACGCCCACGCCCATGCCGGCCTGCTCCTGGCCGTCTTCGTTGTAAGCGCACCCGGCCATCACACCGATGTCTTCAAAGGTTCCATCATGCTTGTTGTGGAACAGGATACTGGGCTCGGAATCGACCGCTACGTAAATGTCCGGCCAGCCGTCGTTATCGAAATCGTAGGCCACGGCAGTAATCGAATACCGGGGGCCGGTCTTCAGGATTCCCGACTTCTCGGACACGTTGGTAAAAGTTCCGTCACCGTTGTTGTGAAACAGAATGTTCGACCCGCCCGGCAGGCCGCGCGGCCCACACATCACAGGAAAGCCCTTCCACTGGCAGTAACCGCTTTGCCCTGGCGCCGGAACCTTGGCAATGTCCAGCACGATGTAATTGCAGATAAACAGATCCAGGTGACCATCACGGTCATAATCAACCCACGTGCAACCGGAACCCCATCGGACCTCCTCCTGGTAAAGGCCGGTCTTCTTGGTAACATCGGTAAACGTCCCGTCACCATTGTTGTGGAACAGGATGTTTTGTCCCCAGAACGTCAGGAACAGGTCGTCCCAGCCATCATTGTCGTAATCACCCACGCAAACGCCCGTCTGCCAGCCGCTCCGCCCAAGGCCGGAGTGCTCAGTCACGTCCGTAAAAGTTCCATCGCGATTGTTCTTGTAGAGGTGAGTCGTCGGCGTCTGACCCGGAGGCCATTTGGTGTCCAATCGGGTTCCGTTGGTCAGATAGATGTCAATCCAGCCATCGTTGTCGTAATCGAAGAAAGCAATTCCGTTTCCCTTGGCCTCAATAATGTACTTCTTGTGTTTGACCCCGCCCCACACGTTCACCGTGTTCAGCCCTGCCTCTTTTGCCACATCAACGTACGTCACGGGTATAGAGGTTGCCGGATTCGGGACCTCCGCGGCATTGAGCACTGGGATCCCCGACCATCTCCAGATGGGCGTGGTAACAACTTCCATCAGTTTGGAACCCAGGAGGGCCGCTCCCGAGCCCAGCATATGGCGGCGAGAAAGTTTCATGCAGAACTATAAGATGCAGACTGTCCTAAGAGTGATGCCCCAGTCTCCAGGTAACAAGCTCAAGCCGCCTCAACGACGGCTTGCCGATGCCACCCGGCGAGGCAGAATTTCCTCACTCCAATCCCACGAGGTTCGCTCACCCAGCAGCCGGCATCAGAAAGCCAATTATACTACAATGGCGGCTGGCGGACGGGATGCTTTGCAGTATGGGTGTCCCGCCGCCCCGGGAAGATCCGCAACAACTTCCGTCGAAAACCAGCCGGTCCCGAGCATATAATCAGGACTGAAGTCACACCATCTTTTTCCGGGGAGGCATTCAATGCGCAGAATTGCCATGTTTGTTGGTCTCGGTTTGTTTGTTGCGCCCCTTTTAGCTCAGGGCTCCGTCAAGACTGAAACGGTGCACTTCAAGAGCGGCCCTGAAACCGTTTCGGGCTATCTCGCGGTGCCGGGTTCGCCCGGCCGCCATCCCGCGCTGGTTGTGATTCAAGAGTGGTGGGGTCTAAATGGTTGGGTCAAGGAACAGGCTCGCATGTTTGCCCGTCACGGATATGTAGCGCTCGCGCCTGACCTTTATCGCGGCAAAGTCGCAACCGCGCCTGCGGAGGCCCGCAAACTGATGCAAAGCCTGCCGCACGAGCGTGCCATCCGTGATTTGAAGGCTGCATACGCCTATCTGGCTGCCATGCCCAATGTGGAAAAGAACAAGATCGGTTCTATCGGATGGTGCATGGGTGGTGGATATTCGCTGCGACTAGCCATTCATGAGCCGGCCCTCGCCGCGTGCGTCATCAATTACGGCGAACTCACAACCAATCCCGCGCAGATTGAAAAAATCAAAGCGCCTCTGATGGGAATCTTTGGCGCGGACGATCATGGCATTCCGCCCTCTGAGGTCCATGCCTTTGAAAAGGCACTTCAAGCCCAGGGGAAGAAGATCGACGCCAAAATTTACCCGGGCGCCGGCCATGCCTTCGAAAACGAGAATAACAAGGCGGGCTATCGTCCGGAAGCAGCGAGAGACGCCGAGGCCCGGACGCTGGAGTTTTTCAACAAGACCCTGAAATAGCCGATAGCCATCCGCAGGGCGGAGTTTTTTGACTGCGAAAGCCACGCACTACGCTGTCGGGTAATAGGCTTTCCCGGCGCGGATGGTCACCACCGGCTCAATCTTCTGCCGGCCGGTTCGCTTTTGCCCGGTCGAGTCGACAAACACAAATTTCCCTTCTCGCAATTCCAGCACGCTGACGTCAGCTTCAGCGCCCGGGTGCAGCGTTCCAATTTCGGCTCCGAAATTGAACACCCGGACTGAATTCACCGTTGCGCGTTCTACCACCTGGCGCAGGCTCAGACCCAGCAGGAGAAATTTGGAAAGTGTTGTGACCAGGTCAAACACGGGACCGTGGATGTTGTCGGAATAGAGGTCGCTTGAAATCGTATCGGGCAGGAAGTTCTGCTTCAGGCATTCCTCCATGGTGTCAAATGAAAAACTGCCGGATCCGTGCCCCACATCGAAAAGCACGCCGCGTTTTCGAGCTTCAACCACTTCCGGCAAGAGCTTCCCGCTGCTGTCGACGATTCCGTTCGGGCGGCCGTTGAAAGAATGGGTCACCACATCGCCTTTTTTCATCAGCGCCAGCAGCCTGGGCAGCGGTGTATAGGCCCAGCCGATATGAATCATCAGAGGCAGTCGGGCTTCATCAGCAGCCTCGCGGGCGCGCTTCATCCCCTCGAAATCGTTCGGACCCGTGTAACCCCTGGAAAAACGAATCTTGAAGCCGACCACCAGGTCTCGATTCTTGTTGGCGGCTTCAACAGCGAGCTTTGGCACACAATACCGCAAATCTTCAAGTTCACCCATGTTCGGGGTGCTTCCGGCAATCATGCCGATCGAGACCACGTGGATCAGCGGACGGATACGCGTGGCAGCGCGCTCGATGATGAACTTTCTGAAAGCCGGAAAGGCGAAGCACCCTGAAGTGCCGGCATCCACCACACTGGTGACGCCGCGGCGCAGGCAGTAAGGGTCAGGTTCGATGCCGTAAGGCCCCACAAAGGGAAATACGTGCGTGTGGATATCAATCAGGCC
>Ga0102953_1000524_pt1 | contig 26384 bp, 28 predicted proteins | sample SalPon2A_C_D2_MG_FD_78509 | JGI IMG/M metagenome (GOLD analysis project Ga0102953, IMG submission 78509) | Soil microbial communities from South San Francisco under conditions of wetland restoration - Salt Pond MetaG R2A_C_D2_MG | ecosystem: Environmental > Terrestrial > Soil > Wetlands | place... | reverse complement strand
GGCCTCTGGCTGCCCGAGTGCGCCTACGCGCCCGGCCTCGAGGCGCGGCTCGCCGAGCAGGGGGTGGGCTGGTTCTGCGTCGACCAGAGCGCCCACCGGGCCGACCCGCTCGACGCGCTGACGCCCGTCGCCACCGCCGCCGGGCCGACGGCCCTGCCGATCGACTGGGAGGCGATCCAGTGGCTGTGGTCGCTCGACGGCTACCCGTCCGACCCGGCCCACGCCCAGTTCGCCGGCAAATCGCTGCGCGGCATCCGCATCTGGAAGGTCGGCGGCGGCGCCTACGAACCGGCGGCAGCCGAGGCGGCGGCGCGGCGCCAGGCGGGCGAGTTCCTCGCCGCCGTCGCCGCCCGCCTGCGCAAGCACGCCGAGCGGCGCGGGCGGCGAGGCCTGCTCGTCTTCGCGATCGATACCGAGCTGCTCGGCCACTGGTGGTCGGAGGGGGCGATCTGGCTGCGCGAGGTGCTCGCCGGCGCGTCCGCTGCCGGCGTCCGCCTGCTCACCGCGCCGCAGGCGCTCGCCGAGCACGAGCCGGTCGAGCGCCCGCTCGCCGCCTCGACCTGGGGCGAGGGCAAGGACCTCGGCACCTGGGACTCGCCGCCGGTCGCCGACCTCGCCTGGGGCGCCCGCCGGCTCGAGCTGCGCCTGCTGCGCGCCCTCGCCCGCGGCCTGCGCGGGCCGGCCGCGACGCGCGCCGCGCGCGAGCTGCTCGCCGTCCAGGCGAGCGACTGGGCCTTCCTCGACAAGCGCGGCCAGGCCGGCGACTACCCGTTCCGGCGCGCCACCGACCACGCCGAGGCGATGCTGGAGGCAATAGACTTCCCCGCCAGCAGCGCCCCGAGCATGCGTGCCCTAGCCCCGGACATCAGCCTCGCCCCCCTGCTGGAGCCCTGACCGCCGCCCGCCGACTCGCCCGATGACCCGCGTCCTGATCCTCTCCTGGGAGTACCCGCCGCTGATCGAGGGCGGCCTGGCGCGCCACGTGCGCAAGCTGTCGGAGGCGCTGGTCGAGCGCGACGTCGAGGTCCACGTGCTGACCCGCGGCGGCGAGGAGTCGCCGGCCGAGGAGCGCCGCGCCGGCGTCCACATCCACCGCATCCGCGAGCCGCGCCGGCCGACCGAGCTGGGCGAGTTCGTCGCCTGGGTCGAACGGATGAACTCCGACATGCTCGCCGCCGGGGTCGAACTCGGCGACCGCTTCGGCTTCGACCTCGTACACGGCCACGACTGGCTGGTCGCCAACGCCTGCGACCACCTAGCCAAGCGCTTCGGCGCGCCGCTGGTGACGACGATCCACGCGACCGAGCACGGCCGCCACCAGGGCTGGGTCGACAAGCACCCGCAGAGCTACATCCACGGGGTCGAGCGCTGGATCACCAACCGCTCCGAGCGCACGATCGCCTGCTCGCACTACATGCGCGAGCAGATCGTCGACATCTTCGGCGTCGAGGAGGAGCGTGTCACCGTGATCCCCAACGGGATCGACCCCGACGACCTGCCGGCCCAGGACCCGGCCGAGCTGGTGCGGCTGCGCTCCGAGTTCGCCGCGCCGCGGGAGAAGCTGGTGCTGCTGATCGGCCGGCTCGTCTACGAGAAGGGCTTCCAGCTGGCGCTCGAGGCGATGCCGCGGGTGATCGAAGAGGCGCCGGGGACGCGCTTCCTGGTCGCCGGCTCGGGCACCCACGAGGAGGAACTGCACCGGCAGGCGCGCGAGCTCGGGCTGATGGACCACGGCACATTCCTCGGCTGGATCGGCGACGACGTCCTGCACTCGCTCTACCGGATCGCCGACCTGACCGTGGTCCCCTCGATCTACGAGCCCTTCGGCCTCGTCGCGCTCGAGGCGATGGCCTCCGAATGCCCCTGCATCGTCGCCGACACCGGCGGCCTGCGCGAGGTCGTCCCGCACGAGGAGGTCGGCCTGCGCTTCCGCTCGCACGACCCCGAAGCCCTGGCCGAGGTGGCGATCCGCGTGCTGCGCGACGACGAGCTCGGGCAGCGCCTCGTCGCCGAAGCCTACGAGCACCTGAGCCGCTTCGAGTGGGGCGACGTAGCCGAGCGCACGGCAGCGGTCTACGCCGAGCTCGCTGGTGACCCGAGCCCCGCGTAAACCTCCGCGCGCCTCCCAGCGCGCATCCCTCCCCAAAATTCATTCGCCGACCGAGAAGTTGCCGCGGCTTGCGGTGCCCGGCGACCACTCGATCCCGTCGACCAGCTCGCCCAGCGGCACGCCGACGGCGCCGGCGAGCTTGATCGCGGTGTCGATCCGCGGCACCCGTTCGCCGCGCTCCAGCAGGCCGATCTCGGTCCGGTGGAGCGAGGCGCGGATCCCCGCCTCTTCCTGCGACATGCCGGCCCGTTTCCGGGCACGACTCAAATTTTCTCCAAAGCGCACCGCGACGTTCATCAGCACCCATCCTTCTGTCAGCGACAGCCGTTCTCAACAGCCATCGGCTAGTCGTCGTCCGCTCGTCACCGGCAGGGTGGGTGTCCCGGAATCTTACGTTGTTGTCTAACAGACCATACAGTTCAGGCCGGACGCGACAGCGTCGTCCAGGCCTCCGGGTCGGGCTCGACCGGGTGGGGCCAGCGCAGGTGCTCCGGCGCCTCGCGCATGCGGACGACGCGGGCGGGGACGCCGGCGACGACGGCGTTGGCGGGGACATCCTTGGTGACCACCGCGTTGGTGCCGACGATCGCGTTGTCGCCGACGCGGACGCCGCGCAGGATGCAGGCGCCGTAGCCGATCCAGACGTTGGAGCCGACCTCGACCGGGCGCGTGTAGATGCCCTGCAGGCGGATCGGCCGCTCGACCTCGACGACCCCGTGGTCGAAGTCGATGAACATCGCCCGGTCGGCGATCACGCACTGCTCGCCGATCCGCACGCGCTCGTAGGCGGAGATCGTGCACTCCTGGCCGAGCACCGTCTTGGCGCCGATCTCGACCACGCCCTCGTGGCAGCGGATCTTCGTCCCGTGGCCGAGCCAGACGAAGCCGCCGAACTCGACCCGGCCGCGGCGGGCGATCTGCAGTTCGAGCCCGCTGCCGAAGAAGAGCGGTCCGCTGGTCCGCCAGCGCCGGCCCGCCGGGGTGAGCAGGCGGCGCCACAGGTAGCGCGCCGCCAGCAGCGCGTATTTGGGCGTCAGCATCCCGTTGCGGGCGCAGAAGCGGAGGAAGCGGATCACGGCGGCGCGAACTCTAGACTCCCCGAACCGATGCCCGACTCTGCCCAGGACCAGGCCAAGGCCGGCTCGCTCGCCGAGCGCCTTGTCGCCGGCGACAAGCGCGCCCTGGCGCGGGCGATCACGCTGATCGAGTCCGACGACCCGGCGGGCTGGGAGCTCGTGCGCGAGGTCTACCCGCGGACCGGCAAGGCGCGCATCGTCGGCTTCACCGGCCCGCCCGGCGTCGGCAAGAGCACGCTGATCGGCGCCCTGACCGCCGAGCTGCGCAAGCAGGAGCGCCAGGTCGCGGTGCTCTCGATCGACCCCTCGAGCCCGTTCACCCGCGGCGCCCTGCTCGGCGACCGGATCCGGCTCTCCGACCACTTCCTCGATCCCGGCGTCTTCATCCGCTCGATGGCCTCGCGCGGCGCGCTGGGCGGGCTCTCGGAGGCGGCGCTGCAGGTGGCGCTGGCGATGGACGCGGCGGGTAAGGACGATGTGCTGATCGAGACCGTCGGCGTCGGCCAGGCGGAGATCGACATCGTCGACCACGCCGACACGATCGTGCTGGCGCTGATGCCCGGCTCGGGCGACTCGATCCAGGCGCTGAAGGCGGGCGTGATGGAGATCCCCGATGTGATCGTCGTCAACAAGGCCGACCACCCGATGACCGAAACGATGGTGCGCGAGGTGCGCGGCGTGCTGGCGCTCTCGCACGAGCCCGGCAAATGGCAGGTGCCGATCCTGCGCACCGAGGCGGCACGGGGCGAGGGCGTCGCCGAGTTGGCCGCGAAGATCGACGAGCACCGCGCCCACATCGAGGCCGAGGGGACGCTGGAGGAGCGCCGCGCGCGCAACCTGCGCAGCGAGGTGCTGGGGATCGCCGCGTCGCGGCTGCGGCGGCGGCTCGAGGCGACCGCCGAGGCCGACCCGGAGACCGCGGAGCTGCTGGAGCGGGTCGTGCGGCGGCAGCTCGACCCGGCGAGCGCGGCAAGCGAGCTGATGGAGCGCCAGACCTGTGAGTGACGCCCCGGCCGCGGCGCCGCCGACCCTCGACGAGGCGCGCAGCTGGATCGGCCTCGAGCTGGACGACGTCGAGGGCCGGGCGGCGGGGCGGATCGAGGCCGTCTACGCCGACGCCGAGAGCGGCGCACCCGTCTGGCTGCTGGTCGCCGTCGGCCGGCGACGGCGCGGCTTCCTCGGCATCGGTCGCCGCGATCCGACGGCGGTCGTCGTGCCGCTGCGCGAGTGCGCGGCGATGCCGGGCCGCGCCTGGACCGCGCAGCCGCTCGAGGCGGTGCGCGGCGCCCCCGCGATCGACGCGAGCCGGCCGCTGCTGCGCGAGCACGAGGCCGCGATCTGCGCCCACTACGGAATCGGCGAGGCCGCCGGCCGGCGGGCCGAGCTGGCGCCCCGCGCCGCGGGCGCGATCACCGCCCAGCCGGCCTGAACAACCGAGCGCGGTCGAGGTTTGAACCGCATACCGACTCAAACCTCGACCGCGCCTGTGGTGGGGCGCGTAATCCCCTCGTCACATTTGCGCCCTAGCGTGCGACTCAATGTCCTCTACGAAGGGAGAATGAGATGCGTGCGCGCAGAGCACTCGCACTACCCGTCATCGCCATCCTGGCCGTCGCCGGCGGTCTGATCGTCGCCGGCTGCGGCGGCAGCAGCGACTCGTCCAGCAGCGACACCACGCTGCAGTCGCAGAACGCCGCCGAAACGAGCAAGGGCGACGAAGCGATGAAGCACGACGAATCGATGAAGCACGACGAAGCGATGAAGAAGGAAGGCGACGCGATGAAGCACGAAGGCGAAGCCATGCACGACGAAGGCTCGATGAAGCATGACTCCAGCGAAGACTCGATGAAGCATGAAGACGACTCGATGAAGCACGACGAAGCGATGCAGAAGGAATAGGAGCCTTCCGAATCGTCATCTCCACGTAATCCCGGGCTGGCAAGCTCACTCACATGGCACTGCTGATCCTGTTCGGGTTCGTGGCGGGCGCGGCGACCGCGCTCTCTCCCTGCGTGCTGCCCGTGCTGCCGATCGCGCTCTCAGCGGGCGCGACCGGCGGCCGGCGGCGGCCGCTCGGCATCGTCGCCGGGCTGGCCGTCTCCTTCACCTTCGCCACGGTGGCGCTGGTCTACGTGATCTCGGCGTTCGGCCTGCCGGACGACCTGCTGCGCAAGCTGGCGATCTTCGTCCTGCTCGCCTTCGGCATCTCGCTGATGATCCCGCCGCTGGCGGCGCGGCTCGAGGCCTGGCTGAGCCGCTTCGCCGGGATCGCCGGCGGCCCGCGCAGCGGCGGCGGCGACGGCTTCTGGTCCGGCGTCGCGGTCGGCGGCAGCCTCGGCTTCGTCTACGCGCCCTGCGCCGGGCCGATCCTCGCCGGCGTGATCACCGTCTCCGCCTCGCAGTCGTTCAACACCGGCCGCCTCGCGGTGGCGCTCAGCTACGGGCTCGGCTCGGCCGTCGTCCTCTACTTCCTGATGCTGGGCGGGCGCCGCGTGATCGCGCCGCTGGCCCGCCGCGGCACCGGCTTCCAGGTGGCGATGGGCGCGGTGATGGTCGTCGTCGCTCTATCGATGCTCGGCAACTACGACGTCAAATTCCAGAACAAGATCGCCAGCAGCCTGCCGAGCTTCCTGGTCAATCCCTCGAAGTCGCTGGAGGACACCGGCAGCGCTCGGACGGCGCTGGCGGATGTGCGGGGCGGCTCCGGCGGCGCGCTCGGCGAGGCGACGGCCGAAGCGGCGGTGACGGGCAGCTCGGCGAGCGGCGGCGGCAGCGAAGCTACGAGCAAGTCCTCGGACCTGCCGGTGATCGGCACGGCGCCCGAATTCACCGACACCCAGCAGTGGTTCAACACCCCCGGCGAGCAGCCGCTGACGCTGAAGTCGCTGCGCGGGCGCGTCGTCCTGGTCGACTTCTGGACCTACAGTTGCATCAACTGCCTGCGCACGCTGCCCTACCTGACCGCCTGGGACAAGCGCTACCGCAAGGACGGGCTGACGATCGTCGGCATCCACTCGCCCGAGTTCCCGTTCGAGAAAGACGCCGGCAACGTCGGCGACGCGATCCAGCGCAATGGGATCGAATACCCGGTGGCGCAGGACAACGACCTGGCCAACTTCACCCGCTACGGCACCGAATACTGGCCCGCCGAGTACTTCATCGACGCCAAGGGCCGGGTCCGCTACGTCCACTTCGGCGAGGGCGAATACGGCGAGAAAGAGAAGGTCATCCGCGAGCTGCTGGCCGAAGCCGGGCACAGCGTCGGGGCGGGGGAGTCCGGGGCGAAGGGGATCGAAGCCTCGACCGGGGTGACGACGCCGGAGAGCTACCTCGGCTCGCTGCGTGCCGACCGCTTCGTCAACGGCCCGATCGGCGCCGGGACGCATGACTTCGGTTCGCCTGGTGCGCCGCCGGCCAACGCCCTCGCCTACAGCGGTCGCTGGAAGGTCGAGCCCGAGTCGGCGACCGCCGAGGGCGGCGCGCTGGAGCTGTCCTTCGGCGCCCGCCGCGTCTACCTGGTGCTCGGCTCGCCCGGCAAGAGCCGCCGCGTGCGCGTGCTGCTCGACGGCAGGCCGATCCCCGACCGCCTCGCCGGCTCCGACGTCCACAACGGCGTCGTCACCGTCAGCGGGCAGCGGCTCTACGACCTGGTCGACCTGCCGAAGGTCGAAGACCGCACGCTGCGCCTCGTCCCCGAAGCAGGAGTCATGGGCTATGCCTTCACCTTCGGCTAACCACCCCGGCCGACGGGCCGATTTCCCACGAAATGCGTGGGAAATCGGCCCGTCGGCCGTCAAGATGGGGGGTGTGAGCGATTCGCCGCTTGGCACCGTGCTTGTTGTCGACGACGAGCCGACGATCGTCGAGGTCGTCAGCCGCTACATCGAGCGCGCCGGCTTCGAGGTGCGCAGCGCCGGCGACGGCCCCGAGGCGGTGCGGCTCGCGGGTCTGTACCGGCCCGACCTGGTCGTGCTCGATGTGATGCTGCCGGGCTTCGACGGGATCGAGGTGATGCGGCGGCTGCACGACGGTGACGGCGAGCGCACGGCTGTGATCCTGCTGACCGCGCGCGGCGAGGAGTCCGACCGGCTGGTCGGCCTGCGCCACGGCGCCGACGACTACGTGGTCAAGCCGTTCTCGCCGGCCGAGCTGGTGGCGCGGATCGAGGCGGTGCTGCGCCGCACCTCGCCGCCGCCCGGCGAGGCGGCGCCGGCGGAGCCGATCGAGCACGGGGCGCTGCGGATCGACCCGGCCTCGCGCACGGCGACGCTCGACGACGCGGAGCTGTCGCTGACCCAGCGCGAGTTCGATCTACTCGCCTTCCTCGCCGCCCACCCGGGCCGCGTCTTCACCCGCGACCAGCTGATGGAGACCGTCTGGGACTACCCCTTCTTCACCGACACGAGCACCGTCACCGTCCACGTTCGCCGCCTGCGCGCCAAGCTCGGCGACGACCCGTCCGAGCCGCGCTTCATCGAGACCGTGTGGGGCGTCGGCTACAGGCTGAGGCCGTGACGGGATGAGGCGCTCGCTGCTGATCGCGATCGCCGCGGCGCTGGCCGGCGCCGCGGCGGTCACCGTGCCGCACAAAATGGGCTGGCCGCAGATCGCCCTGGTCGCGCTGGCGATCGGCGGCGGCGCGCTCGCTGCCTGGCTGGCGACCAGTCTGGTGATCGAGGACCGCTCGCGGCGCGATGTCGAGGCGGCGCGGCGCCGCCTCGTCGCCTCGGTCTCGCACGACCTGCGCACGCCGCTCGCCTCGCTGCGCCTGCTGGTCGAGTCGATCGACGACGGCGTCGTGACGGGGGAGACGCGCGACCGCTACCTGGGTGAGATCCGCACCCATGTCGCCGCGCTCAGCGCGCTGATCGACGACCTGTTCGAGCTCTCGCGGATCGAGGCGGGGGAGATCAGCTGGACGATGAGCCAGGTCGAGCTGCGCGAGCTGGTCGGCGACACGGTGGCGGCGATGCGCGCCCCGGCGGCGGCGCGCGGCGTCTCGCTGGCGGCCGACCTGCCGGCCGACGAGCTGCTCGCCCGCGCCAACGCGGAGAAGTTGCAGCGGGTGCTCTTCAACCTGATCCAGAACGCGATCCGCCACACCCCCGCAGACGGCAGCGTCACCGTCCGCGCCCGCACGGCGGCGGGCGGGGTCGAGGTCGAGGTCGCCGACGACGGCGACGGCATCTCGCTCGCCGACGGCGAGCACGCCTTCGACGCCTTCTACCGCGGCGCCGACGCGACCGAACGCGACGACGGCGCCGGCCTCGGCCTGGCGATCTCCCGCGCGATAGTCGAGGCCCACGGCGGCCGCATCTGGCTGGAGCCGGCAGCCCCCGGCACGCGAGTGCGCTTCACGCTTCAGGCCTCTTAACAGCCGAGCTGGCGGGCGATCACCATCTGCTGGACCTCGTCGGTGCCCTCGCCGATCGTCAGGATCTTGGCGTCGCGGTAGAAGCGGCAGACCGGGTACTCCTCGATGTAGCCGTAGCCGCCGTGGATCTGCACCGCCTCCTCGGTTGCGCGCACTGCGAGCCGGCCGGTGATCAGCTTGGCCTGGGCGGCGGTGAGCGTGAACGACTTGCCGGCGTCCTTCTCCAGCGCGGCGCGCCAGGTGAGCAGGCGGGCGGCCTCGATCTGCGCCGAGAGATCGGCGATCTTCGCCTGGATCGACTGGAACTTGGAGATCGCCTGGCCGAACGCCTGGCGCTCCTTGGCGTAGGCGATCGCCTCGTCGAGGGCGCCCTGGGCGAGCCCGACGCCCATCGCGGCGACGCCGATGCGACCGCCGTCGAGGATGTGGAGGAAGTTCTTGAAGCCGTCGCCGCGCCGGCCGAGCAGGGCGGCCTCGGGCACGCGGCAATCCTCGAAGCTGAGCGGCCGGGTGTCGGAGGCGTTCCAGCCCATCTTGCGGTACGGCTCGCCGGTCTCGTAGCCGGGCGTGCCGGTGGGGACGATCAGGTTGGAGATCTCCTTGCGCCCGTCGTTCTCACCGGTGACCGCGGTGATCGCGACGCAGCCGGAGATCTCGGTGCCGGAGTTGGTGATGAACTGCTTGGCGCCGTCGATCGTCCACTCGCCGTCGGCCAGCTTGGCCGTGGTGCGAACGTTGCCGGCGTCCGACCCCGCCTCCGGCTCGGTCAGCCCGAACGAGGCGAGCTTCTGGCCGCTGCACAGGACCGGCAGCCACTCGTCCTTCTGCTCGTCCGTCCCCCAGAGGTAGATCGGCATCGTCCCCAGCGAGGTGTGCGCGGCCATCGTGATGCAGACCGAAGAGTCGATCCGCGCCAGCTCTTCGACCGCCAACACGTACGACAACGTGTCCGCCCCGCCCCCGCCGTACTCCTGCGGAAACGGAATCCCCATCAACCCGAGGTCGCCCAGCTTGGCCACGATCTCGTACGGAAACCGCTTCTCCCGATCGAGCTCCTCGGCGACAGGCGCAACCTCGCCGCGAGCGAAATCCCGCACCGTGCTTTGGATCAGCTTCTGCTCATCCGAAAGGTTGAAGTCCATGCCCGCACCCTATTCGGCCGACACTGGAGGGACGGGTGCCCCTCCAGCGGAACTTGTGAGCCGGCACGCCCGCCCGAACGCCGCCGCGTAACCGGCGGCGGGTTCCGTCGGAGGGGCACCCGTCCCTCCAACACCTGCGACCTACAGCTGCAAGGACTTCACCTGCAGCAGCTCCTCGATCGCGTAGCGGCCGTTCTCGCGCCCGTGGCCGGACTGCTTGTAGCCACCGAACGGTGCGAGCGGGTTGAAGGCGCCGCCGTTGATCTCGATCTGGCCGGTGCGGATGCGCTTGGCGACGGCGATCGCGCGGTCCTGGTCTGCCGACCAGACGCCGCCGGCGAGGCCGTAGACGGTGTCGTTGGCGATCCGCACCGCGTCGTCCTCGTCGTCATAAGGCTGGATGACGAGCACCGGGCCGAAGATCTCCTCCTGGGCGATCGTCATCTCCGGCGTCACCTCGGAGAAGACGGTGGGGCGGACGAAGTAGCCCGTATCGAGGCCCTCGGGCGGGGCGGCGCCGCCGGTCAGCAGCTTCGCCCCTTCCGCCTCGCCCTTCTCGATGTAGCCGCGGACGCGCTCGCGCTGCACATCGGAGACCAGCGGCCCGAGTCGGGTCGAGTCCTCGAACGGGTCGCCGGGGGTAAAGCTCTCCGCCGTCTGCACGGCGATCTCCTCCGCTTCGGCGAGCTTCGCGCGCGGCACCAGCATGCGGGTCAGGGCGCTGCAGGTCTGGCCCGAGTTGAGGTAGCACTTGGCGACCCCGTCGGGGACCGCCCGGGCGAGGTCGGCGTCGTCGAGGATCACGTTCGGCGACTTGCCGCCGAGCTCCATCGCCACCGGCTTGACCGTCGCCGAGGCGAGCTCGGAGACGCGCCGGCCGGCGCGGGTCGAGCCGGTGAAGGAGACCATGTCGACGCCGGGGTGCCCGGCGACCGCCTCGCCGGCGACCGGGCCGGTGCCGGTGAGCAGGTTGAAGACGCCGGCGGGCAGGCCGGCGGCCTCGATCACCTCGGCGAGGATGAAGGCGTTGAGCGGCGTCACCTCGCTCGGCTTGAGCACGACGGTGCAGCCGGCCGCCAGGGCGGGGGCGACCTTGGCGGCGATCTGGTTGAGCGGGAAGTTCCACGGGGTGATCGCGCCGAGCACGCCGACCGGCTCGCGCAGGACGCGCGAGCTGCCGATCTCCTCCTCCCAGGCGATCTCCTCCATCAGCCCCGGCATCGCCGCGAACTGGGCGGTCGGCAGGCCGGCCTGGATGATCTTGCTCAGCTTGATCGGCATGCCGAGCTCCTGCGAGATCGTCGCCGCGATCTCGTCCGAGCGCTCGCCGAGCCCGGCGGCGATCGCCGAGAGGTAGCCGGCGCGCTCGGTGCGCGAGGTCTGCGACCACGAGTCGAAGGCGCCCCGCGCGGCGCGCACGGCGAGGTCGGCGTCCTCCGCGGCGCAGGCCGGGATCGTCGCCATTACCTCCTCGGTGGTCGAGTTGACCACCTCGATCGTCTCACTCCCCTGCGGCTGCACCCACTCGCCGCCGATAAAGACCCTGTCCCTGCTCTGAACCTCAGCCGCCGTCGCCATCTCACTCCTCCTAGTCGCTCACCGGATTCATCATCCTCGATTGAAGCATTTGGGGGTCCATAGGCCCCAAAAAGCTGCGATCAAGCGGAAGTAGATGCGCTGAGGCCGTGCGCAGCGACGCCGGGGCCGGGGCGGGCGCAGGCGTCGCGGGCGTGCAGGAGCTCGCCGCAGCGCTCGCAGACGCCGCGATCGCTGACCGGGCCGCCGCACTGCTTGTGGACGATCAACATCGGCGGGCCGTCGGGCTCGGGGGAGTGGCGGTCGCCCCACGCCTGCAGCGCGATCAGCGCCGGCCAGAGGTCGAGCCCCTTCTCGGTGAGGAAGTACTCGTGGCGCTCCGGGCTCGACTGGTAGGGACGACGTTCGAGGATGTCCTCCTCGACCAGCCGCTGCAGCCGCGCCGAGAGCACGTTGCGGGCGACGCCGAGGCTGCGCTGCAGCTCGCCGAAGCGGCGGTTGCCGAGCATCGTGTCGCGCACGATCAGCAGGCTCCAGCGCTCGCCGACCACCTCGAGCGCTTTGGCGATCGAGCAGACCTGGTCGGGATAGTCGCTGCGCAGCACGGGAGTGATCTTCGCACACAAGGTTGCATCAAGCAACCGAGTCGGCTAGGGTTCCCTGGACAACGGTTGCTTGAAGCAACCAAGCGCGATTGGAGGCGCAAGATGAGGCTGATCCACAGGCAAAGGAATCACCGCCCCAAGACCCCGCGGATCCCGATCTCCCAGGAGGAGATCGCCGCCGACCTGCACTACCCGGCGACTCAGCCAGACAGCTCGCGGGCGAGCTCTACCAGGAGGCGGACGCCGAAGCCGCTGGCGTCGCTACCGGTGTAGGGGCGGCCGACGTCCCAGGCGGTGCCGGCGATGTCGACATGCGCCCAGGGGGTCTCGCCGACGAACTCCTCGAGGAAGGAGCCGGCGTAGATCGTGCCCGCCTTGCGCTTCGCGGCGGCGTTGGTCAGGTCGCCGACGGTGCCCTTGACCAGGTCCTTGTACTCCTGGTGGAGGGGCAGGCGCCAGACCAGCTCGCCGGTCGCCTCGCCCGCGGCCTCGAGCTCGCCGGCCAGCTCGTCGTCGTTGGAGATCACCGCGGCGTAGGTCGAGCCGAGCGCCATCAGCACGGCGCCGGTCAGCGTCGCCAGGTCGACGATCCGCTCCGCCCCGAGCTCGACCGCGTAGGCGAGCGCGTCGGCGAGGATCAGCCGCCCCTCGGCGTCGGTGTTGTTGACCTCGACCGTCTTGCCGCTGTACATCGTGATCACATCGCCCGGCTTGATCGCCGTGCCCGAGGGCATGTTCTCGGTCGCGGGGACGACCGCGATCAGGTTCACCGGCAGCCCCAGCTCGGCGATTGCGCCGACCGCCTCGAGCACCGCGGCGGCCCCCGACATGTCCATCTTCATCTCGTGCATCGAGGCCGAGGGCTTGAGCGAGATGCCGCCGGTGTCGAAGGTGACGCCCTTGCCGACGAGGCCGAGCGCCGGGCCGTCGCCGCCGTCGTAGCGCAGCACGATCAGCTGCGGCTCCTCGGCGCTGCCCTGGCTGACGGCGACGATACCGCCCATCGCCTTGGCGGCGATCTCCTCGCGGCCGATCGTCTCGGCGCTGACCTTCGGGTGCTGCGAGGCGAGCTCGCTCGCGCGGCGGGCGAGATAGGTGGGGGTGGCGATGTTCGACGGCAGGCTCTGCAGGTCGCGGGCGCGGTTCTGCGCCTCGGCGCAGATGCGCGCCGCCTCGGCGGCCCCGGCGAGGCCCTCCGGCCCGACCAGGGTCAGCGACTCGATCCGCGGCGCCGGCGGATCGCCCGGGTCGCTGCTCTGCAGCCGGTCGAAGCGGTAGTCGGCGAGGATCGTCCCGGTGACGATCGCGTCGGCGGTCGCCTCGCCGTCGTCAGACTCGGGCAGCAGCCAGGCGAGCGAGGCGGCCTCGAGCTTGCCGGCCTGCTTGGCGGCGACGGCGGCGGCGAGCCGGAAGCGCTCGGCGTCGGCCTCATCGCGCTTGCCGAGGCCGACGACCAGCGCGCGCGCCGGCCGCTCGGGGTGGAGCAGGGCGAGCTTCTGGAAATCTCCCCTGGCGTCGCCTGCGCCGGCGGCGTCGGCGAGCTCGCTCGGCAGGCTCTCGCCCTCATAGACGCCGGCGACGACCAGATCGGCCTCGATCTGGTCCAGCGGGAACTGTCGCACCTCGACTCGCATGGGCGGCGAGTCTATGCACTCCCCATCGCGTGGTTCGTTTTTCGCCTCCAGGGTCCACAAGGAACCGCGCGATCGAGTTGGGTCGCTATCGTTTCCGCCGAGGGCCGCACGGCCCTGTCCGAGCCGAGATCCGGCACAAGAAACGACAGAAAGGCCGTCAAAAATGCCCAGCACCGTAATCCTCGGAACCGCACGCACGCCCTTCGGCAAGATGGGCGGAACCCTCTCCTCGCTCGACGCCACCGACCTTGGCGGGCAGGCCATCACCGCCGCGCTCGAGCGCTCCGGTGTCGACCCGCAGCAGATCGAGCAGGTCGTCTTCGGCCAGGTCCTGCAGGCCGGCCAGGGGCAGATCCCCTCGCGCCAGGCGCAGATCAAGGGCGGCATCCCGAAGGAGGTCCCCTCGGAGACGATCAACAAGGTCTGCGCCTCGGGCATGCGCTCGCTCGGCCTCGCCGACATGGCGATCCGCGCCGGGGACACCGAGGTCGCGGTGACCGGCGGCATGGAGTCGATGAGCGGCGCGCCGCACCTGCTGCCGGGCGCCCGCTTCGGCTACCGGATGGGCCACGTCGAGACGATCGACGCGATGGTCCACGACGGCCTCACCAACCCGTTCACCGAAAAGCAGATGATCAACGAGGCGAGCGAGGTCTCCAACGAGCTCGAGATCACCCGCGCCGACATGGACCGATTCGCCGAGCGCTCGCACCGGCTCGCCGCCGAGGCGACCGACGCCGGCCGGCTCGCCGACGAGATCGTCGGCGTCACGGTCAAGTCGCGCAAGGGCGAGAACACGATCGAGGCCGACGAGGCGATCCGCGCGGGGACCACGGTCGAGACGCTCGCCGGGCTGAAGGCGATCGGCGGCCCCGACGCGACCCACACCGCCGGCAACGCCCCCGGCGTCAACGACGGCGCCGGCGCGATCGTCGTCGCCTCCGAGGAGTGGGCCGACAGGGAGGGCAAGACCGTGCTCGGCCGGGTGCTCTCCTACGGCACCGTCGCCGACGACTTCGCCTACCTGGCGAAGACCCCCGCCAACGCCGCCAAGCAGGCGCTGGAGAAGATCGGCAAGAGCCCCGCGGACGTCGACCTGTGGGAGATCAACGAGGCCTTCGCCTCGGTCGCCCTCAACTCGATGCGGATGCTCGGCGTCGAGGAGGACAAGGTCAACATCAACGGCGGCGCGATCGCCCTCGGCCACCCGATCGGCGCCTCCGGCGCCCGCATCGTGGGTTCCCTGGTCCACGAGTTGGGTCGAAGGGGCGGCGGACTTGGTGTGGCTGCCATTTGTTCCGGCGGCGGCCAGGGCGATGCGATAGTCATCGAGGTCTGAGCCTTTGCAGCGCGCCGCTGCCTTCTTCGATCTCGATAAGACCCTGATGGCGGGGTCGAGCGGGATGCAGTTCGCCCGCGTCGCCGCGCGGCGGGGGCTGGTCGGCCGGCGCCAGCTGGCGAGCTGGGGGGTCGAGCACCTGCGCTACCGCCTGCGCGGGGTCAGCGACGAGCGCACGACCGAGGTGCTGCGCGGCGTGCGCGAGCTGCTCAGCGGCGTCCCGGCGCGCGGGCTCGAGCGGATGAACCCGGAGGTGATGGCGGCGATCCTGCCGCGCGTCTACCCGCAGATGCTCGACGAGGTGCAAAACCACCAGGACGCCGGCCGGCCGACCTTCATCGTCAGCGCCGCCGGCAGCGGCGTGGTCGAGCCGCTGGCCGCCGTGCTCGGCTTCGACGGCGGGGTGGGCACGCGCTACGAGGTCGGGGAGGACGGCAGGCTGACCGGCCGCTTCGACGGCCCCTTCGTCTACGGCCCCGGCAAGGTCGAGGCGATGCAGGCGTTCGCCGCCGAGCACGCCATCGACCTGGCCGAGTCCTACGCCTACTCGGACTCGCTCTCGGACCTGCCGATGCTGCGCGCGGTCGGCAATCCGGTCGTCGTCAACCCCGACCCCGAGCTCGCCGCGATCGCCCGCGAGGAAGGCTGGCAGTCGATGCGCTTCGAGCGCCTCGGCCGCCGCCTCGTCGCCGTCGCTGCCGCCCTGCTGGCGACGATCGCCGGCCTCGGCGTCAGCCGACGCCTAGCGCGCGGGCCAGGTCGGCGGCGCTCTGCGGGCCGCGGAGGATGGCTGCGACGCGGCCGGCCGGGTCGAGGACGAGCGTGGTCGGCAGGCCGATGACCCCGTAGCGCCCGCCGTCGCTGCCGCGCGGGGCGCGGAGGACCGGGAAGGTCCAGCCGAAGCGGTGGATGAAGCCGAGCGCCGCCCCGCGATCGTCTTCCCAGTCGACCCCGACCAGCGAGGCGCGGGCGTGCAGGCGGCGGGCGAGGCGCTCGAAGCCGGCGGCCTCTTCGCGGCAGGGCTCGCACCAGCTCGCCCAGAAGTTGATCGCCGCGGGCCTGCCGCGCAGCGTGGCGAGCGTCGCCCTGGGGGGGACCAGCACTTCGCGTGGCAGCGGCGCCGCCGGCCTGCCGGTCGCGCCGCCGCCGGAGTCGAGCAGGACCAGCGTCGCCAGGGCGCCGGCCGCGGCGACGGCGGCGATCGCGTAGGCGAGGTTTCGACGGCTCATCGTGAGAGTTCCCTCACCGCCGAGCATAGGCGCCCTTGCGATGCGCCGATTGCGGAGGTAGATTGAATCCAATTAGGCGCGTGGCGTGGGTGCCGCGCGTCGGCGCGAAAGGGGGAGTGCTGAGTTCCCTGACCGGAAGGCTGATGGCGATCGGAGCCGCGGTGATCGTGGTCGCCGCGCTGATCGGCTTCTACGTAGCCGACCTGGTCCGCTCGCCGACGCCGGTCGAAGCGAGCCGCAAGGGCGGCGTCTACCACGTGTATCTGAAGACCGAGGCGGCGATCGGCCCGCAGGACGCCAACCCGAGCTGGGTCTCCTACTTGATCAAAAATCCGCAGGGTGAATGGGTACACAGCACCAACTTCAAGGTCCCGGCCCACGCGCTGGTGCATTTCACCGTCTACCAGTTCGACGGCGACAGCGGCCTGCGCAACCCGTTCCTCTCCCAGGTCCACGGCACGGTCGGCAACCGGATGCTGGTCGACGGCAGGCCGCTGAAGTCGATCCCGCCCGAAGAAGCCTCGCACACGTTCGCGGTGGCGCAGCTCGGCCTGATCGTGCCGCTGCGCGGCGTGCCCGAAGACGAGGACGACCAGTGCGAGGAAGGGCCCTGCAACCTGAGTCAGGCGCACGAGACGATCGAGTTCACGATCCGCACCGGCAAGCCGGGGCGCTACCGCTGGCAGTGCTTCGTGCCCTGCGCCGCCGGCTTCCTCGCCGGCTTCGGCGGGCCGATGCAGACGATCGGCTATATGGACGGCTTCCTCCAGGTGACCTGAGGCCGAGGCGTGAACGAGCCGAACCACTTCCGCCGGATCGTCATCGCCTCGGTCGTGCTGAGCGCGATCGCGACGCCGATCGTCGTCGCCGTGATCGCCCCCAACCTGCCGCCCGGCGACAGCAGCAGCGCCGCCTCGGGACAGGTCTACGACAACACCGTGCTGTTCGGGATCGTCACCCCGATCGCGGCCTCGATCCTCGTCTTCTTCGCCTACAGCCTGGTCGCCTTCCGCCGCCGCGCGGACGGCCCCGCGGAAGGCCTAGCGGTGCGCGGCGACGAGCGCGTCTCGGTCTGGTGGCTGGCGGTGACGACGGTCATCGTCATCTTCCTCGCCGCCTTCGGCACGGTCGAGCTGGCCGACGCCGGCGCGGGCGGCGGCCAGGGCCCCGACCCCGCCTTCAAGCCCGACGGCAAGGCGATGCCGGTCCAGGTGATCGCCCAGCAGTGGGAGTTCACCTACCGCTACCCGACCTACGGCGGGATCGAGACCGCGCACCTCGAGCTGCCGGTCGGCCAACAGGTCGCCTTCCACGTCACCTCGCTCGATGTGATCCACTCCTTCTGGGCGCCGAAGCTCGGGGTCAAGGCCGACGCCAACCCCGGCGTCGACAACATCGCCTACGTCAAGCCGGACGAGGAAGAGCCGTTCGAAATCCACTGCAACGAGCTCTGCGGCCTCTGGCACGGCTACATGTTCGACACCGGGCAGGTGGTCAGCGACGCCGAGTTCCTGCGCTGGATCCACAACCAGCAGCGGGTCTTCGCCCCGGCCGCCAAGGTGCTGCCGAAATACTCGAACCACTACTTCCCCGAACCGGATAGGAGGGGCGGATGAACGGGGCGGTGGCGAGGCAGCCCGCCTGGCGGCGCCTGGTCGGCTTCAACCTGCTCAGCGGGATCGTGCTGGGGATCGTCGGCTTCTACGTCGGCTGGTGGCTCGGCCACCAGATCCACGCCCGCAGCCTCGAATTCTTCGAGGACACGAACCAGAACGACGTCGCGCTGATGCTCGGCTACATCTTCGCGGTGCTCGGCTTCCTCGGCGGGCTCGGCTTCGCCAATTACCCGCTGGCGCGGATGGTCGGCCGTGGCCGCACCCACGTCGAAGGGGAGACGCAGGGCGTCGGGCGCTACTTCCGCCTCTGCACCGACCACAAGGTCGTCGGCATCCAGTACCTCTGCGGGGTCGGTCTCTTCTTCTTCATCGCCGGGCTCAACGCGATGCTGATCCGGACCGAGCTGCTGCGCCCGACGCCGCAGGTGTTCGGCGCCGGCAACTACCTCACTCTGGTCGGCCTGCACGGCACGATGATGATGGGAATCATGACCTCGGGCGTGCTCGGCCCGTTCGCCAACTACTTCGTGCCGCTGATGATCGGCGCCCGGCGGATGGCCTTCCCGCGGATCGAGTCGCTGACCTTCTGGCTGCTGATGGCGGCCGGGACGATCCTGATGACGACCCTCTTCTTCGGCGGTTTCCCGACCGGCTGGACCGGCTACGCGCCGCTCAACGACCAGGCCAACTTCGGCTTCGACTCCTACATCTTCTTCTTCGCCCTGGTCGGGATCTCGATGACCCTGCTGGGCGTCAACATGATCACCACGATCGTCAGCATGCGCGCCCCCGGGCTGACCTGGCGCCGGCTGCCGATCTTCTGCTGGGGGGCGCTCAGCACCGGCGCACTGATGGTGCTCGCGGCGCCGGTGCTGATCGCCGTACTGCTGATGGTCGCCTTCGACCGCGGCGCGCAGACCTCGTTCTTCCTCGCCAGCGCCGGCGGCAGTCCGTACCTGTTCCAGAACCTGTTCTGGTTCTTCGGCCACCCGGAGGTCTACGTGCTGGCGCTGCCCGGCTTCGGCGTCGTGCTGGAGATCCTGCCGGTGTTCGCGCGCAAACCGCTCTGGGGATACCGCGTGGCGGTGGCGGGCATCGTCGGGGTCGCCCTGCTCAGCTTCTTCGTCTGGCAGCACCACCTCTTCGTCAGCGGCCTCAACTCCTCGCTGCGGCCCTTCTACATGTTCTCCACCGAGGCGATCTCGGTGCCGACCGGGCTCGTCTTCCTGGCCGGGATGGGAACCCTCTGGCGGGCGAAGATCCGCTACACGGTGCCGATGCTGTTCTGCCTCGCCTGGTTCTTCAACTTCTTCGTCGGCGGCGCCTCCGGCGTCTTCCTCTCCGACGTCCCCAGCGACGTAGCCACCCACGGCAGCTTCTTCGTCATGGCCCATTTCCACTACACGATCATGGGCGGGCTGGTCTTCACCTTCTTCGCCGCGATCTACTACTGGGTGCCGAAGATGTTCGGCGTGATGCTGAACGAACGGCTGGGCAAGATCCACTTCTGGGCGATGTTCATCTCGTTCAACTCGACCTTCTTCCCGCTCTTCGCGCTCGGCCTGATGGGGATGCCGCGGCGGGTCGTGACCTATCCCTCGCACCTGCAGCCGCTCAACGTCTGGGTCTCGATCTCGGCCTTCGTGCTCGGCGCCTCGATGCTCGTCTTCCTCGCCAACGTCGTCTACTCGCTGCTGATCGCGCGCAAGCCGGCGCCGCACAACCCCTGGGACTCGAAGTCGCTGGAGTGGCAGACGCCGACGCCGATCCCGGCCAACGACTACGAGCGCCAGCCGACGATCGACTCCGACCCCTACGAATACGGCATTCCGGCCGCCCCCCCGGAGCCGGCCGAGGCGCCGGCCTCGGGGTAGGAGCGAATCGTGAGCGAAGCCAGAGGAGAGCGGATCGACACCAGCGTGGAGTCGCCCGAGCTGCACGAGCGGATCGACCGGATCGGCTTCGCGCTGATCGCCGGGGCGACGGTGATGTTCTTCCTCGGCTTCGTCTTCGCCTACTTCTACCTGCGCTCGCTCGACAACAACGAGCTCTGGCGCCCAGCCGGGGTCGAACCGCCGGGCGGCTACGGCGTCGTGATCGCCGCCGCGCTGGCGCTCAGCGCCGCCGCCTTCCTCTACGCCGCCCGCGCGGCGCGCAACGGGCGGGCCTGGGTCGCCGCCGCGGGGGTCGCCGTGGCGCTGGGGCTGTTCGCCTGCGTCGCCCAGGGGGTCGAGTACGCGCACCTCTCCTTCGGCCCCGAAAGCGGCGGCTACGCCAGCGTCTTCTTCGGCTGGACGGCGCTCTACGTCGTCGTCGCGCTGCTGGCGATCTACCGGGTGGAGTCGGTGTTCGCGGCCGGCCTGCGGGGTCGCGGCAGGGGCGACGACCTGCCCGAGGGCTTCGCCCCCGCGGCCTACTACTGGGCGCTGCTGGCGGCGATCGGGGTGCTCGCCTGGGTCGTCCTCTACCTCGTCTGAGCGATGGTGGCGGCGCTGACCACGCCCCTCGACTGGACCGGCGGTCCGGCGCTGATCTGGGTGCTCGGCGCGGCGGCGCTCTACCTGTTGGGCGGCCGGGGCCGGCGCGCGCCGCGGGCCGGGGACCGCTGGCGCGCGGCGTCCTTCTTCGCCGGCCTAGCGGCGATCCTCGCTGCGCTCGACTCGCCGCTCGACGAGCTCGCCGAGGAGCTGTTCTGGGCCCACATGGTCCAGCACGTGCTGCTGATCGGGGTGGCGCCGCCGTTGCTCGCCCTGGCGCGGCCATGGCCGCGCATGTGGCGCGGCGTGCCCGCCGGCCTGCGGCGGCCGGTCTCCCGCGCGCTCACCTCGTCGCCGCGCTGGTCGCCGCTGCGGCGGCTGGCGGCGTTCCTCGGCGGCGGGCTCGTCTCCTGGCTGATCTTCAACCTCGACTTCTGCGCCTGGCACCTGCCGGTCCTCTACGACGCCGCGCTGCGCTCCGCGGCCCTGCACGCCGTCGAGCACCTGGCCTTCTTCGCCACCGCGCTGTTGTTCTGGACCCGGGTGATCTACTCGCCGCCGTGGCGCTCGCGCCTCGGCGAGCCCGCCAAACTCGCCTACCTGGGGGCGACGATGGTCGTCGGTTGGGTGCTGGCGATCGTCCTCGCCCTCGCCTCCTCGCCGCTGTACGCCGTCTATGCCGAGGAGTCGTCCCGTCCCGGCCATATCTCCGCCCTGACCGACCAGCAGTTCGCCGCCGGGGTGATGTGGGTGCCCGCCTCGCTTCCCTACGCGATCGCGATCGTGGCGATCGCCTACCGTTGGCTGGGGCCCCGCGAGGCGCGGGGCCGCAGCGGCCCGGCAAAACCGCTTCCGACTGGAGTTGGATGAGATGCAACCGATGCAGACACTGATCGCAGCCGCCGGCTGGACGAGCTTCTCCGGGGTCTTCTCGACCGTCTTCCCCCTGGCAGTGTTGATCGCCCTGCTCGCCTGGTACGCGGTGGCGGGGCGGAAGCACCCTTGAGCCGCCGCTTCGCCGCGCTCGCGCTCGCCCTGGCGGCGCTCGGCGGAGTCCTGATCGGCGTCGTCGCGCACCAGCTCCGCGGCGCCGGCTCGGACCGCCGGGGCTCCGGCGCCGCCCAGGTTCGCGGCGCGGCGGTCTGGCCGGCGGGCCTGCGCGAAGCGCCCGAATTCTCGCTGCCCGACCAGGCCGGCCGGCGGTTCGCCCTCGGCTCGTTGCGCGGACGACCGGTGATCCTGGCCTTCATGGACTCCCAATGCCACCAGGAGTGCCCGCTCGAGGGCCGGGCGCTCGCTGCGGCCTTTCGCATGGTGCCCGCCGACGAGCGTCCCGTCGTGGTCGCGGTCAGCGTCAACCCCTGGGCCGACACGCCGGGCTCGGCGCGCCGCGCGATCAAGCGCTTCGGCCTCTCCTCATTCGAATGGCGCTGGTTGTTGGGATCGCGAGCGAAGCTGGCGCCGGTCTGGCGCAAGTACGGGATCGAAGTGCGGCAGACGAAGGGCGACATCGAACACACCGACGCGATCTACCTGATCGATGCGAGCGGCTACGAGCGGGCCGGGATGGTCTACCCCTTCCTGCCGACCTGGGTCGCCAACGACCTCGAAGTCCTGGCGGGCGAAGAAAGCTCGTCCTGACCCCCCAAAAAACCGGCGCGGTAGAGGTTTGAGCCGGTATCCGGACCAAACCTCTACCGCGCCGGGGCGGGGGGAGGGGTCGATCAGCGCGGCGGGCCGGTTTCGCCGCGTTTGGGCATGTGCGGCTTGTGCGAGTGGAGGAAGCCGAGGATCGTGTCGGGGTTGCGTACCGCGCCGCCGGCGACGAGGACGAGGAAGCCGATCCCGGTCAGCAGCAGGGCGATCCCGATCACGATTCCGAACAGCGAGAGCCGTTCGGCCATGTAGCCGGTGTTGAGCGCGGTCGCCAGCGCGGTCTCGGTGATCCAGGTCTCGCGTGCCCCGTTTTCGGCCGGTTCGCCGGTTTCCCGATCGATCGCGGCGAACTGTTCGTTGCTCGTGCCGCCACCCGGCGACAGTTCGCTCTTCGGCGTGCCCGGCTTGGCTTCGAACTGGCCCATTTCCGAGTAGGTGAAGCCGCCGGTCGCCTCGAGCGCGTGGATCCGCATGTAGTCGGCGAAGCAACGGGCGCTTTCGCCGTTGTCGACCGGCTTTTCGGCGACGTCGCAGGTCGGCAGGCCGACGCTGGCCGGCAGGCCGGCTTCGCTCGCCTCGGCCGCGATCGCGTCCGGGGTCATGTCGGGCGTGCCGACGATGCTCTGCCGGCTGAGTTCGGTCGAGACGGTGTCGCTTCCGTTCGCCCCCATCACGATGGCGACGACGCCGAAGGCGATCAGGATGATCCCCGCGACGATTCCGCCCAACTCCAGTCCTCTACGCACTTAAGGCACCTCCGCTGTAGTGAATTGCATGACGTTTGAACCTGCATCCGCCACGCTCTCAGGCCAGCGCCGCCCCGGCCTCCGTGCATAGGCGCTGTTTGTCAACGGAAAACCCGCAAACACCACGCGGCGAGCCACCCTTCGGCAGCGCGGTAGAGGTTTGGGTCGCATACCGGCCCAAACCTCTACCGCGCTGGGCGGGGGGACCTAGACTGTCCGTGTGGCGACCGAGCCGACTCAGAAGCCGCTGGAGGAGCGGGAGACGGAGTTCAGGACGCTGTCCGGGCAGCCGATCGAGCCGCTCTACGGGCCCGAGCGGGCGCCCGCCGACCCGGACGAGTCGATCGGGCGTCCCGGCGCCTACCCGTTCACCCGCGGGCCGTACGAGTCGATGTACCGGGGGCGGCTCTGGACGATGCGCCAATTCGCCGGCTTCGGCACGGTCGAGGAGACCAACGAGCGCTTCCACTACCTGCTCGGCCACGGCCAGACGGGGCTCTCGACCGCCTTCGACATGCCGACCCTGATGGGCTACGACTCCGACCACGAGCGCAGCCTCGGCGAGGTCGGCCGCGAGGGCGTCGCCGTCGACAGCCTCGACGACATGGAACAGCTCTTCGACGGGATCCCGCTGGGCGGCGTCACCACCTCGATGACGATCAACGCGCCGGCTGCGATCCTGCTCGCCTTCTACGTGCTGGTCGGCGAGCAGCAGGGCGTGCCGGCGGAGAAGCTAGGCGGCACGATCCAGACCGACATCCTCAAGGAGTACATCGCGCAGAAGGAGTGGTGCTTCCCGATCGAGCCGGCGATGCGCCTGGTCACCGACATGATCGAGTGGTGCTCGGAGAACATGCCGCGCTGGCACCCGGTCTCGATCTCCGGCTACCACATCCGCGAGGCCGGCTCGACCGCCCAGCAGGAGCTCGCCTTCACGCTCAAGGACGGCTTCACCTACGTCGAGCGGGCGCTCGAGCGCGGCCTCGACGTCGACGACTTCGCGCCCCGCCTCTCCTTCTTCTTCAACGCCCACATCGACTTCTTCGAGGAGGTCGCCAAGTACCGCGCGGCGCGCCGGATCTGGGCGCGCGAGCTGCGCGACACCTACGGGGCGAAGCGCGAGGAGTCGATGCGGCTGCGCTTCCACGCTCAGACCGCCGGCGTCTCGCTGACCGCGCAGCAGCCGCTCAACAACGTCGTCCGCACCTCGCTGGAGGCGCTGGCGGCGGTGCTCGGCGGCACCCAGTCGCTGCACACCAACTCCTTCGACGAGGCGCTTGCGCTGCCGACCGAGGAGGCGGTGCGGGTGGCGCTGCGCACCCAGCAGGTGATCGCTTTCGAATCGGGCGTCGCCAACACGCCCGACCCGCTCGGCGGCTCCTGGTTCGTCGAGCAGCTGACCGACGAGATGGAGGCCGCCGCCTACGACTACTTCGCCCGGATCGACGAGCTGGGGGGGATGGTCGAGGCGATCCGCGGCAACTTCCCGCAGCGCGAGATCGCCGACGCCTCCTTCGCCTACCAGCGCGAGGTCGACGAGCGGCGGCGGATCGTCGTCGGCGTCAACGACTTCGTCGCCGAGGACGAAGCCGAGACGCCGATCCTGCGGATCGACCCGGCGCTCGAACGCAAGCAGGCCGACCGCCTGGCGGCGACGCGAGCCCGCCGCGACCCCGCCGAGGTCGAGCGCACCCTCGCCGCGCTCAAGCAGGCCGCCGCCGGAGAGGCCAACCTGATGCCGCCGATCCTCGAAGCCGCCCGAGCCCGCGCGACCGAGGGCGAGATGATCTCGTCCCTCCAAGCCGTCTTCGGCACCTACACCGAGTCCCCGGTCTTCTAACCGTCCGACCTGCATCGGACCCCTATTTGGGGCTCGATGCAGGTCGCGTGGCGGGGTTCGTCTAATCTCCCGGCCGCAATGGAGGCAGCTATCGCCCGCAAGATCCGCGTCGTCGTCGCCAAGCCCGGCCTGGACGGGCACGACCGTGGGGCCAAGATCATCGCCCGGGCGCTGCGCGACGCGGGGATGGAGGTGATCTACACCGGCTTGCACCAGACGCCGGAGCAGATCGCCGAGACGGTGATCCAGGAGGACGCCGACGCGGTCGGCCTCTCGATCCTCTCCGGCGCCCACATGACGCTGGTGCCGCGGGTCGTCGAGTTGCTGAAGGCGCAGGGCGTCGATGACGTCCTGGTCACGGTCGGGGGGACGATCCCGGCCGAGGACATCCCGGAGCTGAAGCAGCTCGGGGTCGCAGCGGTGTTCACGCCCGGCGCGGGCACCGACGAGATCGTCGATTTCATCCGCAGCGGTGCCGAGGAGCGCCACTCGGAACAGCACATGTCCTGATGTATAGATAGACTGATTGACTGGTCAGTCAACCGGTCCGAGCAACAGCCAAGGAGGCTTGAAAGTTGAAGATCTGCGTCCTGGTCAAGGAGGTTCCGGACGCCGCCGTCCAGAAGCGCATCGACCCCGGAACGATGCGTCTGGACCGTAGCGGCGAGAAAAACCTCAACCCCTTCGACACCCACGCCATCGAGGCCGCCATGCAGATCAAGGAGGGCGGCTCCATCCCGGTCGAGGAGGTCGTCGCGGTGACGATGGGCCCCGACTCCGCCGTGCGCGCGCTGCACAAGGCGGTGGCGCTCGGCGCCGACCGCTCGGTGCATCTCGCCGACGACGCGCTGGCCGGCTCCGACGTCTGCGCCACCGGCTACTCGCTGGCGAAGGTGCTGGAGTCCGAGAGCCCGGACCTGGTCCTGCTGGGCCAGCAGTCCGACGACGGCGAGTGCTACACGATCGGCGCAGTCGTCGCCGACCACCTGCAGATGCCCTCGCTGACGCAGGTGATCAAGATCGACGTCGCTGACGGCAAGCTGCGCTGCGAGCGCCAGGCCGAGTACGGCTACGACACGGTCGAGGTCGAGCTGCCGGCCGTGATCAGCGTCGGCGACGCGATCAACGAGCCCCGCTACCCGAGCCTCAAAGCGATCATGGGGGCGAAGAAAAAACCGCTCGACGGCAAGGCGACCGGCGACGTCGGCATCGACGGCGGGATGGTCGGCGAGGCCGGCTCGAAGACCAGCGTGCTGGCGCTCAACCCGCCGCCCGCCAAGGAGGCCGGCGAAATCATCGAGGACGAGGACACCAACGAGACGGTCGAAAAGATCGTCGCTTGGCTCGACGAGAGGAAGCTGATCTAGATGGCAGGCATCCTGACTTACGCCCTCCACGACGACGAGGGCAACTTCAACAAGAACTCGCTCGGGGCGATCTCCGAGGCGGCCAGGCTGGCCGGCGAGATCGGCGGCGAGGCCGCCGCGCTGGTGGTCGGCGACATCGCCGACGACGCCTGCGCCTCGCTCGGCAACTGGGGCGCGGCCAAGGTCTACCGGGCCAAGAGCGTCCCCGAGGGGCTCGCCCAGCCGATCGTCGACGCGATGGCCAAGGTGATCGCCGACGAGGGCTTCAGCTACGCCCTGTTCGGCGGCGGCCTGCTCGGCTTTGAGATCGGCGCCGGCCTGACGGCACGGCTCAACGCCGGCGTGACGATGGAGGTCACCGCGGTCAAAGTGCAGGACGGCAAGCTCGTCGTCGAGCGCCCGATCCTGCAGGACTCGCAGGTCGCCGACGTCGGCTACGTCTCAGAGCCCGGCATCATCATCGGCCGGCTCAACGCCTTCGACGCCAACGAGAGCGGCGGCACGGCGGAGGTCATCGACGTCGAGGTCGAGCTCTCGGCCTGGTCGACCAAGGCGAAGCTGGTGACGCGCGGCGAACAGCGCGGCGCCGACGTCAACATCGAGGACGCCGAGATCCTCGTCGGCGGCGGGCGCGGGC
>Ga0102953_1000523_pt1 | contig 26391 bp, 27 predicted proteins | sample SalPon2A_C_D2_MG_FD_78509 | JGI IMG/M metagenome (GOLD analysis project Ga0102953, IMG submission 78509) | Soil microbial communities from South San Francisco under conditions of wetland restoration - Salt Pond MetaG R2A_C_D2_MG | ecosystem: Environmental > Terrestrial > Soil > Wetlands | place... | reverse complement strand
TCCGGCGGGGTCACTTACGCAGCGTAAGCGAGTTCTACGTCGTCGTTGGCAGTTAATGCCGTTGGCCTTTTTAACGAGAGTGCCATCCCGACATGCCCCACAGGGTTCAGCATCTCCGTCGAAACCGGGACGCCCCCATGAAGCGAGCAAGGCTAGAGTATTGCCGGAAAACAACAAGCTCTGCGGTGAAGAGGCCAGTGGCCGGACACATTCCCGACTATTGCTGTCCCCACACTGGGGTATATTGGATGCTACAAAGTCTCAATGATGCGTGCCGGGGCAGGCGAGAGTCAGGCTGAAGGATGCCTTTCCCTGAACGATTCGATGCGTTTCCACATCTCAGGTCGGAACACCTCAATCACCAGCGCGCGCGTGCCGGATTCGGAGCGCAGTACCGAGCGCCGCGACCAGCGCCCGTCGAATCGCTCATCATCCTTGATGCGAGCCACGCTCAGGTCCGAGCGGGACAGCGACAGACCACGATCGAGCAGCAGGTTGCCGAGCGGCTTCTCGCCATCCTGAAGATCCTGCATCAGATCGGCAGGCAGGGTATCAAGCGGCAGAATGGATTCTGCATCGAACATCACCGTGCCGCGATGCAGCAACGATACATTGCGGCGCAGAGCAGGTACGCCCGGTGCGCAACCGAGTATCTCCGCCTCAAAGGTGCTGGTCCGATCCACCATCTGGTCGTGCAACTGTACTTCCAGGTGCATGCGGTGATGGCGCTCCAGGAAACGCGTTAGCGAGCCGGCAACAGTCAGCACGCCGGCCATGGTGGCCGAAACACCGTGCGCGGCCGCGCTCCATTGCCGGACTGGTTCCCACTTTTGGGTTGAAAGGGATGCGCAAAACATGCCCGCATCATGGCGGCCTGTCGGTTCAGGTCAAGGAGCTTGCGCCGGACGCCGGATTGCGGCCGAATAGCACCATGAAGAACAACAGCCAGCCTCGCTGCCGGATATATCTCGATGCCGCATTACATCCCGGGCAGGAGGTCTCCATCCCTCCGGATCAGGCACATTACCTGCGCCATGTGATGCGCCTGAACAGTGGTGATCCGTTGACCGTATTCAATGGACAGGGCGGCGAATACCGGGCCGACATTACCGGTCTTGCCAAGAGCTATGCCAGCTGCCGCATCGGGGACTTCAATGATGTCAGCCGCGAGCTGCCGCTCGCCATTCATATCATCCAGTGCGCCAACAAGAGCGAGAAGATCGAAACGGTTTTGCAGAAGGGTACCGAGTTGGGCGCCAGCGGGTTCCAGATCGCAGTGAGCGAGCGAAGCCAGTACCGATTGCCGGAGGCCAAGCGCGAGGCGCGCCTGAGTCGCTGGCAGAAGATCATCATTGAGGCTGCCGAGCAGAGCGGGCGCACTGCCATTCCCACGCTGGCTTACTGCAGCTCGCTGGGGGATGTTTTCCTGCAGCAGCAGGCATTCGCTTTGCATCCGGAGGGCGCATTGCCGTTTTCCCGGGCACGGAATGAATTCTTCGCAGGCGGTGAGATCAGCCTTGCTATCGGACCGGAGGGCGGCTTCAGTGATCGGGATCTGCAGACCCTGCGGGATGCTGGCTGCAGTGCACTTTCGTTCGGACCGCGCATTATGCGCACCGAAACGGCCGCTCCGGCCCTGCTTGCGGCCATCGCGGCGGTGATTTAGGGATCAGGAAATTCCTCTATTGTTCCAGGTTTATGGAGCAGTTACCGTTTACCTGTCGGGTGCATAAATACCCCGACACCCGACTGATTTGCTTCTTTTAAACTGTTTGCAGCTTGCTACACTTCGCAGCCGCGCCGGAATGGCGCCAGATCATTGGCCGATGTAGCTCAGTTGGTAGAGCAGCTCACTCGTAATGAGCAGGTCGTCCGTTCAAATCGGATCATCGGCTCCAGTTACCAGTTCCGGCGGCACGTCTCTCCCCCCCCCCCTTTATACGTGCCGCCGGTTTTTCCCAAACCCTTGATTGAAACGGCTGACCATCCGGTCGGCCGTTTCGAGATCATCGGTTGCGTTCCCCGGAAGGGCCGTTACCTGCCCCCAGGCGCTGCAGGCGTTTCAGCAGCTCGGGGTTGGCGCTGGCCAGCGGGAGGTGCACGCGAAAGGTGGTCCATTCGCCGGGCTTGCTTTCTGCCTCGATACGACCTTCATGTGCCTCAACAATGCGCTTGCTGATGGCCAGCCCCAGGCCCGCACCGCCGGCCTCGCGGCTGCGTGCCTCATCGGAACGGTAAAAGCGATCAAAGATATGCGGGATGTGCTCTGCCGAGATGCCCGGTCCCCGGTCGGTTACTTCGATCACTGCCTCCTCGTTATCGCTGAAGGCTTTCAGGGTCAGGGTCGTATTCACTGGCGAATGCTTGTAGGCGTTGTTCATCAGGTTGAACAGCATTCGGCTCAGGCGGTGTTCATCGCCGATCACTGTCAGGCTATCGGTCACCTGCATATCCAGCCGAACATCCTTGCTTGAAAGCAGCGTGAGATGATGCTGGCCGACCTCTTCGACCAACAGGCTAAGATCCACCTCTTCGCGTGCCAGTTCGAGCAGCCCGGCATCGGCCCGCGCCAGGGTCAGCAGGCCATCCACGATGCGGTGCATGCGTTCGATGATATCCAGTTGCTGACGCAGCACATCCTGATACTCGGAAGGCTTGCGCCGGCGCAGCAGGGCCACTTCGATCTCGCCGCGCAGGATGGTCAGCGGGATGCGTAACTCGTGCGAGGCATCGGCTGTGAATCGTTTCTGTGCCGAAATGCTTGATTCCAGATCGCCGAACATCTTGTTCAGGGTGCGCATCAGGCCGCGAATTTCACGATCCCGACTGGTCATCTCGATTCGGCAGGATAAATCACCCTCGGCGAAACGTGTGGCGGCCTGGCCGATCTCGTCCATTGGCTTGAGCGCCTGCCTGGCCATCACAAAGCCCGCGTAGCCACTGACCAGCATGGAGATCAGTCCGAGCAAGCCGCCAATCAGATACATCAATTCGAAGAATGAATGGATCTCGGCCGTGCTGCGGCCGAGCATGATCACAGCCACTACGCGATTGCCGCCGCGATGCACCGGCATGGCGATCACACGCAGGTTGCTTCTGCGCAGCAGGGTGCCGGTGGAAATGATGGCGGTATCACCCTCCATGGCCTTTTGCAGGATCATGGTGACCTCACTGCCGCCGCGACCGATGAGTTCCTGGTCGGAGGCGAACAACAGTACGCCGTTGGCGCCCACCAGCGTCACCGAGCCAATGAAGTGGGTCGAGAAGCGGATGATTTCCTGGTTCCAGTAGGGATAGCGGGTGTTCTCAAGCTCCTCCACGATGGTGGTGGCCTGCTGGGTAAGTTCCTGGTCGACAGAGTCGTACACCTGGTTGGTGAGCACCACATACAGTAGTACGGCGGCGAGCAGCAGCAGCGCGAATTCCACGGCCATGTAGAGCAGGGCGAGGCGGCCCCGGAAGGTGCCGACAAGTTTAACTATCGGCCTGGTCAAAGCATTGCCGCTCAGGCGCAACAGCGATGACAGGCTCAGTGAACGGCTCACGCCGGGGGGGCATCCTCAGTCAGCATATAGCCCTGACCGCGCAGGGTATGAATCAGGGCCACATCAAAGCCCTTGTCGACCTTGTTGCGCAGGTGGCTGACATATACATCGATGACATTGCTTTCCGGATCGAAGTTCATATCCCATACATGTTCGCCGATGCGGGTGCGCGAAAGCACGCGATCCGGGTTGCGCATCATGTATTCCAGCAGGGCGTATTCCTTGGTGGTCAGTCGTATCGGCGTGCCGCCGCGCGTCACGCGCCGGCTCATCGGGTCCAGTTCCAGGTCGAGGATTTTCAGTACCGGCGTCTTGCTCTCTGAACTGCGGCGCAGCAGCGCACGCACGCGGGCCAGCAGTTCATCAAACACGAAGGGCTTGGTCAGATAATCGTCGGCGCCTGCATCGAGGCCGCGCACCTTGTCCTGCACGGCATCGCGTGCGGTCAACATCAGTACCGGGGTACTCACGCCGCGTTCACGGATTTCAGAGCACACGCTCAGGCCGCTTTTCTTGGGCAGCATCAGGTCGAGAATGATCAGGTCGTATTCGTTGACCTCGGCCAGAAAGCCGCCTTCCTCGCCGTCGTAGGCGCAGTCCACCGCATGCCCTTCTTCCTTCAGGCCTTTTTGGATAAACTGGGCGACGCGCTGCTCGTCCTCAACCACCAGAATCTTCATGGCGCGAGTGTAACAGTATTTTCAGGCAGGGCGAAAGAGCCGGGCCGAGAGGAGGGAACCATGCGCCGTGATGTGATTGTTTTCGATATCGAGACCGTGCCGGACGCCGATGCTGCGCGCCGCTTAATGTCCCTGCCTGACCTGAGCGACATCGAGGCACGCGATGCGCTTTCCGATTATTTCCTGGAGAAAACAGAGGGGCGCAACCATTTTCCGCGGCAGCCCTTCCACCAGGTAGCGTCCATCAGTTATGCGCAGCTGGTGTTCGAGCCGGGCGAGGATGGGCCGGAGTTGGTAATACGCCGCGTGGCCAGCGGCGGAGAGGCGAAAAGCAGCGAGCGAGACCTGCTGGAGGGTTTCTTCGGGCTGATCGAAAGGCGTGCCCCGCGCCTGGTGAGCTTCAATGGCCGGGGCTTCGACGTTCCGGTACTCAAATACCGCGCCATGGTTCATGGCCTGAGTTGTCCGCGCTGGTTCAACGAGGGTGATAAATGGAACAATTACGATTCGCGCTACGCCCAAGAATATCATGTCGACCTGCTTGAGGCGCTCTCCGACCACGGCGCATCGGCGCGCTGCTCGATGCATGAGGTGGCGTCTGCATTTGGTGTGCCCGGCAAGCTGGAAACCGCGGGCGACGATGTGCGCGGCATGTTCGAGGCGGGAGAACTCGAAGCCATCCGCAACTACTGCGAAACCGATGTCTGCACCACGCTTCTGCTCTTCCTGCGCTGGCAACTCTTCACCGGCGCCCTGACTCAAGGCGCCTACGCGCGCAGCGTCCTCGGCCTGCGCCATTACCTTGAATCCGAAACGGAATCCCGCCGCCACCTCGGCGAGTTTCTCGCGGCATGGGTTGATATCGATACCCGGTGAGCAGGGCCTCAGAGGATGTTCTGACTAATGAACGTTGGTCAGCCAGAGGGTTTGGTAGGGGGCCAGTTCGATGCTCTGATGGGTATCCTCGAAGCGCTGGCCGCTGATGAGGTCGGTCCAGGTATCCAGTTCGATCAGGTTCAGCTCGCTCATCGCCAGTTGCTGCGGCTGGTCGGAGATATTGTTGATGGCGAAGATGCTCTGCCGCCGGTCCGGGCTCTGCCGCCAGAAGGCGAACAGCTGGTCGCCGAGATGCAGGGTGTACTGCGTGGCATTGGGGTGAAAGGCCCGCTGCTTGCGGCGGATGCGAATCAACTCTTTTAACTTGCCGAACACCTGCGCGTGGTGGTCTTCGGGATCGGCAAGCCGGGCCTGAAGCTCGGCGTAATCCCAACGGTGGCGGTTGATGCTGCGGTTCTGGTTGGTCAGGGCCATCTTTTCGTGGTCGTTCTGCGTGGCCACCAGGCTGTGTACATAGATCGCCGGTATGCCCTCGATGGCAAGCATGATGGCGTGCGCACATACGAAACGCTGCTGCTGCAGGGCATCCTGCCCCTTCACGGTGCCCGATAGCGCATCGTACAGGCTGATGTTGATTTCGTAGGCCTTGACCATGCCGCCTTCCAGACCTCGCCAGGAGATACGCCCGCCGAAGTTGCCCATGGTGCTGATGAGTTCGTCCAGTTCCTGATCGCTCAGGATGCCCTCGACCGGGCGCAGACCGATGCCGTCGTGCGAGGCGACAAAATTGAAGAAGGCCGTGCCGTTCTGTGCCGGCTGCAGGGACATCAGCCAGTTCTTCAGGTAGCGGCAGTTACCGGTGACCAGGGTGTGGATCAGCAGCGGCGGCAGCGCGAAGTTGTACACCGCATGCGCCTCGTTGGCATTGCCGAAATAGGTCAGGTTCTCCCGGTTCGGCACATTGGTTTCGGTTATCAGTACTGCCTTGGGGTTGCGATGGCTGATCAGCAGGCGCAGCAGGCGGATGACCTCGTGCGTTTCGGGCAGATGGATGCAGGAGGTGCCGGGCTTTTTCCACAGGAAGGCTACGGCATCGAGCCGGAACACGCTGATGTCGTTCGCCATGTAAAAGCGGATAATGGATACGAACTCCAGTAATACCTCCGGGTTGGAGAAATCGAAATCCACCTGGTCGTGGCTGAAGGTGCACCAGACATGGCGCTTGCCGTCGAGCGTTTCCACTTCGCGCAGCAGCGGTTGGGTTCGTGGGCGTACAACCAGCGACAGGTCATCCTCCGGAGAGGCCTCAAGGAAGAAGTCCCTGCCCGGGTCCTTGCGCTGTTTGAAATTCTCGAACCAGCCACTGCGGCTGGAACAATGATTGATCACCACATCGGCCATCACATCGAACTCGGCTGCTATGGCGCGGATATCCTCCCAGTCGCCGAGCGATTCGTTGACCTGGTAATAGTTAATCACCGCGAAGCCGTCGTCCGAGCTGAAAGGGAAAAACGGCAGGATATGCGTCCCACTGATTGTCCCTTTCAGGTATTGCGACAGGAAATGCTGAAGGTTTTGCAGGGGAGGCCTGTTGGGTGTGGTGAACGTGTCACCATAGGTGATCATGAAGACATCGGACTGATCCCAGTTGTTGGCATGAGGCCGGGGCGGCTTTCCGCCATCTTCGATGCCCATGGCCTCCAGAAGGCGCTCGCCCAGAGCCTGTTGATCGACATCCGGATAAAGGAACTCAAGGTGAAGCTGCAGTTTTTTGTGCAGTTGTTGCAGGGCCTTTTTCATCGTGTTTGCCTTTGTCCGGCCTAGCCCAGAAATTCCCGGTTGTCCTCTTCGACAGCTGCCTTCAACTGCTCGAAGATATCCGGAATGGCATTGAGCACGCGGTTCCAGCTCGGAACAAACGGTTTGTCCATCGGGCTTTCCAGGAACTGGTCGCCTGCCCGGATGATGTTTTCGGCAAAGTGCTCGACAGCCAGTTCCTCCTGATGCACATCAAGGCTCAGGCCGTTGATCATCGCATCGTTGCGATAGGTTTCGATGAAATCGAGGGCAATGCGGTAGTAGCTGGCCTTGATAGTGCGGAACGTACCCTTATTGAACACCGCTCCCTGTGTGGCAAGTTTGCGGAACAAGGCCTTGGAGATATCGGTCGACATTTTGGACAGGCCCGTCTGGGTATTGTCCGCCGAAAGGTCCTGATGTTTATGGTCGTAAATATCGGCGATATCGACCTGGCTAAGCCGGTTGGTGGCATAGTTACGACTCATTTCGGAGAGAATGCCGACCTCCAGCCCCCAATCGCCGGGAATGCGCAGGTCGTTGAGTACATCAATGCGGAAGGAGAACTCCCCGGCCAGCGGATAGCGGTAGCTGTCCATGTATTCCAGATAGTCGGAAGGACCGAGTGTTTTCTTCAGCGCGCGAATCAGCGGTGTCACCAGCAACCGGCTGACCCTGCCGCGCAGGGCGCCGCCGGCGACGCGCGCATAATACCCTTTGCAGAATTCATAGGAGAAGTTCGGGTTGGCGACGGGATAAATCAGGCGAGCCAGCAGGTTTCGGTCATAGGTGAGGATATCGCAGTCGTGCAGGGCCAGCGATTCGACTTTGTCCGTGGCCAGCGCATAGCCGAAGCAGTACCAGACGTTGCGACCCTTGCCCATCTGTTCCGGAGCCAGGCCCTTCTTGCGCAGGGTTTCGTGAATGCCCAACAGGCGCGGGCCATCGTTCCACAGTACGCGGTGGTGCTGCGGAAGCTGTTCGAAGAACTTCAATGCCGATCTGTACTGCGCTTCGTCTGCCCGGTCCAGGCCGATGATGATCTGCGACAGGTAGGGCACCTCGCTGAGCTTGGAAATGATGTCCGGCATGGCCTTTGTTTCCAGCTCGGAATACAGCGAGGGAAGCACCAGGCCCATCGGGCGCACCTTGCTGAACGCAACCAGCTCTTTCTCCATATCCTCGCAGGAGCGGGTGGAAAGGTTGTGCAGCGTTGTAATGACGCCGTTCTGATAAAAATCTCCCATAAAGCCCTCCTAGATTTCTGACTCTGATAACAAACCGGCAATAGCCTCGTTCCATCCCGCCGGTCCGAAGCCGCTGGTTTCGATCACCCGGTTACCGCTTTGCAGCACGGGCATGGCGCGCACCGGTGAACGAACGAGCACGGCGATATCGGCAGCCTCCAGCATGTCGACATCATTATCGCTGTCGCCCAGCGCCACGAGTGTCAGCGGTTTGTCTGCTTCACCTTCGTATGCCGCTTTCAGCCAGATGATCGCCTTGCCCTTGTCCGTGTCGCCGAGTACATGCAGGAAGCGTCCGCCTTGCAGCAGCTTCAAGCCCCTTTCCTGCACGGCACCGCGAAATAACCGTAACTCTTCATCGTTGCCCTTCCAGAGCAGCGGCTCGGAGAACTCTCGCTGTTTGGCATCGTGCGCGGCCTGCAAGGAAAGCCCGGTATGCTCGACAACCTGCTGCGCAGTCCAGTCCGAGAAACCGGCAAAATCGCAGTGCAGTTCCTGTCTGATCTCGGCAAGCGCAGTCAGGATAGCATCCAGCGTCTCCCCGAAGCGAAACACGCGGTAGTCGCCCGCCTGGGTGCAGCCTTCGGGCATGTGCCTGAAATAGCCTTGCGGGATGAAAGCGGCCGAGCCGTTCTCGGTGATGAACGGGTGGCAGTTGCGCAGCCGCCTGCGCAGGCGCTCTGATTCAGTGGCGGTTTTACTGGTGTTGAACACCACCGGGATACGATGTTTATCGCAAAGCGACAGTGCCGGCAGGGCGGCATCGAAGGCATAGCTGTGATGGTCGAGTAGGGTGCCGTCCAGGTCGGTGGCGATCAGCATGTTCATGCGCGATTCACCTTCAGGCCAGTCATGCGGTGCTGATCGTCCAAATCGATGACGGCATCGGCCAGCTCCGGCATGTGCTGCAGGCAGTGTTCTGTCAGACGTTGATAGTGCTGGATGAAGCGGCGCAGCTGTGCTTCGTTCATCAGTCCGCTGCCGTGCTGTTCGTTTTGCGCCAGCTTCCGCTCCTGTAACAGGCGCCAGTCGTACACGGCGTCAAAGCCCGGTGCCCTGAGCATCAACAGCCAGTCGATGGTGCGGAACAATGTTTGATACCCGGCTGCCAGAAAATCGCTATAGGTTTTCCGCCAGCGCCCATCGGGGTCTTCGTCGCGCTCAAGTTCGTTGACCGGCTCGGAGAGGTTTGCTGCATTCAATGGCGGTGCACCCACGCACCAGCCTTCCAGAATAATGGCCGAGACGGGGCCTTGAACGCGCTCCCACTGCGTGCGCGGCATCGGTTCGTCGCGCGCCTTGTCGAAACGCGGCACATCCACGCTCTGGCCTTTGGCCGCGCGTTTCAGGGCCTCGATGGTTGCCAGCGCCAGGTTGATGTCGTGCGTGCCGGGTACGCCGCGCGTGGCAAATAAAGGATGTAGCTGCGCGGCCATGTCGCCGCGCACGGCCTTGCCATGATAGAAATCATCGATGGAAAGCACGGCAATTCGGTGGCCGTATTCCTGTTCCAGCAAAAGCCTGAGGAATGCTGCTGCGGTTGATTTTCCGGAGCCCTGCGAACCGCTAATGCCGATAAGCGGTGTGTCGCCGGCACGGATGCGCGCATCAAGAATCTCAGCAACGTGGTGCAGGTAAAGTGAAACGAAGCGTGCGTACTCTTCGGGAAGCGAAAGACGGGCAAGCAGCTGCTGGAGTCCGACCATAACTATACATCCTCAACTAACCCACCGCGTTCAAACGTAAGCAACGGGGCGGAGTTTGGCAAGAGCAAACTCCGTGCAAGCCGCAGGGCCTGGCATTGAGGGTGGGGTGCTGCAGGCTCAGCACTGCCTGTCCGGCAGTGCTGATTTCAAAGGGTTACGCGTTGGCCATGCGGCGTGAAGAAGGGGTCGGATTTTCTTCCGGACGAATACCGAGGCGGGCGAACAGGGCCTGGTCGTTTTCGGCCTCCTTGTTGCCGGTGGTGAGCAGCTTCTCGCCATAGAAAATCGAGTTGGCACCGGCCAGGAAACACAGCGCCTGCATCTCATCGGACATTACTTCGCGTCCGGCGGACAGGCGAATGTGGGAGGCGGGCATGGTGATTTTCGCGACGGCAATGGTGCGGATGAAATCGAAGGAGTCGAGATCATCGAGATCCTGCATCGGCGTGCCTTCTACCTTGACCAGCATGTTGATCGGCACGGATTCGGGATGCGGGCTCATGCGAGCCAGCTGGGCGATCATGCCGGCGCGGTTCCTGATGGTTTCGCCCATGCCGACAATGCCTCCACAGCATACGCTCATGCCCTCGGCGCGCACGTTCTTCAGCGTATCCAGCCGGTCCTCATAGGTGCGGGTTGAAATGATTTCCTTGTAGTATTCGGGGTCGGTATCGAGGTTGTGGTTGTAGTAATCCAGTCCGGCTTCCTTGAGTTTCCGGGCCTGCTCTTCATCGAGCATGCCGAGTGTGGCGCATGCTTCCATGCCCAGGTCCTTTACCTCGCGGATCATGTCCAGCACCAGATCGAAGGCCCGACCCTTCGGCTCGCGCCATGCGGCGCCCATGCAGAAGCGGGTAGCGCCCTTTTCCCTGGCGATGCGCGCGGCCTTCATCACTTCGTCCTTTTTCATCAGCAGCTCGGATTCGACCTCGGTGGTGTAACGCGTGGACTGCGGGCAGTACTTGCAGTCTTCCGGGCAGCCGCCGGTCTTGATGGAAAGCAGCGTGGAGAGCTGCACCTCGTTGGCATCGAAATGTGCCCGGTGCGCCTGCTGCGCGCGGAACATCAGATCGTTGAAGGGAAGTGCGAACAGCCCCTCGATTTCTTCCACAGCCCAGTCATATCGCATGATGCCTACCTCGTGTTAACCAAATGAGGGCGAAAGGTAAACCCAGCGGCGCTCCGGTGCAAAGCCGGCGACGGTTGGGGTGGCTTCAGGCCTTGGTTCAGGCGGCGGGTTCGGGGTGGTGGTTTAAAGAGGCGAGATGCTTGCGCACCGGAAGCAGGTGAGGCAACCCCATGGACAGGGCATCGAAACCCATGTTCATCAATTGTTCCGTCCAGCGCGCATCGGCGGCAAGCTCGCCGCACATAGCAATCGGGATGCCGGCCTTGTGTGCCGCCTGAACACACATGCGCAGCATCGGCTCGAGCGCCGGGTGAGCGGTATCGTACAGATAGGCCACCTCTTCATCGGCGCGGTCAGCGGCGATGGTATATTGGATCAGGTCGTTGGTACCGATGGAGAAGAAATCGCTCTCCGCCGCCAGTTCGTCGGCGATCATCACTGCGGCAGGCACTTCGATCATGGCGCCCAGCGACGGAAGCTTGTCGATGCCAAGCTCGTTTGCGCACGAGCACAAATGCTCGCGTACTGCCTGCATCTCCTCCACGCAGCAAACCATGGGAACCAGAATCTGCAAATCGCCAAGCGAAGCGGCACGCAGAAGGGCACGCAACTGGGTCCTGAGCAGTTCCTCACTGCGCAGCAGCAGGCGCACGCCGCGCAGGCCGAGAGCCGGGTTGGCGGCAATCATGTGCTCACCGGTAATCTGCTCGAACAGCAGTGGCTTTTCACCGCCAATATCCATCAGCCGGAAGGTGACCGGCAGCCCCTGCATGGCCTGCATCACGCGCGAGTACTGTCCGCACTGGGTTTCCTCGTCGGGAAGCTGGCCTGATTCGCCGAGCAGAAATTCGGTGCGGTAAAGACCCACGCCTTCGGCGCCCAACTGGCGGGCGACGGGCAGTTCATCTTCGAGCTCAAGGTTCCCCATCAGGGGCAGGGCATGGCCGTCCCGGCTGCGCGAGGCCAGCCCGGCGAAGGCGAGCAGGTCGTGTTCCAGGTTGTTGAGCACACGTATCATGGCGCGATATTCTGATTCGGCTGCCTGCGGCGGATTGAGCAGCCACAGGCCCTGTTCGCCATCAAGCACCATACGGTCGCCATCGTTGATCCGCTTGAGCACGCCATCGGCGCCCATCAGCGCGGTCATGCCCACGCCGCGGGCGATAATGATGCTGTGTGCATTCGGTCCGCCTTTTTCGGCGACGAATCCAACCACGCCCTGGCGCCAGAGCCTGAGTACATCAATCGGGGTGAAATCTTCACCGGCGACGATCAGTGGATCGTCGCCCTGTGGCATGATGGTCTTCGGGTGGCCGCAGCCGGTCAGATGACTGAGAATGCGCTGGCCGATGTGCTGGATGTCGGTCTTGCGGGCGCGCAGGTAATCGTCGTCGATGGCGTCGAAGACAAGCGCTATTTCCTGAATTTGCCTGTGTACAGCCCACTCGGCATTGATCCCATCGTTTCGAATGCTCTGCACCACCTTGGTTGACAGGTCCACATCAAGCAACATCTGCCGCTGGGCATCAAGGATATGCAGTGGCTCCTGACTGTTCAGGCCTGTCAGGTGTTGTCGCTCGCGGTCGAAATCGCTGACCGCGTTGCTAACCGCCTGTTCGAAACGCCTGACCTCCGCGGAGGCCTCGTCCTTGTCGAGGTGTCTTTCGGGGATGGGAAATTCGCCGCTTTCGAGTTTCTGCACCCGCCCGAATACGATGCCTGAACTGCAAGCTGCGGCACTGCCCTGAATCAGATCCGTCTCGCACGCAGCTTCGCGGTCGTTTTTCATTCGGCTTCGCCGAAACGCTCTTCGATCAGTTGAACGATGGCATCGAGCGCGGCTTCATCACGCTTGCCCTCGGTGCGGATGGTGATGCTCGTGCCTCTGGCTGCGGCCAGCATCATGATGCCCATGATACTCTTGCCGTTGACCTCGATATCGTTCTGCGAAATGAATACCTCGCAGGGGTAGGCTGTGGCGGTGACCGCCAGCTTGGCCGAGGCGCGCGCATGCAGGCCGAGCTTGTTGCAGATCAAAACGGTTTGCTCAGCCATGTTCACCGCCTTTTCCATGCAGCAGTTCGGAGGCGATGTGCATGTGCTGCCGCCCGGATTCGCGCGCCATGCTGGCCAGCATGGGCAGATCGGTAATGGTCTGGCGCAGGCTGGCAGCCTTGACCAGCATCGGAAGGTTAAAGCCCGATACCACCTCGATACGGTTCTGCTGCATGCTGGCCAGCGCCAGGTTGCAGGGGGTGCCGCCGAACATGTCGGCGAACAGCAGCACGCCGTCGCCGCTGTCGCAGCGCTTGATGAGCCGGTCGAGCCGGTCGCGCAGTTCGTTCATGTCCGTTTCCATATCGGCGTCCACGCCAATGCCCAGCGATGCGGTCAGTGATTGCGGCCCCATCACATGATCCAGTGCCGCCAGCATGGCCTCGCCAATATGTTCGTGCGCCACGAGGACCAGGCCGATCATACGTTCTCCTCCTTGCGGGCCGGCAGTTCCCGGTGACGGACGAGGGGTTCGATGTCGAGTTGCTGCCTGGCAAATGAGGCCATGCGTTCGGTCATGTAGACCGAGCGATGCCTGCCGCCGCTGCAGCCGAAGGCCAGCGTGAAATAGCGTTTGCGCTCGCTGATCATCTGCGGCCAGATGAAGCTCAGCCAGTCCTGCAGCCGGCGCGCGGCCTCGGCCACTTGTCCATGCGCCTCCAGGAATTCGGCGACCGGCGCATCGCGTCCGGTCAGCGCGGCCATCCCGGGGGCATAGTGAGGATTGGGCAGGAAGCGCATATCCACCACCATATCGGCATCGGCCGGCAGGCCGAAGCGGTAGCTGAACGACATCAAGGTGAGGGTCAGTGATGCCGTGGCCGGTTCGCTTTGCATCTGCTGACGGCGCCAGAAGGTCTCCACGCTATCGGCCAGTTCGTAAGGGTTCATGCCTGTGGTGTTGAGGACCAGGTCGGCGCTGTCGCGCAACTCGAGCAGACATTCCCTTTCGAGCTGGATGGCCTGCGGCAAATCTTCTTTGGGTGCGAACGGATGCCTGCGGCGTACCGTTGAAAACCGCCTTTGCAGTGCACTGTTGTCAGCCTCGAGGAAAATAAGGCGCCAGTCGGGGTGGTTGCTGCGCAACTGGTCGAGTTCGCTGTGCAGATCCTTTGGAGATGCACTGCGGATATCCACGCATACGGCCATCTTGCGGCCGGTGCTTTGCACCTGCCCGGCCCAATCGGCGAGCAGCGGCAACGGGAGATTGTCGGTGCAGAAGCATCCGAGATCCTCCAGCGCATGCAGGGCCGTGCTTTTACCAGAGCCGGACAGGCCGGTGATGATGATGCCCATTAAACCGGTCCGCCGCTGCGAATCTCATGGATAAAGATCATATGCCCTGACCGTGCTGGATGCGGTGTTCGAGTTCCTGCATGAATGCCTTGCCGCTTTCGATGCCACGTTGCTTGAGAAGCTGGTTGCGTGCGGCCACCTCGACCAGCACGGCAAGCGAGCGGCCGGGACGCACCGGCAACAGGGCCTTGGGCAGGCGGACCTCGTGCAGCTCAATGCTGGCATCATCACCGAGCAATCGCATCTGCTCGGACATATCGTCCCAGTGCACCACTTCAAGTGCCAGGCCGACACGTTTGGCATCGGTAATGGCGGCGGCGCCATACAGGTCGCGGATATTGAGAATGCCGATGCCGCGGATTTCCATGTGGTATTTCAACGCCTCCGGGCTGCGCCCGACCAGCACATCGGTGCCGACGCGTGCGAGCTCGACCATGTCGTCGGCGATCAGACGATGGCCGCGCGATACCAGCTCCAGCGCGATTTCGCTTTTTCCGATCCCCGAGGGGCCGGTAAGCAGGACGCCAAGGCCGAAGATGTCCAGGAACACGCCATGCTGATAGGTACGCGGCGCCAGTCGGCGGCTCAGGAACAACATCATATTTGTCATGAAGTTCTGCGATTCGAGAGGCGTGGAGATCAGCGGTGTGTCGGTTCGTTCGGCGGCCTCGCGCATGATTTCCGGTACATGCATACCGTAGGTTACGACCACCCCGGCCAGGCGGAGGTCGAATACGGCATCTATGGCCTTCTTGCGCTCCGTTTCCGAGCGGGTCGCCAGGTAGCCCAGCTCGGACTTACCCACGACCTGCAGTCGGTAATCGTTGAGTTTTTCAAGATAGCCGGCAAAGGCCAGCGAAGGTTTTTCGACCCGCGGGTGATCGATGTAGCGCCCCAGACCTGCCTTGCCGGTCAGAACGGTCATCTTCAGGGACTCACCCTGTTCTTTCAGAACCTCGGCGATGGATACGCGACTGCTGTCTTCCTGCATCCTGCCTCCCGGTTGGGCCTTAGTTGCCGGCCCGGGTGATAGGCGGTACGGCAAACAGCCCGGATATTTCTTCGGCTGTCGTCGCCTGCATCACCGCCTGGCGAACCGACTCCTTCTGCAGGGTGCGGGCCAGGCCGGCGAGCAGCTCGAGATGCGAGCGATCTTCATCCTGAGGCGCAAGCAACACCACCACTATATGAACCGGCTTGCCGTCGATGGCATCGAAATCGATGCCACCGGCATGCCGCGCAAGTGCGGTGATCGGTGTCTCCAGATCCGGAAGGCGGCCATGCGGAATGGCGATGCCATGGCCGATTCCCGTGCTGCCGAGTTTCTCGCGCTCCATGATAACGGCCATGGCCTGATCGGGGTCGACCGAGGGCAGAGTCTCAAGTACTTCCGCGATGATGGCCGCCTTGCTGCCGGATTCGGAGTGCAGCAGGACGGCATCAGCGGGGATCAATGTAGCCGGTTCGGTCACGTCTGCTCGGGGGCGATCCAGCCCAGCTTGCCGTCATTGCGGCGGTACAGGACGTTCATGTTGTTGGTTTCCTCGTTGGTAAACACCAGCAGTTGCTGGCGTTCGGAGAGTTCAAGCTGCATGACGGCTTCGTCCACGCTCATCGGCTTGACCGACATGTGCTCCAGTTCCAGCACGCCCGGCACATGGTCGGCCGGAATCTCATCCTCGTGCTCGCCCAGTTCCAGTACTTTGTGCGAAACTGCGATGGAGGACTCATTCAGCGGCACGGCTTCATGCTTGCGCATCTTGGCACGATAACGCTTGAGCTGGCGGTTCAGCTTGTCGACAACGCCATCAATCGAGGCATACATATCCTCGGTTTCGTGGCTGCCATGAATGGTCAGTCGACTGGCCTGGATCGTGACCTCGCAGCACTGGCGGAACTTCTCCACACTCAGTACCACATGCACATCCACCACCTGATCGAAGGAATGCTTCAGGTGCATCAGCTTTTCCTTCGTGTATTCCTTCAATGGCTCGGTGAGTTCGACATGCCTTCCTGTGATCGATACTTGCATATGCTACCTCCTGATGTGTCGTGATATGCCAGCCTGCCTGCGGCGTTGGCTGGTGGGTGGAATGCCCATACTTTCCCTGTACTTCGCCACCGTTCTCCTGGCGATTTCTATTCCCTCCGCGCACAGGCGGTCCGCAATCGCCTGATCAGAAACGGGCCGGCCCGCGGGTTCCGACTCGATAAGCGTTTTGACCCTGAGCTGCACCCGGTAAACCGAAATTGTTCCGCCGCCGCGGGTCGGCAGGCCGGCGGAAAAGAAACGACGCATCTCGATCAGGCCGAGCGGCGTTTCCGCGTATTTGCCGTTGGTGACCCGGGAAATGGTTGATTCGTGCAGGCCGACATCCTCGGCCACATCCTGCAGGGTCAGTGGTTTCAGGCCAAGCGCGCCGTATTCGAGAAAGGCACGCTGCCTTTTCGCCAGGCAGGTGGCTACCTTGAACAGGGTTTCGCGGCGTTGATCCAGTGCATGAAGCAGCCATTTGGCCTCGCGGGTGGCATTGTCGATGAACTCGCGGTCCGATCCCTGCCAGGTTCTGCCCTGCCACTGCTCGCTCATGTGAACGCCCTGCCAGCCGTAGCCGGGCACATCGATCTGGATATCTCCCTGTGGCGTGCGGTGGAAAACGATCTCGGGGCGGATATAGATATTTTCCTGCCCGCGCAGGCCATGTCCGGGAAACGGGTCGAGTCTGCGCAGTCTGGCGCGGGCATCGGCCACATCGCTCGCCTCGCAATCGGCCAGCTTGGCAAGTGCGATATCGCTTTCGAACAGGGCATCGGGGAAATGCAGCAGCAGTTGCCTGGCCAGCGCGTCGCAGGCGTTGTCGCCATCGAGCTGCAGCAGCAGGCATTCGGTCAGTTCGCGTGCGCCGATGCCGGGGGGGTCGAGCTGCTGGATGACTTCGTGTAGCGCCTTCTCCAGCGCCTCCAGTTCGCAGCCAAGATCCGCAGCGGCCTCGGAGAGGTCGGTGCGCAGGTAGCCGTCATCATCCAGCATGTCGATCAGGGCGTGCGACATGGCGCGCATCTCGCCGTCCATCGGTTGCCGGTCAACCTGCTCATGCAGCGATTGCGCCACGGTCTGTTCATCCTGCCATTGCTGGTCGCGCATGTCCGGCCCTTCCGCGGCGGAGGATTGCGTATACATCGATTCCCAGCGGTTGTCTCCGCTCTCGCGCCATTCGGCCTGGTCTTCAAATTCCCGCTCGCTGGCCTCCTGCTCGGCCTTGGCCGGGTCCGCCTGACGCTCCTCGGCCTCCAGCACCGGATTACTTTCCAGGCACTCCTCGATGTAGGCATCAAGATCCATGGCGTTCATGGCCAGAACCTTGAGGCTCTGGGTTAACTGTGGAGTCAGGGCCAGGCGTTGGCCCAGTTTCTGGGATAGCTTAGTTTGCATGTGGCTGGCTGATCTCGATCAGTTTTGGGGGATTCGCCCGGCGGGCTTGTTTAACGGTCAACGTCATCGCTGGCATATTTATAGACCAGCCGGCGTCGCAGTACAAGGCTTTGTTGGCCCGTAACCGAGCATGCTGACAGGGTAATCAGTTGCCTTCGGAGCCGCGTAGCGGCGCGAGCAGCTCTTCCAGTTCGCCGTTAGCGGCCATCTCGCTGACGATGTCGCAGCCGCCGATGAACTCACCTTTGATATAAAGCTGTGGAATGGTCGGCCAGTCGGCGTAGATCTTTATACCCTCACGCACGGCGTCGTTGAGCAGCACGTTTACGGCGGCATACGGTACGCCGGTGTTGCTCATGATGCCGGCCACGCGCTGCGAGAAACCGCACTGCGGGAATTCCGGGGTGCCTTTCATGAACAGCACTACATCGTGGGTTTTCACCAGATCATCAATGCCCTGCTGAACCGGGTCTGAGTGGGTTGATTCGGTCATGTCTGTCTCCTGTTCTTTATGCTGCGCGGGTGGTCAGGGCCAGCGCATGCACGCGCTGGCGCATGTGGTCACCCAGCGCTGCATATACCATCTTGTGTTGTGCAACCCGGTTTTTTCCCGCGAATGCACTTGAGGTGACACTCATCTCGAAATGATCGTCGCCTGAAAAAAGTCCGACCTCCACGACCGCATCGGGGATGTGCCGTCGTACCAGTTCGGCCAGTTCCTGCGGCTTGGGAATGACATCTGCTTTCTGTATGGGTGTGTCGCTGGATTGCTGCATCATGGGCGGCATGCTAACCACATGCCCGCCCGAGGAACACATCGAAGCTCTGGGGGCATTCGAGGCGCCGGCGCTTGCCCTCGGGGCGACTTTGAGCAAACATCAATGCAATGCCGTTTTGTGATGCGGGTCACCAAAATGGGCATATCAGTGAGCAAATCTGCTGGTTTTTTAAGTTTCAATTCAGCATTCCCGCCCAGCGTTCGGCTGGAATAAGGCGCTCAGCCTTCAAGGAGTGGTTCCAATGTACAAGATTCTTCGTATTTGCGGTGCGATCCTGGCCCTTGCTATCAGCAGCACGCCAGCCATCGCCGCTCGCGCGCAGGCCCCGCAGCCGCTTTATCCGGTCAGCCACGTGCTGTCGATCAAGCATACCGATATTGTCTATCCGTCGATTGCCGGCAACTACCTGGTGTACAGCACCCGCACCCTGCAGGCATTTAATGTGGTGCAGGCCGAGGCCGGCAATCCGGAGAGCGAAATCAGCCGCATCAAGCCGCGCTACCTGCATGAGGCGCTGCGCTTCGGCGTGGCCCTGAAGAACGGTGCCATCGGTTATGTCAGCAACCGGATGGGGCCGGTGTCCGCCTGGATGCGACAGGCGCGTGGCGATGGGCATGTGGCGATCGCCAATATGGGTGTGTTCAGCGGCGCGCTGGTGCCGATGAACCTGCATGCCTCGCATGACGGCAAGGTCTGGAGCTTCGATAGCACCATGGAGAAGGTGTTGCAGTCGCGCGCCATCACGCAGTTTTCCGATACCGGCAAGCATCCCGAGTTGCTGGCGCAAACCTGGCGTTTCTATGATTCCAACAACTTCGAGCACAAGTTGGGCTACAAGGCGACCGAGACGGGTGTGAAGAGCAAGTTCGATCACCCTTCGGTGTTCATTTATGATCGCGGCACCGGCCAGTTGACCATGATTCCGAATGCCGTCGATGGCGCCGTTTCCCCGGATGGCAAACGCATCGCTTTCGTGCGCAACACCGGGGGTAACTACGAGATCTGGATGCAGGATGTCGATGGCAGCGACCTGGTGCAGTTGAGCGACACCCCGTTCGGCGAGTTCGAGCCGGCATGGAGCCCGGATGGTACGCGCATCGCCTTCGCATCGAATCGCGATAGCAAGGGCGAGGTGCGCGAGACCTCGATCTATGTAGTGGATGTGAAGAATGGCCGGTTGACCCGCCTGACCAATGCCGTGGCCAGCGATGGCGCTCCGGCCTGGAAGGACGATCACACCATCATCTTCCATTCCAATCGCGACCCGCAGGATGCCCAGGGCGACACGGTTTCCAACTGGGGTCTGTGGCAGGTGAGCTTCTAATATGCGTAATATAAAGCTTATGAACACCCATCAGAGGAGAATGAATATGCGTAAATCCGTGTTTGCGGCTGTCGCCGTACTACTCGCCTGGAGTACTCCGGCGCAGGCCCAGGACTTGCTCGGCTGGCTGGACAAGGCCACCGTCGCTGCGCCGGGCCAGCAGGAGGAGCCTGCCGATCATGCGGCCCTGCTCACTCTGGAGCCGAATGAAAACGAGATGTATGCCAAACCTTCGCCGGATGGTCGTTACCTGCTGACCGTCAGCAGCAAGGGCAAGAGCACCTGGGTGTCGCGCCGCTTTGCCGAAAATGGTGACCCGGCCAATGTGGTGACCGAGGATGGTCATGCCTTCGATTCGATCAACTGGCGCGACGCCGGCCATGTGTATTTCTTTTCCGTTCGCGCCGGTGGCCTCGGTCTGTGGCAAAAGATTTCCGATGGCGAGGGCATGCAGCGCCGCCTGCTGACCTTGCGCGGCAACTTCACCGAGCCGGTATTGCTGCCGGATGGTTCGGCGGTGGCGGTGCATCTGAATGCCACCAGCCCCGGCGAACGTCTGCATCGCGGTCGTCAGCAGAAAAACGACGACTTCGACAACTGGAGCGTGGATGGTTTCACGGCCGAGCTGGTGCACATTGATGCCGATGGTGGCATGCGTACGCTCAGTGCGGGCATCAATCCGGCCCTGTCGCCGGATGGCGAGTGGATCGTGTTTTCGATGCCGGTGGGGCGCAGCTATCATCTGTTCCGCATGCATCCCGATGGCTCCGATCTGATCCAGGTGACCGATGCGCGCAGCGTGGACGTGCAGCCTTCATGGAGCGCGGACGGCAAATGGATCGTGTTCACCTCCAACCGTGAAGAGGCCGACCTGCGTCACAAGCGCGGCAACAACTGGGATGTCTGGGCGATTGATCCGAAGGGTCGCAACCTGACCCGTCTGAGCATGGATGATGCGCGCGATGGCGGCGCAAGGGTCGGTACGGACGGCCGGGTTTATTTCCATTCCGACCGCGTGGTGAGCCCGGAGCAGGCCCAGGCGCGTGATATCCGTCGTGCGGAGAGGGGCTTCCACATCTGGACCCTGCCGCTGCCCACGGTAGCTTCCCCGGCCATGCCCGCTGTGCAAAGCGAGGGCAGGTAACAACGCAATCGGTTCGGGAGGTGCACATGGATGATACGGGATTGAACGACTCCAAAATGGATGACGACAAGCCGGTCAACATGTGTGCCTGCCTGAACCGCACGTTTGCCGAGTTGAAGAAGCTGGGCAGCCTGGAGGCTGCGTATGAGGCGGGTGCCGGCGTGGAGTGCAGTGGCTGCGTTCCCTACCTGAAGCTGGTGTTCGAGACCGGCGAAACCGAATTCGCCATCGACGATCCGCGCATCCCCGAAGAGGACTTCGGTCAGTAGCCCGCATATCCCGCAAGCCTTGTGCACGGCACGGGGTATGACAGGGGCGGGGTGATGGTGAATACTCCGCGCATGCCTGATCCGCTCCACATTCTGAAGAACATCTTCGGTTACGACGCCTTCCGGCATCATCAGGCGGAAATCGTCAATGCCCTGCTGGCCGGTCGCGATGTGTTCACCCTGATGCCGACCGGCGGCGGAAAATCCATCTGCTACCAGATTCCGGCCCTGCTCAGGCCGGGCACGGCGATTGTCATCTCCCCGCTGATTGCGCTGATGCAGGATCAGGTCGATGCATTGCAACAGCTCGGTGTGCGTGCTGCTTTCCTTAATTCCAGCCTGACGCCCGGTGGGCAGCGCGGTGTGGAACGTTCGCTGCGTGATGGCGAACTTGATCTGCTGTATGTGGCCCCCGAGCGCCTGCTGGGCGAGGCCATGTTGCGCCTGCTTGATGCGTGCGAAATCGCCCTGTTTGCGATAGATGAAGCGCATTGCGTATCGCAGTGGGGGCACGATTTCCGCAAGGAATACCAGCAACTTTCGATGCTGCATGAGCGCTATCCGCAGGTGCCACGCATCGCGCTGACAGCCACCGCCGATGCCCGTACGCGCGCCGAGATCGTCAGCCAGCTTGCCCTGCAGCAGGCCGAGGTATTCATCAACAGCTTCGACCGGCCGAATATCCATTATGCCATCGAGGAGAGCGGCAACAGCCGCGATGCGTTGTGGCGATTCATCAGCGGGCAGCATGCCGAAGATGCCGGCATCGTGTATTGCCTGAGCCGCAAGGCGGTGGAATCGGTGACCGAATGGCTGAACGAAAAGGGACGGCTGGCGCTTCCCTACCATGCCGGCCTGCCGCAGGAGGTGCGCAACCTTAACCAGCAGCGTTTCCTGCGCGAGGACGGCCTGATCATCGTGGCCACCATCGCCTTCGGCATGGGTATCGACAAGCCGGACGTGCGCTTCGTGGCGCACCTGAACCTGCCGAAGAATATCGAAGCCTATTACCAGGAGACAGGACGTGCCGGGCGTGATGGTGCGCCTGCCGATGCGTGGATGAGCTATGGCCTGAAGGATGTCATCAACCTTCGTCTGTTTACCGATAACAGCGACGCGCCCGAGCAGTTCAAGCGCGTGATGCACGGCAAAACCGATGCCATGCTCGGATTGTGCGAGCTGACCGGTTGCCGCCGGCAGGCGCTGCTGGCCTATTTCGACGAGGCGCTTGATGAGCCGTGCGGTAACTGTGACAACTGCGTGAATCCGCCCGAAACATGGGACGCCACCATCGCCGCGCAGAAGGCCCTGTCCTGCGTATACCGCACAGGCCAGGGCTTCGGCGCGCAGTACCTGATTCATGTGCTGACCGGCAAGCAGGACGAGCGCATTTCGCGCAACGGACATGACAGGATCAGTACCTTTAATATCGGCGGTGAGCACAGCGGGGCCGAGTGGCGCGGCATCTTCCGTCAGTTGATTGCGCACGGCTATCTGGCCGCCGATGCGGAGGGTTATGGCGTCCTCAAGCTGACCCCGAAGGCAGGGGGGCTGCTCAGGCGCAGTGAAAACCCTGGGCCCGTGATGCTGCGCAGGTTGCGCAAGGCATCGAAGGGGGTCGTCAAAAAGAGGCGCAAGGCCTCTGCCGCTGACCTGCCCGAGGGTGATCAGACGTTGTTCGAGGCGCTGCGCGGACTGCGTTCCCGGTTGGCACGCGAGCAGAATGTACCGCCCTATGTCATCTTTCCGGACAGAACGCTGGGCGAGCTGGCCGTGGCCAGGCCGGATACGCAGGCGCAGCTGCTGGAGATTTCCGGCATCGGTGAGGCGAAACGGGAGAGATACGGCGAGGCCTTTTTGAACGTGATTCGCCGGTTCTCGGAGTCGGCTTCATTGCCTTGAAGGGAGGGAATATGCACACCACGATCGTTTATGTTCATGTCAAACCAGAGTTCATTGCAGCATTCATCGAGGCCTGCCGGGCCAATCACGAGGCCTCGGTGAACGAGCCGGGGAACCGGCGATTCGATGTGCTGCAATCGGCCGATGATCCGGATCGTTTCGTGCTCTACGAGGCCTATGCGGCAGCGGATGATGCCGCCGCGCACAAGCAGACGGCGCATTATCAGGCCTGGCGCGATACGGTGGCTGATATGATGGCCGGGTCGAGGCAGGGGGTTACCTACGCCGGATTGTTTCCTGACGTCTGAATCAAGGCTTCCGATGCAGTTCCTTTAGCAATTCGCCGAGCATGGTGAACTCATCACCGCGGCTGCTGCCCTTGCGCCAGGCCAGGCCGATTTCCCGATAGCTGTCACCAGGCATGGGGTACAGCTCGATATCCGGCGCCTCGCCCACCATGTCGCGCGCCATGGCTGGCACGAAGGTGATGCCCAGGTCGGCGACCACCATCTGCAGCAGGGTTTGCAGGCTGGTGGCCGAGAATCGGCTGATCTGTTCGGCGTTGCGGATATCGCATGCCGAGAGGGCATGGTCGCGCAGGCAGTGGCCGTCATCGAGCAGCAGCACGCTTTCCTTTGGCAGCCCCTGCAGATCGAGGCCTTTTTTTCCTCGGGTATTCAGCCATTTACTATCCTTGCCGCAAGCAAGCAGGAATGGATCCCTGAACAGGGGCATGGTGCGGACGTTTCTTAGCGGAAAGGGCAGGGCGACGAGGATCAGGTCCAGCTTGCCTTCCTGTAGCTGCGCGTGGATGTCCGCGGTCTTGTCTTCGCGCAGGTACAACTCCATGTTCGGAAAGCGTTTACGCGCCTCGGGTATGAAGGCAGGCAGCAGGAAAGGTGCGATGGTCGGGATCACCCCGAGCGTCACCCGGCCGCTGAGTGGCTCCTGGCCGCCGGCGGCGATATTCATCAGGGCCTCGACATCGCCGAGGCAAAGGCGGGCCTGGCCGACGATGGCCTTGCCGATATCGGTGATGATCACGTTTTTGTTGGTGCGCTCTACCAACTGCACGTTGAGGTTGTTTTCCAGTTCCTTGATGGCGATGCTGAAGGCGGATTGTGAAATGAAACAGGCTGCGGCGGCCTTGCCGAAGTGGCAATAGTCATCAAGTGCAATCAGATATTGCAGCTGTTTGATGGTCGGTGCCATGACTTACCTCTGTCATCTGACGTCGATAGAAACAATAAATGGATATCATTGATTTATCCAATTTTATTTCGCGCCCGGCCTTGTCTACACTATGCCTACATACCCAAGGAGGAACATCCATGTCTCTGAAAACCAAGATTCGCGTCATACCCGCCGGTTTGTTTGGTATCGGGCTGCTTGCTGCCGGCGTGCTCGGCTCTGCAGCCGCTCATGCCGAGGGGCTCTCCGAGTGGGTGCTGCCGCCGGTGCCGGTTCCGGCCGACAACCCGCAGAGCAAGGCCAAGGTGGAGCTTGGTCACAAGCTGGCCTTTGATCCCCGCCTGTCCAAGAACGATTCCATGAGCTGTGCCGGCTGTCATCTGCCGTTCGCCGGCGGCGGCGGTCATACCGCACGTGCCTTCGGGCATGGCGGCGAGCTCGGGCGCTGGGCGCCGACCTGGGACAATTCCGGTTATTCCACTTCGATGTTCTGGGATGGTCGTGCGGCTTCGCTGGAGGAGCAGACCGGAGCCATGATCGACGGCAAAGGCGACCATATGGGGCCGATCAGTTCACCCGGTGAAATGGGTGGTCATGTGCCGACGGTGGTGAAAAAATTGAATGCCATTCCGGCCTATAAAAAAGCCTTCAATGAAGCCTTCGGCGAAGATGCCACGCCCCGGAATATTGCCAGGGCCATTGCAGCCTACGAGCGCACGCTGGTGGCGACCGATGCGCCGTTCCAGCACTATGTGAAAGGCGATGACAAAGCCATTTCCGCTTCCGCCAAGCGAGGTTTCGGGTTGTTCAAGGGCAAGGCCATGTGCATCACATGCCACACCCCGCCGTTGCTCACCGATAATGCCTTCCACAACATCGGCGTGCCGCAGGTCGGGCCGCTGAAGGAGGATCTCGGTCGTTACGGGGTGACCGGGGACGATGCCGACAGGGGCGCCTTCAAGACGCCGACGCTGTACAACTCGGCCTCGCTGACCTTCTTCATGCACGATGGTGCGTTTTCCTCGATGGAGCAGGTGATCGAGCATTACAACAAGGGTGGTAACCCGAAGGATGAGCATCAGGACGAGCTGATCCAGCCGCTTGGCTTGAACAGGGCCGAGGTGGCCGACCTGATCGCCTTCATGGAAACCCTGACGGATGAGCGCTTGAATCACATTCATGTCCCTGATCTTCCCTGAGGGCATTCGGTATAATCACTGGGCGGGCCTTTGGCCCGCCTTTTTTATCCTGTAAAACGGGCTGTTCGGGGGCGCTTTGTAATCCGCTCTTGAGTTTCGCTGTGTGGTCCGTAAGATGCGCCGCCCGCTGGCCGGCGTAGCTCAGCTGGTAGAGCAGCTGATTTGTAATCAGCAGGTCGCAGGTTCGACTCCTGTCGCCGGCTCCAGTTTGAGCTGAACTGGCATGAAAAGTTGACAGCGGGGCGCAATTGGAGACAATCGCGCGCCTTCCTTTGCCGGCTTGCCGGAAATGGAAGGAGTATCGGAGAGGTTCCCGAGCGGTCAAAGGGGGCAGACTGTAAATCTGCTGGCTCAGCCTTCGATGGTTCGAATCCATCCCTCTCCACCAGTTTTTGTGTGAGTTTGATTGTTTTGATTTTGTTTGGTTTGAGCTTGGTTGGATCGGGGTTTAGCGGTTGTGAATGCCGGGCTTTGGATCATGCGGGTGTGGTACAATGGTAGAACCTCAGCCTTCCAAGCTGATGATGCGGGTTCGATTCCCGCCACCCGCTCCAGACAAAACGCCATGGTGCAGCAATGCACAGGCCGCGCAGGCCCAGGTAGCTCAGGGGTAGAGCACATCCTTGGTAAGGATGAGGTCGCGGGTTCAATTCCCGCCCTGGGCTCCACTTTCGAGTGGAGACTAGTTTGAGTATGACCCGGCGCAAGCCGGCATGAAATATATAAAACATCATAGGGATGCAAAGGAGCGGAAGATGGCTAAAGAGAAATTTGAACGTACCAAACCGCACGTCAACATTGGCACGATTGGTCACGTTGACCACGGCAAGACGACTTTGACGGCTGCGATCACCAAGG
>Ga0102953_1000522_pt1 | contig 26411 bp, 20 predicted proteins | sample SalPon2A_C_D2_MG_FD_78509 | JGI IMG/M metagenome (GOLD analysis project Ga0102953, IMG submission 78509) | Soil microbial communities from South San Francisco under conditions of wetland restoration - Salt Pond MetaG R2A_C_D2_MG | ecosystem: Environmental > Terrestrial > Soil > Wetlands | place... | reverse complement strand
TATATGATTGTCCCAAATTTTTATGCCCTGTATTTTGTGTGTTCTCTACACAATCAATCATACATAAAAATGAAGCGAGCATTACATTATTTTTTCGGTTTTCTGTTTGGAAGCATGATCTATTATGGGTTGATCCAATATTCAGACAAAGGTCATATTAACTTTCGTACCCTTTTCCTAGATCCAAGACATTGGTTTATAGCGACTTTTGTTGGTCTTGGTGTCATTGCCTTAAAAAGGCTTAGGGAGAAGAAAAATGACCCAAAACAGTAAGCCTCATTATATTTGTTCCAGTTTGCTCTGAATATTAACCAAGGCGTGAGGCTATATTACCTCTCGCACCCATCTAGGTGATACTTTTAAACTCTTACAGACTTACTTTTCTTTCTGTATTGATAATGTGATAATTGAATACGTCGCTGAGATTATATTTGCTGCCGCTATCCGTTTAATGTCCTTGAATTTTTAATAACCTGATATCTATTCGCTTTGTCTTTTTTTCATAATCCCGGGATATCAGACCCGACCAACCGCTTAATGCATAGATAAATAGATCTCTTCCCAAATTAGTAAATTTATAAATTACTAATTCTTAATAATATTATACCTTAACAATTGATATTGTTATACATGATCAGTAACGTCTGTTGCTCCTCTTTTAAAACTTACCTTTACTATGGAGGCACTTATGTATAACAATCCTAAGAGGTCTTGTCATATAGTAGAAGCTATCTTACTCTGTGCAACATTCCTGCTCCTGCCGCTCACTCTTGCTCTGGCTCAGGAAATTCCAATAACAACCTCTTCTAAAGAGGCCCGGCAGCTATTTATCCAGGGAAGGGATAACCTGGCAAATGTCCAGTTCAGGGAAGCTGCAAAATACTTCGATCAGGCCATTCAGAAAGATCCTGAATTTGCTCTTGCCTATCTTTATCGTGCTCAGTCTGGTGGCGGGTACAATCTGGCGATGAGCTATGTCAAAAAAGCCGCCGCTCTGGTCGACAAAGTATCACCCGGGGAAAAATTGCTTATCCTTACCAACCAGGCTGGCTTTGAGGGTGACAGAATCAGCGAAAAATCATATGCCGAACAACTCGACAAGGCTTATCCTAACGATAAGTGGGCGCAAACACAAATCGGAGAGTTCCATTACGGAAATGGCGACTATAAGGTCGCGCTGAAGCACTTCAGCCATGCTCTCAAACTCGACGCTAACTTTGCACCACCCTACAATATGATAGGATATGCGAACTCACAGCTTAGTGATTACAGTGCCGCAGAAAATGCATTCAAAAAATATATAAGCTTAATTCCCGGTGATCCCAATCCTTATGATTCCTATGCAGAATTACTGCAAAAAATTGGCAAATATGATGAGTCGACTGCGCAATATGAAAAGGCACTTTCAATCGACCCACAATTCATAAGTTCAATGAAGGGTATTGGTGATAATTATCTTTTCAAAGGCGATTATTCCAAAGCGCGTGAGTATTATGACCAAGAATTCCAAACTGCAACAGCCATAAACAATAAGCTCGGCGCCCTCTTTTGGAAAGCCGTCTCGTATGTACATGAGAATAAGATACCAGAGGCCCTGGAGGGCATACAAAAAGAACGGGAGCTTGCCGACAGCCACGATCTTCAGATCAGTGTTCTCGGTACCCATAATACTGCTGCCTTCATCTTATGTGAGACGGGAAAACCTGATGAGGGCATGCGCGAGATATCCGATGCTACTTTGTTGATTAGCAGGATGCCAGTTTCCGGGTCAATGAAAGAAAACCTCTCGGCAAGCATGATGTTAAGCAAATGTTTTGCTCTTGTTCATGCCGGAAAAATAAGTGAAGCAACAAATGAAGCTGCTAAAACAGAGGCAATCGTCAGGAAACGTCAGGATCTGTCACAAATAAAGAGAGTTAACTTCATCCATGGCATTATTGAACTCAAAAAAAACAATAATGAAAAGGCCCTCTCTTACTTTGCCGATGCAGATAACGAATCACCATTAACCTGGTACTACACGGCAGTGGCTTATCAGAATAATGGCAACAAGTCAAAAAGCGCGGAACTATTTAAAAAGATCAGTACCTGGAATGTGAACAGCCTCGATCTTGCTCTTGTTAGAAACAGAGCTATTGAAGACCTAAAGGCATCCGGGCTGTCATCCAGCGATTGATCCTGGCAAAAATGATAGCGTATTTCGCTTAATTGGTCTTGAACACAGTCATCAGAGCCGTCTGTTTCTTTTGAAATAGGCGGCTCTTTTTTTAAAACAAGTTTTGCCGTTATCCTGAACATTAAGCATATTCTGGTGTAATCACATGTGTTCAATTGGCTTAGTAGTGGATGTTTTATAAGTATCGCCAATAACCTTCGCAAATCACCATTGTTAATCAGGAGTTACAATGAAAAGCCGTGCCGTTATTTCCATTAGTACAATTTTCACACTATTTCTTCTTCTTTTTTCCATGCCCCCGCTCTCTTTTTCACAAAGCAGCTCCCTGGGTCAGTTCGAAGGTCAAACGGATATCGGGAACGTGAAACTTAAAGGATCCACGTCATACAACCCTGAGACCCAGACCTATACCATAATGGGTTCTGGTTATAACATGTGGTTTGATCATGACGAATTTCATTTTGTTTGGAAGCGTATGAAAGGCGATTTCATCCTGAGAACACGCGCTGCATTTGTTGGAAAAGGAGTCGAAGCACACCGGAAGATTGGCTGGATGATCCGTTCATCACTCGACTCCACTTCTGCTTATGTTGATGCTGCCCTTCATGGCAGTGGTTTGACATCCCTTCAATATCGTCGTGCTGATGGTGACTCGACCTACGAGATACAGTCAAAAGAATCTGCTCCTGATGTCATTCAGTTGGAACGCAGGGGTAACACCTTCATCATGTCCGTCGCTCATTTCGGTGAGCCGTTTAAATCGGTTCAGTTGTCGAATCTCAACCTCGGTGATGACGTATATGTCGGCGTGTTTGTCTGTTCACACAACAGGAACATAAAGGAGAAGGCCCGTTTTTGGAACGTAAGGCTGGTCAGGCCCGCATGGCAAGGACTCGTACCCTATCACGATTTTCTCGGCAGTAATCTTGAAATAATGAACGTAAAAACCGGCCACCGGAAAATCATCTATCGTGAAAATGCATCTCTCCAGGCCCCGAACTGGACTCCGGACGGAAAAACGCTCATTTACAATAAAAACGGGCACCTGTATCGCTTTAATCTTGCAACCGATAAACCGGCTCTGCTGAACACTGGTTTTGCCGACAACATAAATAACGATCACGTTTTGTCCTGGGGCGGCAAGATGTTGGGGATCAGCAATGGAGCTAAAGACGATAGTGGGAGATCAAACATTTATATTTTACCAGTAACCGGTGGCACACCGCGCAGAATCACGGCACGAGGTCCCTCCTATCTCCACGGATGGTCACCTGATAATAAATATCTGGTCTTCCCCGGACAGAGAAACGGGAACTTTGACATCTACAAGATTTCAGTCAATGGCGGGAAAGAAGTCCGACTGACAACTGCCAGGGGACTCGATGACGGTTCTGAATATACTCCTGACGGAAAATGGATTTACTTTAATTCAGTAAGAACCGGGACCATGCAAATCTGGCGGATGAGGCCCGATGGAAGTGATCAGCAAAGAGTTACGAACGATGAACTCAATGATTGGTTTCCACATATTTCACCGGATGGGAAATGGATTCAGTTTATTTCATTTACACAAGAAGTGCCCCCGGGCGATCATCCGTTTTATAAACATGTGTATCTACAGGTTATGCCCATAAACGGCGGTAAACCTCACGTTATCGCATACCTTTATGGCGGACAGGGAACTATCAATGTTCCATCCTGGTCACCTGACAGCAAGAGAATTGCCTTTATCAGCAATACGGATATGGATAAAACCGAACACAAATAGTTTTATCTGATCAGTGCACTGATACCATTAATTATAAACTGTACGCCGATACATAACCCAATGAAACCCATCATTCGCGTAAGGGCGGTCATGCCGCTCTTTCCCAGGTATTTCACGGCCCACGGTGAAACCCGAAGCACCACATATGCGGTACCCGCTGTCAGAAGGATCGCGATAAATATCACCAGGTAATCCATAAAATCGTTGGCTGATGAGGAAAGCCCAAGCACGACGGCGATGCTCCCGGGTCCGGAAAGCATCGGCATCGCCAGCGGACTAAATGAGATATCTTCCTTGTCTATGGCTTCATCAACATCTTCATCAGACAGCTTATTTCCGCCCCGCTCCTTTTTGGGATGGAGCATATAAAAAGATACCTGCATGATCAGCAAGCCTCCTGCAATTCGGATTCCATTCAGACTTATGCCAAAAAATCTCATGATATAATTACCGGCAACAAAAAAAACAGTCAGGATGACAACCATATACAGGCTTGCCTTCAAAACTTGTGAATTCCGTTGCTTTTTCGTATCGCTTTGGGTCAAAGCCAGAAAAACGGGCATGGCACCAAAGGGGTTGGCAACCGACACGATGGAAGTATAGCTTGCAATTAAAAATGGGAAAAATGACACGGATGGATACTTGTAACTGAAGTTAATGCCGATGAACCTTTATTCTGAGAATGCAAAAATAGCCGTTAAAAAATTAAATATAAACAAAAGAATGATTACCACAGATGGCGACAAAATTCTTATCTCACACAACAGTAGCATCCTTTCATCTACGTTTCTATATTTTTACCAGACATGAAACGATACGGGTAATCAGGTAATAGGTTGAAACAGTCAGAACAACTTCAAACTAAGATCAGATCCATTATAGAGAATGAGTCTGAGAGGGATAGAATTTTATTCCTTGTGAGTCAGCTTTTGCATGATGAAGTGCCTGCATACGACTGGGTTGGGTTTTACCTGGCAGATCCTGATAAAGAACGTGAATTAATTTTGGGGCCTTATGTGGGTAAACCAACAGAGCATGTTCGTATCCCTTTTGGAAGCGGGATTTGTGGTCAGTCGGCAGAAACCCTGAAAACCTTTCTTGTTGAAGATGTGAGTAAAGAAACTAATTATCTTGCTTGTAGTCCTACTGTTCAGTCTGAAATTGTAGTTCCTATTCTCAAAGGCGGTAAATTCGTGGCTGAATTGGATATTGATTCGGATGATTTGGGAGGAATTGGAACGGAGGATCGAAGGGTTCTTGAGGAAATTTGTAAAGATTTAACTTCTTTGTTTTAATAAATTACATAACAGGTACTGTCCATAACAATTAATTAAAAAATTATGAGCAATAACATCGAATTAACAGATGAACGGGCAATAGATCTGCTACTTTTTAAGATTGTTGGTTCCAATGGGGATATTAATTATGACGAAACAGAAGAAATCAACAGTATTCTGGAGCAGTTTAGCTACGACCCTCATAATTTCCAGCATACATTGAACTATTTGAATGGCCTGACGACAAAACAAATTAAAGACGCAGTTGAACGCGGGATCGATTACATTGCAAAAAAGCCCGGGGCTGAGAAGAAACGCATCCTCACCTTGCTGGATCATCTGGCACGCAAGAATACAACCTTTATGAAAAGCCACAAAGACATCTTAAATGAAATAAGGACTAAAATTGAAATAGTCTGAGTTTAGACACTATTCATCACGAGAGGCGCTTTAATGGGAGGTAATGCGTTTATTACTCTTTTTTCAGTTTCATAAATTTATCCCCGGCCCACCTGCAAACTTTTATCTCCGCCGAATCTAATCTTCGATAAAACCAGGCGGTTTTGCACAGGCAAAAAAGATGATTTTAATGAAATGAATGAGATCTTGATGAAAAAGATCAAGTATTTGTATCAATTGAGCACTTCATCGTGTTGAGCTAATTCCCTTTTTGGTCGTTTTGTTTCTGACGGGACTGGCACGTCCTTACTGTTTTTCCTGACCGACTCAACCATAATAACCGCTAACGAGTAAAGCATGAGAAAAATAATCAAACATGCTCCGAAAATGACCAACCCAAAAACCTTACTCACTTCTACGGAAAATAGCGAATATGCTAAGAGTCCAAAAGAGGATACCAATAGAAGCAATCCTGTTGCTTTCATTACTAATGCCAAAAACTTATACATTTCTATAGCCTCCTAATGATAATTCGACGTCATTGCTCAAACCTGTGATTAACCAAAACTGTATTTGTTTTGATAAGCAAACACACAGAATGCAATTTCCGTCTGTGATAACACCCAATTATGGAAGAGAACCGTTTTTCCGTTTTTAAAATCACTTCTAATAGATAAATTTAGCATTTCTAATTCCTTTTTGGAATTACTGCTACCTGTAAAATCAAATTTCTTTTGAAGTTGATTCGCTTTTTCTTGCACCTCTCTAAGTTCAGGGCCTCCCTGTTTAATATAAGCCTGACCCACTCTCGCTGCCGAATCCAAATTAATGGAATCATTTAGAATAGGATATTTCCCTATTTCACGTGCATCACTGATTTTCGATAGAAAAGTCAAACCAACCGCGCCAAAAGCAGGAGCACAAATAAAGTATAAAAAATCTTTCCTTTTCATTTCATCTTACAATATCCGTTCGCATCACGCCAGTTAACGAAACACCATCCGGATAATTAATATACAGGAAGCTTAGATTATAATTGCCAACCACCTATTTATCGAATATTGCCACCTATCATTAAGCCCAAACCTTTATGTAATAATTATACATATCTATATATATTTTTTCCATTATAAAACTATAAATCACGTGGATTCGATAGAAATGGAAATGGTGAAATTTGGGAAAAGATATTTTGAAAAGGATGTTAATATTTGCCTCAAATAGAAGGAAATTCAGAAAGTCCTCTTTTCGATCAATCCTCATCTTTATATAGAAAAGATACGATTGGAATCCAACCGTACCTTTTTCATATCCCATTCTTCTATATTTGAGAACTGTTTCCTTAGTTCATGAAATACCAGTCTATCATTTTTCCTTTCGGATAGATATATCACCATTGAAACTCTTGAAAGTCAATTCGGGACCTCCGCCGTTTACTTTTCCGTAACGCCAGTCGCCTACCGATACCTTGTAGACCCCGTTTTTATTTGTCGTTACGACCCTATGAGCTGATGAGCTGCTCATATCCATATCAAAATCAGTGTATAGGTCACCCTGGTCGGTTTTCATACGTGCGGTAAACTTCGCATTAGGCGGTAAACTCACATCAACATCTCCATTCAAAGTAGTGAAAGACATTGGAACATCGGGAGTTATATTCTCAAAACTCACTTTCATATCCCCATTTACGGTATTGGCCACTACTGAACCTGAAATATCTTTCATGGTAATGTCGCCATTGACGTTGCTGATCTCCATCTCGCCACGGACATCTTTAACCACGATATCACCATTGTTAACAGTTGACAGGTGCAACGAGAAATTTCTCGGGGTCATGATTTGAAGATCGGCATTGTGCATACGAAAACCGGTGCTTACTGTCACAACATTATCCTTCTCGGTCGCATCAAGTCCGCCGTCAACATTTGGTATCCGCTTCAGTCCCGGTGGTGGTGGTTTAGGCTGACCCTCGTCATCTTTTTTACCCTTGAAATCATACCGGATGATGACATTTTTACCATCATAACCGGTTACACTAATCGAACCGCTTATTAAACTCGCAACCAGTTTACCCGGCTTTCCCGGGTTACTCAGCGGTAGGGCAACCTGGTTGCCGGTACTATTCTGGGCCAGTGCAATACCCGTCACTAAAAGTGAGGTAAGAATCGTGGCAAAAAAAGTGCATAACGTTTTCATAGTATCTCGTATTTATTGATTCTTTTTTATGATAATATCGCCGTTCAGAGTCTTGAAATGGTACACAGGACCGCCGTTGCCAAATTTCACCCTGTTATTGCGGGAAATCCGGTACTGAATTTCACCTTTGTGATTACCATTCCGGACGACTTCCTTTACTGGCTGGACACGCCAGTTATCCATATCTGTGTACAAATTCCCATGCATGGTCTGAAGACGGGCGACCGCTGACAGGTTCGGGGGATAAAAGACACGGATATCCCCATTAATTGTGGAATACCGGCAATCATGATCCGGCGCCTTAACATAATGGGCTTCGATTGAACCATTAATCGTGTTCGCTTCTGTTATCCCCGACACATTGTTCAGTTCAATCGATCCGTTAATCCCATGAATATTCAGCGTGTCGCTAGTTCCACTGACCTCAATTCCGCCATTGATGGTCGAAGTGTATAAGCTCGTGTTCGGGGGCACCAGAACTTTAAATGCATAATTAAAATGATAATCATCGTTGTGGCGTATGTTCCGGTATGAGAGGTGGTTTCCGTCACGACAAACCTGGATAAACGGGGCATCGAGATATACCCATACCTGCTGCCCTGACGAATCAACCCGGAGAGACAGTTCCCTCAGCGCCTTCTGCAACATTGCCTGGCTTTCCGCCTTGATGGTCCGGGTTACGGTCATTTTAATGGACTTCCCGTTGTAACCTTCGATCGTCATATCCCCATTTATGTTGTATAGTCCAAGGGTACCGGTTTGATTCGCGTTGGCAAAAGCAATCTCTCTGGTTTGCTCATCCTTATGTACGATCGGCCTGGACTGCCACACAAACAGAGGCACCAGAAGCATGAGTATGGGTAAGGTGAGATGTTTGTTTTTATTTCTTTTCATCGTGTGCTATATCAGATATTTATTGTTGCAGCATAGCCAGGGTGTTTTCAATTCGATTACGGACCGTTTTATTGAGGTCGTCTCTTTCCAGCAATCGCTTGAATTCGGGAATGGATTGTTTTTCCTGGATGGAGACCATAGCATCGGCCAGAGCCGCCTGAATGATTGGAGATTTTTGCTGGTCGATAGCCTCAACCAATCCTTTACGTGCGGACGGGTTACCGGCATGATGCGTAAGTGCTTCAACGGCAGCTAGTCTCACATTCACGTTTGGATCGTGGTTGAGTGTCTGCAAAAGCGCATCAACCACACGGTCATCGGATTGCGGCATATCCATACTGATATTGACACCTTTGAGCCGTTGGGTCGTCGATGGTTCATTCAACAGCATCAGAACCATGGTTTCCTTCATATTCCTGAGCTCCTTACGCAATCCATTCAGTTGCTGGTTTTGCGGAAGATCGGGGGAAAGAAACAGTCCGAGCCCGACGCCAACCACCAGTGCAACCACCGCATAGGCAAAACGAATAGACCCAAATAATGAACCTAAAGAGGTGAAAAATTCCTTCAACCGGGATTTGCTTTGCTGTGCAGCTGATGCCGTTTCTGCAAGCTCAGCATAAAATCGTTCTCTCATAGTTTCCGATGGACCGGGAGTTTCCAGCAGGTCCACCTTATGCATCATGCTAACCAGGACATCGAGCTCTTTCCTGTCGATCTCTCCTTTTGCGATGAGCTTCTCGATTTGACTTCGCTGTTCATCCGACAGATTGCCGTCGACGTACGCGAGCACAAGGTCTGTATATTTTTCATCGATCATAACTCTGCTCCTTTTCTCCTGAAGTGTCAGGATAAATAAACGCCCGTAAGTCGTTCATCGCCCGAAATGCTTTCACTTTGATCGCATTCTCCGAGCTCTTCAATATCTCAGCAATTTCACGATAGGTTAAACCCTGATACCGGTTCAGGATGATGATCTCACGTTTTGTTTCATCCAATTTATCCATAGCCTGCCAGAGCAATTGAACCTGGTCCGATTCTTCTGGATTTTGTTCCGCACCTGAAGTGTACCCTGAGTCGGCAATGGCCATTTCATCGATGTTGACCAGCTTGTCTTGCTCGCCCATCTTCTCGTCATTCCGGTGCTGATCTGATAACACATTGCGCGCGATCCTGTACATCCACGTTTTGAAATGGCCCTCGCCGGTATAGGTATGTTTGTAGGTAAGCATTCGCATAAACACATTTTGAGTCAGATCTTCACTGATGTCGGATCTTCGAGTCATTCGGAAAAAGAAACCGAATAACGGTTTGCTGTGCCGCTCGAAAAGCAGACCCAGCTTATCTGTATCTCCATCCTTCACTTTTAGCATCAGAGCAGTATCCGAAAAGGGATCCAATGGTTTACCTTGTTTAATTTCAGTATCCAATAGAGTACACTCCGATTTTTTGAAAAGGTTACACTCCTCCACTTTTTACCGGCAGGATTCTATCCGTTCATGCTATACGCTCTTGTAATTGTTGTGGTTTCGTTGCGACATATTCTGTATGAATAACTTAAAAAAATCACCCGGCAGAACGGCTGGGAAAAAGATTGTGTTGGGATACCAACCTGAAAGTCACAACATGGTTTAAATGAAAAACAATCAAAGAAATAGTGATTCTTATATCCGGATTCTCGATCTGAGCAAGTCCTATGAGGAAGGCGGACGCAATCATAAAGTTTTGACCGGGATAAACCTGGAAGTAAAGCAGGGTGAGAGGGTGATCCTTCTTGGCAAAAGCGGTTCGGGTAAATCTACCTTTTTAAATCTGGTCGGGGGGATGGACCTGCCCGACGATGGTCATATTTTCATCAATGGAGACGACATAACCCGTAAATCCGAAACCGAACGGACCCTTTTTCGCAGGCGAAGACTTGGCTTTGTGTTCCAGTTCTTCAATCTTGTCCCGACACTCACCGTGCGGGAAAACCTGATGCTCCCGCTGGAACTCAATGAAATGCTCGATGGCGATGAAAAATCACGCATTAATGATTTGCTGGAAGAAGTGGGACTAGCCAGCCGTTCAGAGACTTATCCCGACCGCCTCTCAGGAGGTGAGCAACAACGCGTTGCCATTGCACGGGCACTTATTCACAAACCCGATCTGATTATTGCCGATGAACCCACAGGAAATCTGGACGAACATACCGAACAACAGGTCCTGGAACTGCTGAATCGTCTGACACGAACAGAAAAACGAACCCTCCTTATGGCTACGCACAGCCGGGAAATTGCATCGATGGGCGACCGGATTCTAACGCTTCATGAAGGGAGACTGCAGGAAGAAATTACGGCAAGATGATTGCAGGCTGAGAAATGTCTTTCTGAATCATTTGCAATGGACCGAATGACCGATTTTAGAAGTATAACAGCATATTAAATCCCAAATCTTAAATCGGTCCATCGATCAATCGCAAATCCAAGTTTCAGGCATCTACGCCCCTAAATCCCCTAAAGGGGACTTTTTCTCATAGTGAAGAACAAGAGCTTTCTATCAACGAGTGGCATTAAAAACACACCAAATACCTGTAAATTCTTCTGTTATAGGAAATCTTTCCACTGAAGGCTTATATTACTTAAACGGCGCACGACATTGCAGGGTACTCTTCTACATATTAATCGATTGGAGGACGTAGAAATGAGAACCATAATGACAGCACTACTTGTATTCGCAGTTCTAATGCCGTTTTCGGTTTTGGGCCAACAGAAAGATCAGAATTCCGGGATTAGCCTTCACCAGGCAGCTCTACAGGGGAATTTGGATGCCGTTAAGAAGGATATCGAGTCGGGCACAGATCTGAATCAAAAGGACCAGTATGGATCTACGCCATTGATCATAGCATCTACATTTGGCAAGACCGAAGTTGCTAAAGCATTGATTGATGCCGGTGCCGACATGGAGATCCGTGATAGCAACGGTTCTACTCCACTCATCATCGCTACTTTTTTTGGCCGCACAGAGATCGTGAAGGATCTTCTCGATAAAGGTGTAAACAAGTATGCAAGAAACAATTCCGGGGCCACGGCCCTAGACATCGCTTCAACGCCTTTCGAAGAGGATAAAAACCTCTACGACCAGCTTGGCGCCGCACTTGGACCCCTGGGACTAAAACTTGACTATGATCAGATCAAATCTGCTCGTAAAGAATTGCTACAATGCTTCGTCCCCGGCCGGAAGAGCTTGCTGCGGTCGACTACAAGCCAATTCCCGGATCTGACTGGAAAATATCTACACCCGAATCGCAGGGACTCGATCCCATGCTTTTTGCAGAGCTTTATAACGAAGCCGCCCACTTGAAGACCATCTACGGACTTTTGGTCATCAAAAACGGTCAACTCATTGCAGAAGGATATTTCAATAAAGGATCGGTCGACCAGTTGTCAAAACGGGCATCGGTGACGAAAAGCTATGTTTCGGCAATGGTTGGATTAGCGATGAAGGAAGGCTGCCTATCAAGCGTTGACCAGAAGATGATCGATTTCTTTCCTGAAGTAGCTGATCAAATTACGGATCAGAGGAAAAAAAACATTACGATTCGCCAGATGCTGCAAATGCGTGACGGATATCCCTGGGAAGAGACAGACTCTGTTTATTGGAACACCATTTGGGCGGGCAAATATATACATCCCATCGTTGATATACCGCTGGCCGCCGATCCGGGAACGCGGTTCCAGTACAGTAACCTGACATCAGATTGGCTTGGGATTATCGTTGCCCGGGCATGCAATACCGATCTGAAAACATTTGGCCAAAAACACCTGTTTGGACCACTTGGGGTTACAATTGGCGATTGGACCCGGGACCTGGACGGGTACTACGTCGGCAGCGGTGATATAGAATTTACGGCGCGTGATATGGCTAAGTTTGGCCTGCTGTATCTGCATGATGGCGAATACGATGGAAAACAGTTGATCCCGGCCAGCTGGGTTAAAGCATCCCTTCAGAATTATTCTGACAATATTACCAGCGCCGGTGTGAAATCGGGCAAAGTGGGCCGTTACCTTTACGATATCGGATATGGGTACCAGTGGTGGAATGCCAAATCAGGAGAACATCATTTTGAGTATGCCTGGGGACATGGCGGGCAGTTCATCGCACTGCTAAAAGATCTCGACATGGTCATTGTAATCACTGCGGATCCATTTTATGGCAAGGAAGAACACTTTCGGGCATGGAAATATGAACAGGCTCATCTCAACCTGATGGGCAAATTCATCAAATCACTGCCAACCAGGTAACAATCTGTTCAAAGTGATTTTCATGTATAACTGAAAAAAACCGTTTTGACAAAATGTTGAATTCGCTAAAACACCTGGATTAATCCGGATGTTAGGAATAATGACGAGTGGAGCTTTTCACGTAAGCTCATTGTACCGAAAACAATCGATGGTGTGATCGTTGACCAGGCCAACCGCCTGCATGAAGGAGTAACAAATGGTCGGCCCCACAAAGTTAAATCCCTTCTTTTTCAGTGCTTTGCTCATCTCTTTTGACGTATCCGTTTGAGCGGGCACTTCCCTGATGTTTTTCCAGTGATTATGGGCTGGTTGGCCATCGTCTCCGGCAAAATGCAACCAGATGTAGTGATCAAAACTACCGTATTCCTCCTGAACCTTTAAAAAGGCCCCGGCATTTTGTACAGCGGCATTAACCTTGCTTTTATTCCTGATGATCCCGGGATCGGACAACAACTCATCTATTTTATCCTGTCCGTAGGATGCGACCTTTTCAGGATTAAAATCATCAAAAACCATCAGGTAGTGCTCTCTTTTACGAAGAACGGTGATCCAGCTCAGTCCAGCCTGCACACCCTCAAGGATCAGCATTTCGAAGAGCTTCCGGTCGTCGTGGACCGGCGTACCCCACTCATTATCATGATAATCGAGGTATAGCGGATCATCTGTTACCCAGCCGCAGCGTTTTTTCATGCCGGTATGATTTACAAATTTATGTAAAGGATTATCGGATAAAATATAGAAATAGAATTTAGATATCTCCCAAAAACACCCTGACAGGATCAAAAACTGTCAGGGTGTAGGGGCCCGCAACCTAGTCAGATACGTGTTAAAAATGGAAAAGGTGTGATTGGCATCACTTTGGATATCATCCTCATTAATTTTTATGATCTGCCTTTTTATCCATGGAACAAAGATGGAACAACCATTTTCCCCGGTGGCATCCTTATTATTACCAGAAATGGCAGTTCCACCGTTCTCATCCGTCATGACGTGCAGTTGATCTGCATATTCCATAGTCAAGGATAACTCATTGCCAGCCTCTTTGTCCCGGTGCGTCTTCCAGTATAAATAGCCCAGCATAAAATGAGCTTCTGCGTTTTTGGGATTGGTTTGCGACAATTGGGTGAAAATACCGGAAGCTTCGTCGGACCGGTTTTGATACAACGCCACCTCACCCAGTTTAATCAGGGGTTCCATTGCCTCGCGATTCAGATTTGTCGCGCGCAAAAAATACATTCTTGCTTTTTCGGGATTGAAGTTTTTCCCCGCACCTCGGCAAAAATAAAGATCCCCCAATTGCTTAAAGGTGCGTTCGCTCTCGGGGTTGACATTGATCAACCGTTTCCAGATCTGTACTGCCTTATCATATTCCTCCGCCTTCATATACATGCTGCCCAGATAGTACAGTGCATCATGATGATCCGGATTGAATTTCAGCGCCTCAACGTATTCAACAATCGCTGAATCGGTTACCCCTGCATGCCGAAATTTTGTAGCCTTGTTATAATAAACCCAGAAAGTGTTGCTTGTCGCTCCCGTCGTTTCAACATCCGACGAATCCTTCTGATCTGTCGACGAATAATGCTTCATGACACTAATCCCGACGAATACGATCACAAGAAGGATTAAAATCGCTATAATTTCCTTTCGCTTCACACCTGTTTACTTCTTTTTTGGGATAAACCGGGTATACCTGGCCGAACCCTCTTTGATGTATATTTTTTCGTTCGCCGGAATATGATAAAAATGCTGATGCAGACCGCTGGGCCAAACGATGTCGAGTGTATCGGCTTCTGTAAACTGGTTCAGTCCGAAATGCTGAACCAGGCTGTTTTGCGATAAATAGGAACTCTGATCATCAACCTGCCGGATCTGTACCACGGTATCTGCAACTGCTCTTAGCTTTGCCCCGATAGCCGAACGATTGCTCTTTGTACCTTCAAGCTTAACCTCCAGCCAGTTCTTTTTGTTACCCCCGTCATTTCGTAGTAAAATACCGGGTCCGCCGTTATTCACGATAAAGACATCCACATCCCCATCATTATCATAATCAGCAAAGGCAGCCCCCCTGCTTACATTGCTGTAGGACAAAGCTTCTCCACTCACCTGGGTCACATCGTAAAATCCTTTCTTCGGTCCACGGTTCCAGAAGAGTGTGTTGGTCATTGGTTCCAGCAACTTCGGATCTTCATGCCGCTGATCCGTACTACCGTTTACGACCAGCAGATCCGGGCGGGTATCGTTGTCATAATCAAAAAAAGACGTGCCCCAACCCACATAATCCAGGGAAACCTGGCCCAGACCATCTCGTTCGGCTTCATCCTGAAATATAAGCGGCAGACGGGCTCCGGTTTGCGCACTCATGGTGTTTAACTGATTCACATACAAGGCATTTTCTTCTGCAAGCCAGTGCGTTACGAAAAGATCCATGTCTCCGTCATTATCCCAATCGCCGACAGCAAGTCCCATTGCTCCACGATAGTCCGACACATGAGCCGGATGGCTTATTTCCACAAAGGTCATGTTTCCCATGTTGTGATACAGCACATTATCTGAAACGTCATTGGCCACATAGAGATCCGGCCACCCGTCGTTGTCAAAATCACACCATGTTGCCGACAAGCTTTTGCCATCCGGATCGGCTACTCCTGCCTGAACCGCCATTTCCCGGAATGTCCCGTTCCCATTGTTGTGATATAAAAGATTGCGCTGTGGCGGAAAAGACAGGGGATTGATGCCGGCCGGTTCCTCATCATTCGCTCGCTGCAACACCGAATGCGGAGACATTTTACTATACTTCACATACCCGCTTACGTATAAATCGAGGTTTCCATCCCGGTCAAAATCGCCCCAGCTGGCTCCGGTCCAGAATCCTTTGATCCCTCCTAGTCCCGATTTTTTGGTTTCATTGGTGAAAGTCCCATTGCCATTGTTATGGTAGAATACGTTGGTACCATAAGCGGTTATAAAGATATCGGGCCATCCGTCATTATCCACATCGCCAATGGCGACTCCCATTCCCCAACCTTTGAAATTAATACCTGCTTTCTTTGTGACGTCGGTAAATGTCCCGTCACCATTATTATGATATAGCGCGCAACTGGCAGGCGATTCACGCAACGAGTCGGCACTCATATCTAACGGTCCAGCCTCATTTACGATGAAGAGATCCGGGTAACCATCCTTGTCATAATCTATCCAGGCAGCGCCCGAACCCATATCTTCGGGAAGTTGGGTTGTACGGCTGCCCCAAAAATGCCGGAAGTGTATGCCTGCGCGCTGAGTGACATCTGTAAAAACAACTTTCGGATGATCTTTGGGAACAGCCCGCTGAAGAACAGAAGTGACTCCCTGAATTTTCTCACCAGGGATGTAAATCTCCCTGGCTTTCGTTCGAAAAAACATAGAATAGATCACCACTATGAACAATACGGTCAACACGCTGGTTATCAGTATATGTCGTTTTCTTTTTGAGAAGGCCATAATATATCTCAGGGTTGAACGTGGGTAGCCGGGACTATTACTATTTTTTTCTGATCTTCGGATATCACCGTAACCGGAGCGGTAATATCCGATTTGCCCTTATTGAACAGGAGATTGACGACAAACTGATTGAACTTTCGGTAGCAAAGTTTTGCAGATACATACAGAGTATCGGCACTCGCAGCTGCATTTTCTACCCCATGCGGGATATGGGTTTGTCTGGTTCCATCATAGTTAAATTTATAGTTCGCCTGATCACTGAACCCAGGGTATAACGAGCGGCTGAATTTCACACCGACCAGTTCCCATAAATTGTGTTTGTTAATCACGCTGTTGTATTGGTCGACCGGTTCTGCCCTGTAAACAAAGGTTCCGGGAGGTATGAAATGACGCTTGTCGAGCCTCCCCGATGAATAAATGATATTTCCGTGCCTGTCCTTAACAGTCAACTGGATCCACGCCTGAATCAGATCAAGCGGTCCCGTTGGGAAGTTGTGTCCCGGCTTGTTGTTGGTCACGGTCACATCCATCGCCACCGCCTGTCCGGGATGGACCGACGCGGGAACGTGCAGTTCAATGGGTATAGCAGGTCCATTATGCCACTTGGTCGCGATCTCCGGAATTTGAATATCACCCTTCAACCATTCATTGACCAGTTTTACCTGTTCTTTCCCGCCTGGCAAATGGAGAAGCACCGGCATCAGCTGGTTGCCACCCAGGAATCGATGGCTGCGGTGTTTGTGATCGTTTGGTGTCCTGTTGTAGTCAAGGGAATCACCATTGCCCGGGTCGTATGTCGCAACAAGAGGCATGTGACATTCCCTGCACTCAATCGTTTTTATAGGATCGTGAGGCACATTCCAGTGACTTTTACGCCAGTTATCATACTGATTCTGGAGCTGCACCCAGCCGACGCCATTCACCTGCTTGTTGATGAATTGCTTGTGGCATGAGCCGCAAAACTCCGGGGTTTTTAGCAGTGTTCGCTCATAACTCACAATATGATGTTGCGGATAGGCACGAATCAGAAAGTTACTGATAACTCTGGCAGCCGTTCCCTTTTTCAACTCAAACATGTAAGGAACAGGTCGGGATACTTTATACGCAGCATTCCCTTTCACATCCACTTTTGTGATGGAATGACAGGTTACGCATGATATGCCTTCATCGAGCCCAACAGGGTTGGTAAGCTTTTTATCATCAAGATTTTTGGAACCCGAGAAGAGTGATATGGGATCATGGCACCCACCGCAGTAGCGGGTTGACTCAGGACCTTTTTCAACGGCCATCGCATGCTGAACTTTTCGGAAGGCCGGATCCATTGCCGAGTAGCGATGCGCACTGGCCTCCCACTCTTTGCCGACATTGGTGTGGCAACCGCTGCTCATGCACGATTTGGAACCGCCTAAAAGCCGGGCATCAATGGCTCCGCCACCGCTTGTTGTAGCAAGACTAGGCTGAAACGGCTTATTTTTCCCATAGATAAACTGGTAATCAGATGGAAATTTGTTATCAAACCTTATGGGATTGTATGCATAGATAAAAAGAACAAGAATGGCTACCTGAAACCCAAAAACGAGCAGTGTCTGCAGGCCGAATCTTTTTTCTGCATCCAGAAGCTGTTTGATCTTCTCGTTTTTAGACGATCTTAGATCACGAATGACTAACAGTAATATGTGAGGAACAACCGACAACAGAAAGGCAAATGTCGAGATGATATGAATGGTATCCCATATGTAACCTATTTTGGTCGAAAAAAGCGCTTGCGAACACAGCACAATTCCAGTAACAGCCGCCACTACAGCTGAGGTCATGGAGAGATAACCGGTGAGTTTGTGGTGGGTCAACAACCGTTTCCGGTAGGATAACCAGTGCCTGATTTGGTAGATGATATATGGGATAATTAAAACAAGACCGACTGCAGTGTGAATCACTACCAGTGATTGCGAAGTCAGGCTGAAAGAGAGAAAATAGATCAACAAACCCGAAATAAGCTCAAATACCAGGATACCAACGACCCAAATAGTCAAGCGACTATGCCATTTATGACTCTGAACTTCCATAGCAAACCCCGATTATATTACATTCTAAAGACTCTTATATCTTTTTATAGATTGAGCCGACTTTTTTTGGAACAGTGACTAGAAACACACAACCCGAATAATCAGGCTTTTAACCAACCTAAGATAACTATCCCCGACTTATTTGCAAGTAATAATTCAACATTCAAGAATAATTTGAAATCAGTCTAATTAATCCTAAATAATAAATTTTACCCTTTTGATTTGTAATTAATCACAATTCCAGACCTGTAATCACACGTTTGATACAACCGATCTATCAGGAAGTGTCAATATCAAAATCTACACTTATAAGGAACCTCAGGGATCATTCATTAGTTATAGGCACTTCCACTGACACGCGATGAACCAGTCATCAACTACATGTTTCCCGTTAGATACAGAGCCAGTTTGAGGTATCTTTTCCGCCATCCCTGGCAATTTGGGCTTTCCTTTTTGGGAGTTGCCATAGGAGTTGCCCTGATTCTGTCCATCGATATCTCCAATCAAAGTGCTGAACGGGCATTTTCACTTTCCTCGCAGATGGTTACCGGAAAAGCTACTGATCAGATCACGGCTGGTTCGGGTGGTATTCAGGATTCTCTTTACCGAAGGCTACGGCTCAACCTTCGGGTCCCAATGGCACCCGTCGTGGAAACCTATGTTCAAACACCGGATCATCCCGGCTATACGTTACATCTGCTGGGTATCGACCCTTTTTCAGAGCCCCTGTTCCGGCCGTATTTATCCGAGGTGCGGGATGGAAACAAGGGATCTTTACGCAATTTTCTCACCGGGAAACACAGAATTCTTATTCCATCCACCGATGCGAACACGATGAAGCTAACAACCGGAGACACACTAAAACTTCGGATTAGTGCTAAGACCATTCCCGTCGTTGTATCCGGTATCATTAAGCCCGCCAATGACTTCAATAAAACGGCCCTCAGCAATCTGTTGATTGCCGATATCTCAACAGTTCAGAACCTGACGGGGCGGTATCACACCATCTCTCATATTGATCTGATCATTCCTGAAAATAAACGCGGTGATCAGATACGTGCAGTGATCCGAAAGATGCTTCCTTCGGACGTGACCCTGCAGCCGGCAAGCGACAGCCAGCAGACCTTGGAAAAAATGTCGGAAGCATTCCGCCTGAACCTGTCGGCGCTGAGTAAGCTCGGACTGCTCGTCAGCATGTTTCTGATCTACAACATCATGACCTTTTCTGTGGTACAGCGCCGTGGACTGATTGGACGCCTGCGTGCCATCGGCTATTCACGGTCACAGATATTTCAACAAATCATCGGGGAAGCGTTCATTATCGGGATCATTGGTACGGCAATTGGCATTGGAGGTGGAATTTTACTGGCCCGCGAACTGATACATCTGATCACACGTACCATCAACGATCTGTACTATGTGGTCTCAGTAAGAGAGCTGCATATCCCTCTGTTTACCCTCGTAAAAGGAATTTTACTCGGGGTCGGAGCAACCGTTGCTGCTGCCATTTTCCCTGCTCTTGAAGCGACAAACACCGAGCCGGGTATCATGCTGAGATTTGATCAGAGCAACGAAAATATCCATCGTCGCCTGTCGGCTTATAACTACTGGGGTTCTGGATTACTGGCGGCCGGAGTCTTATTTCTTTGGATACCAGAAGGCGGCATCGGACTAAGTTACTTCGCTCTTTTGCTTGTGATACTCGGATTCTCACTGTTAACACCCGGAGCCGTCAGCTTTTTTGCAAATGTCATCCGGCCAGTTCTGAAGCAATTTTCAGGGGTTGCCGGGGCTATGGCGGCGCGCAGTATCCGGAATCACCTGAGCCGGACCTCCGTCGCAATCGCCGCCCTCATGATCGCTGTATCCGCAATTATAGGGTTAGGAGTGATGGTTACCAGCTTCAGAGAAACGCTTTCTCAATGGCTCACCACTACACTGCGCGCCGACATTTACATATCACCCCCCTCACCTGTCGCCAATCAACCTATGACCTACCTGGATTCCTCGTTTCAGGATCGGTTCCTGAAAATCCCCGGAGTTCGCTCGATTGGCACGATTGGACGTTACCATATACCCTTCCACAACGGAAGGTTGGAAATAGCCGTTGCCAATATACCAACTGCAGGTCACCAGGGATTTCGGTTTAAATCAGGTAATGCCCAGACCATCTGGAAAGATTTTAAAAACGGTCAGATCATCATATCTGAACCTTTCGCCTTTAAACACCACGTTTCCACTGGCGACACGCTGCAACTCCCCACAGACGGTGGCACAAGATCATTCCGTATCGCCGGGGTTTACTTCGATTATGCCTCTGATGAAGGTGTTGTTTTGATGGATCGATCTGTATATCAAAAATATTGGCACTTCAAAGGGATAACCGGCATCTCCCTCTATTTGAAGAAGGGATTTAAACTGCAGAATGTCATTCCGAAAGTAAGAAAGGCCGCCGGTTCGAATGTTTTGCTGAATATCCGTTCCAACAGAGAGCTTCGTGAGCAATCCTTAAAGATCTTCGACCGTACTTTTACCATCACGACGGTGCTTCAGATTTTGATTGCGCTTGTAGCCTTTGTTGGTGTCTTCAGTGCATTGATGGCACTTCAACTTGAAAAAGAAAGGGAACTTAGCATTTTGCGCGCTCTGGGGTTTACCCCATCACAGGTTCGCACGCTCATTACTACCGAAACCGGATTAATGGGTCTCATTGCCGGCATTCTGGCTATCCCGGTTGGCCTGGTGCTTGCCTGGGCGTTGATCTATGTCATCAATCAGCGCTCTTTCGGCTGGACTTTCCAATTTGTGGTTCCTTCAATCATCATTATTCGTTCACTTTTAGTTGCTATTTTAGCAGCATTACTTGCAAGCTGGTATCCCGGTAAACGGATGTCCAGGTCATCACTTTCCAGAATCTTTCGAGATGTCTGAAAAAAACAGACTATGAGATACAAGTATACCTGGATATTTTTGGCAGTAATTACGGTAGTTATAATCTACTGGATATTCTTCCATTCGTCTGTAACCGGTAATCAATCCAATCCTTCTTCCGGGGTTTCTTTAAGCGATGTGCTTGGCAATACCGACACAATCGGTTTCAAGAGAGCCGTCAAGCCAGGAAACTTCGTTTTTCCGGCTGATTATGGTCCGCATCCTGATTTTAAAACGGAGTGGTGGTACTATACAGGAAACCTGGATACACGGGACGGGCGGCACTTTGGTTATGAACTCACCTTCTTCCGGATAGCTGCTTCTCCTGATAGTGTACGGTCTCAATCAGACTGGGCCACCAACCAGTTTTATATGGCTCATTTCACGGTTACAGACGTCCGAAATCGAAAGTTTTACGATTATCAGCGGTTCAGCCGCGCCGCCCTGCAACTGGCCGGCGCGCAGGCCAATCCGTATAATGTCTGGTTATATGACTGGCGGGTGATGGGAGGAGATAAGCACGCCGACACGGTATATGTTCAGGCAGCGGACAGCGGAATATCGATAGATCTGAAGTTGTTAGCTTCAAAACCACCCGTTCTTGAAGGAAATCATGGATTAAGCCAAAAAGGAACACGTCCCGGCAATGCCTCCTATTACTTTTCTGTACCCAGGCTTCACACACAGGGAACCGTAGGAATACATGGTCAAAAATATTCTGTCATCGGTAACAGCTGGATGGACAGGGAATGGAGCACCAGCATGCTGGAAGAAGATCTGTCCGGATGGGACTGGTTTTCACTGCAGCTCGATAACGGCTGGGACCTCATGTATTACCAGCTGCGAAAGATAGATGGACAACCCGCTTCTACCTCCGATGGATCATTGATCGACCCACAGGGCAAAAAAACGAACCTTCCATTCGGCACGGTTCAGCTTGTGACAACCGGCACATGGAGGAGTCCAACGGATGATGCCACTTACCCATCAGGCTGGAAACTGACCATTCCTAAGAAAAAAACCGACCTTGTTATCACCCCGTATATCCCAAACCAGGAGTTGACTACCAGTGTCCGGTATTGGGAGGGTTGTGTTCAAATTAAAGGCATAATGAATGGAAAACAGGTTGACGGAAGTGGTTACGTTGAACTCACCGGCTATGCTGCCGGCCCGAAGACGGTTGAATTGAACCGATGATGAATTTAGGCACACTGAAAGGGTCAGCCCATAAAACGTTCTGATGCAACTGACCCTCCAAATTTGTACTATCTCAATATGAATCAGCCATATGTCATTTGAGGAGGAGGTTTGTCATGCAGGCAACATTTATTTTCGTTCTTGTCATTTTTTCGCTGGCACTGTTTGTTTTCTGGATATGGACGATCGTCGACTGTATCAGAAACCCCAACTTTGATGATACGCGCCGCATCATGTGGATTCTCATCATCGTTCTGCTTGGTTTCATTGGCAGTTTTATCTACCTGTTTATGGCATCGCGAGGCGGAGATCCTGAATCTTTTTAAATAAGATTAATGTACCCAGGCTCTTAAGACCTTCTGACCATAGAGATACGCGTTTACCCGAAAACGTCACGAATCTGTTGGCCGAAGATGGCTCATTACCCAGTTGAAGGGGGCCCATTCTATCGCGCCTACCCGTTCCTTCAGCCATGCAACATTTATGTAAATGACAGGAATAAGCACGAGTGTGATAAGAGTGGAGGCGGTGAGTCCACCGATAACAACACGTGCTAACGAGGCTTGGATTTCGCCGCCTGAACCCCATCCCAGTGACATGGGCAACAGGCCCAGAATAGTCGTCAGAGCAGTCATCAAAATTGGACGCAGGCGGTAACGGCCAGCCAGTACTACAGCATCATGAGTGCTCATGTTGTTTTCGCGAATAAGCAGATTGATATAGTCGACCAAAACAATCGCGTTATTTACAACAATGCCGGCCAGCATCACCATACCCATCATGCTTTGCATATTCAGCGTTGTCCCCGTTAGCAGCATCACCGGCACAACTCCAACAATGGCCAGTGGAACCGAAAACATGACAATCAGCGGATCAATGAATCGCTCAAATTGGCCCGCCATCACCATATACACGAGAATTAAAGCCATAATTATCGACAGAATAAAATCCGATGCCGCTTTTTGCTGCTCCTCGTACTCTCCTCCAAAAGAAAGTGAAAACCCTTGGGGAAGAGCGATTTTTGTAAACGATGTCCGCATTTTTTGCACGGCTTCCCCCAGGGCTGTCCCTTTTTCGAGATTTGCCGTTATGTAGGTGACTCGTTGCCCATCAATTCTGGTGATGCTCGTGGGTCCGCGTGCATTACTTTTCTTAACCACGGCAGATATCGGCAAAATCCGGCCATCTGCCGAGCGTATGGATATGTTGTCGAGGTCTTGTGTTGTGAGACGGTCTTTGGGTTGCAAACGGACCATAATCGGAAACTGGTCCCCTCCTTCCCGGTAACGGCTGGCTTCCGATCCCCCGATATTGGTTTCCAGGACCTGCGCCACCTGCTCTACGGAGAGTCCCAGCTGAGCAATTCTTTCACGATCAAATGTGACGTTTTCTTCCGGCCGGCCTTCCTGGGTGCTGATCTGGACATCACTGATTCCTTTTATTTGTTCCATCTTGTTCTTCAGCTGCAGAGCAATTGCCTGGGCCTGCCTGAGATCGTTGCCGCGTAATTCGACTTCAACGGCGTCGCCACTGCTGCCGGAGCTGAAGATGCGACGAAGGATCCAAAGTCCGGGCTGCGCCTGAACATTGATCTCAGCGCCCGGAATCAATCCCTCGACATGCTTGCGAATCCTGTCAGCAAGTACGGAGGGTTCCACCGTGCGCTTAGACGGGTCCACCATGGTGATTTCCACTTCGGCATGTCCATTACGTACATCCCGGGAAAGATGCTTGATCTGATCCGGCGGCACGAAATTTCGCACGTAATGATCCAGTTCGCGGGTAAATTCATTGATAACGGCAATATTAGTGCCTTCCGCCATATTCATATCTATACTGATTTCATCAGCATCTGATTGTGGCGCAAGTTCGACTGGAATGAGTGGAAACAGAAGTAACGTGACTCCAACTAATGCCGTTGCCGTTCCAAAGACGATATATTTGTGCTTAATCGATTTCTCAATAAGCCCAGCATACCATGCTTCAGTTCTTGCAAACATATTGTGCATTCGTGAACTCTGGGCGAGTTTATCATCATGGCCTTCCTTTATTGTCATAAAACGGCTGCTAAGCATCGGTACCAGGGTCAGAGCCACCATTAATGAACATAGCAGGGAAAATACAATCACAAGTGCCAGCTCTTTGAACAGCATGCCGGTAACACTCTGCATGAATACAACCGGAAGGAAAATGACAATCGTAGTCAATGTCGAGGCTATGATAGCTCCTGCGACCTGTTTAGTGCCAATCAGAGAGCTTTCCTTCAGGCTTTTCCCGTTATGCCGGATCCGCACGATATTTTCCAGAACAACAATGCCGTTATCCACCATCATACCCACCCCCAGGGCCAGTCCCCCGAGGCTCATCAGGTTCAGTGTCATCCCATTCAGGTATAAAAGAGAAAATGTAGCAATAATTGAGATCGGAATGGCCAGGGCAATAATTGCTGTGGTTGAGCCATTGCGGAGAAAGATATAAAGGATCAGGATGGCCAGCAGGCCGCCCCAAATAGCAGAATTCAACACGTTATTAACCGAACTGTTGATGAAATTGCTTTGATCCGTCGCCACGATCATCTTCAGATCGCCTCGCATCCCGTTAATCCGGTCCGCTTCGCGCTTCACAGCATCTGCAACCTGCAACGTGTTGGCCCCGGATTGCTTCCGAATAGCCAAACGAATCATAGGCTGACCGTCAACCCGGACGTATCGCCCCAAATCGGCATATCCATCCACAACATTAGCAACATCTCGGACACGTACCACGCCATTTGCAGTGGATGACACAACAGTGTTCCGGATTTGATTCAGCGATTGATATTCACCAATGCTTCGTACATAAAGATCGGAAACACCATGTTTCACATTTCCACCGGGTAATGTTGTGTTTTCCCTGGAAAGTGCTCGTATTACATCGTCCGACGTGAGATGGCTCGCAAGCAAACGGTCCCGTTTCAGGTTAATGACGATCTGCCGGTCCACTCCGCCCCATATGTCAATGGTTCCGACTCCCGGAATTTGTTCAAACCGGTTCCGGATCTCACGGTCCAGAATTCTGGTTAGCTCCTGCAGGTTATGTGTTTTTGACGATACTCCCAGGATAACAATAGGACTATTATTTGGATCGAACTTCCAGATGCCAGGCGATTCTGCCTCTTTGGGCAGATCGTCGCGGACACGGTCGAGTGCGCCACGCACATCGTTGGCAGCTTCATCCAGGTTTGTTCCCTGGCTGAAATTCAATGTAACGTAACTGCGCCCCTCATCAGACCGGGATGTCATCTTCTCCACATTGGGAACCCCGGCTAGCGCATTTTCAATGGGCTCTGTAATGATCTTTTCCATCTCTTCGGGTCCCACATTCGGATACCCGATATAAACGGTAAGACGGGGATATTCGATTGGGGGAAGCAAGTCAACAGGTAAGTAGTAAAAGCCGATCACGCCCAACGTGATGACAATCAGATACACCATCGCTGTAGCGACCGGCCTGCGAATTGAAGTCGGAGTCAGTGGCATGGTTCTATAATTGAGATGCTTGAGAGGTGTCGTTTTTCTGCTTGTTCCCTGAACTCGCCTCCTGAATAATGTCTTCCAGCAAATCTTCCTGCTGCAGGTTTTGAAGACTGATTATCCGTTCCATCGTTATGGGCCGGACTCGTGCAGATGGTGAGGCAATAAGCAGGTCCTGCCCCACGGTTATCACCCAGTCACCGCTTCTGATTCCCGAAACAGCCGTCAGCAT
>Ga0102953_1000521_pt1 | contig 26450 bp, 24 predicted proteins | sample SalPon2A_C_D2_MG_FD_78509 | JGI IMG/M metagenome (GOLD analysis project Ga0102953, IMG submission 78509) | Soil microbial communities from South San Francisco under conditions of wetland restoration - Salt Pond MetaG R2A_C_D2_MG | ecosystem: Environmental > Terrestrial > Soil > Wetlands | place... | reverse complement strand
CCCCTTGGCTGCGCAAGGGGTAGACTTCTCACCCGGTCTATGAAAAGATGAAACTCAAAACCCCATCCAAAAGGACAGGGTTTATCTTAATCGGTGGGTGGAAGACCGGGTTCGAACCGGCGACCTCTGGAACCACAATCCAGCGCTCTAACCAGCTGAGCTACAACCACCATATGCCACTCCCAAACCCGTTTGAAAAAGGGCTTCCAGGCTATTTTATAAGCCCGGATTTCCGCTGTTCAGGAGCGCTGGCAAAGGTACTTTTTTTTATTCTTAGCCTCAAAATAAAAGCCTCAAATTTTTAAAGCACTTTTGTGTTTGTAAGTATTCCCCTACTTCCCCGCCACCACTGGGCCTTCCCCATTCGTATGGATCATCGGTGAAATACACAATTATCTCGTTAAAACACACAAATTTTGCCATTTCACAACATTAATTATTAAGCCTGCATACGAGCATCTAAATTTAATCTCCTAATCCCGATTAGGTATATGCTCCAACCAGACGCCCTTTTCGACCTGCTGCGCTCTTACCTGAAAAGAGTGAACACCCTTATCGCTCTTCTTGCTCTTTTGGCGGTTGGCCATGCCCAAACAGACAGCAGGGCTCAAGTTCGGGAAGAAATATTTGAACTGCAGCAAGCGAGCACCAACTACACACAGGATTCGGTCTATATCGATGCCCTGCTCAAATTGGGGAATCAACTTCGGTATTATGAAGCAGACAGCCTTCTGATCCTGGCTAAACAGGCCCTGGAGTACAGCAAGAAAGCAGGTTATATCAAAGGGGAGACCGAAGCCCTGGTACGCCTTGGAGACTACCACTCAGACCAGGGTGAACTTGCCAAAGCCATTAGCTATTATGGCAGGGGATATCAGCTTGCCAAGAATAACCACCTTACAAGCCTGATGCTCAGCACGCTCAATAACCTGGCAGGTGAATATGCCTATATGGGGGACTATGCCAAAGCCCTGAGCGGTTACCTCGACGGAATTGCCCTGGCCGAAGAGGCCAAAGACAAAGAGATGCTTTCCATCATGAATGAAAACATCGCCAACCTTTACGCCTCTCAGAAAGACTTTGAACAATCCCTGTTATTTTTCAAGAAGGTCATGAAGATCAACGTTGAGGTCGGAAAGGAAGTAGACATCGCCGAAACCCTTAGCAACCTGGCCTCGGTATATGCAGACATGGGTAATCTGAACTATGCCATGTTCAATATCAACAAAAGTATCGCCATCTTCGAAAAGCACCATATCAGTGACTGGCTGGCCTACGCCTATGAAATCAAGGGCAAGGTCTACCTCAACCAACAAAACTATAAATGGGCCCTGTATTGGTACAACCAGAGCGAAATGTTACACAAGAAGCTCGATGATGCCCGGGGAAGGATCGACCTCTTTAACGGAATGGCTGAGGCATACCTCGGGATGAAAGTGGACAGTACCTCAGAGCAATATGCGCTCAAGGCCTACGAAATTTCCAGGCGGATCCAGTTTATGGAAGGGACTCAAAAATGTGCCCAAACCCTGTACAATATCAATAAAAACAAAAAGGATTACAAGGCCGCCCTTCAATACCACGAACTCTACCAGAACCTGTCGGATACCCTGAGCCGGAATGAAAACCGTAAAAGCCTCACCCTGCTGAAGACCAAGATTGAATACGACAAACAAAAACAGCAGCTCATAGAGAAAAACGAAAAGGAACTGGCACGGCAGGAACGCTATATCAATATCGCCCTGGTTACCCTCCTGATCTTTATCGTGATTACCCTGCTGGTCCATCGCGGGCAAAAAATCCAGAAAAAACTCAACCAGGAGCTGCAGGTCAATCAGGAGGCACTCGAATCGAGGGAAAAGGAACTTCGGGAAAACATTGAGACCAAGAACAAATTGTTTTCTATCATCGGGCACGATCTGAGAGGACCGATCGGCGCTCTGCAGGGCATCTTGAAACTATTTAAGGACGGGGAGATAGACAATAACGAATTCCTGCAATTCATGCCCAAACTAACCGATGATGTAGACCACATCTTCTTTACGCTGAACAACCTGCTTTCCTGGGGGCAGACCCAGATGAACGGCGCGGTTACCAAGCCTGCTTCCATCAGCCTGGAGTCCCTGGTTACCGAAAACATCAACCTGTTGTCTGAGGTGGCCAAGAACAAATCCATCAAAATTAAGAACGAAATAGGCGATAATGTCCAGGTGTGGTCAGACAGCAACCAGATAGATATTGTCATCAGGAACCTGATCAGCAATGCGCTGAAGTTTACCCCCGAAAACGGGATCATAACCCTGAAGGCCGAAGAACATAAGGAAAAATGGCAAGTTTCCGTACAGGATACCGGCGTGGGGATGGATAAGATCACCCTCGAAAAACTCTTCTCCAAAACTTCCAATATCACCACTTACGGTACGAACAACGAAAAGGGAACCGGGCTGGGGCTTTCGCTCTGCAAGGAAATGGTGGAAAAAAACAGTGGCACTATCTGGGTGGAAAGCAAACTGCGGATTGGCAGCTGTTTCTATTTCACACTTCCCAAAGCCCAGAATAAATATAGCCAGGCCTCCTAAATAAGGTCGTCAAGGCTTCTAACGGCCACATGCCGTTCGGCGTTGAACCCTTCTGCATAATCAACCCCCACCAACCGGCCGAGGTCTTTTGCACGATATTCAATGCTTTGGCGGAAGTTTTCACTGCTGATCGGGGTATTAGGCGCCTTGCTTTTGGGATCGTAAAATTGCGAGGCATAAGCCGAAATAGCCTCCAGTTTCTTTTCCATAAACCCGGATACATCCACCACAAAATCCGGCTTGAGGTTTTTCCACTGAATGTAATGATACACCTGTTTGGGCCGCCAGGGATCCTGCCAGACATCGTCCCCTTCCATTTGGGTATCAATTTTGACCAAGCCACTAAGGAAACAGGCATCACTTACCAGGCTGCCGCCTTTGGCGTGATCTATATGCCTGTCTTCCAAGGCATTGCAAAGGACAATCTCGGGCTGGTATTTGCGGATCATTTTGATCAGGGCCAGCTGGTGCTCCCTATCGTTTGTAAAGAATCCATCGGCAAATTCCATGTTCTCGCGTATCGAGACTCCCAGAATTTTTGCGGATGCAGCCGCTTCCCTGTCCCGTATCTCGGCACTTCCCCTGGTGCCCAATTCCCCGCGGGTAAGGTCGATAATGCCTACTATCTTGCCCCGGGACACCTCTTTGGCAATGGTAGCCCCTGCACTCAATTCCACATCGTCCGGGTGAGCGCCAAATACTAAAATATCTAGTTTCATGAAGGTATTTTCAAATGGGTGTTATTGGTCGGATGATGGCGTTCAACCTTTCGCGTCCGCCACGATCCAGCCGTTCCTTCCGGATTGCCTCAGGAGGAAACCGCTTTGCTCGTTTTCAGTTTTTTAAGCGCCTGTGACACATCGGCCTGCAAATCCTCGAAATCCTCAATTCCCAGGGAAAACCGAATGAGGCCATCGGTTATACCCACCTTCTTCCTTTCCTCGGGCGGCAAAAGGGCATGAGAGGTCTTGGCCGGGGTCAGGACTGTGCTTTCAACGCCGGCCAGGCTCATGGCCGATTTGACCAGTTGAAGGTGGTGCTGGAATTGCGAAACATCCAGCCCCTCCTTTAATTCAAAAGAAAGCATCCCCCCGAATCCTTTCATCTGGGCACGGGCTATTTCGTGACCCGGATGGGATTCAAGTCCGGGGTAGTACACGGCTTCAATATCGGGATGGGCTTGCAGGAAGCGGGCCATCCTGCCTGCATTGTCATTCTGTGCCCGCACCCGGATCCCCATGGTCTTTATACTCCTTTCAAGAAGCCAAACCGTATAATCGCTCAGGTTGCCGCCCAGGCTCCTGGCCAGGTGGAAAATCCTTGTGATATGATCCGCGGACCCCGCTACGGCACCTGCCACGATATCGGAATGCCCCCCCATATACTTGGTGGCGCTGTGGATGACCAGGTCGATGCCAAAATCCGCCGGATTCTGATTTACCGGGCTGGCAAAGGTATTGTCGATCGCAGTCAGGATCCCGTGCTTTTTCGCCAGGTGGGACACCGCTTTCAAATCCGTTAGGGTCAACAGCGGGTTCGATGGTGTTTCCAGGTAGAAAAGCCGCGTATTGTCCCGGATTTCATCTTCAAATTCGGCTGCGGTCATTCCCTCCGTAAAAGAATACTCTATCCCGTACCGTTCAAATTGTTCGGTGACCAGGGCATAGGTGCCCCCGTACAGCATTTTTTGAAGCACCACATGGTCCCCCGCCTGCAGGAATGCCAGCAGGGTCGTACTTATGGCCGCCATCCCGCTTCCAAAGACCAGGGCTTTTTCCGTATGCTCCAGGGCAGCGATCTTCTTTCCAAGGCCTTCCTGGTTCGGCGTATTGAAATATCTTGGGTACCGCTTGACGTCCACATCCTCAAATGCATAGGAAGTCCCCATATATAGCGGGGATACCACCCCTTTGTATACCGAATCCCCGACTTCACCGGTGTGGGTACAAACCGTATTCAATCCGTATTTATTTTTATCCATCCTGTAAAGAATTGGCCGATCCCAAAGGTACAAAATTAGCTTATACCTCTACCCTCTTCCAGTCTCCCCTGCGAAACCAAAGTATTGCCATAACAGACAGCAATACCTCCGCCAACACGATGGCGAGGAAAATCCCTTTGGCGCCCCAATTCAAATGGATCGCCGCCAGGTAGGCAAAGGGCAACTGGAACAGCCAGAAAGCGATCAAATTGATCTTCATAGGCGTCCGGGTATCCCCTGCCCCGTTGAAAGCCTGCGAAATCACCATGCCATAGGCATAAAATATGTAGCCCGATGCGATAATTCGCAAACAGAGAGCCCCGTTTTCTACTACTGCCGGACTGGTGTTGAACCAGAGGATAATTTGACGGGCGAAGAACAGGTAGAAAAGGGAAACAAGCAACATAAAGATAGCGTTGTATTTCCCGGTGACCCACACCGAGCGTTCGGCCCGTTCTGCCTGCCGGGCCCCCAGGTTCTGACCTACAAGGGTGGCTGCGGCATTACTCATCCCCCAGGACGGAAGGAAGGTGAACATGATCACCCGAAGGGCGATGGTATATCCGGCCAGGACCTCACTCCCGAATTCAGACATCAGCCGCATCAGGAAGACCCAACTGGATGTACCAATCAGGAATTGTGCAATCGCCCCAAGAGAAACCCTGACCAGGTTCCACATAACCTTGAAGTTCACTGCCACATCGCTTAGGAGCAGTCGTATCCGCCTGTATCCAAAAAACAGGAGCCCCAACTGGAACAATACCGCAGAGCCCCGGCCAATATTGGTGGCGATGGCCGCCCCCGTTACCCCGAACGCGGGAACCGGGCCCCATCCGAAAATAAAGAGCGGGTCCAGAACAATGTTTATGGTGTTGCTGAAAACCAGGCTCCACATGGCCATGGAAGCATCCCCGGCTCCACGGAAGACCGCATTTATGAGGAAAAGCAAAACGATGGAAATGTTCCCGCCTATCAACCATTTGGTGTAACCGTGGCCATCCCGGATAAGGGTGGCATCACCGCCCATAAGGGTAAGGATCTCACGGGAATAAAGGAGTCCGAAAAGGCCGATGAACAACGACATGGCAATTCCAAGAAGAATAGCCTGCACCGCAGCCTCCCGGGCTTTTTCAAGGTTTTTTTCGCCAACCCTGCGTGCGACCACCGCGGTTGCGGACATGCTCAACCCTATCGCCAGGGCATATACCAGGGTGATCACGGCTTCGGTCAGCCCGATAGTAGCCACCGCATTCACGCTGACATGTGAAACGTACATGATATCTACAACCGCAAATATCGATTCCATCATCATTTCAAGGATCATGGGGATGGAAAGCATAAAAATGGCCTTGCGGATGCTGCCGGAGGTAAATTCTGTTTCCCGGCCGCTGATCGCTATAATAAACGCCCGGTATATCTTTTTAAAAGAAAGTGTATTGGAAGGTTGCATAAAGAAGCAAATTATGGTAACGGATAGTACTAATGTCAGGATAAGCCCTCTGAAGGGGCTTTACGCGATGGCAGGCGCCACAATAACATTAGCTGTAAACATAATTCTAGTGCTTCACAACCTTGCAAAGATGCAAATTTTTCATTTAAACCGGTCGGATTTTTGGATTTTTTGCAGGCTTATGATTTAGTCGAGCTTCACCGGGCCTGCAGAATCATTTTGCAGCAGCCACCGCTCGTTCAGGAGGGAGCGGTATACGATCTCATATTTCAGGCCTTTCTCCTGGAGCTCCGTTAATGCCTTCGTAATCAGATTGTAATCCTTTGGGCTATTTTCAATGGTGAGGAAGCTATACGTCGAGTTGGCCGGGATGGCAATTCCATTATTCAATGTAGAATAGGTGAAATGGATACTGTCGAGCTCCGGGTTGAAGTTGGCCAGCAGTTCCATGATTTGGTCGTTGTAATCCTGGAGGTTGAATCGGGTTCCCCGATACTCCATGGTCACCGATTCCAGGATAGCCGGACCCACACCGTGGTTCTTGAACCGCAATTCAAAACTGTGAGAGTGGGGATCATCGGAAGTTGATAGCTGCAGATAGGGAAGGATGGAGAGATAATTTTGCCGGCTCAATAGGTTGGTCTGCCATATGAAAATAACCAGGGTTAAGAAACTCATCCCCATGGCTGTGAGGCTGAGCAGGCGTTCCGAATTCCATTTGATCTTCATTGCAGTCCTAATTGGCTAAGGCAAAAATAATCAAAATCGGGGAACCCCTTATTTCACGTAATGTACCTTGTATCTCCAGTAACTGATACCCCCCAGGATGAGGACCCCTGCCAGGGTATACCAGACAAAAGCCGGAGTAATCACCTTATCCCCGCTGGCATAACTATGCAGCCCCACCAGGTAGAAATTAACCCCAAAATAGGTCATCATAATGCTGCCGAAGGCGAGTACACTCAGGAAATTAAAAGCCCATTTGCCCCGGAGTCCAGGCACCAGCCGCGTATGCACCACAAAGGCGTACACCATGATAGAGATCAGGGCCCAGGTTTCCTTTGGGTCCCAGCCCCAATACCTTCCCCAGCTTTCATTGGCCCACTGCCCTCCCAGGAAATTCCCTATGGTTAGCATGATCAGCCCAACGGTCAGGGCCAATTCGTTGACAATGGTGAGTTCTTTCAGGTTGATGGCCATCCGCTCTTTGTTTCGGTTGTTGGTCATTATGATCAAAATCAGGGCCACCACCCCGAGGATCATGCCGACAGTCAGGGGTCCGTAACTGGCCACTATCACCGCTACATGGATCATCAGCCAGTAGCTGTCGAGCACTGGAACCAGGTTAGCGATAGCCGGGTCTACCCAGCTTTGGTGGGCAATCCACATCAACATGGCCGTTACAAAAGCCGAGGCGGAAATGGTGAGTTCGCTTTTCCTGCCCAGCAGCAAGCCCATCCCCATGGTTGCCCAGGACACGTAGAGTATGCTTTCATAGGCGTCGCTCCAGGGGGCGTGTCCGGAAATATACCAGCGCACGGCAAGTCCGGCAGTATGCCACAGGAAGAATATCAGGATGACCCCTTTCAGGAAATAGGTTCCAATCCGCCAGATCCTGCGATCCCTGAAAATGCGGACGATAAGGATCAGGAACATAAGGAAGCCGGCCAGGCTATAATATTTATAGAGGCGGTTAAAAATGTTCAGCTTGTTGTAGGTGACCTCAATATCTACCTTCCCCGCTGGCGGCAGGACTTCGTTCCCGTGGTTTTTCTGGTTTTGGTGGAAAGCCGCCAGTATTTTATCAGCTTCGGAATAGTCACCGGTTTGTTTCCCCTTCCTGAGGGACATGAGGTAGTAGGGAAGCGAGTTCTTTATAAAATTTGCGTAGAGCGAATCGGATACCTGGTAGGCCCCTGTTTGATACTCGGCAGCCGAGATCCATTTGTTGTTCTCATCGTGAAGCAAAGGGAAAATCTTGATTATTTCTCCACTGAGTGCCCGGTTTAACAGGCCCAGCCGGAGGTCGACGTCCCTGAAATCCTGTTCAAACTGGTTGGGGTTGCTAGTGGCATAGGCCTTTTCGAGGTAAGGCGCAAGCTTGTATTGCCCCTCTTCATTGAAGAAATCAGTGGCTTTTACGAAGCGCTGGTCATCCGGGATGCCGATGACCTTACGGATACTGTCGTTAGCGCCTTTTTTGTCGCGGGCAATAAAGTCGAGGTTGTACCAGAGGGCCGGGTTCATCATCATGGACAGGAAGACCTGGTCTGAACTATGGCCCTCATAGGTGTCCTTAAAGCTGAGTTTTCTGAGCAGTTCGGAGGAAAAGGTATTGATCGGTTTCATCCGGCCGCCGTTGTCCTGGATGACAAGTTTCCCAAATTTTATGGCCTGTTCTTCCGGTACCATGGTCGATTCGAGCAACGAATCCAATCGTGATTTAGGAACTTCCGGCACATGGTCGTGGGCTTGTTGTGCCCGGGCACCCATGGAAACCACCAGGAAAATAACGGTGGCCAGGGCTGCCTTCTTCTTCCTGATTTCCTCAAGCATGCGGCCCAGGTCCTTAAACCGGGTCTTACCGAAAAACATGATCCCCATTAAACCAATATACAAAAGGAAGTAGCCGGTATAGGTAATCCAGGTGCCCCAGCGGTCATGGTTTACCGACAGTACGGTCCCCTGTTCGTCAGGGTCGAAGCTTGCCTGGAAAAACCGGTATCCCTGGTAATCCAGCACATGGTTCATATAGATGTCGTAGTCAAAAGTCCGCTGATCGTTCACTGTAACCTTGCTCATGAACGAGGCATAGCCTTTTTCGGTACCCGGGTATTTCTCGGCAATAAAATCTTTGAGGGTGATGCTGAACGGCAGTTGATACACTTTTGATCCGTATCCCATTCTGAATTCGAGCCCCCCCACTTTGAAAGGGTCTGAGAAATTCAGAGAGCCCTTGCCCCCCAGGAGTTTTTTGGTGACCGTCTCCCCCCCGCTGCTCACTTCCACCACGAGGGCGTCCTGGGTAGCCTTGGTGACCTGGTCATCCGGAACCTTAACCACCTCGTACCTGCCCCGGCTCAGGGAATCCGGGATCACGAATCGCATCCCGCCCATGGTATACAGGGAGCGGAGCTGCAGTTTTTGCAGGCTGTCCCTGGCCACCTGCCCCTGAAACTGGTCGGCCATCCGCATAAACATCCCCGGGAAGGGTGAACGGATGGTATAAGTGCTGTCTGTCGCAAAAATATTGACCGCTCCATCCGTCGGTTTATTCAGCGCAAAAAGTACGTTGTGGATATTGGCAACCTGCCCGGATTCCAGGTAGTGATCCTGTCTGGACCCACTCCCCGCTTCTACTAATTTTAAATACGAATTGCCCGTATCGTCCGGGACCAGGCCCATCTTTGCCCCTTTGATGAATCCCGCATAGGCAATTCGGAAGTCCTGTCCGTTGAAATCGGAATTCCAGGGAAGGTTAGATTTGATGGCTTCCGGGGTAACGATCAGGTTGTCTTCCAGGACTTTTCGCTGGGTGGTGCCGTCAATGGTGCCATCCACGTAGGCTGTCAGGTATGTTTTGTCTGAGTAAAATACATTCTCCGTATTCCCCTCCCGGATGGGCATCATCCCCTCAAAGCTTATATATCGCGAAACGAATGCCCCCAGGATGATGAAGATCCAGGACAGGTGCAGCACCAGAACCGCCCACTTTTCCTTCCGCAGCAACCGGTATCTGAAGATATTGCCTATGAAATTGACTACAAAAAGGGCCATGATCAGTTCAAACCAGGAACTGTTGTAGATCCAAATCCTGGCCGTCTCAGTACTGTACCAGCTTTCAATAAAGGTCCCGAAAGCCATGGCTGTTGCAAACGCTATAAACAGGAAGGCCGTTAAACGCGTGGAGAAGAAAAACTTCTTTAAGATGTTTGTCATTCTTGAGGGATGCATTGCACTTTCCGATTGCAAAAGTACGGGAATTATGGGGATAAAGAAGCGAATTAACATTCAGTTTCCCAATGTCCGGATTCCATACCGCATTCCAGTTCTCCGGCTCCTGCCAAATAAAATATATATGTACTTTTATGCCGTGATAGAACTGGCGATCATAGGTACGGGGAAGGTGGCACGGGCTCTGCTCCATGGGCTGAGGCATTCGGGCCAGGTCCGGGTGGTCCAGGTAGTCGGGAGGGATCCGGTGGCCCTCTCGACGGTCAAAGAGGAGGTTCCCGTTGCCCTTCCGGAGGCGATCATAGCCTCGGCAGATATGTATTTAATTGCTGTAAGTGATGATGTCATACCTTCTGTTTCTGAGTGGGTTAAGTCACCTGATAAGCTGGTGGTCCATACGTCTGGGGCGGTCCCAATAGATGCCCTCGCAGCCCGGCACCGGAAGGGCGTATGTTACCCCCTGCAAAGCTTCAGCGAAGGCCGCAATCCCGATCTAAGGGAAGTACCTTTCTTCCTGGAAGCGGAACACAAACGGGATTTGCCCTTGTTACATGCCCTGGCCAATTCCCTGTCGGATACCGTACAAGAACTGGATTCCGCAACACGGCAGCACCTCCACCTGGCGGCTGTCTTCGCAAACAATTTCACCAACCACCTCTACACCTTAAGTTATGAACTGATGCGAAAATCAGGGCTCTCCCCCGGCCTGCTGAGGCCCCTCATTCACGAGACGGCCCAGAAGATCGGTGAGATGGATCCGTTTGATGCCCAAACCGGCCCGGCCAGGCGGGGCGATAAAGGCAGCATGGAACAACACCTCCGGCTCCTGGAAAAGGAATCATTTAAAACTATATACAGCCTGCTAAGTAACTCTATTCTAGAAACCTATGGAAAAAAGCTATAAAGCCTACCTCAAAGATATTACCACCTTTATTTTTGATGTGGACGGGGTGCTGACCGATGGGTCGGTGCTGATTACCACCCAGGGGGAACAATTGCGCAAAATGAGCATCAGCGACGGGTACGCCTTAAAGACGGCCATGCAAAAGGGCTACCATGTCTGCGTGATCTCCGGGGGAAACAACCCGGGGGTCCGGGAAAGGCTCAGGGATCTGGGCGTTACCGACATATACCTCGGCGTGCTCCATAAGGCGGAACAACTTCAGGAATACCTTGACATCCATAACCTCGCTGCCGACCATGTGGTGTATATGGGGGACGACATCCCTGATATCCCGGCCATGGAAACGGTTGCCCTGCCGGCCTGCCCGCAGAATGCCGCCCCGGAAGTAAAAGCCATCAGCCGCTATGTGTCTCACCGGAATGGCGGGGAAGGGTGCGTTAGAGACATTATTGAGCAGGTTTTAAAGGTACGGGGCGACTGGAATGGGAATTTCGATGCAAAGAGCTGACCCCATGCTGCAGGAACTCCTGTCCGGATACCACCTCATTCTCGGGTCCGGGTCTCCCCGTCGCAGGAAATTATTGCAAGAAATGGGGCTGGTATTTGAGGTCCGTGCGCCAGCTGTGGACGAAAACTTTCCGGACACACTCGCCGGCGCGGAAATCCCAAATTTTATTGCCAGGTCAAAGGCAAAAGCGCTTGAAAACAGCTTAGGGGCCGGAGATATCCTCCTTACGGCCGATACGGTCGTATTACACAAGGGTCGCCTGCTGGGCAAGCCGGCGGGCGCCGCAGAAGCAGAAGACATGCTTTTCTCCCTTTCAGACAGCTGGCATGAGGTCATCACCTCGGTCTGTGGCACAAAACAAGACCGGCAACTACTGCTGCACGAGACGACCCGGGTGCGCTTCCGGAAACTAAGGAAGGAGGAAATCGCATATTATGTTTCACAGTTCCAACCCTGGGACAAGGCCGGGGCCTATGGCATACAGGAATGGATCGGGCTGGTGGGGATTAAAGAGATCCGGGGTTCGTATACCAATGTGGTGGGCCTGCCAACGGCCGGGGTCTACGAATTGTTAAGAGCCATGGCAAGCTGAAGCATTTTGGGTATTTTTGGGAAAATGACAAAATGAAACGCTCTCTCCTGCCTTTTACCCGGCCTGTATTCCTAAGCCTTTTCCTGCTTCTTTCCTGCAATCAAAACCCCGGCTCACCTGATCCGGATTCCAAAAACGAACCCAGGAAACTGCCGGCGGCATTTAAGGATTACTGGTTTGCGGGGCAGGCCGAGATAACTTCTTACGAGCTGCGGCAGGCGCGTTACGGGGAATACCGGGATGGCCATGCCGTCCTTGTCTATGTGACGGAACCCTTCCGGCCAGACCAACAGGTTAAGGCAGACGAATCGCATCCGGACAATATCCAGGTCCTGAAACTCAACCGCGTTAAAAAATTCATTACAGGGATTTACCCCTATTCTATCATGACCAGTATTTTCTATCCCATTTTTAACCGGCAGCATGCCATAAAACTTTCCACATCGGTGCAGGAATGGTGTGGGCACGTATACACCCAGCTCAACAACCGGTCGGCCTATGAAATTGAATCCCATTCGTATTTTGAAAAGGAAGGGGACCAGAAACTCCGGCTTCAGAAAATCCCTATGGAAGATGAGTTGTGGACCCAGCTTCGGATGGACCCTTCGGAATTGCCCACCGGTAATTTCCAAATGCTACCTTCCCTGGAATATATCCGCCTTCGCCATAAGGAACTAAAAGCCTATGCAGCCACGGCCACATTGACCCGGGACGGGGATCTGAGTGTTTATGAACTTCAGTACCCCGAGCTCGAACGCAGCCTTCGAATCGAGTTCGATACGGCTTTCCCTTTCGCCATAGACAATTGGTCCGATACGTACCGGAGCGGCTTCGGGCCCGATGCGAAACAAATGACCACTACCGCCAAAAGGATCAAAACTTTAAAGACGGCCTATTGGCAGAAAAACGGAATTAAGGATGTAATTTTGCGGGATAGTTTAGGATTGTAATTACCCATGGAAGCACTTATTGAGGCGTATCAAAGCGAAATTCTGAGTACACTGGCCGTTTGCTTCATTTTTCTGATCCTGCGTTTTATCACCAATAAAATGGTTCGCCGTGTAGGACGGTTCAATGATTTGAATGAGACCCGCACCCGGCTGATCGTAAAATACATTTCCTACGGGCTGCTCTTCCTTACCCTGGTCGGGCTGGTTTTTATCTGGGGGGTCAATATCCGGGAGATCGGCCTTATTTTCTCGTCGGTATTCGCCGTAATAGGGGTGGCCCTGTTCGCACAGTGGTCCATCCTCAGTAACATTACCGCCGGGATTATCCTGTTTTTTACTTTTCCCTACAAAATTGGCGACCGCATCCGAATTCAGGACAAGGATATCAACTATGACGGGAATTATATCATTGAGGATATCCGCGCCTATCACCTGCACCTGCGGAAAGAAGACGGTGAACTTATGACCTACCCGAACAACCTGATGCTCCAGAAAGCCGTATCCCTGATAGAAACGGCCGATCATGGCCGGGAAGGCAGTGAGGCGCTCTAAGCTGTTAAAGAATTTTTAAATGTTGCCTCTCCGGGCCTATTCTTTCTATATTTGGTTACCAACAAAACTTCGAAACATGCGTAATATTCTGGTATTCTGTACGGGAATCCTCCTGAGTTGTCAATGTATTCTCGCCCAGATACCTGAAAAGGCATCTTCCGCTTCCATCTACGAATCGCTCCAAAAGCTTAACTTCCTCGGGAATGCCCTGTACATAGCGGCACATCCCGATGACGAAAACACCCGGCTGATCTCCTACCTCTCCAATCATGTGAAAGCGAGGACCGGATACCTTTCCATGACCCGTGGGGATGGCGGGCAAAACCTGATCGGTCCGGAATTACGCGAACTGCTTGGCGTACTCCGTACCCAGGAGTTGCTGGCAGCCCGCAGGGTGGACGGGGGCGAGCAATTTTTTACCCGGGCTGTGGACTTTGGTTATTCCAAGCATCCGGATGAAACCCTGTCGATCTGGGACAAAAAGGCCGTTCTGGGCGACGTGGTCTGGGTCATCCGAAATTTCAGGCCCGACGTGATCATCAACCGCTTTGACCACCGGACGCCGGGCACCACGCATGGGCACCACACCTCTTCCGCTATGCTCAGCATGGAGGCATTCGACCTGGCCGGCGACCCGCAGGCCTACCCCAATCAATTAAAATATACTGATCCCTGGCAGCCGAAAAGGGCCTTCTTCAATACCTCCTGGTGGTTCTACGGCAGCCCCGAAAATTTTGAAAAGGCAGATAAATCCGGTATTCTGGGGCTCGATGTCGGGGTGTATTATCCCCTGAAAGGTTTATCGAACAATGAAATTGCCGCCCTCGCCAGCAGCCAGCACCGCTGCCAGGGATTTGGCAGGCGAATGGAAAGAGGGAGCGAGACGGAGTATGTGGAATTATTGAAGGGTGAAATGCCCTCAGACACCACTGACCTTTTTGAGGGGATAAACACCACCTGGTCCCGGATTGATGGCGGGGAAGCCGTTGGAGAGATCCTGTACAACCTGGAAGACCATTTTAATTTCAGGGACCCGGCTTCCCACCTCCCCCAACTTTTGGAAGCACATAAGAGGCTGGTAAAACTCCCTGACGGACCCTGGAAAAGTCAAAAAAAGGCAGAACTCGAATCCCTGATCGCATCGGTTTGCGGCCTTTACCTGGAGGCAAATACGGAGGAAGCCTCCGCCTACCCGGGCCAGGATATCCCGGTTCATGTGGAAGCGGTAAACAGGAGCGATGCAAACCTGGTGTTAAGCTCGGTACAAATCGGCTCCGCCACCACCTACAATACCCCCACCCCTTTGCCGGACAATGAAAAGCAAACTATAGACCTTAGCCTGCATATCCCGGGGGATGAAGCCTATTCCAACCCGTATTGGCTGGACGAGAAAGGAACACTGGGGATGTACCAGGTAGCCCGGCAGCAGCTGATCGGCAAACCGGAGACCCCTCCCGCTTTCATAGCCAGTTTCAAACTGGAATTCGATGGGTACGGAATTACCCTGACCGCCCCCCTCCACCATAAATACGCCAGGCCCGACAGGGGCGAACTCACCGAGCCATTCAATATCCTGCCCAAAGCTACCGTGAAGATCGCCGATCCGGTGCTGATCTTCAACGACGACCGGTCCCGACAAATCCCGGTGACCGTAAAGGCGAACATGGATAACCTCACCGGCCGGCTAGCCCTGCAGGTGGCGGATGGATGGAAGGTGCAGGAACAGGATTACCCGGTGTCTGTTGCCAGGAAAGGGGACGAAAAAACCTTTATGTTCACCCTGTCCCCTCCGCCCGGGGAAAGCGAAAGCGAGATCCGCCCGGTATTGACAGTAGACGGACATCCCCTCTCTAAAGAATTGATCACCATTGCCTATGATCATATCCCTACACAGAACGTACTCATGCCTGCTTCCTCCAAGGTAGTCCGGCTAAACATCCAGAAAACAGGTGAGAATGTGGGCTATATTGCCGGGGCCGGCGATAATATCCCGGAGAGCCTCAGGCAGATCGGCTACATAGTCCACCCGGTAGACCCCGCCGGCATCCACGCCGGGAGCCTGGATCCTTACGACGCCATTGTGGTGGGTATCCGTGCCTATAACGTGGTGGACGAACTCAAATTCAAACAACATTTCCTGCTTGACTATGTAAAGAACGGCGGGACGCTGATCGTCCAGTACAATACCGTTGGGCGGGATGGGATCGGGATAGACAACATTGCCCCCTACAAGCTGGAACTTTCGAGGGACCGGGTGGTGGACGAGCATTCGGATGTGACCTTCCTGGCTGCCCACAATCCCCTTCTGCAATATCCGAACAACATTACGGCCGACGATTTTAAAGGCTGGGTGCAGGAACGCGGCCTGTATTTTCCGGATTCCTGGGATTCTGCCTTTACCCCCGTCCTGTCCATGCACGACACAGGGGAAGATCCCAAAAAAGGAAGCCTCCTGGTAGCGCCGTATGGCAAAGGCTATTATATTTATACCGGACTGAGCTTTTTCAGGGAGCTTCCGGCCGGAGTCCCGGGAGCCTATAAACTTTTCGCCAACATGCTGTCTATTGGCTCCCATAAGGCGGAAAATGCAAATGCCGTAAAAGGATAATATGAAAGAACCAACCGTCTGGAAAAGAGAATACACCCTGGTGTTGATCCTCAACGCCCTCTATATTCTTATTTTTTATTTCGTGATGACCGCTTACAGCTGATATGGGAACACTGGATTGGATGATACTTGGTGGAACCCTGCTGTTCATTGTCGGATATGGGGTCTGGAGGACTCGCGGGAATAAGGATGTGGATGATTATGTCCTGGCCAGGAATACTTCGCGCTGGTGGACCATAGGATTATCTGTAATGGCTACACAGGCCAGCGCCATTACCTTTCTTTCCACCCCCGGGCAGGCCTACCACGACGGCATGGGATTTGTCCAGTTCTACTTCGGCCTCCCGCTGGCCATGATCGTGATCTGCCTGGTCTTCATCCCCATGTTCCACAACCTGAAAGTATATACGGCTTACGAATTCCTTGAGAACCGCTTTGATCTTAAAACCCGTTCGCTGGCGGCGGTACTGTTTTTGGTACAACGGGGTCTGGCAGCCGGGATCACCATTTTTGCCCCGTCCATAATCCTTTCCGCCGTACTGGGATGGGACCTCAGGACCCTGAATATCATTATCGGCATCCTGGTAATAATTTATACCGTCTCCGGAGGAACCGAGGCTGTGCGGGTTACCCACAAACAGCAGATGTTCATTATCATGACCGGGATGTTTGTCGCTTTTTTCTTTATCCTCGGGTACCTGCCTGCGGATATTGATTTCGGGAAGGCCCTGAAGATTGCAGGAGCCAGCGGCAAGCTGGATATCCTGGATTTTGATTTTAACACCAGCAGCCGCTATACCTTCTGGAGCGGGATCACCGGGGGGCTGTTCCTCGCCCTGGCCTACTTTGGCACCGATCAAAGCCAGGTGCAGCGCTACCTTTCAGGGAAATCCATACGAGAGAGCCAGTTGGGGCTGATCTTCAATGCCATCTTAAAGATCCCCATGCAGTTCTTTATACTCCTGGTGGGGGTCATGGTCTTTGTATTCTACCAGTACAACCCGTCGCCCCTCAATTTTAACCCGGCTGCGACCGACGCGGTGATGCAATCGGGTTATTCAACTGACTACAAATTATTGCAAGACAACCATCACCTTATCGAAGAGGAAAAGCGCATGGCCCAGCAACGATTTTCAGAGGCCCTGGAACTCAAGGAGTATGATGCCATCATTGCCGCCGAAAAAAGGATTGGGGCTATCCATGAAAAAGAAAAGAACAACCGGGAGGCGGCCCGGATGCTGATCGCCGAGGCAGACAGCACCGTGGAGACCAATGATAAGGATTATGTATTTATCCATTTCATCCTGCACAACCTGCCCAGGGGCCTGATCGGGCTATTGCTTGCCGTCATCCTCTCGGCAGCCATGTCTTCCACCGCGTCGGAACTGAATGCCCTGGGGACCATTAGTGCGCTAGACCTCTACAAGCGCAACAAGAAAGGGGTTTTTACAGCGGAGCACTATGTGCGGGCTTCGAAGTGGTTTACCCTTTTATGGGGGGCCATTGCCATCTCGGTTGCCTGCGTCGCAAACCTTTTCGACAACCTGATCCAACTGGTGAACATCATCGGATCCATTTTTTATGGGAATGTGCTGGGTATCTTCCTGCTCGCCTTCTTCTTTAAATTCATCAGGGGCAACTCAGTTTTTATCGCCGCCATTTTTACTCAGATCATTGTGATCATCGGCTGGTATCTGGACTGGATGTCCTATCTGTGGCTGAATGCCTTCGGTTGCGCCCTGATCATATTTTTTGCGTGTATCCTGGAAGGGTTCGACCGCATGCTGAGAAGCCCCAGGCTGGAAACATAAAAAACCCCGGGTTCTCCCGGGGTCAACTGTTTTAAGGTATTCCCACTGGGTCTTACAGGGCGCCCCACTCTTTCAGGGAATCTTTGTTCAATTTAACATAATCCTGATTCCCCGCAGCTTCTGCAGCAGCCATTGATTTTTTGGCAGCGGCAATAGCCCCTTTCCGGTCGCCCAGCTTGTCGTAAATCAGTGCCTGCCGCCTCAGGATCCAGAAGGCCTCGTTCATGGCGGCAGCCTTGTCTATCCATTCCTTCGCCTTTTGAAGATCTTTCCCCTCTTCGAGGTAATAGGCAGCCGCAGCATAATAATCAAATGCGCTGGGGCCATTCATAACAGTCTCTATGCTTTTCATTGCCTTTTCATCCGTAGGCACCTCAAATGGGACCCCGGCGTAGGTATTAGCCCAGCTGATTCCCAGGGTTGCCCCGCTATTACTCAGGTCGTCAATCCCAATGGTAAGGGTTTCCACGGTCCTGGACAGTTGCTGGGGCTTTACCGTTACCTCGGCGGCTATGTTGGATGCCTCCCATGGATCCGGGATCCCGCTGTTATCGATGTCTGTGTAGAAATAAACCTTCCAGGAGTCTTTCCCCGGCCTGGTATAGAGCGCATAGGTGCCGGCCTTCAGGGCATGTCCGCCTACGGTGACATCATCTGAAAATGTGATGGTGGTGTTCCTGTTGGCCCCGGTTCTCCAAATTTGGTCAAATGGAACCAGGTCCCCGTATATGGTCCGGCCCCGTACGGAGGGCCTGGAATAGGCAATGGATACCTGGGTTAACCCCACATTTTGTTCCAGGCTTGCATTCGGACTGGGCTGCGGGGTGGTTATCTGTGCCTGTAGCCCGGGGGCAGAAAGGCAAATCAAAAGGAATACAAATAGCTTCTTCATCGTTTGAATGGGTTTTAGGTTCCCACAAAGCTAGCCATAACCGTAAATCCTATTTGTTAAGAATTCCTTAAATCAATTGGCGGCTGTTGCCCTATTTCAGAAAAAATGGTTTGGAAATGGTTTTTCCGTCCAGGTAAAAGGTAAGGTAATAGATAGCACTTCCCAGGGTTGCCAGGTCGATGTTGTTCCCATCAAAATCAGGGAAAGCGGTGTACCGGATCCGCCTGCCCTGCAGGTCGAAAATGGCGCGGCCATATACGGGTTCTTCCCTGTTGAGCTCATAAAATACGGATCGGCTACCGAAAGGCGCTATGATCTTCAGTTCCGATTTGTCCGGTTCCCCGTCCGCAGGGGGATCATCCGGTAGCCCCCCTGTGGCATCATTTCTTTGAAACACATACAGGCTCGCCGTTAGCTCTATAGGCGGATTGGTTCGTGTAAATCGCTCGCTAGACAGGAAATACCTCCCCGCGGCGCTTTCGGCAATGCCTTCAATTTGCGCCAAACCAGTATCCAGGAGGATAAATTGAGGGTTGCCTGCAAACGGTTGGCCGGGATCAAAATGGTCCATCCGGATAAGGAACGGGCGGAGGATCTGGGTATAGCCGCACAGGTAGGCAACCCCATCGCCTTCGCGATAGGAAGCCCCCGTCACCAGTCCGTTCGCAGCGAAGCTTCCCAGCAGGCGGGCCTGGTATGTCCCGGGGGTGGTGGGCAGGGAATAGGCCTTACTGCCCAGGCTTTGCCACTGCTTGGTAAAGACGAGTAATTGTCCACCGGCCGCCAGGAGGGCTTCGGCATCCCAATCGCTGTTGGGCCCCGGATTCAGATCCACCTGGTCTTCGTAGGTAAAGGAAATCACTTCCGCCACTACAGCCTCAGAAGCGTCAAAGTCTTGCTTTGAAACCTTGTAAATAGTCAGGCTTGCCCGGTTACCGGCATTGTTTCCAAAATCTCCCACGTAGATAAAGGAATCATCCTGGGCCAGGTCCTCCCAGTCGGTATTTACGGCATTTACCACCCGTACCTTCCGCACCACCTGCAAGCTGGTGGTATCCACCTCGTAGAGCAAAGGCTCGTTTCCGGAATCATTATGAGTAATGAGATGGCCGTTATAGAATATCAATCCAGAGGATTCGGGCACTTCGGCAGGGAGGCTTCCCAGCAGTTCTACCGCTTGCTGCGCAAGTAAGGGGGTGGTCGCCCAAAAAAGCAACAGGCATAAAGACGGGACAATGGAATTTTTCATCCCCCGGAAGTTACAAAATGGGGAAAGGCAACCCCAATATTTCAGATTGATGGTTTGGAAAATCAGACGAGTTCCCCATTTTCCATCCCTGGATCTCGTGGCCTTAAGCGTTTTAATTTTAACTTTTTGTTTAACTATATCTATTTTTTATTAAACAAAAATACCGCTAATTTAGCGGGCAGATGAAACTTTACCAACTGCGAAGCCGCCAATTGCTGCCAACCGAGATGGAGACAGCCTGGCAATTCCTTTCCGACCCCAGAAACCTGCAGAAGATTACACCCGATACCATGGGATTCAGTATCCTTTCCGGGGCAGACCGGCCAATCTATTCGGGCCAGATCATCCACTACAAAGTGGCTCCTTTCCCGGGCCTTTCCATTTCCTGGGTCACGGAGATCACCCATGTGGAACACGGCCGGTATTTTGTGGACGAGCAGCGGTTTGGGCCCTATGCCCTCTGGCACCACAAACACTTTTTATCCCCTGCCGACAACGGGGTATGGATGGAAGATGTGGTGGACTACAAGATGCCGTATGGCGTCCTTGGGCAATGGCTACACGGGTGGCTGGTAAAAAAAAGGCTGGACCAGATCTTCCGGTACCGGAGCCTGAAGCTGGAAGCGATCTTCGGTGCCCCGGAGAGGCCGGAAGGGTTTCCCGTAACCATTAGTTCCCTGTAATATGAAAAAGAATATTGTACTTATCGGTGGTTCCCATGGAATCGGGCTGGCCATTGCCCGGGAATTGCATCAGCACCATTCGGTCTGCGTCCTTTCGCGTACCCTCAGGGACCTGGAAACCCTGCAGGTAAAACACCTCCCTTACGACGTGCAAAACAGAGTCCCGGACAGGTCTTCGGGGTGGACGGCGGCATGTCATCCCTTAACGTAAGCTGATATGGATAATCCGGTCTCTGTTTTCTGGTTTCGACGGGATCTCCGCCTGCAGGATAACAAAGGGCTCTTTGAAGCCCTGCAAGGCCCGTACCCGGTGTTGCCAATCTTTATCTTCGACCCCGAAATCCTGGACGGCCTCCCCGCGGACGATGCCCGGGTTACCATCATCTACGGGCAGCTTCAGGAGATACGCAAGCAACTCCAGCATAGATGTGGAAGTTCAGTTGCCCTCCTTCATGGGGAAATAATCCCGGTTTTTGGGCAGCTTGCCAAGGATTTCGAGATACGTGCCGTCTATACCAACCACGATTACGAACCCTACGCCCGGCAGCGGGATACCTACGTGGGCCAATGGCTGGATAAAATGGGGATCCCCTTCCATACCTTTAAGGACCAGGTGCTGTTTGAAAAAGACGAAGTGGTGAAGGAAGACGGGGACCCCTATGTGGTATATTCACCCTATATGAGGAAATGGAAGCAGGCCCTCAAAGAATCCGGTGGCCCGAAAACCTATCCCAGCCAGGATCACCTGAAAAACCTGATCCCCCATAGCAGGTTGCCCAACCCGTCCCTGGCCGATCTTGGGTTTTTGCCCTCTTCCCTGAAACTGCCCGAATACGACCTGGAGCCCCAGATGATCCGGGATTATCAACAAAACAGGAACTTCCCTTCACGCAAAGGCACTTCCCGCCTGGGGCCCTACCTGCGTTTCGGGATACTTTCTGTCCGGGAAATCGTAAAGGAGGCCATGTCTGTGCGAAATGAAACCTTCCTGAACGAGCTTATCTGGAGAGAGTTCTTTATGCAGATCCTCTGGCACTACCCCAACACCGTCCATGAAGCCTTTAAAAAGAAATATGATCGCATCGAATGGCGCAATGATCAGGAGGAATTTGATCGCTGGAAGCAAGGTAAAACCGGCTATGCCCTGGTCGACGCAGGCATGCGGCAGCTCAATGCGACAGGCTATATGCACAACAGGGTACGGATGCTGGTAGCCAGTTTCCTCTGCAAGCACCTGCTCATCGACTGGCGTTGGGGGGAGGCCTATTTCGGCGAAAAGTTACTGGATTACGAATTGAGCAGCAATGTGGGCAACTGGCAATGGGCAGCCGGGTCAGGAGTGGATGCCGCCCCCTACTTCCGCATCTTCAACCCCATGACCCAGGTAGTAAAATTCGACAAGGACCGGGAGTTTATCCGGGAATGGGTGCCTGAGTTGGACACGGACAACTATCCTGCCCCCATGGTGGATCACAAAGCCGCCAGGGAACGTTGCCTTGAGGTCTACAAAGCTGCCGTGGGGTAAGCTCAGCGCGATAGCTGCCGGTCCAGCTCGGCCTGTTCGGCCGCCCGGCCATTCAATATTTGCATGTAGTGCAAGGCCTCTTTGGTCCTGTAGTCGGTATAGGAACGCGCCGCCCATTCGATGGCTTTTTCCAGATCGCCATGGATCTCGTTGATGATTGCCATGTTGTAGCAGGCCCTGCCTGCCACTTTTCTTTTGGGGTGATCCAGCTCCTTTTCCCAAAGTTTTGCAGCTCCGTCCCAATCGCCGGTTTGTGCCCTGCGCCTGGCAATCTCAAAATTCTCGGTGCCCCTTACAAAATAGTCCCTGGCGACCCTTTTCACGACCGGGCGCAACCGCCAGGCATACTGGGTCCCCAGGTATTTACTCTCCTCCACAACGGCCTCGTCCCTTCCCACAACGGCCTCAACGGCCTTTACCGGGTTCAGGCCTTCCCCGGTTGAACTGATCCGGTCCTGAAATGCAAACTCGTCCAGGACTGTTTTGGTATAGGGGTCATAGATCCGCCATCCGTTTTTTATGAAGGTATTCAGGGTAACCCGGTGGTAGGGCACATTCACTTTCACACCCAGGGCATTGGGCAGCGGTTTGTTCGTGATCTGGTACACCGCGTGGGTGTCCGTATCGTAAAATTCCAGGGCAAAGAGGGCATCTACCCCGTTTGCCTCGCAGATATTGCGAACCGCCTCCCAGTCCAGCGACGCCGGGAAGACGCCAAGCCCTTTATTTTTCAGGGGCAGGCTGTCAATAATGACCACTTCCTGAAAACGACCATCGGCACCCAGTTCATCTTTCAGGGCCGTTACGGCCGCGGCTGCCCCCTTTTCATCCAGTTTCATTCCCTCGGCCGACAGGATCCGGTCAATCTTGTCTACGGCGTCAAGGCCTTCAGAAGCCATACTTCTGTTAATTATCCCCACTTTCTGTATCTCCGGGTCAAGGAAAACAGCTGCGGGTTGCGTGGCATTCATGGTAAGCCGGTTGGTGGCACTGCATGCTCCCAAAGTCAGGGTAAGCAGCAGCAGGCCCGGGATGAGGTTAAGTTTTTTCATGGGAATGGTAAAATTGGGCCGACCAGGGGTCGAATCCGGTTAAACTACTAGATAATAAACAGATAGAAGCTGTAAAAATTGTGTTACGCTTTTATTTTGGAAGGGACGCAGCCTGGATTTCCCGTCCTGGTCCCGTCTCGTTCCGGGGATATTCCGAAATTGGCCTTGTACTTCTTCCCCTTAAAATCATTATCTTTAAAATTTGATCCACGTCCCGATGAGCGGAAATAAGACAGTTCCCACAAATGCCCCGGTTCCCGACTTCCTGCAGGGGTTGGAAGACCCAAAACAGCTTGAAGACAGCGTCCGTCTGATCAGGTTTATGAAAGAAATTACCGGGCAGGATCCGGTGATGTGGGGTCCTGGCATTATTGGCTTTGGAAAATACCCCTACCGCTACGAATCCGGGCGGGAAGGCAATATGCTACAGGTGGGGTTTTCACCATGGAAGGGCAAGTTGGCACTGTATATCGGGGCTAACTCGACACAAAACAAACCGTTGCTGGAAAAATTAGGTCGCCACGACAGTGGAAAATCGTGCCTCTATATCCGAAGGCTGGATGAGGTGGACCCAGCAGTCCTGCGGCAGATCATCACCAATACCTATCAAAAACTGGAAAACATATAACCTCCATATAAAACACTAACCATGACGAAAAAAGTACTTTTTGGCCTCCTTTTACTGATCGCAGTCCCGGCCACATCGCAAAAAATGAGCCCGGAAAAGAAAGCTGTCATTGCATCCATTGAGAAACATCAGGATGCCCTGATCGCTTTGAGTGATTCTATCTGGGGGCTGGCTGAAACAGCCTTTGATGAAACGACTTCCTTCCGGGTGCTTGCCGATTATGCGGAGAAAAACGGTTTGGAGGTAACACGCGGGGTAGCCGGCATCCCTACGGCCTTTACGGCCACCTACGGTTCCGGAAAACCTGTAATCAGCATCCTGGGCGAATATGATGCCCTCCCGGGTATTTCCCAGAAAGCCCAGCCCACTAAGGCCCCATTAAAAGAGGGCGCTGCAGGGCATGGGTGCGGTCACAACCTTTTCGGTACGGCCAGCCTGGGCGCAGCAATCGCCATTAAAGAACTCCTTGAAGAGGGGAAACTGAAGGGCAGCCTTAAATTCCTGGGGACCCCGGCTGAGGAAAAATATTTTGGCAAGATCTGGATGGTCCGGGAAGGCTTGTGGGACGACGTGGATGTCAACCTAAGCTGGCACCCGGCCGACCACATAGAAGCCGACGTCCAAAGCTCCCTTTCCCTGGTCGATTTCATCGTGGAATTTTACGGGCAGGCAGCCCATGCCTCCGCCGATCCCTGGAACGGGCGAAGTGCGGCAGACGGGTTGGAACTGTACACCACAGGGATCAATTATTACCGGGAACACGTCCGTCCCACCACCCGAATGCATTACCATATTCAGGATGGCGGGCAGGTAGTCAACGTGGTGCCAGACTACGCCAGGCTCTGGGTAAGGGTGCGCGACCCCAAACGTTCCGAAATGACCCGGGTGTACGAACGGGTAAAGGAAATGGCCAAAGGAGCGGCCATTATGGCCGACGTGGATTATAAAATATCCCTTGTCTCAGGTATTTATGAGGTCCTGGTGAACCGCACCGGCGGGGAAGCCATGCAAAAAAATCTTGAGCTGCTGGGGCCCATATCGTATACCGAAGAAGAAGTCGCATACGGCAAAAAGATACAAGAGGCTACCGGAAAGCCGCAGGTAGGCATGGACAGTGAGATCAGGCCCCTGGAGGAAACCCAGGAAAGTCCCGGCGGGGGTTCCACAGATGTGGGGGACGTAAGTTGGAATGTGCCCAACATCAACCTCAGTGTAACGACCGCTCCCAAGGATACGCCCTGGCATTCGTGGGCGGTGGTGGCCTGCGGGGGCATGAGCATTGGCCACAAGGGTATGCTATATGCAGCCAAGGCGCTGGGCCTGACCATGGTAGACCTGTATAAAGACCCCAAACTGGTAGATAAAATAAAAAAAGAGTACCGGGAACGCAAAGGAGACGTGACCTATGAACCGATGATCCCGGAAGGCCCTCCTCCTATTGAAACCCGATAAATATAACCTATGAACCCTGCTTATGAACTCCGGAATAACCGGATCAACAAACAGTATGAATTCCATATAGACGGGCTGATCCCCAGACTGGAATACATACGGACCAAGGACAAGATCTTCCTGACCCATACGGAAGTACCGGAAAAACTGGAAGGACAGGGGATCGGCTCCCAGCTGATCAAGGCCGTCCTGGAAGAAATCGAGCGGCAAGACCTCACCCTGGTCCCACTATGCCCCTTTGTGGCCGGGTATATCAAGGAACACCCGGAATGGCGTAAATTGGTACTCAAAGGAATCAACATCACATAATCATGGCTGGAAGAAACATCGTCAAGAAATATGAAAACGAGGAGATCACGGTCATCTGGAAACCCGATAAATGCATACATTCGGGGATTTGTGTCCGCACTCTCCCAAAAGTATATAACCCGGATGTCCGCCCCTGGATCAAGCCGGAGAATGCCAGTGGAAAGGAATTGCAGGAACAGATAGAAACCTGTCCTTCAGGCGCCCTCTCCTATGTCCTGAAAAAGGCGCGACAGGAGACCAAAACGGAGCAAAGCCCTGGCACCTCTGTGGAAGTGGTCGCCAACGGCCCCCTCCTGGTAAAGGGTACCCTTGAGGTCCACCATCCGGATGGGCAACGGGAAATGAAAAAAAGGTCCACAGCTTTTTGCCGTTGTGGCGGCTCCGGCAATAAACCGTATTGCGACGGGACCCACAATAAAATAAATTTCAAAGGTTAATCCGCTCATTATATACAGTTCACATGAACGACCCAATCCTCCGCCTTTTTCCGCTGGGATTTCCCTGGCAGACCCAGGACCCTTTCCTTTTTTGTGTATATCACCTGGACCATTATCCCAAGGGAAATGAAAACATGGGCCCGGCAGCATCCCTTTCGGGCCGGACACTGGGCAATGACTTTTTGCAGAAAGACGGCTGGCGGATGTACCATGGCCATACGGTTCCTGGTTTCCCGTCGCATCCGCATTGTGGCTTTGAAACTATTACCATAGTCAACCAGGGGTATTGTGATCACTCGGACTCCCTGGGAGCAGCCGGTCGTTTCGGGCTGGG
>Ga0102953_1000520_pt1 | contig 26476 bp, 22 predicted proteins | sample SalPon2A_C_D2_MG_FD_78509 | JGI IMG/M metagenome (GOLD analysis project Ga0102953, IMG submission 78509) | Soil microbial communities from South San Francisco under conditions of wetland restoration - Salt Pond MetaG R2A_C_D2_MG | ecosystem: Environmental > Terrestrial > Soil > Wetlands | place... | reverse complement strand
TTTCCTGCTGGGAGCTGACCAGATGTCAGGAGAAGTCCTGCCCGGCCTACGGCAATACATGGGTCCGATGCTGGCTGGTGTCCGGAACAAACTGCAGTTTTGGGCATGAACTGTCCTACCATGGAAAACAAGAAAAATGTGAAGCCTGCCCGGTGTATCACCAACAAAATGCCAACTCTGTTGAAGGCGTTCTGCTCATTGACAACTCACTCTCTAGCAAACCGATTAACAATGATGCTGTTATGATGCTCTCCGTAATCGGGCACACGGTTGGCGTCGCTATCAACAACTCCAAACGTTTTGAAAAGACTTTGCGTCTCGCCATAAAAGATGACCTGACAGGTCTCCACAACCGTCGTTATTTTAATGACCGTTTGCTTGATGAGTTGGAACGGGTCAGGCGCTATCCCGACGAACCTCTCAGCCTACTCATGATTGATATCGATTTTTTTAAAAAGGTGAATGATAACTATGGCCACCAGCGGGGCGATGCCGTTTTGATCTGGTTTGCAAACTTTCTGCAAAAAAACCTCCGGAAAAGTGATATTCTAGCCCGCTATGGGGGCGAAGAATTTGCCATTATTCTAATTAGCACCGACATCAGAAAAGCCTATGAAGTGGCAGAAGACCTTCGCCGTGCAATTAAAACAGAATCCGTTAAAGAAACCGGCGGCATTGCGCTGACCATGAGTATCGGCGCCGCCACCGTATCCGCTCCCCCCCATTCATTCAAAGGCCTTATTTCTAAAGTAGACAAAGCCCTATACTCTGCCAAGGCCCAGGGAAGAGACAAAACAGTTGCTGCAGAATAGCTGGCACTAAAAATCGCAGCAGAACAAGTTGTAATCGCCACAAGACACTACGCTGGATCAGAGGGACGCACTTACTTTTTTGATGCTGTCATCCTCTGGACAGCTTTCGATAATAAAGCCCAAGCGGGTCAAAAGCTTTAGCATACTATAGTTGTTTTCCAGCACATCCCCTTCGATCACCTGTAATCCCTTGGCACGGGCTGCATCCATCAGACAGGTCATCAGTTTGTACCCTAATCCTTTGCCCTGCATATTGTCTGCTACGACCAAGGCAAATTCACAGGAATCACCGTCCGGATTGATTGAAAAACGTGCCACTCCGATCTCGACTTCTTCATCCTGCAAATGGGTCACGGCAATGAGAGCCATTTCTTTCGAATAATCTAGCTGCGTGAAATGAGCAAGCATTGCAGGGGTAAGTTCATTTACACTGTTCATAAACCGAAAATATTTAGACTCCCTGGAGAGCTTTTGAACAAAAATTTGTTCAATTTTGGCGTCCTCCGGTCTGATTGGGCGAATGGTAATGTCGGTGCCATCGGCTAGTTGCCAATGGCTGATCAGATGGGTGGGGTAAGGATAGATCGCCATATGGGCGTAACGGTCCGGAGTTGGTTGGCGATACTCCACCTCCACCCTGGCATCAACGGCCAACACCCCGTTTTCATCAAGTAGCAGAGGGTTAATATCCATGGCCTTGAGCAAAGGCAACTCACAGACCATCTCCGAGACCCGCAGTAACACCTCTTCTAAAGCCTCCATGTCAACAGCCGGCATATGACGAAAGGTGCCAAGCATGCTGACAACCCTAGTGTTCCGAATAAGCTCCCGGACCAAAAACCGGTTAAGAGGAGGCAAAGACAGAGCTCGATCTTTGATGACCTCCACCTCGGTACCCCCCGAGCCAAAGGTGATAACTGGCCCAAAGATGGGATCGCTGGTTACACCGACCATTAGCACACGCTCGTTGGCTTTGACAATCATCGGTTCGATAGCAATGCCATCGACTTTAGCATTGGGTCTGTTGCGGCTGATGTTGTCTAAAATATGCTGATACGCAGTTCGAACTGCCTGCGCATTAGCCAGATTTAGCAGTACACCTCCGGCATCGCTCTTGTGGGTGATGTCGTGAGAATTAACTTTCATGGCAACCGGGAAACCAAACTGTTGGGCAATCAACAGGGCCTCATTAGGAGAATGGGCGATCATAGTCTGTGCTACGGGGATGTGAAAGGCAGAAAGCAGAGCTTTGGACTCCATCTCATTCAAAATTTTTCGATGTTCCTGGATGGCTCCTTCAATGATCATACGGGCACTTTCGATGTCCGGCTCCAGATAGTTGGTCAGCGGCGGCGGCACCTGCAGCAACATCTGTTGATTGCGGTAATAATCAGACAGGTAGGAAAAGACCTCAACCGCCGGTTCCGGGGTGCGGAAACTGGGTTTATGTGCCTCAACAAAAAGTTGGCGTGCCGAAGCGACCAAGCTGTCACCCATCCAACAGGGGAGGAGCGGCTTGCTGTATTTCAGGGAGAGTTCAACCATGGCCTGGGCCGTCTCACTCGGTTTGGTCATTGCCTGGGGAGTCAAAATCACCAAAACGCCATCAACATTGTCATCTTCCAGACAGGCCTTGACGGCATGACTATAGTGCTCGTCAGAGGCATCGCCGATAATGTCAACCGGGTTGCCGTGGGACCAGGTTGCAGGGAGATGCTGATTCAGTGTCTGAATGGTCTTGTCGGATAAGGTGGCCATAGTCAGTCCAAGGTCGGCGGCACGGTCGGTCGCCATCACTCCAGGACCTCCGCCGTTGGTAACGATGGCAAGCCGGTTACCTACCGGGCGAAATCCACAGGAAAGTGCCTTGGCTGCGGTAAAGAGCTGAGTGATGGTCTGCACTCGTACGACGCCAACCCGACTGACTGCTGCGGCAAATACGTCGTCACCCCCCACCATTGAGGCGGTGTGGGAAAGCACTGCTTTGGAAGACGTCGCGTGACGGCCAACCTTGACCAGGATAACCGGTTTGCTTCGTGCTGCGGCGCGCAGCGAACTCATGAAGCTTCTGGCGTTCCGAATACCCTCGATGTAGAGTAGGATACTCTTGGTCTCGGCGTCGCTCACAAGAAAATCGAGGATCTCACCAAAATCCACATCGGCCGATGAGCCTAAGGAAACCAGACTGGAAAACCCGACATCTCGATTACTTGCCCAATCAACAATTGCGGCACACAAAGCCCCTGATTGCGAGACAAAGGAGATGTTGCCCGTTTTGACGCCTCCCCTGATAAAGGTTGCATTCAGTCCGAGTGAAGGCCGCATGATCCCGATGCAGTTTGGACCAAGAATACGGATGCCGTGACGCCGCGCACTCTTCTGCATCTCTCTCTCCAGCGCCGCGCCTCCTGGTCCGGTTTCACTAAATCCGGCTGTTATGATAACTGCAGCTCTAACTCCCCGTTGCCCGCAATGATCCAGGATGTCAGGTATGGTGGCCGGTGGGGTGGCGACAACAACAAGTTCGACAGTCTCAGAAATCTCGGCAATACTGGCAAAGGCTTTTCTGCCCTGGACTTCGGTGTGTTTTGGATTTATGGGATACAGTCTTCCTGTAAAACCGCTCGACAGCATATTCTGAAAAACGATCTGGCCAACGGAGTCGGGGCGATCGCTTGCTCCGAACACTGCTACTGAGGACGGGGCAAAAAGAGATGTGAGGTAGTGTCTGCCCATGCGCTGAAACTCAAGAATTTGTTGTAAGATATTAGGCTACGATACTCTTCTCAAATACTACGCAAAGTTTGCTATGAAAGTCAAAAGACAAATGCTTTTTATGTTCAGGCAGAAAGTCATATTATCGAAAAAATCAGCTCGCCTTTTGAACCTTATTTCTTTATTTCAAATGGCCCCTCTTTCAGAAATTGGCAAAACTTGAGATAAGGGCCGGGAAGTGTTCTGTTTTTGTGATGAACAAGATAGAAATATCTCTCCATTGCGTGCTTTTGCAAAGAGATGAGATGCAGGGTTTTGTTGTGGATCTCTTCCAAAACAGCAAGCCGTGAAATCACTGCAACTCCCAGCCCGCATTTTACGGCTTCTTTTACAGAGGCTGTGGAACCGAATTGTGCAGTAATCTGATTTTTGTTTAATGTGAATCCGAAGCGGCCAAAATTATCTTCCATGGCTTTTCTGGTTCCGGACCCCTGTTCTCGCTGAATAAAAGGCACCCTGCTTAACTCATCAAGCGTAATGGTCTTCTTCCTGACAAGTTCCGGTGAAGCAACAAGACAGAGTTCATCCTTAAAAAAAGGGGTATATTGCAGAGCATTTCCGTCTAGTTTTGCCCCAACGATCCCGCAAAAAAGTTCATTTTCAATAATAAGCCGATTTATGTTCCGCGAATCCTCAATTTTAATCTGAAAGAATATATCAGGGTATTTCTGTCGAAACTGTTTTATGCACTGGGGAATAAGGTATGTGCTTGGAATCGTGCTTGCCCCAAAAATAACTTCTCCCTTAGCTGCGTTATCACCACCTAACAATTCGGATTTCAACTGGGACACATCGTCAAGGATCTTCAAGGCTTTTGGAAACAATTTTTTTGCTGAAGACGTTGGCTCGATGGTCTTTCCAACCCTGTCAAACAACCTGCAGTCCAATTCACTTTCAAGATTCTTAATATGTTCACTGACTGTGGGCTGGGAGATATTGATCTGACGGGCCGCTTTTGTAAAATTTTTATATTTATAGACCGCTGCAAAAATATGAAGATGGTGAATATCCATAAATGAACCGCTCCTGTTTGATAGGTATTAACGATTTGATTAATTGATATTTCCTTTTATAGTGGAACGCTACGTTTGTAAAGCAAAGAGTGTAAAAATAGTACTATAGCGGCCAGACATTAAAGGAGATTGACGCAATGAGAAAACACCTGACATTTATTTTTTTATTGATACTTTCAGTATTATCGACAGGCGTTCTGGCGCAAGCCGCCTCCGGTATTATTGAAATGAATTTTGACCTCTCACAGCATGCGGCAGATAAGGAGGTGAAACTCTGGATTCCATACCCGGTCTCTTCTGCCTATCAAGATATCACCGGCATTCGAGTCAGTGGGGATTTCGCCCAGTCTGCCGTCTATACCGACAAAAAATACCAGACCCCCATGCTTTACGCAGAGTGGCCGGCAGGAATGGCAGAACGTCACTTGCTCTTTTCTTTTAAGGCGGCCCGCCAGGAGGTCGTTCGCAGAAATTTCCCAAAACACGAAGCGGCCTGGGATCCAGCCGATTATGCCATGTGGCTGACCCCCACAAGCTTGGGTCCCATTGACGGGGCAGTCAAGGAGCTGGCTGATTCCATTGTTAAAGAAAAAACTTCGGTACTGGCCCGTGCCAAAGCGATATATGACTGGATTTGTGAGAATATGTACCGTGACCCCGCTACTATCGGCTGCGGACCGGGTAATGTCTGCTTACTGCTGCAGAAGCCGGGCGGCAAATGCACCGATATTCACTCGGTCTTTGTCGCCTTATGCCGGGCCGCCGGGGTTCCGGCCCGTGAAATTTTCGGCATTCGGCTGGGCAAAAACGACGTACAGGAGATCACTCAATGGCAGCATTGCTGGGCTGAATTTTTTCTGCCGGGCTACGGCTGGGTTCCGGTTGACCCGGCTGACGTGCGAAAGCTGATGCTCAAGAGAAATCTTGACATTGACTCACCGGAGACCAGTGAACTTCGCCGTTACTTCTGGGGGGCCTGGGACGCCTATCGGGTTAAGCTGGCCTCAGGACGAGATCTTCTTCTCAACCCACCCCAGAGTGGCCTTCCACTCAATACCTTTGGTTATCCCTATGCCGAAGTTGACGGCAAACCTCTGGATTTTTACGACCCCTCCTCGTTTAAATATTCTTTTACGACCTACAAGCTGACTGATGACGGATATGGCCTGATCGATACCGGCAACTTGAAAGAACTGCTTGAACGTGATGCTGAAGTCCCGGTGTATGACGCCAGAAGTCCGGAAGAATACCAGGAGGTCCATATCAAAGAGGCTCAAAATCTACCACAAAAGCAGTTTGAGAAGTTCTCTTCCCTATTGCCGCAGGACAAATCCAGATTGATTGTTTTCTACTGCAACGGTGTCAAATGCGGCAAAAGCAAAAAAGCTGCGAAAAAGGCACTGGCCCTTGGCTACCTGAACGTGCTGGTCTACGCTCAGGGGATGCCGGTCTGGGAAGAAAAAGGCATGCCAATCTATGCCGGCCCAAATTACGAGCAACGCATTGAGACAACCAAAATTTCGCCGATGGACCTCAGTACTCTTTTGAGGACAAAACGTGATAGTGTGACGCTGGTGGATGTCCGTGACCCGGAGGAGTTCGCAGAAGGCCATATCCCCGGCGCAATCAATATCCCGGCGGCCACCTTTGCCTCACAGTCAGGAACGCTGGATAAGAAGAAACAGATCATTGTCTATTGTAACTCTGGAGGCCGCAGTTACAACGCCTACCGCAAACTGATAAAACTTGGCTACAAAACGATCAATCAGGCTATTTTTGCCGATTGGAAAGAAGCCGGGTTCCCGGTTGAACCAAGGTGACGGTATTCTGCATCCTTGACAGTTTTCCCAGAAAGGCACGAGTTACGCCTCTGAGTTTTGGCAAACCGGGCACCCCTGCATACGAAGAGGTTTTTCGAGGCAGGATCGGGCCAGAAGTTCCTGGTTGTTGAAGATCTCCATGGTTGGCCCGTCGGCACTGATCCGGCCATCGTGCATGACGATCGTGCGCTCACAGAGATCAACGACCAGATCAAGGTCGTGGGTGGCAATAATTTTCGTATGCTTAAAGGTCTGCAACAACGAGATAAGCTGACGCCTGGCCTTAGGATCGAGCCCTGATGATGGTTCATCCATAACCAGGATATCCGGACTCATTGAAAGGACCGAGGCAATGGCCACCCGCCGCTTCTGGCCGGTTGAAAGCCGATGAGGGGGCCGCCCTTTGAGGTGGCTGACGCCCACAGTTTCCATTGCCTGCTCCACGCGGGCACGTACTTCCTCCTGGGTGAGCCCGAGGTTAAGAGGACCGAAGGCCACGTCATCAAAGACCGTAGACATAAAAAGCTGATCATCAGGATCCTGGAAGACCATCCCCACCGTGCGGCGCACCTCCTGTACGGTGGCCGGGGTAAGCTGAAAGTCACCGATTCTGACCACCCCTTCGCTGGGAGTCAGATAGCCGTTCAGATGCAAAAGCAGCGTGGACTTGCCTGCACCGTTGGCACCAACAATGGCTACCGACTCGCCATGATGAATCTTAAAGGAGACCCCGCCCAAGGCCAAGGTCTGATCAGGGTACTGGAATTTTAAATCTCTGACTTCAACAATATGGTGGCTCATCGGCTGATCTCCAAAACCAGCCGCCCCAGCAGCGCAGTAACTCCGGTAAAGCGCAGGGTAAGAAAAAACACACAGAAACCAGCCACAAAAAACACCTCTGAATACCCAAAACGAAACTTCCTTAGCACCCGAATTTCACCGGAGAAGGCGCGGGAGAGCATAGCCAAATGAACCCGTTGGGCTCGGTCAATGGTACGAAGGAGAAGATTGCCCAGCATCTGCAGAAAAACCCGGAAGGTTATTCTTCCCTTGCCACTGAAGGACCGCAGGCTGTGGGCTCGGATCATTCGGATGGCCTCACCCGTCAGAATAAAGAGGTAACGGTGGAGCAGAAGCAATTGAACGGTGAAAATCCTGGGGGTTCCCAGCTTTTCCATGGCCATGCAGAGTGTTGGGAAACCGCTGGACGCAACAAGGAGAAGAGCTGCGCCGACGGTGAGGGTGAAACGCAGGAGCAGCGAAAAAAAAGAGAGCCAGCCGCCAGTGATGTTGACCGGGCCCAATTGCCAGAACACTGCCCTGTCCAGCCAGGGGTTAAAGATCCCGATAAAAATAACAAAGGGTGAAACAAGGAGCAGTTTTCGAAGCAAAAAGCCCAGAGGGAGGTTGCCTAAACCTATCAGGACGGCAGGAAAAAGAAAAAAAGGCAGCAGCCCTGCAATTTCATATTTATCGTAAGAAACCACACAAAAGATGAAGACTATGGTGGTCAGCAGTTTGGCCCGCGGATCCAAGCGGTGAAGTGGGGTGTCTGTCTCGGCAAGCTGATCCAGATGGCCGATATCGTAGAAAGCTCGATCAATTTTAGCAGACATTGATAAAGAATGTCTCCCTGGAAGATATCAGTGATTGAAAGCATTGGTGGAAATTACCCAAGACTCCCCCTTCAACTTTCATCATCCGTGCAAACGCGCTTGGCCGTGACTGGCCAGACAGCGTTTTTTTAGAAGCAGGCCAATTACAACCCCCGCCACCAGAACCAACAAGCCACCAAGCAAACCAGCCGCCGAGGTGCCGAGCCGAGCCAGATCGGTTGCCCCATCAACTCCCTGCTCTTGACTTAAACCTTTAAAGCCATAGTCCGGCAGGAAAGAGGTTTTTTTCTGCACTGCCTCCAAAGTGTGATATATCCCAGTCGGCGCAGTGAGTTCCTCCTGGCCGGAGACCTTGAACATCGACCACTCCAGCCCGTCTGGAAGTCCGGAAGCATACCAGGACAGAATTCCGCCGGTAAAGATCGTTGCCAGTGTCAAACCGGCCAGAACCCTGCCAATAGGCACGCCCCCCAGAGGTTGTTCAGCAGCTGCCCTCTCCAGAATCTCTGGCCGGGCCTGCCAGATGAAAGAGATGACTCCGGCAGTGACTACTCCTTCGACCACACCGATGGCCAGGTGGATGGGCTGCATTATCAGAACAAAGGAAATAAAGGGGAGTTCTGAGATCCCCGACATAGTCGTTTCCATGACGACACCGAAGGCCCCGAGCTGCAGGCCAACAACGGCAGCAATCAAGCTGCCTGTTAGGAGTCGATTCTTGGTCGGGTTATTGCCGACAATCTTCTTATAAATGAGAGGATAGGCAATGAAACAGGGAAATACCCCAAGATTGAAGATGTTGCAGCCCAGGGCTAGAAGACCGCCGTCTGCGAAGAACAGCGCTTGAACGCCTAGCACCGAGGCAATAGCCAGAAAGGCGGCATAGGGTCCCAGAAGAATAGCGAGAATCAGCCCCCCGCCCAGATGTCCGCTGGAGCCAGTTGCCGGGATGCTGAAATTAATCATCTGGGCTGCAAAGACAAATGCAGCAAGCACGCCCATTAAAGGGACCTTACGGTCATCGAGGCTGTGACGGACCTTGGCTGAGCAGTAAACCGTGGTGGCGGCTGTCGCGGCCCACATAGAGCCTCCAACAACGGGTGAAAGCAGTGCGTCTGCCATGTGCATAACGGTTTCTCCAGAAAAAAATTAATACTAAAAGCGACGTGATACGATTGTTAAAAACGTAACATCTTTATAAAATCTATACTCCGAATTGTCAACAACAAGTTGCTATGAATTTTAAAATCGTGCCACACCTTGATCTCCTGGATTACGGTACAGCTTTACGCTTGACGGTATGTAAAATGCTGAGTAGTAAAAGCTTTACCTCATTGGATCAAACGACGTTAATCACAGAGCAGTTAAGGAGTTGCTATGGAGAGCACAAGTACCAGCAGATTTGGCGTTTCAATTAATGATACTCTTTTAAAACGCTTTGATGGGTTGATTGCTGAAAAGGGTTACAAAAACAGGTCTGAAGCAATCCGGGACCTCATCCGTAACTCCCTGGTTGAAGAAGAATTGTCCAATGAAGAGGCGGATGCCGTCGGAAGTGTCGCACTGGTGTATGACCACCACACCCGTGATCTTGCCGACAAGCTGACGGACCACCAACATTCACACCACGAGGAGATTATCTCTGCCCTGCATGTCCATCTTGATGCCCATCACTGTCTGGAAATTGTGGTTGTCAAAGGTCAGGCCAAGAAAATTAAAAAACTGGCTGATGAGTTGATAGGGACAAAGGGAGTAAAACACGGAAAAGTTATGATGACCACCGCCGGGAAAATGCTCACCTGATTGATGTAGAAATTTACACCTGATCTGACAATTATCACATTTTAAGTCCGACTTAACCCGGCAGATGAGATCAATTGTTGCAAGACAAAGAGGCAACTTCGCTTGCAAAAAACATCGCGCAATTGTGGATAAAACGTAGAGAGCGGATCCGCTCCTTGATGCTTGTGTCTAATATTGTTAAAATAATATCGAGAAAAGAAGTTGATAAAGGGAAGGGGCTGACACACAAGGCGCAAGAACCTCAAATGCGAGTATTGTATGCTCCAGAACAATATCGACCACACGCGGCTTTCTTTGCTAGCGACCGTGAGTCTCAACGCCCCCTTCCTTGCAGCCACATATCGGGAGTCTGGCTGGTGAACTTCCTCGGACCTTAACAATTTCTCAAGGGCGTAAATTTTAAATATTCGGGGGAAATGGAAAGATCAAGGAATTTCAGAAAAATAATCAAATATGTGAACCGTTACAGATAGCACCTTAACGTTCACTGCTTTTTTTGTGGCTAACAGTCCCCATGTAGAATATTTTTTACAAAACAAATTGTTTATCCTCGACATGGAGTTTTACAATGACCACTTCTCTCTCCTACCATGACAGAAGAGCATTCCCTCGCCACCAAATCAAAGATAGCTCAACGGTGATGCTATCACCTAACAGGATTATCTCCTTTAAGGTTTTAGACATTAGTAAATCCGGATTGGCCTTTTGCTACAATAGTAAAGAGGTTGATAGCAGGTTAATGGGTAAAGCTGTTTTAGATTTATTCGGTGAAAAAATCGGAACCCTGGATCTCCCCGTCAGAATCGTTTTTGACACTCAACTTAACCACGATGATGCGAGGCTAATGACCGAAGAAACCGATGAAGGAATCCCATATTTAAGGCGATGCGGCATTGAGTTTGGTGATCTGTCTGATAGTCAAAGAATAGCTATAGATGAGTATATTCAAAGCTTGGGCAATGAATCTTGTTCCATACAGGAACCCTTATGATAAATTTACGATATATAAACTTTTGATTATGCTTTTTTCTTGCGTCTGATTCTTGAACCTGCGAGGCCTGCTAAGCCAGTACCAAAAAGCAGCATGGTGGTTGGTTCGGGAACAGAAGCTGGAACACATACGGAATCATTAAAATTTGTCTCCATTTCATACTGGTGGTGTCCAGTAGCGTTGGTACTACCCCATATCGAAGTCATTAATGTGTAATTGTGATCAATATTCATCTAAGTTGAAACAGATAGATCAATTTGGGGGGAAGTACTTAATTATCTTTAATTGAAACAAGCACATTGCATTTGTGGCGGGTTTTCATCTTCTCCCCCAGGCAGTCTGCTGCTTTCCGCCACAATAGGAACCTATTACCATCCAGCAAAGAGTCCCCCCCTCAGTTTATAGACTGCGCACTGTTTTTTTCTGGCAGCAGGGCATTGGTTGATCGCCCAGCATACTTTAAGTTTGTTTTTATACTGTTTCAACATTGAAAGAAGCTGATACAGGTGGCCTTCCACTGTTCATAGCTCTGCACCACTCCGATGGAAAGGCCAAGAAGAGTGCTCAGTTCAGTTTGGCTTTTGTTGATTTCCTTTCGAATGCTGGTTAATTCATGTGGTGTCATTATTTCCTCTTTTTGCCTATTTATTGACTCCCAAGAGTACCTTCAACTTCGATTCATGAAAGATCCGCCGAAGAAGGAAACAGAGGTGAAGTGGGCAGCCCAACTCATCACTTCACCTCTGTTATGAACCTGAATTTTGTTTCTAAAGTTTCTTATACCCCCAGCCATCCACTTCCATAGGGATGTCAGCTGCCGCCGCGGCTTCCAGAACAGAACCGTCAAAAATTCTGACGTTGCTGTATCCCAGAAGATCGTGGAGGGTAAAGTATTCAAGGGCCGCACTGAGTCCATGATTACTATAAACAATGATCTCACTTTGTTTATCGGTTGGAATCCCGACTCCCATGGCCATTTTAGCCAATATCTCTCTGTCTTTGAAATAGGACGGCGAAAGTTCGATACCAGCATTGGTCATATAAGCAGCCGGCCAGAGCATGGAGCCTGGCAGGTGACCAGCCCTTTTGATGTGGCTTTTTTTCTCGTGGCCAAAATGTTCCTCCGGCAGTCTACTGTCAACCAGCACAACTGTGCCTAATTTCTTTTTAACCTGGGCCAGGTCAACGACCTTATCTGTTTGGATGGATGCAGTGAAATTGCCTTTCAGCGGTGTAGCGGCTTTTTGTGAAACCGCCTGCTCCTCAAACTCCCAAGCCGCAAAACCACCGTCGAGGATAGCAACTCTGGTGTGGCCAAGTGCATGCAAACTCCACAGCGCCCTGGCACTTTTTGCCGTATCTTCGGCTGTAACACCTTCATCATAGAGCACAATCTGCGAGTCATTATTGACCCCATAGCCGCAGAGCATTGTTTCCAGATCCGCCACCGGCGGCATCATAAATCCAATAAAATTTTCATTCATGGTTTGCCATGGTCCAAAGGCCTTTACCGCACCGGGGATATGACCTTTCTCATAATGGGTAAAGGTGCTGACATCCAGAACAACCATGTTGTTATGATGCAGATTTTTTGCAAGCCATTCAACGCTGACCAGAGACCCCGTCGCAGCCAGACAGCTCTGGGCCAGGCAAAAGAACAGTAGGCCGGCCCCGAGCAAAGATCCCTGCAGGATTTTTTTTATATTCATAGTGTTATTTCCTCCTCTAGTATGTTCCGCTAATTAGATAATTTTTAGTGCCGCACATGTCCCCAGCCATAACTGGCCAGTGGAAGCTCTTCATGGACGCCATAGTCAAGCATGGAGCCGTCATAAACGCTGACATTTTGGTAGCCAAGCAGGTCATGAAGAACAAAATAATCCAGCCCGGCATACTGGGCTGTATTACAGTACACTATGATCTTCTGATCTTTGTCATTCGAGATGCCAACTCCATCGACAATGGCCAACAGCTCTTTTTTCTCCTTAATGGTGGCTGGCGCCCGGTTTATACCGGCATTCGTGAGAAAAGGGGCCGGGAGGTTGAGAGATCCTGGAATATGGCCAAAAGCTGCCACATCTGCTCTCTTATCGCTGCCGAAATGCTGGTTGCTGTTCCTGGCGTCAACCAGCAGAACCTTGCCCGCTTTGACCAGGGAGAGAAGTCCATTTAGATCCGTCACCTTGGCGGAATCAGTCTGAGCGCTAAAGTCACCCGGGACCGGGGTGGGCTTCTTATTATCGATGATCCTCCCTTCAAAGGTCCACTTGGTAAAGCCGCCGTTCAGATAGGAGATTTTTGTGTGGCCTAACGTCGAAAGAATCCAGACCACGGCAGCTCCCTTACTTGCATCACTGATGGTGTTCCCGTGATCATAAATAACGACCTGACTGCTGCCGGACACACCTCGCTCCCGAAGCATAGCGCCTATATCATCTGCAGGGGGCATGAGCTGACAATGCATCTCGTCGTCCATCGGCTCCCATTTGGCATAGGGTAGATTGACCGCACCGGGAATGTGCCCGACACCGTAATTGGTTTCGGTGCGCACATCAATGACCACAAGATTCTGATCGCTCATATGGTCGGCAAGCCACTGAGTGGTCTGCAAAGGCTGAGAACCCGCCCAGGCCACCGCGCAGCAGAGCAGGAGAGCCACTAATAATGTTCCACTGGTAATTACTGTTTTCTTATCCATGAGAGTACTCCTTTGTCCTTGCTGGCTATGAGCCTATTCTTTTATCTCTGCCGGAACCGTTTTAAAGATAACCTGTTCATTGGCTGTCGGATCATCCGCTTTCAGATCGTCTGTTGTCAGGAAAAGCTGGCGCTGACCATGACAACTGTTACAGGAGCGATTCTGTTTTGTTCGCCTCTGAATACTGTGAACAGAGGCTGAATTCCAGGTTGGCAGGGCGTTGTAACTGGCGACAAGGTCTTCCGGCCCAGGAGCGCCTTTCAATACGGATTGAAAATAACGCAGTGAGGCAAGCGAGTCTTTTTTCATGGGAGTGTGACGCACCAGGTTGTACTGGTATGGATTGCCTGGTGACTGATCGATATTTTTGCCTATTTTAAAGGTGACCAGTGGATTAGACGGGAAAATAACCTTTATTTCCCCTGGTTTTTTAATATCCAGGGAGACATGGCAGTCAGTACAGTTGAAATATTCATTGGCATGACAGACGGCACAGGCAAGTGTGCCATCAGGATGGGCGTTGTGCATGGCAATTTTTGAACTACCCGATTTTGCGGCATCAGGATGACATTGCTCACAGCGAACGGTCTCAGTCGCGTAATACCGTTTTACCCCTTCAGGCTGGGTGTTGTGGAGTTGATTTGCCTGATGGCAGTCGGTACATACCATCTGTCCCTTTTCGTAATGGACGTCGGCGCTGGCCCCGAGCTTGCCCATATATTCGCCGGCAAATCTGGAGCCATGGCAGGCGTAACAGGTTTTTTCCATTGGAGGTGTTTTCTGGAAACGATGTCGATCCAGCAATCCGCCTTTGGCCACTTTGGGCCATGCCACATGGCAGCCGCCGCAGCTTGCGTGACAGTCGGCACAGTCAAGTGCCCACGCCTCGGGCAAAAGCGTTTCTTCCATCTTGTGGGGGCTGGTTATGGTCCCGACAATATCCATGATGCCGGAAAGCTTGTAATGCATGGCATCTTTATAGGTTGAGGCAATTTCCTCGTGGCACTCCTTACAGACCCCGCCGCCGTCTTGTTCGGAAGGATCTTTGACCATGTCCTTATGGGCCTCATCCATGTCAGCAACATTCTGGCCCTTGTGGCAGGTTATACAGCCAAGTTCGCCGTGTACTGATTCAACAAAATCATTTGCCACACCATAGGTATCCCGGCCCCTCACCTGAGGGGCAGACACGCCTCAACCTGCGATTCCAGCACCCTCTTTAGCTGACGCAGCCCCATAACTATCCATTTCATCCAGATCAGTATGACAGGCAATGCAGGCACTGCTTGACTCTTCTCCACCGGTGCTTTTGACCGGCACTGCGGCTATCATTCCCGTTAAAGCCATAGTACTGATCCAAAGAAAAGCTCCTCTCCTTTTTCCCATTTTCCTTCTCCTTTTTTGGTTACATGAAAAAAACAATCTACCCCGGTCTCTCCGCTTGCTGCGATTAAAAAATACCCCGCCGGATGCTGTCAATGGGCGATGCTTTCTAATGCCTCCTCCTTTCAAAACGAAGTACCACTTTGTGCTTCAATTTCCTTCGTATTACCCAATGCCATATACTTTTACAATGCGGCGTATTGTCGCACCCGAGAGTTACTGATACATCGTAACTTTTAGCCCCACCCTCCCTTACCTGTTGAGATTTGCCTGTCGTTATAGTATGTTATGGCAAATCTGGACAAACTCGTAAAAAGGCACAATGGATCCAGCGCCACCATGAAAATCAACGCGTTACAAAATGGTACGGGGGTGTCGAGCGTTTTTGGCGAGACCATCAAATCGTAACCCTCATCTTAGTATGGTTATTGCAATGCAGCCTGTACGCATCGGTATTCTTTCTGACACCCATTTAACAAGGCCAACGCCTGAGTTTAAAAAATTGGTTGATCTCTGCTTTGCCGGCACTGCCATGATTCTGCACGCCGGCGACTTGACAGACCCCCTCATCTTAAAGGCGTTTAATGGCAAAGAGATCCATGCCGTCCATGGAAATATGTGCTCATCTGCTGCCCGGCAAACCTTGCCTCGGAAGAAAACCATTACCGTCGGCAATTTCACTATTGGCATTATTCATAACAGCGGTTATGCCTATGATTTCGAAGACCAGTTGTCGTTGGAGTTTGATGCGGTGGACTGCATCGTCTATGGGCATACCCACAGGCCGGTCTGCCACAAAACAGGAGGGATCTTGTATATAAATCCGGGCAGTTTCCAAAGTACCGGCCGCTTCGGCGCTCCAGGAAGCTTTGCCATTCTTGAAGCAGGCGAAGAACTTTCCGCATCACTTTATTCGGTTCCGGTACAACGATGAATACTCTGTGGACACCATGGCGGATGTCATACATCCTTGGCAAGAAAGGGAAGCAAAGCGGCTGCATCTTTGATTTTGAAGACGGTGTTTCCTCCAGCAAAAGCGCTCTGCTTCTCTATCGCGGCACTCTTGTCCAGGCCCTGCTTAACCGTTTTCCATATGCCAACGGCCATCTTCTTATTGCGCCAAACCGCCATGTGGCCGACTTGTCGGAGCTGAGTCCGGCAGAGCACTCCGCCATTATGACGCTCCTGACCAGAAGCTGCACAATTTTACGAGCCCATTTAAAACCGGACGGTTTCAACATCGGCCTCAACCTTGGTAAGACCGCTGGCGCTGGCGTTGCCGAACACCTGCACTTTCATATCGTTCCCCGCTGGGAGGATGATCATAATTTTATGACCGTTATCGCAGATATCCGGACAATACCGCAGCATATTGATGAAACCTTTGATCAACTTCTCTCCGACTTTTCAACAATGGATTTACAATTATAATGAGTGCCCAGCCCAAAATAACACCCATGCTTCGCCAGTATCTGGAGATTAAGGACCACCACCAGGATGCTATTTTGTTTTACAGGCTGGGTGATTTTTACGAGATGTTTTTTGACGATGCGGTAAAGGCCTCGAAAATTCTTGGCATAACCCTCACTTCACGCAGCAGTAAGGACGATAACAACAAAGTCCCTCTTTGCGGCATCCCCTTCCATTCTGCTTCAAGCTATCTGGCAAAACTTGTCAAAGCAGGCCATAAGGTTGCCGTCTGTGAACAGATTGAAGATCCCAAAGCAGCAAAAGGTATTGTAAAACGCGAGGTTGTCCGGATTATCACCCCTGGTCTCGTTACAGACGAACAACTCCTTGATGACAAAAATAATATCTATATTGCCGCGGTGGCTGCCCCCCGCAGCAAGCAGAACCCCATTTGGGGCATCAGTCTGCTTGATCTTTCAACCGGTGAGTTTCTGGCTGGAGAATTTACTTGCTATGACACCATCCTTGACGAATTGTCTCGAATGGCACCGTCAGAGATCCTGCTGCCGGAAAAACAACTTGAAGCTCCGGAGAGCTCTCTGCAATCCCTGAGCGACCAGATCAGCCAAATTCTGCCGGCTGTCTGTCTGACCATCAGAGGGGATTATGACTTCCATAAAGAGAGGGCCAGAGAGCGCCTGCTTGAACATTTTCAGGTGGCCAATCTTGCCGGATTCGGCTGTGATCAGATGACCCAGGGCATCGCTGCCGCCGGAGGTCTTTTGGCCTATATCACCGAAACCCAGAAGACCAATCTTTCACATATTGAGAAACTTTCTTCAATTGACCTCAACGATATCCTGATTATCGACGAATCATCGCGCAGGAACCTTGAGATAACTCAAACAATTGCCGGCGGCACCAGAGAAGGCTCATTGCTTGCCACCCTGGATTTCACCAGCACCCCGATGGGGGCACGACTGCTCAAGAAAAGCCTTCTCTTCCCTCTGCAAAACACCGAGCACATCACCGAACGGCATGACACCGTTACTGTTTTGCATGAAAAAAACGACCTGCGACTGGCCTTACGTGAACTTTTGTTGAAAGTCTATGACATTGAACGGCTTAACAGCCGCATTGTCCTGGGCAGCAGCAATGCAAGAGACCTCACCGCCTTGAAGCACTCCCTTATGCAGTTGCCGCAGCTTAAAATCCTTCTGGGCAGCATTGCGGCAACCCAACTACGGACCATTCATGACGCCATGGACAGCTTAACTGATATCTGTCAGTTGCTTGAATCAAGCATTCGTGAAGATGCCCCGTTTTCCCTGCGGGAAGGTAAACTGATTAAAACTGGATATGATGCTGAGCTCGACGAAATCAATCTTCTGCTCTGGGACAGCAAACGGCTGATTATAGATCTGGAAAACAAGGAAAGAGAGGCTTCCGGAATTGCTAAACTTAAAATCGGCTTCAACAAGGTATTCGGCTATTACCTGGAAGTCAGCAAGGCCCAACTCAGTAATGTGCCCGACTATTTCATCCGTAAGCAGACCCTGGTCAACGCCGAGCGTTTTATCACACCCGAGCTTAAGGAGTTTGAAAATAAAGTGCTTGGCGCTCAGGAGAAGAGCGTTGCCCTTGAGTTTGAATTATTTACCAAAGTACGGAATGAAGTGGCGGCGCAAAGCTCCCGCATACTGGAGACAGCTTCACACCTTGCCCAGCTTGACATGTTTGCCTCGCTTGCAGAAGCAGCCCGCCGTTTAAAATATGTGCGTCCCGAAATCAACGATAGCGATGCCATCAGCATAACTGATGGACGACATCCGGTAATCGAATGTTCATTGCCTCCCGGAAAATTTGTGCCAAATGACATCCACCTCGATCAAAATGAAAATGAAGTGCTTATTATTACAGGGCCTAATATGGCCGGCAAATCAACGGTCTTGAGGCAGACAGCTCTTATTGTACTCATGGCCCAGGTCGGAAGTTTTGTGCCAGCCACGAGTGCTGCCATCGGTGCTGTTGATCGAATCTTTACCAGAGTCGGGGCCATGGACAATCTGCGCCAGGGTCAGTCGACGTTCATGGTCGAAATGAACGAAACTGCCAATATACTGAACAATGCCACAGAAAAAAGCCTGGTCATCCTGGACGAAATAGGCCGGGGCACCAGCACCTTTGACGGCCTGTCAATTGCCTGGGCCGTCACAGAAGATCTGGTAAACAAAAAAGGAGTCGGTGTAAAAACCATCTTTGCCACCCATTATCACGAGCTCACAGAACTTGCCCAGACCAATCGGCGAATTAAAAATTTCAATATTGGCGTACGGGAGTGGAACAATACCATTATTTTTCTCCACAAACTTCTTGCCGGCGGCACGAACAGAAGCTACGGCATTCAAGTTGCCGCTTTAGCCGGGGTCCCGTCCAGTGTTATTGATCGAGCCAATGAACTGCTCCATAATATTGAAAAAGGTGAATTTAACCAGTATGGTGAACCAAACATCGGGCGCAGCAAAAACACTGCGAAGACTGAAACGCCAAGCCAAATGGCGCTGTTTGCAGCTGCCAACGACCCCGTGCACATGAAACTGGAAGGAGTTGATCCCAATCAGCTTACTCCCATGGAAGCCTTAACCTTCGTCTATGAACTGAAGGCCCTGAGTTCGGATAAATCGTAAATTATGAATAAACTCGTTGCCTCTTTTCTCATTCCTGTTTTCCTGCTGGTCATCAGTTGTTCTCTCCTGCTGTCTGCAACAGGTGCAATGGCCCTGAAGAAGAGTCAAATTATCGAAAAACGCTACAATCTCGCCAAGGCCCGTCACAACGCCTTAATCTTTAGTGCCAAACAAGCGGCTGATCGTAAAAACTGGCTTCTTACTGCCAGGGCTTTCAGCAGGACCTATAAATCCGACCCGTACCACTCCCTGGCACCCAACAGCCTCTTGAGCTTGGGACGACTTTATTTAGACATGTTTAAACGGTTCAATAAAGAAGAAGATCTCAATGAGGCCTTGGCCTACTACGATGACATTGTCACGCTGTTTCCCAAACATCGTTTTGCGGATGATGCCCTCTATATGACCGCTAAAATCTACGCTGTAGAACTCAAGGACTTTAAAAATGCCAGCCTTGTTTTTGCCAAGCTTGTAGCTCTTTATCCTTCGGGCGACATGATCTTAAAAGCTTCCAATGACTTAAAAACCCTTAAAAAGGTATCTCTTTGTCCAACTACCCCACCTCATACTGATTCGCCCCAATACACTGAAATCAAGAAAGTCCTTTCAGAACAAATTACCCCCATCAAGGGTAAAAACAAAAGATCGCTTTCGGCTGAGGTTGTCTCACTCCGACACTGGTCCACAGAGAATTATACCCGGGTGGTCATTGAAACATCCGCCCCTGTCTCATATGCCGATCATATACTTAAGCGGGAAGGTGATAAGCCGAGGCGACTCTACGTTGATCTGACCGGGAGCCAGTTATCAAAAAATCTCAAAAAGGCCATTCCAATAAGTGACGGTCTCCTGCAACGAATTCGCAGTGCCCAATTTGCGCCGGGTGTAGTCCGGGTTGTCCTTGATACGCTGAGCCTGTCCGATTATAAAGTTTTTAATCTGGCAAGCCCATTCCGCATTGTTATCGATGTCAAAGGTACCGAGAAAGCGCCACAAGCGCCGCCAACGCAACTGGTTCATATCCCCGCTAATGCTCCAAGCCTGGCGCAGCAACTCGGGCTTGGGATAAAACGGGTGGTGCTTGATCCAGGCCACGGAGGCAAAGACCCAGGCGCCATAGGGGTCGGAGGAATGCGCGAAAAAGACATTGTCTTGATGGTCGCTAAAAAAGTTGCCCGTAAAATCACGACGGAACTGGGCATTGAGGTCCTCTTAACCAGAAAACGCGACGTTTATCTGCGTCTGGAAGAGAGAACAGCCATCGCCAACACCAAGCAGGGAGATCTCTTTATCTCAATACACGCAAACTCCGCAGAATCCTCAAAAGCAAAGGGCATTGAGACTTATTATCTTGATTTGGCGGCAACTGAAGGTGAGATGAAAATCGCCGCCAAAGAAAACGCCACCTCCGCACAGAAAATTTGCGACCTGCAGAACATTCTCAGCAGCCTGATGAATAACAGCAAAAAAAATGAATCCGCCCATCTTGCCGGTTTGGTGCAGACGAATCTTTATAAGGGGTTAAGCAAAAATTACAGAGACATTCGCAACCATGGTGTTAAAACTGCACCTTTTGTTGTTCTCGTTGGCGCCCAAATGCCCTCCATTCTCACAGAAATTGCCTTCATCAGCAACCCCACCGAGGCAAAGCGTTTGTTGAACGATCAGTATCTCGAAGCAATTGCCAACAATATTACTAATGGTATTGTCGACTACGCAATGACCCTTAAAGTCGCCGGTATGTAAACATATGACCGGTCTGCATCGATGGTGCTGAAACGATAGACTGATACGATTCTTCCCATGCTGAGACTGACAGAAGTTAAACTTCCCATCGACCACAGCGAGGCTGACCTCAAAACAGCGGTTTGCAGAAAACTTGGCATCACGGCAGATAACCTGATCAACTGCACAATTTTTCGCCGCGGCCTTGACGCACGCAAATCACACGCAATTGTTTTTACCTACACGCTGCATCTTGAGCTGACAAACGAGACTACCATCCTGGCCCGTTTTAAGGACGACCCACACCTTAAACCCGCACCGGGCATCACCTACCATTTTGTGGCCCAGGCGCCACCAGAAGTTCTTACCGAGCGCCCTGTCATCATCGGCATGGGGCCTTCCGGCCTGTTTGCCGGGCTTATCCTGGCTCAATCAGGCTTTCGCCCTTTGATTCTTGAGCGCGGCAAAGCTGTCCGGGATCGTACCAAGGACACCTTCGGCCTATGGCGCAAAGGCATCCTCAATCCCGAATCAAATGTTCAATTTGGTGAAGGTGGCGCCGGTACATTTTCCGATGGCAAGCTCCACACCCAAATCAAAGATCCCAAGCATCGCGGCAGAAAAGTATTGGAAGAATTTGTCAAGGCCGGGGCCCCACCCGAGATTCTCTATGTCAGCAAACCACATATCGGCACCTATCGGCTGGTGGGCATCGTCGAAAAAATGCGGGCCACCATCCAATCACTCGGAGGTGAGATCCGTTTTCAGAGTCGGGTTGATACTATTGAACTAGAGAACAGCCAAGTCTGCGGAGTCGTCCTGGCCGGCGGTGAACGCCTTGCCACCCGGCACCTTGTCGTTGCCATCGGACACAGCGCCCGTGACACCTTTGAGATGCTCCACAGGCAAGGCATCTTCATGGAAGCAAAACCTTTTTCCATAGGTTTGCGGATTGAACATCCCCAGTCGCTCATCGACCGCAGCCGCTTCGGAGGGCAGAGTGCCCACCCAGTGCTCGGCGCTGCGGATTACAAACTGGTCCACCACGCCAGCAACGGCAGGTCGGTGTACAGTTTTTGCATGTGCCCTGGCGGTACTGTGGTTGCCGCTACTTCCGAACCAGGACGGGTTGTAACCAACGGCATGAGCCAGTACTCACGCAAGGAGCGCAACGCCAACAGCGGTATCGTTGTGGGGGTTGAGCCCAGCGATTATCCAAATAGCGGCCCACTGGCTGGTATGGAATTTCAACGTTTATGGGAGTCACGTGCGTTTCATCTGGGTGGAGGAAACTATCAGGCCCCTGGGCAATTGGTCGGTGATTTTCTGAGCGGCCAACCTTCGACCAAACTCGGGTCGGTGCATCCTTCCTATACTCCCGGTGTCTGCCTGGGCGATCTCAGCAGCGCCTTACCTGAGTATGTCATTGAGGCAATCCGCGAAGCCCTGCCCGCTTTCGCCAGAAAAATCAAAGGATTCGATCTTGCTGATGCCGTGCTTACCGGGGTGGAAACCCGTACATCCTCCCCTGTACGTATAACACGAAATAACTCCAACCTCCAAAGCATCAATACCAGCGGGCTTTATCCAACTGGTGAAGGCGCCGGGTACGCAGGCGGTATCCTCTCATCCGCCGTGGATGGAATCAAGGTTGCCGAAGCGCTCTCATTACAGCTGCTGAGCACTATTTAAGCCACCCGTTGCATCAGTACTTATTAAGCGTCACCATCTTCTTTTTTGGGCTCAATACGGCCTTCTTTCAGGTCCCGACCTTCAATGAAGCGTCGAATGGATTCAGCTGCAACTTTGCCCTGATAAAGCGCCTTTGCCGCGGTCTGGGGACCAAGAACAGCATCGCCGCCGGCAAAAACCCACGGGATATTGGTTTGCATCGTATCATTATCAACTTCGAAGGTGTTCCAGCGGCTTAAGTCCAGAGTGGCACCATCTGCTGCAGTCAAATCGACATCCTGGCTGATTGCCGGAATAATAGCGTCGGCTTTAATTACAAAATTTGACCCTTCAATGACAACCGGACGGCATCGGCCAGATGCATCACACTCGCCAAGACGCATCCGTATGCATTCGATTTCTTTAATCTTACCGTTTTCACCGTGGATCTTAACCGGTGCAGCAAGAAACTCAATTTTAACACCCTCTTCCTCAAGATGATCGATCTCGGCCTTTGCAGCGGGCATTTCCTGTTTGGTCCGGCGATACAGGATAAAGACCTTGTCAGACCCGGTGCGCAGGGCTGTTCGCGCGACATCGATAGCCACGTTCCCGCCGCCGACAACAACAACATCACGACCGAGACTGACCTCTTTGCCAACATTAACATCCCGTAAATAGTCAACCCCATGCCGAACACCTTCAAGGTCTTCACCCTCAATCCCGAGTTTTCGACTGGCATGGGCGCCTGGGCTTAAAAATACAGCAGCAAAACCTTCGTCTTTCAGGTCCTGAATAGTTTTGTCTTTCCCTATACGAACATTATTAATAATTTCAACGCCGCAGTTTTTAAGGGCATCAAACTCTGCCTTGATGATGTGCCGTGGCAATCTGTAAGCAGGTATACCAACCGCCAGCATGCCACCCAGAACAGGCAGGCTTTCAAATATTGTACAATCATATCCATCATGGGCCAGATAGTATGCCGCGGTCATACCTGCCGGACCAGAACCAACAATCGCGACTTTTTTTCCGTTTGGAAGGGCGCAGGCCCGCATCATATTCTTATTGTTCATGACCATCCAGTCCACGATATAGCGCTCAAGCATACCTATAGCGACCGGGTCGCCTTTTTTACCACGAATACAGGAGCCTTCACATTGAAACTCATGGGGACAAACGCGTGAGCATACGGCTGGCATTGAACTGGTTTCACGAATCACCCAATACGCCTCTTCAATTTTTCCTTCACGAAGAAGCCGGATAAACCCGGGGATATTATTATGAATAGGACACCCTTCCTGACATTTTGGTTTCTTGCATTGCAAGCAGCGATCCGCCTCTTTAAAAGCCGTTTCTTCATCAAAATTAAAAACGACTTCATCGAAATTGCCGATACGGTAAGACGGGTCAAGTTCCTTCGGATGCTGCCGTGGTATAGCTAAACGTTCTTGTGGTTTCATTGATTAATTTCCTCCAAAAAATTACTATAATCCCTGGACAATTAAGCCAAATTTTTATAGCCTGTTTACTATAGAGTTACCTTTTAAACATGACTGCGCATCAGGCATAGATCAAATTTTAGTGCAACTGCTACAAGGCTGATAATGAAAGCGGAATACATCAACCCTTTTTTAAGTTCTACCAAGAATGTGCTGGAAACAATGTGCCAAACTGCCGTCACCGCCGACAAACCCTACCTGAAGGAAGATACCTATTCCTTTGGGGACGTCAGCGGCATCGTCGGTATGGCCTCTGAAACAGTGAGCGGCTGTATGGTTTTAAGCTTTTCAGAATCCTGTATTCTGCAAATTGTCGCTAAAATGCTTTACGAAGATCCCAAAAATACAATTGATGATGAAATCGTCGATGCTGTTGGCGAGTTAACTAACATGATCTGTGGTGGTGCCAGGGCACAGCTTGCAAAACTTAATTCAAAGTTCGATTTAGCGACACCAACTATGATCAAGGGCAAAGGTGTTGAAATTGCTTATTTCTCTGAAGCTCCAACAATAGTCATACCTTTCAGAACCGACGATGGCCCTTTTGTCGTGGAAGCAAACCTGTCTTCAAAATAACACGCATTTTCACATCATGCAAAAGCATACTAAAAAGCCGCACCAAATAAACTTGGCGCGGCTTTTTAACTTCATTTATAGTGAAAATGGTCTATCTGGCTGACTCACTCACCTTGATTCGTGCCAAAGCTCGTTGTAAGGCCGCTTGAGCCCGCGCTGCATTATATGTCTCCTGCTGACTGCCAGCTGCGGCAACACGTCTCTCTGCACGTTCCTTAGCTCGCATAGCTCGATCAACATCAATATCACGCCCGCGCTCTGCTGCCTCAACTAAAAAGGTAATTTTATTATTGGAGACTTCACAAAACCCGCCACTTACCATCAAAAAATCACTGGTATTACCGTTATTATACGATAACGCACCAATTTTGATAGTACTGAGCATGGGGGCATGGTTTGCAAGAACACCAAAATCACCATCGATTCCGGGAGCAGTCACAATATCGACCTGCTCACTGACGACGGGTCCTGTCGGTGTCACAACTTCCAGCTGAATTTTCTCGGCCATGGGTTATCCTTACTTCTCTTTTTTAGCTTTTTCTACTGCTTCTTCTATTGAACCAACCATGTAAAAAGCAGTCTCTGGGAGATCATCATGTTTACCGTCAAGAATTTCCTTAAAGCTGCGAACCGTATCTGCAACTTTTACGTATTTACCGGCCATACCGGTAAATACCTCGGCAACAGAAAAGGGCTGGGAAAGAAACCGTTGTACTTTACGGGCACGTTCAACCAGAATCTGGTCATCCTCAGAAAGCTCATCCATACCGAGAATAGCGATGATATCTGCGAGATCTTTATACTTCTGCAATGAAACCTGTACGCTACGGGCAACCTGATAATGTTCTTCACCAACGACGTTAGGATCAAGAATCCTGGATGTCGAGTCAAGTGGATCTACAGCAGGATAAATTCCAAGCTCTGCGATCTGACGTGAAAGAACAACGGTTCCGTCAAGATGGGCAAAGGTAGTCGCCGGTGCCGGGTCAGTAAGGTCATCAGCAGGAACGTAAACACACTGTACCGCAGTAATCGAACCCTTGGATGTTGAGGTAATTCGTTCCTGAAGCTCACCAAGATCAGTACCGAGAGTCGGCTGATAACCAACTGCAGAAGGAATACGTCCAAGAAGAGCCGATACCTCAGCACCAGCCTGTGTAAAACGGAATATGTTATCAACAAAGAAAAGCACATCCTGGCCTTCCTCATCACGAAAATATTCGGCGGCAGAAAGCCCGGTCAACGCAACCCGTGAACGTGCTCCAGGAGGCTCAGTCATCTGTCCGTACACAAGAGCTGCCTTGGGAAGAACACCAGAATCTTTCATCTCATGATAAAGATCATTTCCTTCACGTGTCCGTTCACCAACACCGCAGAATACCGAAATACCACCATGGTGCATAGCGATGTTATTGACCATTTCCATCATGATAACTGTTTTTCCGCAACCAGCGCCGCCAAACAGTCCCATCTTACCGCCGCGAGGAAAAGGAACCAGCAGATCAATAACCTTGATGCCTGTCTCCAGTACGTTAACTTCCGTATCGAGATCAGTGAAAGCAGGGGCTGGTTTAATGATCGGCGCCGTTTTCTCAGCGGTAATGGGCCCTAATCCGTCAACCGGTCGACCAACAACGTTCATGATTCGTCCAAGGGTGGCAGAACCAACAGGAACCATGATCGGGGCACCTGAGTCTCTACACTCCTGGCCACGGGTCAGACCATCGGTCTGGTCCATCGCAACGGTACGGACAACATTGTCGCCAAGATGTTGGGCAACCTCAACTACAAGGTTATCAACGACATCATTAATACCAAGGTTCGACAAAAAGATAGCACTGCCGATTTTAGGCAGGTTATCCGCATCAAACTCAATGTCAACTACAGGTCCAATAACCTGTACTACTTTTCCAACTGCTTGTTGTGCACTCATTTGGCTCTCAGCCTCCTCAACACTCTCTTGTATTGATTGATTATAAACTCTACACCCCTAT
>Ga0102953_1000519_pt1 | contig 26478 bp, 18 predicted proteins | sample SalPon2A_C_D2_MG_FD_78509 | JGI IMG/M metagenome (GOLD analysis project Ga0102953, IMG submission 78509) | Soil microbial communities from South San Francisco under conditions of wetland restoration - Salt Pond MetaG R2A_C_D2_MG | ecosystem: Environmental > Terrestrial > Soil > Wetlands | place... | reverse complement strand
GGCGACAGCTCGGGCCCGCGAACTGATGCCCGAGGTGCCACCCTCCTCGCCGTCCGTGGCGCTTTTCAAGGATGGCACTCTGGTGTACGCCTTGCAGCGGCGGCAGATCGAAGGGGTCAGCCCGGAGGAGATCGCTGCGGAACTGATGAAGGCTTTCAGCCAGCATTGCACGCGCCCGGGGCCGTCCGTGCCTCCCGAGGTTTACGGGCAGGTGGTCCACGCGCGGCAGTGCGGGTCTACCATCCCCAGCTTCAGAGGCTGACCGGAACGGCCGGCGGGTGGCGCAGATTTTGATTTTTCAAGTCTGCGGTCAGCGGAGGTGAGGAATCAGGGAGTAGCGAGTAGGAAGTAGAAAGTAGGGAAAGGCAGAAGGCAGGAGACTCCTCACCCGGTCGCCGTGCGCGGCCACCCTCTACCCAGGGTAGAGGGCTGCGAAATTTTTGTTGGGCGCCTGCGCCACCTCAATGATCGCAATGGACAGGGTGGAATGAAAAACCAAGTACCTCCCGCTTCGAGAGAACGCAGACTTGACAAAGCGCGAATCTGCGCCACCCGCGAAATTCGGCTTTGGCGCAAAATATGTTCAATTCCTGGACAGTGAGTAAAAATACAAAAGGCCGTTCGTTGATTTTGGTGGTTTGCTGCCGGCGCTGTGCGTTCCTGCTTCAGGGGACGCCATCGGGCGGGTAATCGTCTTCACCCCGGAAGATGTAGATTCCGCCCATGTGGACTTTGAGCCGGATGTCCTGGGTTCCGTAGGGGTTCCAGAAGAGAACCTTTTTGTCGAAGCCTGCGTCGTTCTCACCGTGCAGGTCGCTTTGCACATTGCCGATCCAGGTTTTTGCGCGGACCGACCTCAGCCTGCTGAGCGAGGGAACGTCAACCTCCACCTGCCCGTAATTCACCATGATTTTTTCCTTGCCCACGACTCCCTGGACTTTGACATCTCCGTCCACGACCTTCAGGTCCAGGTTGCAATCGTAGGGCATGTGGATGTGGAAGTTGACGGTCAGGCTGGACTCGCCGTGGAACGGCCGCCAGGGCCTGCGGGGCGGATAGAGGGTGCGGAGACGGACCACCTCATCCTGCCCGTCCAGCAGAATCCTGATGCGCTTGTAGCGGCGCTCAGCCCCTTTTTTTGATTTGGCGTGCACCACCTTCACCGCCTCAATGTCGACGTGCGGATCGTCCCAGCCCGTGATGTAGATGTCGCCCGTGCGCACATTCATGCTGAACGTTCCGGCGGTGAACAGCCTGCGGTTGTAGTGGTCCTTCTGGCGGAACTCATCGGCACGAAGATTCGGCGCCAGCAGAGCCACGCAGGAAACGGCCATCAGCAGCAATTCCAGGACGGATTTTCTGTGGGATTCCTGCATCGATTTCGCGCCCGCATGGCCCGCGGGTCCGGCGGGTTCAGTGTGATGGGGCGGGCGTTGCAGCCGGCTGGTTCGCCTGGCTCTTGAGAGTCTCCACCACCAGTTCCTCTCTTTTGGCTTCCAGAGTTTTTCCCAGTTGATTGTAAACGCCGGCCAGCATGGAGTGGGCGTCAACATCATCGGGCGCGAGAATGATGACCTTATTGAGTTCAGCTTCGGCTTTTTGCAGCTTTTTCCGGATCAGGTAGACCCGCGCCAGCCCGAAATAGCCCTGATAGGCCAGCGGTTTGATCTTGGTCGCGCGGCGATAGAGCGCTTCAGCCGCCCCCAGTTGTTTGATTGCGATTTCGGCGTCTCCGGCGCTGCAGTAGACCTCGTAGAATTGCGGGTTCACGCCCAGTTCGTCGCGGTACTGGTCCAGAGCCGCGTCGTTATTGCCCTGGCTGGCGTAGATTTTCCCCAGGTTGTAGTGCACGAGCTGCAGTCCGGGTGTGATGGCGAGCGCCTGCTTCAGTTGCTGGATGGCGAGCGCGTCTTCTCCCTGCTTGCGATAAGCGATTCCGAGCATCAGGTGCGCGTTGGCGTTGCGCGGAATGATTCCCAGGAAGGTCTTCAGCATGCTTGTCGCTTCGTCATAGTTGCCGGTCTGCATGTCGAGCAGGGCGACGTCGTAGTAATTCTGGGGGATGGTGGGGTCCAGATCGATGGATTTATGGAAGCTCTTCCTTGCCTTATCCTGCAGCCCGTTTTTCGATTCTGCCACGGCCAGCAGGTGCATCAGAACGGCCGACTCAGGAAACTCCTGGACGCCCTCGCGCGCATCAGCCAGCGCGGACTGGTAGTTTTGGGTTGAGATCTCCCAGCCGATCCGGCCGATCAAATCCAACTTTGTATCCTGCGAGCGAAGCAGCGTTGCAGGACCGAAAACGAAAAAAGCGAGGAGGCCTGCGCATATCGCCAGCACACGCTCCCGGCGGTTGACCATTTTGAGCCTCTCAGGGCATGTTAGGCAGGGTTTGGTGGTGAAGTCAACTGCACGGGGGCGGAAGGGAATCGTCTCTTTGCCCTGCAAGAAAAAACTCGCGCAGAAACTGCCGCGTGAAGTACGAAACCGCATGTGGAAAAGGCCGAGCGATGGTAGGATGAACGTTTCGCAAAGCCGCTGTATCGGGGGAATCTTTCACTGGCGGTCTGCTTTCCGCGGCTTGGGAAAGAATTCACATGGATTGTTGCCTTTCGGTATAATCTATCGCTCTGGTAATCGCGACCGTTTCACCCTCGACAAATCCGCCAATCCGGTATTGGCGTGCTGGCCTGGAAAAGCCAGAGCATTAAACGGAAAATAATCTGTCCAGGCGCCCAGGTTCGGAACCCTGACCGGAACCCTGAAGGCAGCAAGACAACACAGCGAAGAGGCCCACATGCAAACATCCTCGATCCTCAATTTCAAGCCGGCGACCTACAACCGTTTTCTGAAGTTCGTGGCGGGACTGGGCGGACTGCTCTATGGCATCGACGTGGGCATCATTGCGGCGGCCTTGCCTTACCTGGAAGCCACCTCGGGACTGACGGCCGGCCAGATATCATTTGTAGTGGCTGCGGTGCTGCTGGGCACGGTGATCTCCACCCTGTTTGCCGGCCTGCTGGCGGACGGCATGGGCCGGAAGCGCCTGATGATCCTGAGCGGGGTGCTGTTTGCCGCCAGCATTCCCATCATCGCGCTCTCGCAAAGTTACGAGTTGCTGATCATTGGGCGGTTGTGCCAGGGCATCAGCGCCGGATTGATCGGCGTTGTGGTTCCGCTCTATCTGGCCGAGTGCCTGGCCCCGGAGGACCGCGGGCAGGGAACGGCCATGTTCCAGTGGCTGCTGACCCTCGGTATCGTGATGGCGGCTGGCATTGGCATGTACTTCAGCTTCCGGGTGGAAGAGGTCGCCAAGCTGGGCAATCCCCAAATGCTTTTTGCCTACAAGGACTATGCGTGGCGCAGCATTTTCTGGGTTTCACTGCCGCCGGGAGTGCTCTTTGTGCTGGGCAGCTTTCTTGTGGCGGAATCGCCGCGATGGTTGTTCCGGCGCGGGAGAAAACAGCATGCCCTGGAATCGCTTCTGCGTTCGCGTACGCCGGAACTGGCGAAGCGTGAACTCGAGGAGATGGAAAGCAACCAGGCCCTGGAACGCGCAAAAGCTGCGGGACGGCGGGTTGGGGAAAGCCTGTTTCAGCGCAAGTACGTCATTCCGTTCATCCTCGCCTGTGTGATTCTGGCCCTGAACCAGACAACCGGTATCAATTCGATTATTGGTTACAACACAGCCATCCTGATCCAGAGCGGTTTGTCAGACATGGCGGCGCACTGGGGTTACATCCTTTTCACACTGGTCCAGGCGGGCGCCACGGTGATCGGCATGGTGCTGGTTGACCGGAAAGGCCGGAAGTTTCTGCTCTCGCTCGGCACGGCCGGGGTCGTCGTGGCCTTGTGTTCAACGGCGTTTCTGTTCCACCGCGGCGAAAAGAACCGTGTGGATGTGAGTCAGGTTGTCCAGTCCATGGCGAACGGTAAAAATAGTTTGAGCATCCATTACACGCCTGAGTTGCAGCAGAAATGGCTGAGCGAAGCGGGTGATACCCGCCTGGCCGGCAAACCGACCACTCTGACCATCATCTATTCCTACGGCGATTTCAGTGCCGTGACGCCTGCCATGGTTTCAAGCCAGCCGCTGTCCACTCCGGTCAAAATCAACCGCGCAAGCGCCGTTCCGGGCAATAAAGTGGTGGCGTTTTTCTCCGATCCCTTCGGCAATCTTGACCAGGCCAAAACAGCTCCCCTGCGCATTGAGCATGCGCTGATTACGCCGTTGCCCAGTTCGGAAAACGGGTGGCTGGTTGCCTTGACGCTGTTGATTTTTGTAACGTTTTACGCATTGGGACCCGGCATCTGCGTCTGGCTGGCCATGTCGGAATTGTTGCCGACGCGCATCCGGTCAAACGGCATGAGTGTTGCGCTGGTGCTCAATGAAGCCGTCGCCACCACTCTGGCGGCCATCTTTTTGCCCATGGTGGGCCGTTATGGCTATACCACCATGTTCCTGATCTTCGCCGGGTGTACCGTCCTCTACTTCATCACCGTGGCGTTCTTCTTCCCGGAAACCAAGGGCAAAACCCTTGAGGAGATCGAAACCTTCTTTACCAAGTCGGAATCCAAGGCCTGAAGACAAAGCCGGCCCGGGCTTTGCTCACCCAGGCCGGTTCCGTTCTCTCAAATTGATAGGATTTTCTGTCGATCAGCGCCGATGGCCTCCGCCACCTCTGTGACCTCCTCCACCTCTGTGGCCGCCGCCACCTCGAAAACCTCCGCCGCCGGAGCTTCGCGAAGGGGCCGAGTACGACCGATGAAAACCACCACCGGAATTCCCTCGATAACTCGGGGCTGACCGGCCACGAGGCGCGGAACGATAGCTTGGGGCCGAGCGCTGTTGATAATTTGGCCTTGAGCCGCCATAGGACCGCGTGCGCGGTTCGCTCACGATCGGTTTGTTGAACCGCAACGGCGGACGGGAATAAGTTCTCGGAGCGTTGTTGCCCGGGCGCCCCTGGTAACGGGGCTGGGACCGTGATCGACCGTTATAAAAGCCACCGCCGCCACGCTGCTGTGGGGCCTGGGGCTGCGGCCGAAAGCGGTTCCATCCAGCCCGGTTCCCGCCATTGTTCCGGGGTGCGGCCCGCAAGTTGTTATTGAATCGGCCCTGGTTCTGCGGGGCAGGCCGCGGCGCAGGCTGCGGACTGAAACGGCGGAAGCCGCCATTGCTCTGCCGGCTGCGCGCTGCGTTATTTCCGCCTCGGTTGAACCTCTGTGAGCTTCGATTTGGAACCTGTCGCGTTGTTGCCGGCGAGTTGCCGGAGAAGCTCCGGAAGTTTGGCCGGTTCGACTGGGACTGGCCGGAGCGAGGCCCAACATTCTGCCGCCCTCGCGGGTTTTGCCGAACCACAGGCGCTGAATGCTGCCGCCCCTGGTTGCCGCGGGATTGCGCTGCCGGCGCTCCGGTTCCAAAGTGGCGGAAACCGGGCCGGTTGGCCTGAGCATTGCGTGCGTTATTGATGCTCCCGCCCTGCCCTTGTTGGGGGCCCCGGCGAATGATCCGGGCGCCCTGGTTGCCGCGTGCCTGTGCCGGCGCTCCGGTTCCGAAGCGGCGGAAGCCGGGCTGGTTTGCCTGCGCGCTACGCCCAAAGCTGCGGCCAACGTTCCGCCGCGTTTGCGGATTTTCGCGAACCACCGGAGCGGGATTTCGCCTTGCCACACGGCCCTGATTTTGCGGTCCAACCGGGCGCGACATCCTGAACCCGCGGTTTGAGGCGCCGCCCGTTCGCGCCCTGTTGGCGCCCGGCGCCCGCACGTTGTGGGTTTGGACCATTCGGCGGATGGAGGCTGCCTGGTTGTTGAACGAGCGGTTGTTGTGAGGCATGGCCACCGCCCTCCGTGTAAAGAAGTGAGTGTTGTTGGCCCGGCGCCTGGCGACTGCAGGAACGATGGCCGCGCGATTGGTGACGCGCAGGCTTGCCCGGGTCGGGACCACCGGCAACGTGCCATGCACCACGTTTGCGTGCCGCAACATCGTCGAGTTCACCAGCCGGCGGTTGCGCGGTACGGCTGCGCGCCCGAACCTGTCCGAAGGCATTGTGACGATAGCCCGGCGAACGTGGAAGTTGCTTCCCAATACGGCCAGGTTTGAGCCTCTGTACCCGCGACCCCTGCGGCCGTCCCTGCCGTAGTAATTGTTGATGTTGACCACGTTGAAGGAGTGGTCACGGTCGTGCCCCCACCACCGATGGAACCGGTCGCGAGGTCCAAGCGGGCACCAGCCGATTGAACTGAATCCATACCCAAAGCCGAAGGAGAAACGGTGGTAGCCATATCCGAATCCGATAAAGGAGACGTAGGCGGGCGCCCACAGCGGACGATAATAGGGCGTGACGGCGCCGGGCCACCAGAACCAACTGCTGTTATAGAAGAACCAGCGGCCGTAGTGATAGGGCGCCCAGCCCCACGGTCTGTAGGAAACCCACGTCCAGCCGTAGAACGGCTCCCACACCCAGCGGCCCTGGCTGTAGGGTACCCATCCGGCGTCCACGTAAGGCGTCCAGCACCAGTCGTAGCCGGGCACATAGCTCCACCGGCCGTAGCTGCCCAGGTCCTGCGCCCCGGTGTAGTAGCGGTTGACATGGGCGTAGTTCTGGGCCCTGTCAATCACGTTGTTCCGGTCGCGGTTCCAATTGTCCCATGCGTCGAGTGGGCGGGCATCCACAATCTGATATTGCGGATTCTGCGAGCCCTCAATGGTGATTTGCTGGCCCGCATTGATGTTTGTGGAGCCTTGTGGAGTGGAAATCTGCGCCTGGCCGTCGCGGACCGTAACCAGCGAGAGACTGTCGGAATTGACGTCGATGCGGTAAGTTCCCGGTTGCAGCGGCTCAACGGCCACATTGGGCGTGTCCACTTCAGAACTCGCCTGATTATTCTGGAACACGGCCAGGTCCACCGTGCCTCGGGCCACCTGGAGCTGGATGTGAGAATCGTTCAGGTCGGCGATTTTGACTTCAGCGTTGCCTGCCAGCCGCACCACGTTTGAGTAGTCCAGTTGCACCTCGGCGCGCGAGCCGGCGCCCGTGGCAATGGTGTCGCCGGGAACCAGCGGTGTGTTCACTGTCACGGCCATCCACTCGTTGGAGTCGCCGCGCTCCATTGAAACGTCGCCCTTGATCAGGCTGACGCGTGCCACGCCGGTGGATGTTTGGGTGCCACCCTGCGCAAACAAGGGAATCCCGGCAAGCGCCAGCGCTGCCGTGATGATGCCTGCCATCCATTTGATTTTCATCGCTCTCATCATCCACCTCCGGGCTCGATTCTTTCTCTGACCAACGTGACCCTGCACTGGGAAGGGCACGATGAATGCCAAAGGCCTCAGATTTATGCTTGTAACCTACAGAAAACAAGATAGATGGCAAAAGGTGTTTTTTGGCAATCGGGTGGGGCCTGTTATTCTGGGTGATATCCACCAAAGTTGGTGGATTTCAACCACCAGCGCGGAACAAGGTCGCCAGGCCATGGGCGGGCTTGACGAAATCTGCTACGCGCAGGTTTCAGGTGGACGAGAGGCGAACCAGGCCGGCCACTGCGGCGCAATCCTTGCAACCGTCCACGCCTGCCGGAGGCGAAGTCGAATTGAGGACCGCTGCGGCCTTTTTCAGCAGGCGCGTCACGAGGTCGGGCTGGATTTCCACTTCAAGAATCCGAGCCCTGAAGCCCATCCGGAAGCCTTCCGGCGTCAGGTTGGCGTCATCGGAAGTTGCAGGGTTGCCGGTGACGGGCTCGGTATAAACCAGAGCGAGCCTGGAGACGGGTTTCACGTCCAGACGCTCACCGATATAGGCGTAGGCGTTCAATTGCGCCTCATACATCGGGAAAAGATCGTCCTGGTAGGCGGTGAATCTGGCGGTCTTGTAGTCAATGATGGAGTAGGAGCCGTCCTTCATGAGGAAGATGCCGTCGGGCGTGCCCCGCAGCACGATCGCGTTTTCTTCGTCGAGCACCGAAAATTTCGAGTAGTGGGGTGGCACCTTATAGGTTTGGATTAAACCCAGCGGCTCCAGCCACGAGGGCGCTTTCCCAGAGCGGTCAAACCAGCCGTGGACGATGTTCTTCGCGTAACTGTCGATGGCGCTGAAGATGCCGGGAAAAATCTGGAAGGGCAGCTTGTCGGCCTTCATCGCCAGCCAGAAGCATCGCGGGCAATAACCCGGCAAGGCAAGCTGGCCAAGAGTCTTGGCGGAAATGATGGCGGGCTGGTCCACGTCAGGGCTCCTGTTCGTCGGTGACGCCGATTTTGGACAGGCGATAGCGCAAGGCGTTGCGCGAGAGACCGAGAAGACGGGCGGCCTGGCTCTTGTTGCCGCCGGCCCGCTGCAAGGCCTGCCGGATCAGCGTGTCCTCATACTGGTCGAGCGTCATACCGTCTGCCAGAAAAATCGCCGCAGAACTCTCGCCCGCGGGAGACGGGGCGGAACTGCCGCCCGGCGCGGCGACGTCCAGGCGGATGTCCCCGGTTTCAATTCTTGTTCCCGAAGCCATCACCACGGCGCGCTCGATGATGTTTTCAAGTTCGCGCACGTTCCCCGGCCAATGGAAATCGACCAGGAGCTTCAGGGCTTCCGGCGCGATGCCTTCGATGGATTTGCCGGAGCTTTCAGCGAAGCGCGCGATAAAGTGGTCCACGAGATAAGGAATATCCTCCTTATGCTCGCGCAACGGCGGGATGGAGATGGGCACCACGTTCAGGCGGTAGTAAAGATCTTCGCGAAAAGTTCCCTGTTCCAGCGCGGCGCGGAGGTCCTGGTTGGTGGCAGCCACCACGCGAACGTCCACCTTGATGGTTCGTGTGCCGCCCAGCCTTTCAAACTCGCGCTCCTGCAGCACGCGCAGCAGCTTCACCTGCAGGGTGCCCGGCATGTCGCCGATTTCGTCCAGGAAGATGGTGCCTTTATCGGCCAGCTCAAACTTGCCGGGCTTCGTATTGGTGGCGCCGGTGAAGGCGCCTTTCTCGTAGCCGAAAAGCTCGCTTTCCAGCAGGTTTTCCGGAATGGCCGTGCAGTTGATCTTGATGAACGGCCCGTTCACCCGGCGCGAGTGCTGGTGGATGGCGCGCGCAATCATGTCTTTGCCCACGCCGCTTTCGCCTCCCAGCAGCACCGTGGCATTGGTGGGCGCAACCTGCTCCACGGTGGCCAGCACTTCCTGCATCCTGTGGCTGTTGGCAACGATGTTGTCAAACTGGTATCGCTGGCCGAGCGCTTCGCGCAACTGGCGGTTTTCTTCATGCAGCCGCCTCACTTCAAGTTCCTTGCGGACGATCAGCTTGATCTCTTCAATGGAAAACGGCTTCAGGACAAAGTCGCTGGCGCCGTCTTTCATCGCCTCGACGGCGTTTTCAACCGTGCCGTAGGCGGTCATCATCACCACGGGAACGGCGGCGTTGGCGCGCTTCACCGCCTGCAGAAACTCCAGGCCGTTCATGCCCGGCAGCTTCACGTCGCTCAGCACCAGGTCGATTTTGTCGCTGGCCAGGATCTTCAGGCCGTTCTCCGCGGTGCTGGCGGTGCGGGTCGTATAACCGTCATCGGCCAGATTCAGCTCCAGCAGCCGGAGCATTTTGGGTTCGTCTTCAACAATCAGAATGGTTGCCATTGTGGGGTCCGTCACCCTGAACAACTTAGAACGCGGGGCGGCTCAACGCAAGTCTCCCTTTGTTATTCCGCCGGCAGAAACACGCGGAAGCAGGCGCCATTTCCACGCCCTGGGTCCACTCGAATCCATCCTCCGTGGTCGTCCACAATTTTTGAAACAATGGAAAGCCCCAGCCCCACGCCGCTGCTCTTGGTGGTAAAGAAGGGGTTGAAAATCTGCTCGCGCAATTCCGACGCCACGCCGGACCCCGTGTCGGAAAATGCAACCTCCACGCCGCGCCGGCCGTCGCTGTACTGCTTTGAAATTTTCACGCGCAGATTTCCGCCCTCGGCTTCCATCGCTTCGTAAGCGTTGAAGACAAGGTTCTTGAAGACCTGCTCGGTGAGTTCCGCGTCCACCGAAACAGAGGGAAGCTCGCCGTTGTAGACGCGCTCAACTTCAACGCTTGAGCCGGGCCAGCGTTCCTGGGCGGCCTTGATGGCGTGTTCCACAATCAATGAAATATCTTCCGGCTGCTTCTTCAACTCCAGCGGTTTGGCGAAACTGAGAAAGCGGCTGACCAGTGAATTCAGCCGGTTCACTTCGGCTGAGATGTAACCGGCAAGCTCCCGGGCCACGGGATCTTCCGTGGGAAGTTTGCGACCCAGCGTTTCCGCAGACCCTTTGATGACGCCCAGCGGATTGCGAATTTCGTGCGCGAGCCCGGCGCTGAGTTGTCCCAGCGCTGCCAGCCGCTCGGACCGCCGGGCTTCCGCCTGAGCTTTTTCAAGCTGGCGGTTGGTTTCTGCCAGCTGCTCAGCCACGCGCCGGTAGCGCTCCGCCTGGGCGCGGCTTTCCATCACAAAGCGGTTCACCAGCATGGCGGCCAGAAAGAAAAAGAGGTTGCGGATGGCCAGTTCCTTGGCGCCGCTTGCCGTCAGGCGATATTGCTGGAGGGCGGGGATCAGAAACGAGCAATAGGCAGCCGAGGTAAGGGCTGTCCAGCCCAGCGTTCCCCAGGGGCCGGAGTACATGGCGGCGGTCACTACGGGAATGTAATAGATGAGATAGAAACTGGAGTTGATGCTGGGTTGGACGCCGCCCGTGTGGGAAATCAGCAACGATGCCAGCCCGATCTTCAGGAGGATGCTGTAGGTTCCTCCGCGCGGGCCCACCATGTCAATGAAACTGCGCTCGAAAACCTGGAAAACTCCGATGGAAAGCAGAATGAGCTGCGCGTGAATTTCAGAAACCGGATTCAAAACCGCCAGGCTGGCCAGGAACACCAGCAGCAGCACGTCCATCCACGCAAATTTCATCCGGCGTTCTTCAGGCATAGTGCAAGCTCTGTCGGCTCCAATGTAGCATGGTTAAACCGGGATTTGGCAATGTGGTCAGGGCTTTTCAGGCCGGGAACGGCTCCGCTTTCGGCAAGCCGCGTCCCGCGCTGAGACAAGTGTGACGAAACACCGGTCCGGATTTTGCTCCGGTTTCCGCATCGCTCCAGCTTCCCGGCCCGCCGGGGCACTCACTTCATCTCACGGCCATCCGGGGCACTTCCGGCGCCCAATGTAGTTTCTCACAAGGCCGGTGATTGCAGCATATAGCAATTACCTAAGTATAAGAAACGGTTGACAGAGATGAACATAGTGTGACATATTCCCCTGCAATGTTTAGGGAGGGGGGCACGGGAATCTTACCTTCCTATACCCCCGTGTGTTGTTCAACACGGTTCCCGGCCCCCACTACTATCACCAAGTGGCTGTACCTTCGCAACATTCCTTTCCGCTTTCAGCGTGGCAAATCCGTAAGTGTCTTCCCCTGCCCAACCGGCCCGATCTCAAATTCAGAGGTTGTGTCGCCACCCTTGTCAAGCCTCCCAAAGAAGTTTTTTTCAGCGGTCACAGTCATGGCTAGCCCAGATGCCATAGAACAAGATCAATGTTTTCATTAGTTTAATGACGACATGGGACTATGGTACCAGAGTACTAGTACCTTCGTACCTTGACTGTCATTAACTATATAGGTAAAAAGGAATCGTCAGGATGCAAGAGGGGGCAGGGAATCGATCCTCCAATATCCTCTGTAAGACCCCGCAGGATCTCCCGCCTATTACCCGCAGACTAAAATTTCGTTTCCCTGTCCCTTGCAGTTCCTTCCTGGCCCACCTCCACGGCCGATCCGAAAGCAATCTCAACGACAATCAATCCCCAAACCTACGCTTTTCACTAATTCACCGGACAATCGCCAGGTGCACACTGAAACATGACGCGAATTTCAGGCTGTCAACGGCATGCTGAAGGAGATTTTTCCTTCTACTTTGGTGCTTAACTTGTTCCTGACGATTGGAACCGGACTTTAAAGTGATTTTCCGGGCAGGCGTAGCTAAACTTTGCTGGCTCAGTTTGGTGCCACCCAGAAGCCTGTTCTCATGTTTTAGCCTCCCACAGTTGGGCCAAAATAAAGTAGAATGTATGGTTTGTCACCCCTGAGTGCATGGAGCTATGGACTACGATCAGTTAGCGAGTTTTATTCAGGTCGCCAAGTTGCAAAGTTTTTCCCGGGCGGCGGAGAAGATCTACCGCACGCAGCCGGCGATCAGCGCCCAGGTGCGCCTGCTGGAGCAGGAATGCGGAGAAAAGCTTTTTGACCGCAGCGGCAAAAAAGTCCAGTTGACCCCTGCGGGGGACATTCTGCTGCGCTACGCCGAGCAGCTCCTGGCCCTGCAGAAGGAAGCCCTTCAGGCGATTGCAGAACTGAACCAGACGCCGCGCGGCAAACTTTACATCGGCGCCAATGAGGCCACCTGCCTTTACGTTCTTCCGCAGACCTTTGCGCATTTCCGCCAGCTTTATCCGCTGGTGCAGATCAGCATCTATCGCAATTTCAGCCATAAAATTGTGCAGAAGGTCCAGGAAGGGGCGGTTGACCTTGGTGTTGTGACCTTGCCGCAGACCGCGAACAATATTGAAGTGATTCCTGTGTTTCGTGATGAAGTGCAGGTGGTGGTGCCCAAAAATCATCCGCTGGCCAAAAACAAGAGCGTGACCATTGAAGAAGTGGCCCAGCACCCGCTGATTCTTCCCAAGACCGGCCACACGCGCGTGGTGATTGACCGCTTGCTGCGCGATTTTCGCGACCATATTCAGATTTCAATGGAGCTGGCGAGCGTTGAGACGCAGAAAAAGTTTGTCGGCGCGGGCCTGGGAATTTCCCTGATCAATCGTGCCTATGCGGAGCCGGAAGTTGCTGCCGGCGTGCTGAAACTGATCCCGCTGGAAGGCCAGAAACTCTACCGGGAACTCGGCTTGATCTATCGCCGTGACCGGTACCTGTCATTGCCAGCCAAGGTGTTTTTGCAGGCCGTTCAGGATGCGGCCAAAGCCTCGCAGTCCAAAGCTGCCAGCACCACGAAATCGAAGACTCGCTAGTGGCGGAGGCTTGTGGGGCTCCGCTCAGATGGCTGAGCGCGCCTCTGTTTGTCTGCAGGTAGAATGATGGCGAAAGTGAAAGAAAGCCCGGGCAAGAGCAAACGGCCGCTGATCGTGATGAAGTTCGGCGGCACTTCGGTTGGCAGCGCGGAGCGCATGCAGGGCGTGGCTGAAATTCTGCGGGAGCATACCAGACACGCTGACGTGGTGGTCGTGGTTTCGGCGATGGGCGGCGCCACAAACATGCTGATTCGTGCCGCCACCCAGGCCAGCGAGGGGACGGAAGAACCCTGGAAAGGCTCCCGCCAGGAGCTGGCGCGGCGACATCGCGAGGTGGCGGACCAGTTGCTTTCCGCGGCCGAACAGGCGAGTGTGCTTCCCCGCCTGGCCGAGCAGGTGAAACACTTTGAAGACCTGTGCTCGGGCTTTACGCTGCTTCGCGAGATCACTCCGCGGGGCATGGACACGCTTTCGAGCCTGGGCGAGGTGATGTCGGCCACGCTGGTCGCGGCCATTTTGCGTTCGAGCGGGCTCAAGTCTGAAGCTGTTGACGCCATTGAATGCATTGTGACCGACGACAATTTTGGAAACGCCGGACCGCTGTTTGAGGAGACCGGCGTCAAAACCCAGGAAAGGCTCCTGCCGCTGCTGAAGCGAGGCGTCATTCCCGTGGTGACCGGTTTCCGCGGGGCCACGCGGGAAGGCGTTTGCACCACGCTCGGGCGCGGCGGTTCCGACTTCAGCGCCACCATCCTGGGCGCGGCGCTCGACGCGGACGAGGTTTGGATCTGGACGGACGTGGATGGCGTGATGACGGCCGATCCCCGTCTGGTTCCGGAAGCGCGCATCCTTCCGGAAGTTTCTTACCGGGAGGCGATTGAGCTTTCTTATTTCGGGGCCAAGGTTCTGCACCCCAAGACCATTCAGCCCGTGATGCAGAAGAAGATTCCGGTGTGGATCAAGAACAGTTTTAATCCTTCCTGTCCGGGAACAAAGATAGTTCACGCGGCGAAGAACGGACAATCCGGCATCAAGGCGATTACCTCTGTTAAGGATGCGGTCCTGATCACCATGAGCGGCAGGAACGCAATCTCCTTCCCGCAGCTTGCGGCGCGCGTGTTCAATTGCCTTTATCTGGAAGAAGTTTCGACGCTGATGGTGACGCAGTCCTCCGCCGACAACGTGCTCTGCTTTGCCATCCACCAGGCGGACCTTCCGCGTGTGAAAGCGGAACTGGAAAAAGTGTTTGAGCTTGAAATGCTGCACGATTACGTGGGCGTGCTGGAAGTGATGCCCAAGGTAGCCATTGTGGTGACGGTGGGTGAAAATATGAAAGGTACCCCGGGCATCAGCGGGCGCGCCTTCGGAGCGCTCGGCCGCAAAGGGATCAACATCATCGCGATGGCGCAGGGTTCCTCTGAGCTGAGCATCTCTTTCGCGGTGAGGTCCGCGGACATGAAGGACGCGGTCAAGTCCGTCCACGAGGAATTTCATCTTTAGCGAGGCTTGGACGCCACGGGTGAATCGCAGTTGATGGGCCTGTGGGTTCCGTTCCCAAAAGACGAATGGCGCTGACTTATCTCGAATGCATTGAAGAAGCCTGTGGCCGCAGGCAGGACCCCAAAAAAGAGATGCACCAGTGCGCCTGGTGCGGCGGCCTGCTCGACGTGAGATATGAATTTGATATCACGGACCCCGAGGCCTTGCGGTCCACCTGGCACCAGCGGCGCCTGAGCGGCGAACCCGTTGACCGCAGCGGCGTCTGGCGCTTCCGCGAACTGCTGCCTTTCATCGGTGCTGAGGACCGCGTGATCTCGCTTTCTGAGGGATCGACGCCGCTGGTGGGCACGCGCCGTGCCGGCTGGTGGGCTGGCCCTGTGCATCTCACCATCAAGCACCAGGGTATCAATCCCACCGGGTCGTTCAAAGACCTGGGGATGACCGCCTGCATGACGCGGGCTGCCTCGCTTGGTGTTCGCATGGTGGCCTGTGCTTCTACCGGAAACACCTCATCGTCGATGGCAGCCTACGCCGGCCGCGCGGGAATGAAGTCCATTCTTTTTGTTCCTTATCGCCAGATCTCCGCTGCCAAACTGGCCCAGGCTCTGGACTTTGGCGCGGTGGTCATTGAAATCGGCGATTCCTTTGATGAAGCTTTCGGTTTGCTGCGCCAGGTGGCTGAGGAAATGGGTTTTTACGTGGTCAATTCCATCAACCCGTTTCGCATCGAGGGACAGAAGACCATTGTGGCCGAGATGATGGAACAGCGGGCCTGGCGGCCGCCGGATTACATTGTGGTGCCGGGCGGGAACCTTGGCAACGCCTCGGCCATCGGCAAGGGCCTGCGGGAATTGAAAGAGATGGGTTTTATTGAGAAGGTCCCCAAAGTGGTGGTCATCCAGGCCGCCGGGGCCAATCCGTTCTTCCGCACACTCCAGGCGGGCTCGCGGGAGCTGATTCCCGTGGAGAAGCCTGACACTGACGCCACGGCCATTCGCATCGGCCGGCCTGCCAACTGGAAGAAGGCCCGCAGGGTGCTCGAATGGTCCGGGGGTTTTTGCGAGAGTGTGACGGACGAAGAGATTTTTGAAGGAAAGGCGGCCCTTGCCGAAGACGGCGTAGGGTGCGAGCCTGCTTCCGCTGCCACAGTTGCCGGCATCCGCAAGCTGGTACGCGCCGGAAAAATTGAGCGCCATGCGGACATTATCGCCGTCCTTACCGGACACCAGTTAAAAGACACAGACTACGTAATTCGTCATCATTCGTCGGCTGAGCAGTCCCGCCGGAGACTGCGGGTCGACGCCAACCTGGGTGCTTTGCGAAAGGCGCTGGAGAGCGTGCTGGCCGTTCCTGCGTAAGTTCGTTTGACCGCCCGGAAAGGTAATAAGCTCATATGGATGAAAACCTTCGCAGGGAAGTTCGTTTATTAACCACGCGCCTGGGCGCTCTGATCCAGGAGCAGAGCGGAGGCAAGACGTTTGAAGCGGTTGAAAATCTTCGCCGGCTTTCCAAGCAGCTCCGCCAGGCATCCGACCCCGCACTGGTGGCCGCGGGTGACCGCGAAGTGCGCAGCCTTTCGTTGCAGCGTGCCGCGAACGTTGCCCATGCCTTCAGCCTGTTCTTTCATCTCGTGAACCTCTGTGAAGAGCGCCAGCGCATCCGGCGCCTTCGCCAGTATGAATCGGGGGAAGTTGGCGCGCCGATGTCTCTGCGCCGGACATTCAGCCAGCTGGACAAGCAAAATGTTCCGGTGGAGGAATTTGCCCGCGTGCTGCGCTCCATGAGGATTGAGCCTGTTCTCACCGCGCATCCCACTGAGGCCAAACGCCGCAGCGTGTTTAACCATGTGCTGCGTATCGGCCGCGCGCTGGAAAGCCTGGGTGGTTCGCCGGAGCACTCGATTGAAAAATCCGTTGACCCGTGGATTGAAGCCCTTTGGTTGACGGAAGAAACGCGCGAACGTCCCATGACTCCGGAGCTGGAAGTCGAAAACTCTCTGGTGTTTCTGGAGCGGACCATCTACGACCTGGCCGGAATCTTCTGGGAGCGTTTTGTGCAGGAAATGGGCCGGTTTGCGCCGGGCCTGGCGCGTGAGCGCTCCTTCATACGGTTTGGCTCCTGGGTGGGAACCGACCGCGACGGCAATCCCAATGTGACGGCGGAGACCAGCCTGAAAGCCGCTGAGCGTCTTCGCCGGAGCGTCCTGGACTATTACCTCCGGCGGCTGGATGAATTTCTCAGCGTGATTTCTTTCCCGTGCTCGCGTCCCGCCCTTGAGCGCAAAATCAGCGAGGATATTGAGCATGACATGCGGCGATTTCCCGCCACCCGCGTGTTTGAAAATGTTGACCAGCCTCACGAATTTTACCGGCGCAAAATTCGCATCATGCGATGGCGCCTTGAACGGACTCTGGAAAGAACCCGCGGCGCTTATGCTGATGCGCAGGAGTTCGAGCGCGATGTGGAACTGGTTGAGCGGCTGCTGATTGACCATCCCAGCCCCCGCGTTGCCCACCTGGAGCCGGGACGCCTGCACACGGCCGTGCAGGTTTTCGGATTCCACTCGGTGAGCCTGGACTTCCGGCAGCACTCTTCGCACCTTCGCAGGGCTGCGGATGAGATTCTGCACGCGGCGCGCCTGCCCATCGAGTCGGATGACGCGCGCATCGAATCCATCCACACTTTGCTTGGGAAGCGCCCCCGTCGGCTAAAACTTTCTGCCGCCGCCCAACGCACGCTGGAAGAATTTGAAACTTTGCGCAAGATCCAGATGCGCAACGGCGAGCGGGCTTCCCACCGTTACATCCTCAGCATGACCAGCAGCGCTGCAAACATCTGGGACATCGTGCTGCTCGGCTGGCAGGCGCGCCTGGTGAAGTCGCAGGGCAACGGCGGGCTCCAATCCAGCTTTGACGCCATCCCTCTTTTTGAAACTGTGGACGATCTTGAGGCCGGTCCGGACATCCTGGATCAGCTTCTGAAGGATCGCCATTACCGCCGCCTGCTGCGCTCGCGCGGCAACTTCCAGGAAGTAATGCTGGGCTATTCCGACTCGGTCAAAGACGGCGGATACTTCGCGGCCAACTGGGCCCTGTTCCGCGCGCAAAAGCGCCTGTGGGATGTGGCTGAAAAACACAAGATCCGCCTGGGATTTTTCCACGGCAAAGGGGGAACCATCGGCCGCGGCGGAGGCCAGTCTCACCGCAGCGTTCAGGCGCAGCCCTATGCGGCTCCCGGTGGACGGATGCGCATCACCGAGCAGGGTGAGGTGATTTCCCTGAAGTACGCCAACCTGGAGATTGCCGAGCGCAACATGGAGCAGCTGGTCACGTCCGTTCTGGACACGCTCCTGCTGGCCCCCAAGCACACACCCAACCAGAAGCAGACTTCTGCCTGGGAAGAACATGCACAGGAAATCGCCTCGGCCAGCCGCGGATTCTACCGCAACCTTGTTTATGAAACTCCCGGCTTTATTGAATTTTTCCGCCAGGCCACACCCATTGACCTGATTGAAAGTCTCCGCCTCGGATCCAGGCCCAGCCGCCGTTCCAATACGCGGGACATCAACCAGCTTCGCGCCATTCCCTGGGTGTTTGCGTGGACGCAGTCACGCCATTTTATTCCGGCATGGTATGGACTGGGCCACGGGTTGGAGAAGTTCCTCGCCGGCCACGCTCCCGACGGTCTTGACGTGTTGCGAAAGATGTACCGCCACTGGCCCTTTTTCGCCGTGATCCTTGACAATGCCGAGGCGTCGCTGGCCAAGACAGACCTTTACATCGCGCGCCGCTATGACGCGCTGTGCCGCCCGGCCAGCCTGCGCAAGCAGATCTCAAGCCGCATCGAGGAGGAATACCAGCGCACGGTCCGGTGCGTGCTGGACATCACCGAATCGAAACGACTGCTGGAACGCCAGCCCGTGCTGGAAGAGTCTATCCGGCTCCGTAATCCTTACGTGGACCCGCTCAACTTTCTCCAGATCCGCTTCCTTGAAAAATGGCGCCGCGAGCCCCAACCCTCGCCTGAACTCCTGCGCCTGCTCCAGATCACCGTGGGCGGCGTCGCCTTCGGCATGAAGAGCACGGGGTAGATATCGCCCGAAATGCGCTACATTGTTGTCCTGAGGATTCGCGGGAGAAACATTCTATGGGACAGCGCATCACGCAGGTTGACGCTTTTACTCACAGGCCTTTTGCGGGCAATCCCGCTGCGGTTTGCGTCCTGAAAGAAGCTGCCGGGGAAGAGTGGATGCAAAACGTCGCGCGGGAAATGAATCTCTCCGAAACCGCGTTTCTGTTTCCTCACAAGGATGAATTCAATCTGCGCTGGTTTACACCTGCGGTTGAAGTGGCGCTTTGCGGACACGCCACGCTTGCCAGCGCCCACGTGCTGTGGGAAGAAGGCTACCTTGCACCAGAACGGCAGGCCCGCTTCCACACGAAGAGCGGCGTGCTGACGGCCGACCTGAAGGGCGACTGGATCGAGCTTGATTTCCCGGCGGCCCGAGTTGAAGATGCGGAACCTCCGCCCGGCCTGGTCGAGGCGCTGGGAGTCGAAGCGCGGTACGTGGGGAAGAACAAGTTTGACTATCTCGTCGAAGTGGAATCTGAGGACGCCGTGCGGAGCGCCAAGCCTGACCACGCGCGTCTGCGCCAGGTGGATGCGCGCGGCGTCATCCTCACCAGCCGATCCAACACGGGGCAATTCGATTTTGTTTCCAGGTTCTTTGCCCCTGGTTCGGGAATCGATGAAGACCCGGTAACGGGCTCGGCACATTGCGCGCTGGGTCCGTTCTGGGAGTCGCGCCTGGAAAAGCCTGAGTTCGTCGCCTTTCAGGCCTCAGCGCGTAGTGGCGTCATTCGCGTGCGTGTGGGAGGCGACCGCGTTAGATTGGGCGGCCAGGCCGTTACAGTGATGCGTGGAGAATTGCTGTGCGCGCCGGAAAGCTGAAAATCAGGACAACCTTGAAAGCGAAAAAACAAAGGTGGCTGCTGCGCTTACGAGTTGTTGCTTTCCACAAGCTGGCGGGCGCGGGCGGCGGCTCGGACCACGGCTTTGATGAGAGTGACGCGCAGGCGTCCTTCTTCCAGTTCCATTAGCCCATCGATGGTGCAGCCTGCCGGTGTGGTAACCACATCTTTCAGCTTGGCGGGATGTTCGCCCGTGTGGAGCACCAGGGCGGAGGCTCCCAGCAGGGTTTGCGCGGAGAGTTCGGTGGAAAGGTCGCGAGGCACGCCCAGCTTCACTCCCGCTTCGGCCAGCGATTCAATAATCATGTAGACGTAAGCGGGACCGGAGCCGGAAAGCGCCGTGATGGCGTCCATGTGCTTTTCGTCCGCAATCACCGTGCGGCCCATGGCGCCGAAAATATTCTGTGCCACTTCCAGGTCGTGCGCGGTGGCGTGCCTGCCGCCGGCCAGCGCCGTCATTCCCTGCCGGATGAGGCAGGGAGTGTTGGGCATGGCGCGGACCACACGCGCCGGACGTCCCAGTTCGCGCTCAATCAGCGAGGTGGTCACCGATGCGGCGGCGGAAACGATGAGGGCATCGGGGGAAATGGCCTTCTTCACTTCGTGCAGAACACCTTTCACCTGCTGGGGCTTCAGCACAATCAGCACCAGCCCGGCGCCCTTCACGGCCTGGATGTTGTTGGTGTGGGCCTTGACGCCGTACTTGGCGCAAAGGTAATCCGCGCGCGGCTGGTGGGCCACCGTGCATTCCACGCGCCCCGTGGGAATCACCTGCGACTGCAGCATGGCGGAGAGCAGTCCCTCACCCAGCTTGCCGGTGCCGATCAATGCCAGCTTCTTGATTTCATCCCGCGATTTCTTGGCTGCCGACGAAGGCGCGGCAACAGCTTCTGCCACTTTTTTCATGGAAATCCTCTCACTTTGCGATGGACCTGCGGACCTTATTGTAGCGCAGTGTTGGCTGTTAACGTTGAGGGTTTTGCGTCTTGCAGGCTGTTGATCAATTCCTGTGCCACGTCACCCTGAGCCCGTTCGCAAATGCAGGGCGAACGGGCTCAGCATGACGGTTGGTTCCTTCAACAAGCTGTTAAGTCCGCGCCTGGGCCTGGGCGGCGGTGGCTTCTTCCTTGGCAGTCTGGATCCAGGGCATCATCTTGCGCAGTTCGCTTCCCACCTTTTCGATCAGGCGTGCTGAAGCCTCCGCGCGCATGGAGTTGAACTCTTTCCGGCCCGACTCGTTCTCGTCCATCCATTCCTTGGCGAACTTGCCGTTCTGGATTTCTTCCAGGACTTTCTTCATCGATTCGCGCACGTGGTCGTCAATCACCCGCGGGCCGCGCGTGTAATCGCCATATTCCGCCGTGTCGCTCACCGAGTAGCGCATGTACTTGATGCCGCCCTGGTAGATGAGATCAACAATCAGCTTCAACTCATGCAGGCACTCGAAGTAGGCGATCTCCGGCTGGTAACCGGCCTGCACCAGCGTTTCAAACCCGGAATTGATCAGCGCCGAAACGCCGCCGCAAAGCACCGTCTGCTCGCCGAAAAGGTCGGTCTCGGTTTCTTCCTTGAAGGTGGTGCGGATGACGCCCGCTTTCAGGCTCCCAAGCCCTTTGGCATAGGCCAGCGCGGTCTGCTCGGCTTTGCCGGAGGGGTCCTGCTCCACAGCCAGCAGCGACGGAACGCCGATGCCTTCCGTAAAGAGTTCCCGCAGCCGGTGGCCGGGGCACTTGGGCGCGATCATGATGACGTCCACGTCCTTCGGCGGTTGGACAAACTTGTAGTGGATGTTGAATCCGTGCGCAAAAAGCAGCGTCTTGCCCGCAGAGAGATGAGGTTCAATCTCTTCCTTGTAAAGTTTGGCCATGGGCGGGTCGGGAACCAGCATGGCGATCAGGTCGCCGCGTTTGGCGGCTTCCGCCGGATCATACACTTCCAGGCCCTGCGCCTGGGCCTTGGCCCGCGACTGGCTGGTGGCCGGCAGACCTACAATCACTTTCGCGCCGCTGTCGTGCAGATTCAGCGCATGGGCGTGCCCCTGGCTGCCATAGCCGATTACCGCTACGGTTTTGCCCTCCAGATGTTTCACGTCGCCGTCTTTTTCATAATAAGCTTTCGCCATAACGTCACCTGTTCCTTTAAAGGTTGGAATTTTTAACTTTCGATTGCGGAGTGTGGGAACCCAACCACCTGCGCCCGCACCGCAGGTTGCGAGCCACGAGAACCTGCTTTATAGCGCCCCTGTTTATAGCGTGGGTTCCAGACCTCGGGACCTTGAAAACAGTCCCGCATTCCAAAAACAGCAGGCGCGCCTAATGAACGGTTGCGCCCACCAGTTCCATTTGCTGATGCTTTCCGCTTGTTTTAACGCGTGAAAGCGGAAGGAAGCCCGGCTCGCCCAGCCCGAGGACCTCTGTTCCCGGGGAAGTTCCTGACGGGACCTCCACAAGGTACTTGCCGTGGCTGGCGAAAACCACCTTGCACTCCGGAAAAGCTTTCTGGATGCGCTGGAGGTTTTCCGAATCCTCAGCCGACTCGACAAAGATAAAGGACGCGTCCTGTGCCGGTTCGTGCTGATAGAACGTCACACCCACCACGCCGTCGGTCCGGCGGAGGAAATTGAAAACGTGGTCAACGTCCGATTCCGGGCTCTCCACCACCGCCATCAGGGAATAGGTCTCCGGCTTTGCCGCCAGGGCCATGGTTTCAATCTCCAAACCCTTCCGGCGGAAGATGTTCATCAGCCGGCAAAGCACGATAGGATCGCGATCACTTTCAAGCGTCAGCAGCCATTGCATAAGTTTCTCCCGAAAAAACAAGTATACAGCCTTTGGTAGCCTCTTGAACCGCAACGTTTGTTTCTTCCGTTGTGGTCTTGCCTTGAATCGGCGTTATCAATTACGAGTTACGAATTCCGAATTACAAAACGGTCGCAAGCCCGCGGAGGGCAGTCAGTAATTCGTAATTGGTAATTCGTACTTTATCGCCATGACGAAGAGCGCCGGGGCAACAAGCCAACCCTCAAGTGCAGAACCTTACACCGCCCACAAGTCGTCCAGCACTTCTTCTTCCACCAGCATGCGAGGTGGTTCCACCACCATCTCGGCCAGGCTGGCTCCGGGCGGGACAATGGGATAGCAGTTTTCCGTGGGGTCCACCCAGAAGTCGATCAGGCGCGGCTCGCGGTCGCTCAGCATTTCGCGGACGGCATCTTCCACGTCCGCCCGGTGTTCCACGCGGCTGGCCTTTATGCCGTAAGACTCGGCCAGCTTGGAGAAGTCCGGCGAAAAGTTCAGGTCGATGTCGCAATAGCGTTTTTCAAAGAAGATTTCCTGCCACTGCCTCACCATGCCAAGCGAGCGATTGTTGATGACCACAATCTTTACCGGCACGCGGTATTGCACCATGGTGGCCAGGTCATTCAGCGTCATCTGGAACCCGCCATCGCCCACAAACGCTATCACCTGGCGCTCAGGGAAGGCCATCTGCGCGCCCAGCGCCGCAGGGAATCCATAGCCCATGGTGCCCAGCCCGCTCGATGAGAGCCAGGTGCGGGGATAGCGGAAGTTGTAAAACTGCGCCGCCCACATCTGGTGCTGGCCCACGTCCACGCCGATGATGGCGTCTTCGTCGGCAAGCTCGGCGACTGATTCAATCACGTACTGCGGTTTCACGATGTTCGTATACCTGTCGTAGGCCAGCGGATGCTCGTTCGTCCAGGAATCAATCCGCTTCAGCCAGTGTTCGCGCTCGGCCGTCGCGGCTTTGTGCCGGCGCCGCTTCAACTCATCAATCAGGCCCCGCAGCGTGTCGCACGCGTCGCCCACCAGCGCCAGGTCCACATTCACGTTCTTGTTCACCTCGGAGGGGTCAATGTCAAACTGGATCTTTTTGGCGTTGGGGGCAAAGCCGCTGATGCGCCCCGTCACGCGGTCGTCAAAGCGGGCGCCCACGGCAATCAGCAGGTCGCAATTGCTGATGGCGGTGTTGGTGGCGTAGGAACCGTGCATGCCCAGCATGCCCAGTGAGAGCGGATGCTGCGAAGGGAACCCGCCCAGGCCCATCAGCGTGGTGGTCACCGGAATGTGGGTGAGTTCGGCAAGCTCGAGCAGCAACTCAGTGGCGTTGGCGGCAATGATTCCTCCGCCCACGTAAAGCACCGGCTGCTGGCTGGCCTCGATCATTTCACAGGCCTGCTGCATCTGTTCCGGGGTCCACTCGCCGGGCGTATGGATGCGGTGCGTTTCCTTGCCGGGCGGATAGCTGGCCTCGGTCTTCTCCAGCAGCACGCTTTTGGGCAGGTCCACCAGCACCGGGCCCGGCCGTCCGGAAGCTGCAATCTCAAATGCCTTCCGGATGACGCCGGGAATGTCGGCCGCATTCTTGATCAGGAAAGCACGCTTGGTGATGGGCAGCGCGATGCCCACTGTGTCGGCTTCCTGAAAAGCGTCTTTTCCGATCAGATTGGCGGGCACCTGGCCGGTCATGGCCACGACGGGGATGGAATCCATCATGGCCGAGGTCAGCGCGGTAATCATATTGGTGGCGCCGGGACCGGAAGTCGACAGGCACACGCCCGGCTTTCCCGTCACTCGCGCATAGCCGTCCGCCGCAAAAGCCGCGGCCTGTTCGTGCCGCATCATCAGGTGGCGGATTCCCGCGCTGAACATGGCATCATAAAGCGGAAGCACAGCGCCGCCGGGAAGGCCAAAGATAACTTCCACCTTTTCGCGCACCAGGCTTTCCAGCAAAATTTCGGACCCTGAAAATGTTTTCGACATAAAGCATTAGTCCCCGCGAAAAATTGTCCGGCCGGGCTCGCCACTCAAGGGGGCAATGGCATATACCGACCAGTCGGTAGGTAGAATAGCATCCCCATGATCCCGAGTCAAGAGGGAACGCAGGGGTTGTCAAAGCTCCTTAGAAATGTCCCCTTTTTATTTCGTTCTTTCGCTTTTGTTTTAATCTCTGCCACGGTTGTGGGCTCTGGCCGCAGCGGAAGGTGCGGCCCACGGCTGCCTTCTGCTCACCGCCTTGCGCTTTTCCAGCTCCGGAGGGCCGAAAGACTTTAGCCCATGGCAGGAGCCATGGGCCACGAAGGCCTCAACCTTCCAACAGCCCCGGCAGGGGCGAAAGATGGTGGCCCAAAGCGCTGGCTGCTCCGAACCTAAAACCCCAAGGGCTTTTTCAGATGTTCCATCCAGAAGCGCTGGCGGGCGGGAGATGCCAGCGGGATGGGCTGCATCCTGGCGGCGAGTTGCATGATCGTCAAATTCCCAACATGGAAAGCCGGCCATTCGGGCAGGCCTTTAGTGTTGGGATTTCCTGTCTTCGCAAAATCCGTCCAGTAGGCGGACATTTCCCGAGCTACGCGCCGGTCTGCTGCCTGCCAGGGGCGGTCCATGAGCCCGAGATTGTCAAACACGTAAGGAAGTTCGGAGGCGTGGAACACGCCGTATTCAGGGTGCTGGGGCCAGGGAAGCTTCTGGTTGAAGTAATAGGTGTAAACCTGCGGGCTCAGCCGCACCTGGCTCATGCCCCACTTGTAGAGCGAGACGCGGGCGCGGTCCTGCAGGGCGGAGCGGATGACCGCAGCGGCCTGACCGTTCTCTGTGGCGGGATAGAGCTTCTCGCATTCTGAAGCCCCGGCCCCGCAGATCTGCTGCATTTTCTTGTGGTAGTCCTTCAGGGTTACGGGCGGCGCCGGGCCGGTGCCGTAATAGCCGATTCCAATGTCGTCCGCCACCATGCCGCTGATCACGGGAACCTCGTGCGCGGGATGCCAGCCTGCGCGGATGACCCACCCATCCTTGATAGGCCCCCAGGGTTCTTGCTGCGAAGCCTGGATGATCTTTTGGGCAGGAAGGGCTCGGAGTTGTTCGAGCGAATGCGCTCCAAGTTGACGGGCGACCCTCCGGCCCTCCTGCTCGGCGGACGCCAGTGAACGCTCGCCGGCAAGCCGCTTTGATGGAAGGACCCCTGCGCCGCTCATGATGATAGCCCTCTCAAAAAGGCCGCGGGCCAGCGGTGATTGCATCAGCTGCCAGACGCTCTCGGCTCCGGCGGACTGTCCGAAGATGGTCACCCGACGGGGATCACCACCGAATGCTGCGATGTTGCTCTGCACCCAGCGGAGAGCGGCAATCTGGTCAAGCAGGCCGTAGTTGCCGGAGGAATGGCGCGGGGATTCCGCGGTCAACGCCGGATAGGAGAAAAAGCCCAAAGGGCCCACGCGATAGTTGGCGTTCACCACCACCACGCCTTTACGCGCCAGCGCGGCGCCATTGTAAATCTCCACGCTGCCAGCCCCGCTGGTGAACCCGCCACCGTAAATCCACACCATTACCGGCCGGAGTTTTTCGGGCCGCTTCGCCGTGGTCCAGATGTTCAGGTAAAGGCAGTTTTCGCTGGGCTGCTTTTCGGAATTGAATACCCGCGTCCACGGACCCATGCGCCCGGTCGGGACCCGCTGCATGCACGGCGCCCCAAAATGGTCGGCCTTGCGGACGCCTTTCCATGCCTCGGGCGGCTGCGGCGGACGCCAGCGCAGCTTGCCCACCGGCGGCGCCGCAAATGGAATTCCCTTGAAGACTTCCAGACCGTGGCTTAACGCTACTCCGCTGACGGGGCCGCTCTCAGTGCGGACTGGATGGGTTTGCGCCAATGCTGTCGCCGGCAAACAGAACAGAACTGCCAGCAAAGCAGTGCAGAGTTGTCCTGCTACAGCGTGTGTGCTTTTGAATTGGTTCATGATTCACTTTCTCCCCTTTGCAGGCGGACTTGCAGCCCTCAATTCCTGCGCTGATGGTCGCAGAGATAAAAGCTCAAATAATGTTGAGGCAATGTGCTCAAACTCGCGGCATGTTCCATTCCTGCTAGTCAAATTTCGATCCGCATTTTTTGCAGAAGAGATTGGAGTCGGCGTTTTGCGTACCACATTGAGTGCAGAACTTAGTGTCTCCAGTGGTGAGAGGGGAAGCCAGTCG